>Ga0210395_10003510_pt1 | contig 12012 bp, 7 predicted proteins | sample IncBWH4OmetaG_FD_150861 | JGI IMG/M metagenome (GOLD analysis project Ga0210395, IMG submission 150861) | Forest soil microbial communities from Barre Woods Harvard Forest LTER site, Petersham, Massachusetts, United States - Inc-BW-H-4-O ...
CGTAGTTCTGGCTCTCTGCGAGCAGGCGTCAAATCTCAGCTGCACACGGGCGTGTCGGTCTTGTCGATATAAGTCCCGCTGTGCCACGGCCCATTTCCTCGAACGGCACTTCTGGACCATGAGGAGGGAGTGCGCTTTTCTGAACCGGTCGCTAGCCCCCGACGGAACTCAACAACCTGGATAGCTCGACAGAACGCGACTTCCATTACTAATCGCCGTAGGCCGGAACTTGTTCGAGGCGTTGCGCGCTTCCGTGTTAATGCATAGAAGCACGAGGTATTAGAACCGCAAAATCCGCTTCCTTAATCACCTTGACGAGAGGGATGGATTACGGCAATCCGGAAGAAATGCCTCCGATACGGTGTTCCAGGCTTTGGGTCTTATAGCTAGCACCCGCTTCCTGAGAATTCTGTGGACGCTGCGCGACAGGACAGGAAGAAATTGTCCATAGCACCATTCATGGCCATCGCTCCGAACGGGGCGCTGTGGTATCTTGGGCGGGAAAAGATCATGTGCATTTCAGAACACAAGTCTGGTAGCCCGAATACTCCACGGAAGGGGCACGACCAACCTGCGGCCACTTCGGTACATGGCTGGCGGTATCACCACATCGGCATCCCGACTGACGTTCCGCGACCCGGCGAATATTATCTGGAACAATTCAAGATGTACGTCTCCGCGTTTGAGACGAGTCCTTGTGGCATTCAGTGGATGCGCTTCGAGCCCGATAGCCCAGTGCACGCCTTGATTAAGTCCGTCCCTCACATAGCGTTTGAAGTAGACGACCTTCAGGCCGCGATTGAGGGAAAGGAAATTCTCACCGCCCCAAATTCGCCTTCGGAGGGCGTTACGGTGGTGATGATCCTCGATAGCGGCGCGCCGGTTGAGCTCCTAGAATTTCGGCGTGATCTGAGTAGCGCACCAACGCGCTGAGACTGTCGGCGAAACGCCGGACGTCTCGCCACACATCTTGCTCCTGGCACTTGACTTAACCGGTTTGCGTTAACCGGGCACTGGACACACATTGAAACAACCGGCCAACGGAAAACTGGGTGGAGCGCAGAGAAGCAATTGAAGGAAAGCTCCAAGTTCAGCGAGCGGGGAAGAAAAGCTCCTCGGAGTGCGTCCGCCATCCGTGGATGGACTCGGGCCTGATCAGACTTGGCGTTTGGCTCTCGGCTCTGTCGCTCATCTGAAGAGAATAACCGTTTGCAAGGTAAGATGGGATATCGCGATGGTCGGTGAGCGGAATATAAGGGCCTTTCTTTCCCAACTGGACGTGGTATCGGTCGTCTTTGAATCGATGCGGAAGCAGACGGGTTCCGCGATTTTTACCGCGAGACACTGTAGCAAACAGCATGGAACTCCTCCCCAAGAAGTAGAATCTCGCCTATTCTATAGACGGGGAGGCTGTGCTGTAAGTGGTCAGTCTGTGGAAAAATGTGCATGCTTTTTTGTGCGGTTGTTTCTCTGGCCAATCGTAACTTTCTGCCCGGTGTGCTGCGCTAGAATTGTTTAGCTTCGAAGTTGACCGATACGATGGGCAAACCGGCAAACTGTACCAAGCTCATCTCTACCGCTGTCTCGAGTCCAACGATTGTGGGCGGCTCCTCTCAGGGAACAATTACAGGAAGGAACCAACGAATTCTTCCCGAACTCCACTCTTCTCAATTCTCGCAAACCAATCACTTGTTGCCCGCATAGCGTGCTCTGTCAGCCGACGATTAATGGATCATCCAAATGCAACTCTCAGCTCCAGCTCAACTGCCAAGATCAACAGTACCTCTGTACCACTAGTTTGAGCCTATTGGCCCATGGACCCTCTCCTATCCCTCCCCTAACCTTGTGGTTCCTAGGGAACCATTCCAATTAGGACGGTTCATAAGCGGCTTTCCGCAACGGGAGTGCCGCAAGAGAAGAGTGGTTCGAGGGGAGCAGTTCCATGTTAAAGCCCGCGACCGTAACCCTAACCAACGCAGCCAAGCGGTTTCGCGCGAAAACCGAGCCCCCTGTTGAAACCAGGCCTGCTTTTCGTGTCTCAGAGCTTATTTCCGCGCTTTCCTATGCCCTGGACCTAACGGAAGGGCGGCCCATGGGGCACTCGGTCCGCGCCTGCCTCCTTGGAATGCGCATCGGCCAACAGATTGGCCTCCCTGCCGAAGCCCAGGCTGACCTGTACTACACCCTGCTCCTCAAGGACGCAGGCTGCAGCAGCAACTCCTCTCGCCTTTATCACATTCTTAATGCCGACGACCTTCGGGCCAAGGGCGATCTTAAAACGGTGGACTGGACGAAAGTGGGCTGGCAGAGTCTCCACTACGCGCTCACCCACGTCGCCACCAGCACTCCTTTTCCCCAGCGCGTCTGGAAACTCATCCAGGTAGCCGCAACCCAGCAGCGCGACTCCTGCGAGCTTGTAAAGATTCGCTGCGAACGCGGCTCCACCATCGCCCGCAAACTCGGCTTCTCGGAAAGCGTGGCCTCTGGAATTCACTGCCTCGATGAGCACTGGAACGGCCGAGGCTATCCGGATGGCCTGGAGAAGAAAAAAATACCTCTTGCCTCCAACATCGCCAACCTCGCTCAGACTCTGGAGGTCTTCTGGGCCGCCCAAGGCCCCGAAGCAGCGCTTGACGCAGTGGAAGACCGCAGCAACCGCTGGTTCGATCCGGAACTGGTCAAAGCGACTATCTCACTCGTCAGACAAGGACGCCTCTGGTCCAAGCTGGATTCCGAGGACGTCATTGCCGAAGTTATGGCTCTCGAGCCCGAAGAGCGCCGCCTTGCCGCGACCGAAGAAACCACCGACAATATCTGCCTCGCCTTCGCGGACATCATTGACGCCAAGACACCCTTCACCTATCAACATTCCAACGGCGTGGCCGCCGCCGCCGTCACCATTGCCAAGGGCCTCGGCGTTCCCGAGCAAAACATCAAGACTCTGCGCCGCGCGGCTCTCCTTCACGACATCGGCAAACTCGGCGTCTCCAACGCCATCCTCGAGAAACCTGGCAAGCTAACTTCCGACGAGTTCGCACAAGTTCGCAATCATCCTCGTTATACCTACGAGATTCTTCAGCGCATTCCTTCTTTCGCGGACTTCAGTGGTGACGCAGCCGCACATCACGAGCGCCTCGATGGCAAAGGCTACTGGCGCGGTCTCGGCGCCGAAGAAATGTCTCTCTCCGCCCGCATTCTGGCTGTCGCCGACGTTTTCGACGCTCTCAAAGCCAAGCGCCCCTATCGCGACGCGCTGCCTCTTGAAAAAGTTTTCTCCATCATGCAGCAGGATACCCCGCACGCTCTCGACTGGCCCTGCCTCGCTGCCCTGATGGAATCGAAGCAGTTCGAAGAAAGGGCTTCATCAGCGGTACCCATTGCTTAGCCCGCTCAATTGATTCTAAAGGAGAACCAACAGTGAGATATCGTCCCCTTCTCTCCATACTATTCGGTTGTTTGACCTTAGGTGCTTGCGGTTTGCACGCACAACAATTCTATTGGGACTCGGCGAGCACTCGCTCCGCGGGTATGGGCGGCGTCTATGTCGCCTCTTCGTCCAACGTACTCGACGCTCTCGCCACGAATCCCGCCGGTCTCACTTATCTTCGCGGCCGCAATCTCAATCTTGAAGTTGACGGCATCTTTGCACGCGGCTCGTTCGAGGATCCTTCGAACGCTAACGCGCCGCTCAGCAGTACTCCGGGAGTCGTTCCCATGGGGGCTTTTGGCATGCCCATCAAGCATTCCCGCTTCAGCTTCGGCATCGGCATGACGCCCGATCTTCTCTCCAAGGGCGATTGGCACTACATAGACACGCCCGGTGTTGCCGGCGCAACGTACGGAATGCAGCAGCAATACTCTGAAATCTATGCGCTCCGCTACTCCGCTGGCGTTGGCTTCCTGGTCAACTCCAAACTCTCTCTGGGCGCGACCATCGGCGCGGACTACAATTCCAACTACCTGATAGCGCCTTACATTTTCCAATCCCAGCCGGCTCTCGCTGGGCTCAAGACGCTGCTCAATCTTCACACCACCGGCTACGGCTTCAACGGCAGCTTTGGCGTTCTCGCACATCCCACGCGCAAACTCGAACTTGGCGCCGCCTGGAAGTCCCACACCATCATTAACAGTACGGGCTACGCCACCGGCGACGTCTCCGCTCAATTCGCCGCACTCGGCGTCAACGCGCCCTCAACTTTCACGTACGACGCCATGGTCCACAACAATCTTCCGCAAGCCGTCAACGCCACCCTGGCTTGGCAAGCGCGCCCCAGCTGGTTGTTTGCCCTCCAAGGCGATTGGATTAACTGGCACAACTCGTTCGTCAATCTCCCCGTCGCCCTCACCAACGGTACGAACGTCACCATCAACAGCATTGTCGGCGCACCTTCCATGAACGACGGCGTGCCTCTCAACTGGAAAGATCAGTATGTCTTCCACGTCGGCGTCGAACATCCTGTGACGGAGAGCATCTCTCTCCGCGCCGGATATTCCCACGCCAACAGCCCAGTTCCCGACTCCACGCTCACTCCCTTGACGGCCGCCATCTTCACCGATCAATTCTCTACCGGCCTCACCTACACGCACCGCCGCGCTCACTACGAAGTCGCCTACTCGTTCGGTCCGCAGGCATCGCAAAGCGTCGGCCAGAGCGGGCTGCTCTCGGGTGAGTACAACAACAGCACCGTGAGAGTGGGCACGCAAGCCCTTAAGGTAGGTCTCTCCTACCAGTTTTAGTTAACGCCCAGTAACCCTCAACCACCCCCAGCGCGTCGAGGCAGATTTGACCTGCCTCGACGCGCCACCCTTTTCTCCGCTAACACCGCTCGCAGTTTCACCGAGCCGTATTTCGATTCCTGCGGGATCTTCAAGGATGCGGATAGCTGGCTGCCGATATCGGTCAAATAAACGTGGCGAGCTCTACGGATCGTCGCGGCAGCAGACTGCATGTTGCGACGGCCCGCTCCGCCGAAAAATTCGACGCCAGGCAATCAGGCCGCCGTAGAATGTCATCCAGGAATCGGGTGAACTTCAGAAATGGTTCCAGTTGCGGTAGCTCCACGACGGAGCCAAGCAGCTCTGCAACCGGCTTCTGAAAGCGGCGGTTGCACACCCGCTCCTTGCGTATGACTTCAGGCTCTCCGTGTCAATTTCTTTTTCCCCGCATTCGACTCGCGGACGTCACGTGCTGCCAAATCTGCAACCAAAGAATTGTTTTCTGCGGGCCGAAGAAATCGGACTTAAGGGGCGGGAGCCGTCGATTTGCGAACCACTAGGTCGGTCTCCACATAGTAGTCTTCGCCTCTTCGACGCTTCAGCTGTAGCATCCGGTCGAGAGCCGCAAGAGCGATGTTGCCTACGCGTTCGCGGGGGACCCGGATGGTGGTCAGGGGCGGTCGTGCCAAACATGCAAATGATATGTCGTCGATTCCCACCACGGACATATCCTTAGGAATTTCGACGCCTGCTTCCTCAAGCGCGCTCATGGCGCCCATAGCGATCAAGTCGTTGCCACAAAAGATCACCGTGGGCTTGTGTTCCGCAGAAAGGACGCTGCGCACGGCCGAGGCTCCAGCATCAATCCCATAACTGCTGCTGATCACCGGAAAGGGGGGCATCGCACGCAGCGTCAGCCCCGCCACCAGAGCCTCCTTGATCACAATTGCGGTGCGGTTGTCGTCCGGCCCAGCGATAACGGCAGCTCTGCGGTGACCAAGACTCACCACGTGCTCGATGGCCTGCGCAACTCCACGGGGATAGTCGATGGAGATCGTGCTGACCAGCTTCTGAGCGGGGGTCACGTTGCAGAACACCACTGCGATGCCCGCGGCGATGAGCTCCGAACTCATGCTTTTGTCGATCGACGAAGTCATGATCGCGACTCCGCGTGCGTCGTTCTCGATGAGCTTGCGCAGGATGGATTTCGTTCGTGTTTCGTCGTACTGAGTGTTGCAGAGCAGGACATCGAATCCACGGTCCCAGGCCGCCGCCTGAAATCCGCGAATCACTTCGGCAAAGTAAGGATTCGCGATTTCAGAGATCACCAGTCCAAAAAGATCGCTTTGGCCCGTGGCCAAACGCCGGGCATGAACGTTCTTGAAATACTTTAGCTGTCCAACAACCTCCAGCACGCGCCGTTCGGTTTCCGCGGAAATGTAGTGGGTCTTGTTGAGAACGCGGGACACCGTGGCTGGAGACACGCCTGCGCGCTTAGCCACTTCTCTCATCGTATGGCCTATTCGTTCTACAGGCAGGTGGCGATGTTTTCGCAAGCGCTCGTTCACCAAGGCAGTTTGGCGGCTAGTGAGAACGTATCACGAACTCTGCCGGAAGACTACGCGCAGCAAGAGCGGGAGGAAGGAAAAGGCTTGACAAGAGGATCGGGGGTGGGTAAAAAGCTGGCTCAGAAACCGGTTTCTGAAACCGATTTCATGGCATCGAGAATTAGGAGGCTGGCCGCTGCCACCTTCCGGGTTTTCCGCAGCGGTTCGCTCTTCGGAGCGTGGTGGGCCGCGCGTTTGGGGACCGCATTCCAGCTCACAACAGGACCTCTGCGAGTTCCGGTGCGCCCTCGAGGAGGTTAACGATATGCAGAAGTACACAAGGGCGATGCGGTGGTGGTTCGCACTGTTGATACTTTCCGGCGTGCCGGTAACCGCGCTAGCGCAGGCCACTGGCACGATCATCGGAATCGTGACCGATCCCTCCGGAGCCGTGATTCCCAACGCCAGAGTTACTGCCATCCGCCTGGGAACCGGCGTCTCGCAATCGACGGTAACCGGCACTGCCGGAACTTACACGATCCCCAATCTGGGGGTCGGCACCTACAACGTAACTGTGCAGTCCCAGGGATTTCGAACTGGAAGCGCCGCCGACGTCACGCTCGATGTGAGTCAGCAACGCGAAGTAGATTTCAAGCTGACCTTGGTTGGAGTGGAGTCCACAGTGGAGGTGGATACCGCTCCTCCGTTGTTGAACACGACGGATGCAACTATCGCCGGGCTGGTATCGCAGGAGCAGGTCGAGACGCTGCCGCTTAACGGCAGAGACATTGCGGGTCTTGTGACCATGCAGCCCGGCATGGCGCAGGATACCGGCTCGATGGGGTGGATGATGAGCGGCATCGGCCCCCAGTGGATCGCCAACGGCAATCGCGGCGAGACTTTGACCGGCACGCTGGACAATTCAGACATCAGCGATGCGGAAATGGGTACGCTTCAGTTTACGAACTTCAATCTGGACGCAATCGCAGAATTCAAAGTTCTGCAGAACAATTACTCGGCGCAATACGGACAGGGCGGCGGCACGATCACGGAGATCGTGAGCAAGACGGGGACCAACCGGCTTCACGGCAGCGCCTTTGAGTTCGTGCGCAATGACAAGTTCGACGCGCGCAATTACTTTGCGCTGAACACGCCACCATTCAAGCGAAATGAATTCGGAGGCACGTTTGGCGGACCCATCAAGAAAGACAAGACGTTCTTCTTTGGCGAGTATGCCGGTTTTCGGCAGCGTTTGGGAGAGCCAAACGTCGTGCAGGTTCCCACCGCGGCCGAGAGGCAGGGGCAGATTACGATCAACGGCTTTGACTACCAGGTGCCCTTGAATTCGGTGGCGCAACAGATCCTAGCCAAGTATCCGATGCCGAATCAGCCGAACGGGCTCTTTGGAGCTCGCACGTTCAACTACACATTCTCGCAGCCGACCAATGACGACCAGTTTTCCGTACGTGTGGACCACCATTTTGGAAACGACAGTATCTTTGTGCGCGCCTCTTACGCCAATCAGAATGCGTTGGAAACGGATCCCTGGGCCGCGGAGCTGGGGGGCACCAAATTTTCCACCGCCAATATCGGCGACGCTCGCAATTACGCCATCAGCGACACGCATATTTTCTCACCCACTTTGGCTAACGTCTTTACCTTCACCTTGAATCGCGGTATCGAGGGTGTGCCGGAGGCTCCCGCGGAGGAAAACACGACGGCGACCAACTTTCTTGATGGCAGTATGCAGGGCTGGGGACCCGATACTTTTGAGACGAAATATGTCGTAACGGTGTTCGATTACAAAGACAACATGAGCTGGACCAAAGGCCGCCACACATTCAATATTGGCGGACAGTTTCGTCGCGAATGGGACAACGGCACGGGCGTAACTTCCATAGGACCCAGCGGCGTGTTCAATTTCAATGCAGGCACACCCCTTACAGCGGCAATTCCGTCAACCGACGGAGGCCCGACACTAGCCGTCGGCTCGCCCAGCACGAGCGGCTTCGTCAGCATGATGGAGGGCGATGATGTTAATTACGCTCGCGCAACTACCGTGCCCGGCTATGGGCCGCCGGGAGGCGGCGCGGTTTGGTGGGGCTTGCGGCGTTGGACCATTGCGGGTTACGTTCAGGACGATTTTCGCGTCACCCGAAGGCTCACCCTTAATCTCGGTCTGCGCTACGAATACGCATCTGTTCCCTGGGAGGTCGACAATCGCTTGGCCAGACCCGGCGACACAGGCGCCTTGTATGGCCATTTTGTAGTGAATCCTCAGCCGCTTTGGCAGCCGGACTATTTTTACGGTAATTTCGCCCCGCGGTTTGGTATGGCGTTGCACTTGGCGAAAAACACGATCCTGCGAGGCGGGTTCGCGACATTCACGAACGTGATTCCCACCGTTTACCCAGATCAGGCATTGGTGAATTTCCCGATTGCGTCCCTCAACTATCTAGCGAATGCCAATTATTCGCTGACGCCACAATCGGTTTCCCTGCCGGTGCTGACCAGCACCACAGGGCAGCCGTTGGCGGTCAACGGGCCCAAGTCGGTCCCGGCCAATACGCCGGTGAACATCGCCCCCTACGCGGCGCTCCTTGGCCCGGTGGGCGGAGACTATCCTTCCAGCCAGATGAAAAACGGGTACACCATCAGTGCCAATGTCACCCTGGAACACGAATTTGCCGGCAACCTCGCGGTCCAAGCTTCCTATATCGCGAACAACGGGGTTGCGCTCTATAACTCGGCCTATCCCAATGCATTCGGCGGCGCGGAGCCTCAATACACCCCTTACAGCAACATTACTCCGGGGCTCGGCGAACTTCAGCTGTTCTACAACGGCGGCCACTCCACCTACAACGGCTTGCAGATGCAGGCGCGCAAGATCTCGACCTCACACGGGTTGCAGTTCCAAGCCAATTACACGTGGGCAAAAGACATGACGAACGCCGACGCGGTGTGGAGCTCCGGAGGGCAGAGCGGCGGGATCAGCCAAAACAATCCGCAATGCATTCAATGCGAACGTGCACCGGCAAGTTACAGCGTGGCTCAACGGTTCGTGGGTAACTTCGAATATGACCTGCCCCTCGGGGGCTGGTCTCGACTGTCAAGTGTTCCGAGCCGTTTGACCCAAGGGTGGATGATCCTAGGGATCTTCACCGCCCAGACAGGCCTCCCCTTCACGGTGGTCAGCCCCTATGGCTCGCTGCAATACGGATTCGACTTCTTCAACGGTTTCGGCGCCAGGCCTTTTTTGCTTGAGAAGGCGACGCTGGCTCCGAATGTTGGCGGCAGCCCCCAGTTTTTCTCCGATCAGGTCATCAACAACCAAAGTTTGTTTTTCGGTCTGCCTACCACCACGAGCCCGGTGAACGGTCAGACCGTACTGACGAGCCCGGGAAACTTAGGGCGCAACACATTCACCGGCCCAAATTGGTGGAATCTTGACTTTTCCTTGGTCAAGGACACGAAACTTACCGAAACCACGAAGCTTCAGTTCCGCGCGGAGTTCTTCAACATTTTCAACCACCCCACTTTTGCGACACCGGGCGCTACGCTCGGCGCCGGCAATTTTGGAGTTTCGACCTCCACGCAAACTTCGGAGCGCCAGATCCAGTTCGGCTTGAGGTTTGTCTTTTGATTGGAAGCGGCTAATCTCGGCCCTATCGTCGCTGACCAGTGCCGATGAGCGAAACAAGCTTGTCGGCCCGGTACACTTCTCCGAATAGGAGCGTTCGGTCGCCGACACCGATGAACAAAGAAACCGAGCTAGACCAAAACGCTATCTTGCCATTGCGAAGCTCGAGAAGTGCAGCGCTGGGAGGCGCGACCATGAGTAAGTCTAGCCTATCTCGCCGTGAGTTTTTAATGACCACCGCCGGAGCTGCCGGCGCTTCGGTCGCTGCCAGAGCGATTCCACTGGAGCCCGAGCCTCTTTTTGCGGCGTCTCGTGCTGTTCCACCCAGCGACCGCGTGCGCTTCGGAATCGTCGGTGTGGGCATGGAAGGCACCGGCTTGCTGACTACTGCCGTGGCCCTTCCCGGCGTAGAGTGCGTCGCCGCCGCCGACCTCTACGACGGTCGCCACGAGCTCGCCAAGGAAATCGCAGGCAAGTCCATCCACACGACACGCAGGTATAAAGAGTTGCTCGAGAACAAGGAGATCGACGCCATCATCATCGCTGTGCCCGATCACTGGCATAAGCAAGTGGTTGTCGATGCGGTTGCCGCTGGTAAGGATGTTTACTGCGAAAAGCCGATGTCCCACAGCCCAGCCGATGGTGTCGCCATGGTCGAAGCCGCGAAGAAGACCGACCGCATCGTGCAGATCGGCGCGCAGCGGACCAGTTCGGTGCTCTGTGCCAAAGCCAAGGAACTCTATGACAGCGGCGCCATCGGAGAGCTTAGCCTGGTCGAAGCCACTTACGGACGCAATGATCCCACGGGCGCGTGGGAGTATCCTCCTCCAGCCGATCTGTCCCCCGAGAATCTCGATTGGGAGACTTGGCTCGGTACCGCTCCGAAGAAGCCCTTTGATCCATTTCTTTTTGCCCGATGGCGCTGCTGGAAAGAATACGGCACGGGTGTCGCCGGTGATCTGCTGGTTCACCTGATCAGCGGCATGCAATTTGTTTTGGGCATTAACGAAGCGCCCAAGCGCGCCTCAGCCTTCGGCGGCATCTATCGCTGGAAAGACGGTCGCAACACCCCGGACGTACATCCTGTTCTCTTCGAATACGGCAACATTCCGGTGTACATGCGGCTGACGCTAGGCACAGAAACTCCTGAAATCACGCGGTTCATGGGCTCCAAGGGCGTCCTTGAACTCAGTGAGTTCGGCCTCGTTCACATCCCTCAGACCGGCACCGATCTTGCTCCAAGCTACTACTGCTACGGTTTACCGAGCCGTCTGAAGAACGCCTACTTTGAGCAGTGGCACAGAGAGCACGACCCCAAGCCCGGCCAGGAACCCGCGCCCGAGACCGTCAGCTATAAAGGCAACGACTATGACGATCTGCGCCCCCATCTGTGGAAGTTTTTCCAATCCGTGAAATCGCGCCAGCCCCTTGTGCAAGACGTCGTGTTCGGCCATCATGCCGCGCTTGGCTGCCATATGGCCAACGAGTCGTACTATCGAAAGACTTCTGTATATTGGGACGCTGCGTCGCAAACCATCAAGTCCTAAACAGTGCGACGCGCCGGTCGCCCTGTCTCACCAGCGACAAGGGGTCTGCGAAATCGCGGAGAATTGCTGACCGCTCGCAAGAAAAGGACTCAAATCCGGATGAAGCTTCAACGGATCGCGTTCCTAGCAGCGCTGGCCACACTGTGCGCGGGCGTCTGGGCGTATTCTCACGACCGGGGCCTCAGTGCATATTTTCCCCCCGGAACCCATAGACTCAACCTCCCGTAAGATGCTTGCGCACGCGACCCTATCGCACACGGAGTCACCTTGACTCTCCGAAGTCTTAGCGCTTTATCGAACGCGCGCAGAGCACTGCGTCCAATTTCGCGCCTAGAGAAAACGCGCGTCCGATAAAGCCCGTTGATCAGTCACTGGCTATCGTATTTTTAGGTTTTGGTCGGTGGCGCTCAGGTTGCCGTGTAGGGCCTCCTGAACCACGATGCGGAGGCGGTACGTGCCCGGGCGAACTTCCAACCGTATGACGCCATTGATGCCGGTCTTTGAGAAACGGTCGAAACTTTCTGGTTTCAGCGCCAACTCCATGTCAGCTTGCTTGCCCGTG
>Ga0210395_10003512_pt1 | contig 12009 bp, 13 predicted proteins | sample IncBWH4OmetaG_FD_150861 | JGI IMG/M metagenome (GOLD analysis project Ga0210395, IMG submission 150861) | Forest soil microbial communities from Barre Woods Harvard Forest LTER site, Petersham, Massachusetts, United States - Inc-BW-H-4-O ...
GTCGGCCCGCCTTTGCCGCCCCCGCCGCAGCCAACCGCTAACACGAGGAAGGCCGCACCGCCGAACAACGCCATCGCCGTGCGCGCGTCAGATTTCACGTGCAATCCTCATTTCGTCAGGTGCTGCTTTTGGCACCCGGACTAGGTTGTGCGAAACGCGTTGACTGCGTACGGGAATTCAGCCCCATCTGGACAACTGAGCACGTATCAGTGGAGCGATTTGTTCCGCCAGATACGCATGTCCGGCGTCGTTGGGATGCACACCGTCTGGGCCGATCAGGTCGGGCCTACCGACGAACCAGCCGTCGATGATCGGATCGATAAACGTTGCGCCCGCCTCACGGGCCTGACTGCTGAGGGTGTCGCGGACGTACAGGACGTCGAACGGCGGATTGGCAGTCGGCCACGGCGGGCCGATCACCAGCAGCTTCGCCGAGGGCGCCATGCGGCGCGCCAGATCGAAGGTGTCGTGTGCCATGGCCGCCATCTGCATAGGATCGACGCCCTCGTCATTGCGGGAGCCGAAGAACACCACCAGCGAATCGTCTGGGTGGACGGCTCGGAGCGTCAGATCTTCAAAAACGCTGCCGTGGTCGCCGCGCACGACATAGCCTGCTCTGCCCTCGGATGCGACATCGGGCAAGATCTGAACTCCCTGGTGCGCGAGCGCCAGCCAGGTGCGGGTCGTCCACGCATTCGCGCCCTGCCCGCCCTCGTCCGTGCCGGTGGTGTAGGAGTCCCCGATCACCGCGACGTGATCAATCGGGGTGCCCAGGGCCGCTGGCTGGTATAGCCGTGCCGGCGCCGGTCGGTGGCTGACCATTCCGACGGCAAGGGCTAGCGAGATGACCACCGGAGCCAGACGAACCGCTGCTATCTGCACTGTCCACCCCTCAACCGGGTGCCGCATTTGTGCCCGCGGCATCGTACGAGCAAAACGAAGCACTGCGCCGTCGACGCGCGGGTGTCCGGTTGGACGCCGAGCAGGAGCCGGTCAGCGCAGGTTAAGCCCCCACTTCGTCGACGGGCACGGGACCGTTGGTCCCGTGCCAAAGGGATCGTACTCGATCAGGGTGTGGCGCAGCAGCCTTCGCGTCCGCAACGCATCCCTACCCTGCGCGCGCCTCGAGCGCCCGGTCGACCGATTGCAGCTTGGCGGTCGCGGGTTGAGCCGCCGAATCGGTCTGGGCGTCGGCGTTCGGGCCGCTGAAGTCGACCATCCTGCGCATCCAACGGCGGGCGGGCTCTTCGATGAAGTGATACATCAGGACCGAGATAACCACGGCGACCGCCAACAGGCCGAAGACGTTCCATTTCCATAGGGAATCGGAATGCCACGGTGTGAGCGTGAATTGCTCGACCGCCCATCCCCAGGCCGTATGCACCAGCTCGTGAACCATGTACAGGCAGAACGAGATCTGACCGCCATAAACCATCAACCGCGTCGACAGCAGCCTCGGCAGGCTGCCCAGGCCGACCGCCAGGGTTATCACCAGCGGAACGAACAGCATGTCGACCACTCCGCCGCTGTCGTTCTCCACGACCCCGGATATCGGATGCGCCTTGAACCAGTAGAGGACGCCCACCATGGCGACCAACAGAAGCAGGGAGGTGTAGCCCGCGATGCGGCGACCACGATCGGTCAGCCGCAACCTGCGCACGGCGGCGCAGGCGAGGGCGCCGGCGGTGAATTGCGTCACGATTCGCGGCAGCCAGCTCCACGGTGTGTAGAAGTGGCCGCTGGCCAGCAACATCACCACCGGCGGCAGCGACGCCGCGAACGCTAGCAACATCAGGCTGCGCGCCCTCGTCGCCTGCGTCATCCGCAAAATCACCAGGACGATCACCCCGAACAGCAGGTAGGCCAGCCATTCGGCGCTGATCGACCAGGCCGGCCCATCCCAGCTGGAGTTATCGAAGAACGGCACAAACCACAACTGCACGAGCAGGATCTGCCGCACGTAGCTGATTGCGGTGAGCTGCCCGGCGTCGGGCGACGGCACGTGACCGACGTGCAGGGTGAAGATCACCCACAGGGCGGCGAGGTGCAACGTGACCAGGTAGACCGGCCACACTCTGGCCAGCCGCAGCCACAGGAAGTGCAGGGTGGCGCGCGCCGACCACGACCGGCCCATGCGATCGAGGTAGTTCCAGGTCAGCACGAATCCACTCAGGATGAAAAAGAGGTCGACGCCTTGCGCGCCGCAGTTGAGCACCGGCGCGAGGGCGTCGCGGAAGCTGGGCGACGCATCGCTCAACATGGGCCGGAAGTGAAACAGCACTACCCACACGGCGGCGATGATGCGAAGTCCCGTGAGGGCCTTTATCTCTCCGCTGCGCACAACACTCTTTCCGTCAGGCCACTGGTCGTCATCGCCACTGCCGCTTCATCTGTGCTGCTGCGCCACCTGTCCGGGCGGTTAACTCCACGCGACCCGACAAAACCACGGCGATGGGAGGGTATCAGTGCGATCGCCCGAATGGCGAGTTGGCGAGCCGGTGTGGCTCCTGAGAAAGCGGTGTGCGGGCGGCTAGCGGGCGCTGCGCATTTCGCCGCGAGGCGAGGCGTCAGTTCGTATTCGAGGCGTCCGGGTGTCGTGCGGCCTGCACGGCCGCCTCGACGAATCGGCGTAGCGCTGCGTCATGCGCCCGCGGCAGAAATGCCAGCACGACCGGGCTGGGCGGGGCGCCGCGTAGCGCGATGAATCGCACGCCGGGATGAATGTTACGTCTGACGGCTACATCCGGGATCACACCGATGCCCCGATCGGCGGCGACCGATTCGATCCACTCGTCGAAATTGCTTGTTTGCACAATGGATTTCGGCCCGGCTCCGGCCGGCCACGACCAAGGTCCGGTGGTGCCGCTGGCGACGTTGACGACCAGTGGCCACTGCGGGACATCGGCCCAGTCCAATTCCGATTTGTTCGCCAGCCGGGAGTGAACCGAACACACCGCCACCCGCGACTCGTTGAACAGGTGCACCACGCGCACGGCGGCGTACGCGTCGTGTCCACGCACTACTGCGACGTCGACCTTTCCCTGTCGCACAGCGTCCAGCGCATCGTCGGTACGGACCAGCGTGACCGTGATGCCGGTGGCCTGCTCGAAGCGAACGACGGTCTGCTGGGCCCACGGGTCGGGCAGTAACCAGCTGAACCCCAGGCGGATGCTGGCCTGCTGCCGAACAGCGCCGATACCGCGCTCCAACTCGGCGAGGATCCGTTCCACGTAGTCGACGAAGGTCCGCCCGGCGGTGGTCACTTCAACGTGCCGCGAACTGCGATCGAGCAGCGTTACGCCCAGCGCGTCTTCCAATTGCTGAATCGTGCGCGTCAACGCGGGCTGCGTGATCACGAGTTCGCCGGCGGCGTGGGTGAACGACTTGAGGCGAGCCACCGCTTCGAACGCGCGGAGGTGCCGCAGTTCCACTCGGCCGCTCTCCAGCGCGCTCATGCCTGACAAGCATAGATGCTCTACAGCAGGCATTTCACGGCGTCTGCTCGCGCGTCTAACGTCGGTGGCATCAGGGGCGCACCCTGCGGCCCGGAGGTGTCAGGAGAAGACAATGCCGCTGTTATACGTCGACATCATCGAGGGCCGCACGCCGGCCGAGATTCAGGAATTGCTGGACGCAATCCACGAGGCCGTGGTCGAAGCTTTTGAGGTCCCGCAACGCGACCGCTACCAGGTGGTGCACACCCATCCAGCCCACGAGGTCGTCACTTGGGACACCGGTCTCGGCATCAACCGCTCGGCTCAGCAGGTGGTTTTGCACGTGGTGAGCCGGCGACGTCCGCGCGAATTCAAAGAACGGTTTTACAAGCTGCTGGCATCGCATCTCGCTGAGCGGTGCGGGCTCGACCCGGCGGATCTGATCGTCTCGATCACCGAAAATGACGACGAGGACTGGTCATTCGGCTACGGACGGGCACAGTTCCTCACCGGAGAGCTCAAGTGAGTGCCGCCGTGGGTCTGACTACCCGTCTCACCCATTTCTTCGACATCGAACATCCGATCTTGTCCGCGCCTATGGCACTGAATTCGGGGGGCCGGCTCTCCGCGGCCGTAACGTCGGCCGGTGGCCTGGGCCTCATCGGTGGCGGCTACGGCGACTCGGACTGGCTGCAGCGCGAATTCGGCCTGGCCGGGGGGACGCGGGTTGGATGCGGCTTCATCACGTGGAGTCTGGCCCGCAAGCCCGAGCTGCTAGACGAGACGCTGGAGCGGCAACCGGCGACGATCATGTTGTCGTTCGGTGATCTGCGGCCGTTCGCCGAGCGCATCCACGCCGCCGGCGTCCCGCTGATCGCACAGGTGCAGACTCTCGGCCAGGCGCGCGAGGCGTTGGATGCCGGCGCGGAGATCCTGGTGGCCCAGGGCGGCGAGGCAGGTGGGCATGGAATGACTGTCCGTTCGACTTTCACGCTGGTGCCCGACGTCGTGGACCTGGCCGCCGAACGTTCGCCTGAAACGCTTGTGCTGGCTGCCGGCGGTGTCGCCGACGGCCGTGGGCTCGCGGCGGCGCTAACCCTCGGTGCCGATGGCGCGCTGGTGGGCACCAGGTTTTGGGCCTCCCCCGAGGCGCTGGTGTCGCCGCGGGCGCAGCAGCGGGCCATTCGGGCCAGCGGAGACAGCACCTACCGCACGCGGGTCTATGACGTTGTGCGGCGCTTGGATTGGCCGCCCCAATACAACGAGCGAGCTTTGAGCAACCCCTTCGTCGACGGCTGGCACGGCAACGATTCCGAACTGGTGTCGTCGTTGCCGGATGTAGTCAACACCTATGAAACCGCTGTCGCAGCCGAGGACTTCGACATCGCGGCCATACTCGTCGGCGAGGCAATAGGACGCGTCGGCGACGTTCGCCCGGCGGCTGACATCGTCGCCGATATGGCGGCGGAAGCGAACCGAATCTTAAACGGGAAGAATGGTTTTAGTCCTCGATCAGTGCAGGGGTGACCACGTAGAGGTTCGAAGCAAGCGGCTCTCCCACTGATCGCGGTACTTCAGCGCTTCGAACATGTAGGTGCCGGGTCCGCGGTGCTCGGGTGGGATGTCCGTAGTCAGCAGATGTAGCAGGGCGGCGTAGTCGTTGGTCGCGTCAATCTTCTGCCACAGCATCGCCTCTCGGCGTTTGTGGCTCCCGTGCGCCACCTGGAAGCAGGCCTGGATTTCGAGCACTCGTCTCCCGGGCGGGGCCTTGGAAAGCACTCGGTAGTAGATCTCATCCCACGATCGGATGTAGTCGTCCAGCGCGGCGTAAGGCCATCCGGTGTCCTCCATGAACAGACTCGGGGGATGCGTTGCACCGTCGGTGGGCACGGTCATCAGGTCCACTGCTTGCAGCGGCGACCACTCGACCGGCAACAGGATCTTCCCGATCACCTCGTGGCGCAGGTTGTCCAATTCGCGCATCCATGGCGCCAGGTCGCCTCGTTGCGCCCGCCGGGCCAGGCTTTCCCACGCCGCGCCGTCGGCGATGCCGGTGACAGTGACCACGTTGTACGCCACGCCCGAGCCGTGAGCGTGGTTGGTGTACCACAACAACCGAGCGTTGTCCTCCTGCGCCAGGGTAGGCATCCAGCCTTCGCGGTAGGCCGCCTCGAAGTCGTCCTCGCGGGCGCCGACGACCCGGTGGGTTTCGTGAAGGAACAGCACGGCGATTCCTTTCGGCCGCTCAGGGGTTATCTGCGATTAACAGCGAGAGCTGGCGGCGGTTGACTTTGCCGGTCTCGCTGTACGGGATGTGGTCGACGATCATCAGCCGCTCAGGCAGCTTGAAATAGGCGATGCGGTCACGACAATGCGACCGCAGCTCCTCGAGCGTCACGGGGAGGTGAGCCACCACCGCCGCGCCCACCCGCTGACCCATCTCCTCGTCGGTAATCCCGGCGACTGCGACGTCGCTCACCGCCGGATGGGTACGCAGTGCTTCCTCGACCTCGATCGGCCCGAACTTCTCTCCCCCGCGGTTGATCGTGTCGCTGAGCCGGCCGCTGGGGTAGATGTAGCCGTCGGCATCCCGCCGTGCGAGGTCACCGGTATGCAGCCAGCCTTCGCTGACGTTCTGGATGGTGTTGACCCACAACTCGCCGACAACTCCCGCCTCGACGTCGGCCGCCGTGTCGGGATCCACTACGCGGACTTCAACCCCGGGCAGCGGCTTTCCTACCGAGCCCACGCGGTTGGGATCCCGGTGATCCTCCGGCATTAAGGTTGTGTAGGCACCGAGCGTTTCGGTCTGGCCAAACACGTTGGCAAACGCGACATGCGGCAGGGCGGCCATTGCACGGCGCACCAATGCGACGGGCGCGGCCGCCGCTCCGTAGGCGATGGCGATCAGCGCGGTTAGGTCGGTGCCGGCGAAGTCGCGATGGTCGAGGATCCGCTGGAGCATGGTCGGCACCAGGAATGCGGTGCGTACCCGATGCTCCTGCACCAGCCGCAACCACTCTGCAGCGTCGAACCGCTCCTGCACGACTGAGGTATTGCCCGAGTACAGGCTGCCGAGCATGCCCAGGGAGCCGCCGACGTGGAAGAACGGAACACACATCATCGACACCATGGGCGCTGAGTCCGCGCGGAACGGTTGCCCCATTCCGCGAATCCGGGTGCTCAGCTGCCCGCTGGTGATTCCGACCGCCTTCGGCAGCCCGGTGGTACCGCTGGTGAACAGCACCAGGGCGTCGCGGTCGTCGATCTCCTCCACCGTCTTCGCGGCGGGAATCGGGCCGTCGCACAATAGATCAGCCGCTGTCAATGTCTTGCTCGCGCCCGCTTCACGGAGCCGGTCCGAGTGTGCCTCTCCCCCAACTGCGACGTCGGTGCACCCCGCATTCTGCAACAGGGCCCGGAGCTCTGACGTTGTGAGCGCTGGGTTCATCAGCGCTGCCGCCGCACCGATGCGCGCCGCGCCGAGAACCGATGCGATGGAAAGCAGGCTGCCGCCGTCGACGACGGCGACGCGGGTTCCAGGTGCCACACCATTGGCAGCCAGACCGGCGGCGCAGCGTTCGACAGCCGCCGCCAACTGGCCGTAGCCGATGACGCGCTCGCCGATAATAAGCGCGACCCGGTCGGGATCACCGGTAGCGGCGGCGTCGATGATCATCCCGATGTTCATCCGCGGCTCAATACAGGGGTGACCACGAGGAGGTGCGCAGCAGCCGGCTGGTCCATTGGTCGCGCAGGTCCAATGCGTCGTACATCCAGGTTCCCGGTGCGCGGTAATCCGATGGGATCTCGGTCCGAAGGAGGTTGAGCAGTGCTTCCGGCTGGCAAATGCGCTGCATCAGCACCACTTCTCGGCGCAGGTGACTGCCCAAAGCCGGCTGAAACGCAGCCTGGATCGCCAACATCGACGCCGGCCGTTCTAGGCCCTTGGCGTACACCTCACCACACCGGTCGATGTATTCGGCGAACTTGTCCTCGTAGGGCCACATGGTGTCCTCCATGTAGAGAGTCAGCTCGTGTTCGCGTCCATCGACGGGGACCTCGTCGAATGAAACGTCCAGAAGGGGCGACCACGGAAGCGCAACCAGGAGTTTGGCGTCGACGTCGTGGCGAAGGTCGTCGAGCTCGCGCATCCATTGCCGCAGAGCGCCTTTCTGGATCCGTAGAGCCAAGCGCTCCCATGCTGCTCCGTCGCGAATGGCCGTCACGGTAACCACGGTGTAGGCGGGCCCGCTGCCGTGGGCCTGGTTTGCGTACCAGAGCAACCGGGCTTCGTCACCGGCACCGAGCATGGCCATCCAGCCGTCTCGGAATGCGGCCTCGAACTCGTCCTCGGCGCGCCCCCGCACCTTGTGTACCTCGTGCATGAAGAGCATGCCGCGGGACCTCCTGCGCGAGCGCTGCACCGCGCCTTCGCTCAATGGACGGTAATCCCGGCGTCCTGTCCTGTCCACGGTCCGCAACCTGGACAGTCGAGCCACACATCTGGTTTGCTCGCATCCATGGCCAGGCTAGATGTGCCGGACGGCCCGGGTGGTGAGGCCGCGATGATTTGGACACTGCGGCCGCCGCTGGGCGACATGGTTGAACGGATGATTCGCGGGGCCTACCAGCAGAGCATCCTGCCGCCGGAGGAGCGCGAACTGGCCAGGATGCGCATCGCGCAGATCAACGACTGCGTCGCGTGCGCGGACTTCCGCGCGGATTCGGTGCTCGAGGCGGGCGTCGCGCCGGAGCTGTATGAAAACGTCGCGGCCTACGCCACCTACCCCGGCTACACGGCGCGGCAACGTCTTGCCATCGAATACGCCGAGCGATTCGCGAATGACCATGCATCGATCGACGACGCGTTCTTCGGACGGCTGCGTGAAATCTTCACCGACGAGGAAATCCTCGATCTCACACTGTGTGTCGCGGTTTTCCTTGGTCTGGGACGTTCGTTGACCGTGCTCGGCGTCGATCAGTCGTGCGCAATCGATCTCTGAGCGAGTGGACATCACGGTTTGAGAGGAACGGTCGAGAAGAGTGGACATCGCATCGGTCGACGAATTGCTCACCACCACCCGGTCGGTACGCAAACGCCTTGACCTGACCCGACCGGTTGGTCGCGACGTGATCCTCGAGTGCATACAACTTGCGATGCAGGCGCCCACGGCGAGCAACGCACAGGACTGGCGGTGGCTGGTCATCACCGACGCCGACAAGCGCGCCGCGATCGCCGACATCTACCGCGGCATCGGTGCTGAGTACCTTGCACTCGCCGCCAAGGACACGTCCGACCCGCAAACCCAGCGCGTATACGCCAGCGCGTTTAGCCTGACTGACACACTGGGCCAAGTTCCCGTGCACGTCATCCCCTGCCTGGAGAACCGGATCGACAACTCCAATGCACTGACGGCCGCATCGGCTTGGGCGTCGATCATCCCCGCCGGCTGGAGTTTTTTGCTTGCACTCCGTTCGCGCGGACTCGGATCAGTCTGGACGACAATGCATTTGGCTAGGGAGCAGGAGGTGGCCGAACTGCTGGGAATCCCGGCCACGGTCACCCAGGCTGCGCTGTTTCCGGTGGCATACACGATCGGCACCGACTTTCGGCCAGCCGTCCGGCCGCCCGCCGAGCGCATCACTTACTGGGATACCTGGGAACAGCCTGTCGGAGAAAGCTGATGCAGTCCTACACCGTGCGATTTCATGTCGACGCACCCCCGAAAAAGGTGTGGCGAGTGCTGCATCCACCGATACCGCCGGACTCGCCCAAGCCGCGGGTGCTCAAGTGGGCGACCGGCAGCATGGAGATTCTGAACGAAGGTGACGAAGCCGGTGAGGGCTTGGTCCGCACCTGTGTCTTCCCCGTGCCCGGCTACCTGTTGTCGGGTGGCAAGGGGCGGTCCTGGGAGACGGTCACCGAGGCGAAGATCAACAAGTTCTCGCGCTATGTGGCGATCGGCAAACCACTGTGGTCGCGCGCCGAGGGCTACCACGAACTCGAGGAACAGCCCGACGGGACCACCGTGCTCACCTTCCATGAGACTTATCACGCCTTCAATCCCGTGCTGCGATTCCTTCTCGAACGCCCGGTGCACGCGAAGATTTCTCGCGACAACCTCGAGATCTACGAGCACGCCCTCAGCTATGCCGGGCCGGTCAAACGGCTGACCTAGGCGGCGGTACCCGCCAGTAGGCTGTCGGCAGGTTATGCAGCCATTCGGTCGGTACCTGAAAATTGTTTCTTAGCAAAGTATTAAGAGCCCCGCCCGGTGACCTTAGAGTAACCAATTAGCGTCTCAAACAGGTTGAGGTAATTCCTCGACTCATATGGCAGAAACATGTAGGGGAACTGGGGGCGCTCATGACCGATTCGATTGCTTCGGCGGCTTCGTACTCGACGTCGCGTCACGCGCATCTTCCAGTCGACTGCAACGGTGCCGCGGTGCGGGCCCAGTGCCGCCACCTGGCGACCGTCGTGACGATCAGCGGCGCGATCGACGCGACCAATGTCGATCAGGTGAGTGCGTACTCCGAGCGCTTCATCCTGCCCGACAAGGCATTTGTCCTGGACTTGTCCGGCCTGGATTTTTTTGCCACACAAGCTGTTCGACTTCTCCACCGTGTCGATGCCGTCTGCAGCGCCGCCGGGCTGGAGTGGTCGGTGATCCCCAATCAGGCAGTGACCACGGCGCTGTTGGTCACCCATGAGGAATCCAGCTTTCCCGTCTTCGGCTCGGTACACGAGGCATTGCACCACTTGGCCGACGCCAACTCTGCACGCCGCCGGTTGCTGCTGCCGTTGCTCACCAAATCCGCCTAGCAGCGCGATCGCGCTCCGGCGTGTGCTGCGCAAACCCCGTATGCTGCTAATCGTGAGGTCGAAGTCAACCGCTGTCGCCGCGGCGGCGCTGATTGCGCTGAGCTGGGGTGCGGCTGCCGGTCTCGCCAGTGCCGATCCACCTGCGCCGCCGCCCGGACCGGCTCCCGCGCCGCCACCCGGACCGCAGGCGCCCGGACCTAAGACGACCATCGACCACGACGGCACCTTTGCGGTGGGAACCGACATCGTGCCCGGGACCTACACCTCGGCCGGGCCGCTCGATAAGGGCGTTTGCTACTGGAAGAGGCTCGGCCCCGGCGACGACGGCAAACAGCTGGTCGACAACGCGATGAGCAAAAAGCCGCAGGTGGTGCGGATCGACCCGACCGACAAGGCGTTCAAGACCGACGGTTGCCAGCCGTGGCAGAAGAACGACGCGGCGACCCCCGACCCGGGCAAATCGCCGGCGGACGTCACCTTGCCGTTGAACATCCTCAACTCGCTCATCGGCGGAGCGCAGCCATCCCCACCCCCCACGCCGACGCCGTGACGTCTTAAAGCTGGCCCGCAGAGCTGGCCGGGGACTGTGCAAGCCAGTCGCGCAGCTTCGCATAGATCAGCGGATGGTTCAGCAAATCGAGGTGGTTCAACCCGGTCAGCGTCAGACCTTGCTCACTGTCAAACGGAACGCGCCGCGACCTACCGCGGCCCGCAGCGCTGTGCGATCGCACGAGGTGATCGCCGGCGACGATTCCGAGCAGCGGCGGCGTGACGGTCGCAGCCACGAAGTGGTAGATGGCGTGCGGCAGGAACGGCGCCTCTTGGCAACGATCGCGCAAGAACTCGTCCGGATCGGCGTCGCACCAGTCCTCGTCAAGACAGGCACCGAAGCGCAGATCCTTGACTCCGTCGCTGCGGACGTTCAAAAAGGCTGCGATGGCCCGGGTCTCGGGCAACCGGGCCAACGCCCACGACGCGATGCTTACGCCCTTTTCCAGATCGGCTCCCAGATGCGGCGAGCCGAGGCACACGACGTGACTGACCGCGTCGGTCCATCGATACTGCAGCTGGGCGCCGTAATGGCAAGCGCTGCGTGCCACCAGTCCGCCCATCGAATGGCCCACCAGCACCAGCTCGGTGACGGGCACTGGCCAGTGGGCGTGCAACCGGTCCAGTATTTCGGCGAGTGTTCGGCCGTTGACCGACACGTGCAGTCCGGTGTTGTACCGCAGATGAACCGGGCTAAATGCCAGGTCTTCGCGTAGCCGTTCGCCATAGCTGCGGCTTTCTTGGTTTTCCGGGTCCTGGCGCGGTCGCCGAGACCAGGACCGTTCGGTAAGACACCAGCCGTGCAGAAACACCACGACCCGGTCGGTGGCCGTCGGAAATGCGGCTGCGAGCGAGTCGGCCGTCGGGGAAACCGGTTTGCCGTGCTGTCGGATCGCCATCGCGACGGCTAGCGGGTTGTCGCGCTCGGTCAGCTCATCGCCATAGATGCCATTCACTGCGGCGATGGCCGCGGCGGGCCCGATGCGTGATTCGAGAGCCTCGTGGCCGTCGTCACCCCAGATTTCAGCGGCCACCGTGCCCACGGCGTGCGTTACACCGCGCAGGCCTCGGTCCACGCTGCTGTAGATCGCGCGCGTCAGCCCGTCATGGATCGTCCTCGTCGGTGCCGCCGACGGTCCGATGGAGCCGAAAACGCGGCCGGCGATTCCCGCGTGCATCCCCCGCACCAGCGTCGTC
>Ga0210395_10003514_pt1 | contig 12006 bp, 14 predicted proteins | sample IncBWH4OmetaG_FD_150861 | JGI IMG/M metagenome (GOLD analysis project Ga0210395, IMG submission 150861) | Forest soil microbial communities from Barre Woods Harvard Forest LTER site, Petersham, Massachusetts, United States - Inc-BW-H-4-O ...
CGCATGGACCTCAAGACGCGCACCATGTCGCCTGAGGACCAGGCGGAACGGCTGGCTGCCCGCCAGGCCTATCTCGACGCCGTGCGCGCCTGGGTGACCACCGGCAAGCATGCACTGCCCGCCGATGCGGCGCGCGCCGCCCTGCCCAGGGTGACGCCCGAGATCGCCGAGGCGCGCGCGCGGTTTCGTCTCGGCGTGTGGCTGCGCGACAACGGCCACGCCACCGAAGGCGACCGGCAGATGAATGCCGCGAGCGGCCTGCATCCGGACTCGTGGAGCATGTGGCGCCAGGCCGCCGACCTCGACGAGGTCGGCAAGGCGTCGGGCCCCGAGTTCTGGAAACGTGTGCAGGCGTTGGGCGATCGGCCGTATTATCCGCCGCCCAAACTCTAGGGGGCTGATGCGACTTCACTGGAACGATCTCGGCACCCCGCGCGCCGAGAGAGCCAACGGCCGGACGGTCGAGCTCTCGGGCTTTCCGCTCACGGTGCTGCCGATCGGCGGCGCCGCCCATTTTCTGATGATGGCCGAGCCCGGCTGCTGCCAGGGCTGCGTGCCCGCCAACCGATTGGCCGTGGTCGAGGTCTTCGCCGACCATCCGCTGAAGCTCGGCAACGGTCCGTTGCGGCTGATCGGCACTTGGCAGGTCTCGTTCGATCCCGACGCTGTCGCTACCAGCTGTGCGGCGCCGAGGTGAAGCCGGGCGTCACGCGCCGCGCCCTGATGGCGGCGAGCCCGCTCTTCTGTCTGCCGGTGCCGGCGATGGCACAAGCCGCCGACGGCACGGCGATCGACATCCACAGTCACGCCGGCAATCTCATCCCGATGAGTTTTGGCCGCGGCCAGTTCGCGGCGGTCGCCGAACCGATGCGCCAGGGTGGGGTGTCGACGATCTGCCTGGCGGTGGTGGCCGATTCGCCGATCATCAAGCTCGCCGACGGGCGCCTGCGGCCCAGCCGCGAGCCGCGGTCCGGCGAGCTTTACGAATTCAGCCGGCGCGCCTTCGAGAAGCTGCATGCGCTGGCGCGCGAGCAGGGATTGCCGATCATCAGGACGTCGGCGGAGCTACGCGCGGCGCGGGCCAACCGGCCGTCCCTCATCGTCTCGTCGGAGGGTGCCGACTTCCTCGAAGGCAAGATCGAGCGTCTCGACGAGGCGTACCAGCGTTGGGCGCTCCGCCATCTGCAGCTCACGCACTACCGGCCGAACGAGCTCGGCGACATCCAGACCGAGCCCAGCGTGCATGGCGGCCTGACGCCCTTCGGCGCCGAGGTGATTCGCCGCTGCAATCAAATGGGCATCGTGGTCGACGTGGCGCACGGCACCTACGATCTGGTCAAGCAGGCGGCTGCGGTCACGACCAAGCCGCTGGTGCTGTCGCACACCTCGCTGACCGACCGGCCGGCGGCCTGGACCCGACGCATCCTGCCCGACCACGCGCGCGCCATTGCGGCAACCGGCGGCGTCATCGGCATCTGGCCCGTTACGGGCTATTTTCCCAACTTCGTGGCCTACGCCGAGGGCTTCGCGAAGATGGCCGAGCTGGTCGGCATCGATCATGTCGGCCTCGGCACCGATCAGCTTGGCCTGGTCGGCTCGAGTACGCTGCCGAGCTATGCTGACCTGCCGCAACTCGCCGCCGCGCTGCGCGCAAAATTCACAGCCGACGAGACGGCAAAGCTGCTCGGCGGCAATTACCAACGCGTCTTTCAAGCCAGCCTTGGCTGACGGCATCACACCTCCGTGAAGCCGGCGCGGTCACTGGCCGGCTGCCGCCCGCTCGGATAGGGTTCCGTCATATTTCCAAACGACGGAGACCGGGATGGCTGTTCTCAACGTCAACGGCAAGGCGCTCAACCACAACGCCGATCCGCGCACGCCGCTTCTGTGGGTGCTGCGCGAGCAGCTCGGCCTCACCGGCACCAAGTATGGCTGCGGCATCGCCCAGTGCGGCGCCTGCACAGTGCATATTGACGGCGTGGCGACGCGCTCCTGCCAGGTGCCGGTGACTTCGGTCGGCGCCAAGAAGATCGTCACCATCGAAGGTCTCGCCGCCAACGGCACCCTGACCAAGGTGCAGAAGGCCTGGGTCGAGCTCGACGTGCCCCAGTGCGGCTACTGCCAGAGCGGCATGGTAATGGCGGCGACCGCGCTGCTTGTCGCCAAGCCCAAGCCGACCGACGCCGAGATCGACGCAGCAATGACCAACATCTGTCGCTGCGGCACCTACCAGCAGGTCCGCGAGGCGATCCACGCCGCCGCGGCCAAGGCCTGAGGGGAGGACGCATCATGACGATCCAGACCTCGCTCGGCCGCACGCCCCTCAACAGAAGGGGTTTCCTCGTGAGCGGTGCTGCCGTCGCCGGCGGCTTCTCGCTGGGCTTTTCCGTTCCCTTCGAGGCGGCACACGCCGCCGAGGTGAAGGAGATCAACGCCTGGGTGGTGATCCACCCCGACGACAAGGTGGTGATCCGCATCGCCCGTTCCGAGATGGGCCAGGGCACGCTCACCGGTCTCGCCCAGCTCGTCGCCGAGGAGCTTGAGTGCGACTGGAACAAGGTCACCTGGGAATATCCGACGCCGGGCGAGAACCTGAAGCGCAACCGCGTCTGGAAGAACTTCTCGACCGGCGGCAGCCGCGGCATCCGCGAGAGCAACCAGTATGTCCGCGAGGGCGGCGCCATGGCGCGCGAGATGCTGATCGCGGCGGCGGCGGCCCAGTGGAAGGTGCCGGCGAGCGAATGCAGTGCGGCCAACAGCGTCGTCAGCCACAAGTCGGGCAAGAAGCTCACCTATGGCGCGCTCGCCGCCGCGGCCGCCCAGCTCGAGCCGCCCAAGGAAGTGAAGCTGAAGGATCCCAAGGACTGGAAGATCGCCGGCAAGCCGCTGAAGCGGCTCGACACGCTGGACAAGGTCACCGGCAAGCAGCTCTACGGCATCGACTTCACCATGCCCGGCATGCTGGTCGCGACCGTGCGTGCCTGCCCGGTGATCGGCGGCAAGCTCAAGAGCTTCGACGCCTCCAAGGTCGAGAAGATGCCGGGCGTCAAGAAGGTCGTAGCGATCGACGGCAACGCCGTCGTGGTCGTGGCCGATACCTACTGGAACGCCCGCACCGCGCTCGCCGCGCTGCCGACCGACTGGGACGTAGGCAAGCTGGGCGAGGTCCAGACCGAGACCATCACCGCCATGCTGAAGGAAGGCCTCGACGCTTCCGAAGCCTTCGTCGGCAACAAGGTGGGCGACGCCAAGGCCGCCATTGACAGCGCCGCCAAGAAGGTCGAGGCGACCTACAGTTTCCCCTATCAGAACCATGCCACCATGGAGCCGATGAATGCCACGGCGCGCGTCACCGCCGACAAGTGCGAGGTGTGGTGCGGCACGCAGAACGGCGAAGCGGCACTCGCGTCGGCGGCGGAGGCGGCCGGCCTGCCGGTCGCGCAGTGCGACGTCTACAAGATGATGCTGGGCGGCGGCTTCGGGCGGCGCGGTCGCGCCGATTACGTCCGCCAGGCTGTCCTTGTCGCCAAGGAGATGCCCGGCACGCCGGTCAAGCTTATCTGGTCGCGTGAAGAGGACATGACGCACGGTACGTACCATCCGACCACGATGTGCAAGCTGACGGGCGGCCTCGATGCCCAGGGCAACCTGGTCGGCCTGCACGTGCGCATCTCGGGTCAATCGATCCTGGCCGCGTTGCTGCCGCAGAACCTGCAGAACGGCATGGACCCCGTGGTGTTCCAGGGCCTGGCGCAAGGCGGCGTCGAGGCAGCCTACGGCTACGACGTGCCGAACCTCCTGGTCGATCACGCCATGCGCAACCCGCACATCATGCCGGGCTTCTGGCGGGGCGTGAACGCCAACCAGAACGCCGTCTACATGGAATGCTTCATGGACGAGCTGGCGGAGGCGGCGGGCCAGGATCCGCTGGCCTTCCGGCTGAAGATGCTCAAGCCCAAGAACGCCGCGGTCTTGAAGGCGGCGGCCGACAAAGCGGGCTACGGCAAACCGCTGCCGGCCGGCCATTTCCACGGTCTGGCGCAAATCATGGCTTACGGCAGCTATGTCGCAGGCGTCGCGGAGGTCTCGGTCAGTCCCGACGGCGTGCTCAAGATCCACAAGATTACCGCCGGCACGGATCCAGGCTATGCCGTCAATCCGGCGCAGATCGACCGTCAGGTCGCGGGCTCGTTCGTCTACGGCCTGTCCGCGGCGCTCTATGGCGAGATCACCGTCAAGAACGGCGCCGTCGAGCAGACCAACTTCGACAGCTACAACGTAATGCGCATGGACGAGATGCCCCGGGTCGAGGCAGCGCTGGTTCCGTCGGGTGGCTTCTGGGGCGGCGTCGGCGAGCCGACCATCGCGATCGCCGCGCCCGCGGTACTGAACGCCATCGCCAAGGCGACTGGCAAGCGGGTGCGCGACCTGCCGCTGATGAATCACGAGCTGAAGAAAGGCGCCTGATGCGGCGCTTGCTGCTGCCGGTGCTCGCCAGCGCCTTGTTGCTGGCGAGCTTGGCAGAAGGGCGGCCGGCGCGGGCAGTCGAGGCGCCGCCCGGCGCAAGCTCGTGCACCGGCTGTCACGCCGCACAGAAGATTCCGGACTCGGTGATCCCGCACATCGCCGGCCGCAAAGCAGCGGACATCGCCACGGCCATGCGCGAGTACCGGAGCGGCGCCTGGCCCTCGAGCGTCATGGGCCGCATCGCCAAGGGCTTCGACGATTCCCAGATCGACGCCATTGCGGCCTGGTTCGCCGCGCAGCCGGAGTAGGGCGCATGACGAGCCGGCGCGCGTTCCTCAAGCTCACCGTCGCCGCTGGCCTCGCGCCTGCCGTCGCCTCGGCGCAGGGCACGGGCCGCGTCGTCGTCATCGGCGGCGGCTTCGCCGGCGCCACCGCGGCACGCACGCTGAAGGCGCTCGAGCCCAGGCTCAGCGTCACCCTGGTCGAGCCCAACCGCATCTTCACGGCCTGTCCCTTCAGCAACGACGTGCTGGCCGCGATTCGGGAAATCTCGCAGCAGCAATTCGGCTATGACGGCGTGGTGCGCGCCGGCGTCACGCTTGCCCAGACCGCGGCCACCGCGGTCGACGCCGCCGCCAAGACTGTCACCCTGGCCGACGGCAACAGGCTTTCCTACGACCGGCTGGTGATGGCGCCCGGCATCGACTTCAGGTGGGACGCCCTGCCGGGCTATGACGAGGCGGCGGCCGAGAAGATGCCGCACGCCTGGAAGGCCGGGGCGCAGACCGTGCTGCTGCGCCAGCAGCTGCAGGCCATGAACGATGGCGGCCTGGTGGTCATCTCCTCGCCGGCCAATCCCTACCGGTGTCCGCCCGGCCCCTACGAGCGCGCCAGCCTGATCGCCTATTGGCTGAAGATCTGGAAGCCGAAATCGAAGCTTCTGATCCTTGATTCCAAGGACGCCTTCTCCAAGCAGCGCCTGTTCCAGAACGCCTGGCCCCAGCTCTATCCCGGCATCGTCGAATGGGTGTCGCTCTCCCAGGGCGGCAAGGTGACGTCGGTCGATCCCGCGACGCTGACCTTCGTCACCGATTTCGCCCGTCACAAGGCTGCGGTCGGCAATGTCATCCCGCCGCAGAAGGCCGGCGCCATCGCGGCCCAGGCCGGCGTCGCCGATCGCACCGGTTGGTGCCCGGTCGAGCCGGTTGCCTTCGAATCGACCCTGCAGCCCGGCATCCATGTGGTGGGCGATGCCGCCATCATGGGCGGCATGCCGAAGTCGGCCTTCGCCGCCAACGCCCAGGCCAAGGTCTGTGCGGCCGCCATCGTCGAGCTGCTGGCCGGCCGCAAGCCGGTCGACCCGATCCTGATCAACACCTGCTACAGTCTGGTGGCGCCCGACTACGGCATCTCCATCGCCGGCGTCTATCGGCCCGACAAGGGCGTGTTGGCCGACATTCCCGGCGCCGGCGGCACCAGCCCGCTCGAGGTCGTCGGCGGCTTCCGCTCCCAGGAGGCGCTCTACGCCGAGAGCTGGTTCAAGACCATCACCGCCGAGACCTTCGGTTGAAGCGATGGTACGAGCGGGCCCGCTCGCCGTCCTCCTGGCTTTGGCCGCCCCCGCGGCGTGGGCGCAGCAGGGGCCGCGAGACGTCGTCGTCGTCGAGGGCGATGCCATCCCCGAGCCGCTCGCGACCCGGCCGGGCGATGCGGCGCGTGGTCGGGCGATCGTCGCCAACCGCAGCGTCGGTCTTTGCCTGCTGTGCCACAGTGGCCCGATTCCCGAGGAGCGCTTCCAGGGCACGCTGGCGCCGAGCCTCGCCGGCGCCGGCGCGCGCTGGTCGGTGGGCCAGCTCCGCCTGCGCATCGTCGACGGCGCACGTCTCAATCCAGACACGATCATGCCGCCCTATTACCGGACCACCGGCCTGCGCCGCGTCGCCAGGACCTTCGAGGGCAAGACCATCCTGACCGCCGAGCAGGTCGAGGATGTGGTGGCTTATCTCGCGACCCTGAAGGAGTAGAGTCCGCGTCATGCCTTCCCCTCCCGACCGCCGTGCCTTCCTGGCCGGCGCCGCCCTGCTCACCGTGCTGCCGCTGTCGGCCGCGCGCGCGACTCCGGACGCCATGGCCGCCGCCATCAAGGAAGTGGTCGGCGAAGGAACGATCCGCGAGGGCAAGGTGAAGCTCGATCTGCCGCCGCTGGTCGAGAACGGCAACGTCGTGCCGCTCACCGTATCGGTCGAGAGCCCGATGACGCCGGCCGACCACGTCAAGGCGATCCACGTCTTCAACGAGAAGAATCCGCAGCCGCATGTCTTCAGCGCCCGCCTCGGGCCGCGTAACGGCAAGGCGGTGATCGCCACCCGCATCAAGCTCGCCGATTCGCAGAAGATCGTCGCCATCGCCGAGACCAGTTCAGGCGCGTTCTGGAGCGCTTCCGCCGACGTGATCGTCACCCTGGCGGCCTGCATCGAGGACGTCACATGACCAACGTCCTCATCAATGCGCCCAAGACCGCCAGGCCGGGCGAGATCGTCGAGATCAAGGCGCTGATCCTGCATCCAATGGAGACCGGGTTCAGGCCTGGCACCAACGGCCGCATCATTCCGCGCAACATCATCGAGCGCTTCACAGCCACCTGGAACGGTGCGGAGATCTTCCGCATGGAGATGTCGCCCGCGATCGCCGCCAATCCCTTCGTGTCTTTCTTCGCGGTCGCGACGGAGAGCGGCACCATCGGCTTGCGCTGGACGGGCGACCAGGGCTTCCTCGTCGAGGAGCAGGTCGCCATCGCCGTGGGATGAGAACTGCCTGGATAGCGCTCGGCCTGGCGTCGGTATTCGTCGCCACTTTCGCGCTGGCGCAGGGCGCGGCCGACAAGCGTCGCTCGGGCTACCAGGACATGGGTGAGGCGCTGCAGAAGATGCAGGACGACGACACCGCCAATCCCGGCATGCTGTTCGTCCAGCTCGGCGAGCAGCTCTGGAGCCAGCCGGCCGGCGCCGCCAACAAGTCCTGTGCCGACTGCCACGCTGCCGGAAGCATGAAGGGCGTCGCCACCCGATACCCCGCCATCCCCAAGGATGCCGCCAGCAAGGATGTCGGAGGGCCGGTCGACCTCGAGGGCCGCATCAATCTCTGCCGTACCGCCAACCAGCGGGCGGAGCCGTTCGCACCGGAGAGCCGGGACCTGTTGTCGCTCGAAGCCTATGTCGCGAGCCAGTCGCGCGGCCAGCCGATCGCGCCGCCGCCCGATCCGCGGCTTGACCCGTTTCGCGCGCAAGGCGCCGAGATCTATCGGCGCCGCCAGGGTCAGCTCAACCTCAGCTGCGCCACCTGCCACGACGATAATGCCGGCAAGAAGCTGGCCGGTGTGACGATCCCCGAGGCGCATCCCACCGGTTATCCGATCTATCGCCTGGAATGGCAGGCGCTCGGCTCGCTGAAGCGCCGGCTGCGCAACTGCCTCATCGGCATTCGCGCGGAGGCTTATGCTTACGATGCCCCCGAATACGTGGCGCTCGAGATCTATCTGATGGATCGCGCCAAGGGCATGGCCCTCGAGGCGCCCGGCGTCCGGCCCTGAACGGAGCGAAATATTCTCCAGGGTTCGCCTCGGGGAGACTGATCTCCTGCGCCACGGCCCATATTCGACCGTCCGTTTCATTGCCGGCGTGATCCGCCGGCTCCTACAGTCGGCGCATGCTGAGCCTTGCCAATCAGTTCGTCGCCCGCGCCACCCGCTTCATCTTGGCCGCCCAGGATGAGCCTGCCCTGTGGACGATCTCGGTCCATGGCCGGGTCATGGGCTCGCTGGTCTGCGAGGCCGGCCTCTGGCGACTCTCCTGGTTCGAGGGCACCGACCGGCGGCTCGCCAACTATGCCGGACCGGTCGACGGCAACGTCGACGCCCTGGCCGAGACGTTGAGCGCCCGGCTGGGGGCCCCGGTACGCCTGGAATCGCTGCCGCTCTGAACGCCTGTTGAGATTTCGGGCACAAGGCCCGACAGTGCTGCGGCAGCTCTTCGCGGGTGTTTTGAATCATGGATGCGATCGACAGGAAGATCGTGGCGCTCCTCCAGGAGGATGCGAGCCTCTCGCTGGCGCAGATCGCGCATCGGGTCGGGCTGTCGCAAAGCCCGTGCTGGAAGCGCATCCAGCGCCTGGAGAAGTCCGGCGTCATCCTGAAGCGCGTGGCGCTGGTCTCGCCGGAATCGATCGGCATGGGGCTGACGGTGTTCGTCTCGATCGAGACCGGCGATCACTCATCGGCCTGGTTGTCGAAGTTCGCCCAGACCGTCACCGCCCTGCCCGAGGTCATGGAATTCCATCGCATGGCCGGCGACATCGACTACATGCTGCGCGTGGCCGTGCCCGACATGCAGGCCTACGACGCTTTCTACAAGAAGCTGATCGACACCATGCCGCTCAAGAACGTGACCTCGCGCTTCTCCATGGAACGCATCAAGTCGACCACTGCGTATCCGCTGTCGGTCGAGATGCGGAACCCGAAGGACGGGAAGAAGAAGGGCTGAGAGCGAGCACGAGCACTTCCTCCCCCGTCTTACGGGAAAGGTGGCCCGCAGGGCCGGAGGGGGAAAGCCCCAGTCGAATTCCCGGCAAGTTTCAGATCTGAAATTTTCCAAGGCCGCCTGTGGTGCCTTCCCCCTCCGCCCCTTCGGGCACTTCCCCCGTATGACGGGGGAAGCAAGAGGTGGGTGCGAAACGGCTTCGCGCCGGTCCGTGGACGGCCGGTTAGCCCAGGCTTACCTTCGGGAACCGCCTGCCCATCCGGAGCGTTTCCATGACCGTGCATGCCCTCAAGTCGCCGAAAGTCGCCAGCCTGCGTTCGACGGTCTCGCCCGCGGAGTGGCAGGCGCGTGTCGACCTCGCCGCCGCCTACCGCCTGATCGACCTCTACGGCATGTCCGACCTGATCGCCAACCACATCTCGGTGCGGGTGCCGGGCGAGCACGACGCCTTCCTGATCAATGCCTACGGGCTGCTCTACGAGGAAATCACCGCCTCGAGCCTGCTCAAGATCGACCATCAGGGCAACATCCTCGCCAAGCCGGATTTCGGCAGCCTCGACTACGGCGTCAACCGCGCCGGCTTCGTGATCCATAGCGCCATCCATATGGCCAAGCCGGACGTGGCCTGCGTCATGCACACCCACACTTGGGCGGGCATGGCGGTGTCGACCATGGAATGCGGCCTGCTGCCCAACACCCAGACTTCGATGCGTTTCGCCAAGATCAGCTATCACGACTATGACGGCGTCGTGATCGACACCGATTCGCGGGCGGCGCTGGTCAAGAGCCTGGGCGACAACAACGCCATGATCCTGCGCAACCACGGCCTGCTCACGACCGGAGCCACGATTCCCGAGACCTTCAACGCCATGCATCGCCTCGAGCTCTCCTGCAAGACGCAGATCGCGGCGATGTCGTGCAACACCAAGCTGGTCGACGTGCCGACCCAGGTGGTCGAAGCGACCTATCAGAATTACCAGCCGCATGTCCGCCGCCCGTTAGACGTGCTCGACTGGCCGGCGCTCCTGCGGAAGCTCGACCGGATCGATCCGGGCTTCCGCGACTGATTGGATACGCCGCACAGCTCCGTACGGGCCTTCGCCGTCGTCGCCTGCGGTTATTGGACCGCGCCGGGATATCGTTTCGTCGCCTGGCTGCTGACGGCCGGCATGGTGGTGCTGGGCGTCGCCAATGTCGGGATCGCGCTGTGGCTCAACATCTGGAATCGCGACTTCTTCAATGCCCTGGAGAAGCGCGATCTGGCGCGGCTCTTCGAGTTGCTGTGGATTCTCGCCGTCATCGTGGTGTCGGCGGGCGTTGCCGTCGCCACCCAGCTCCACGTCAAGCGCCGGCTGCAGATCAATTGGCGGAGCTGGCTCTCCGGCATCACCGTCCAGCGCTGGCTGCATTCGGGCCGCCAATACCAGCTCGGCATGCTGGCCGAGGAAGTCGACAATCCGGACGGCCGCATCGCCGAGGACATCCGCGTGGCGACCGAATTCGCCGTCGAATTCGCCCAGAGCCTCCTGCAGTGTGTCCTGCAGCTCTTCACCTTCCTGAGCGTGCTGTGGGTCCTGTCGGGAACACTGCCGATCAAGTTTGCCGGCGTCGAATTCCAGCTCCCGGGCTACATGGTATGGGCCGCCGTGGCCTATGCCCTGGTCGGTTCGCTGCTCACCTATGCCCTCGGTCGCGGGCTGATCCATGCCGGCAATGTCCGCCAGGGCCGCGAGGCCGATTTCCGGTCGGGCCTGACCCGGGCGCGCGAGCATGCCGAAGGCATCGCCCTGATGCGCGGCGAGGACGACGAGCGCGAGCGGCTGCGCGGATCGCTGTTCGATCTGCGCACGGCCTGGCATGTCCAGACGCGCGGTCAGGGCAACCTCTCGCTGCTCACCAGCTCGCTCGCCTATCTGGCGCCCATCGTGCCGCTGATCGTGGCGCTGCCGCGCTACCTCGCCGGTGAGATTCAGCTCGGCGGCTTGATGCAGACTGCGCAGGCCTTCTCCAGCGTGCAATGGGCGCTGTCGTGGCTCATCGACAATTTCCCGAAGGTCGCCGACTGGCGCGCCTCGACCGATCGCGTCGTGCACCTGCACATGGCGCTGCTCGACCTGGAGGAAAGCGTCGAAGGCGATGGCGAGCGCATCACCCTGCATGAGCCCACCGAATCGGATTCGCTCATCATGCGCAAGCTCGGTCTCGCGCGCCCCGACGGCGAGATGCTGGTGGCGGAGGCGGAGATCGAGATCCGGCGCCCCGAACGTGTGCTGATCCGCGGCCAGTCCGGTAGCGGCAAGAGCACGATCATGCGGGCGGTCGCCGGCGTATGGCCGTGGGGCAGGGGCGCCATTCACCTGCCCAAGGGTGCCATCACCTTCATGCCGCAGAAGCCCTATTTCCCGGTCGGCACGCTGCGCGACGCCATGCTTTATCCCAAGGTTCCGGAGGGCATCACCGACGAGGTGCTGAAGGACATGCTGCACAAGGTCGGCCTCGATCATCTGCGCGACCGGCTCGACGAGACCGAGCGCTGGGACCACATCCTGTCGGGCGGCGAGCAGCAGCGCGTGGCCTTTGCGCGCGTGCTGGTCCACAAGCCGGAGTGGATCTTCATGGACGAGGCGACGTCGGCGCTCGACGAAACCGGTCAGGAGAACGTCATGAAGCTCCTGATCGAGGAGCTGCCCGAGACGTCGATCGTGAGCATCGGTCACCGGCCGGGTCTCGAAGTCTTTCATACCCGCGAGCTGACCCTGGTGCCGGGCGAGAAAGGCGCCAGGTTGAAGCCTGAGGTCGAGGCCAGCAGGCGCGCCTTGAAGGACGTCTACCGCGTCATGTCGGAAGCCAGCCGCAGGCACCCGCGCGAGCCCGGCTTCTGGTCGAGCTTCCGCACGAACCTCCGATCCAACCTGCTTGGGCGCTAGAGTGGACTCATCATTCCTCCCCTTCGCGGATTCCGCGAAGGGGAGGTGGCCCGAAGGGCCGAAGGGGTCATGAGCAC
>Ga0210395_10003515_pt1 | contig 12005 bp, 9 predicted proteins | sample IncBWH4OmetaG_FD_150861 | JGI IMG/M metagenome (GOLD analysis project Ga0210395, IMG submission 150861) | Forest soil microbial communities from Barre Woods Harvard Forest LTER site, Petersham, Massachusetts, United States - Inc-BW-H-4-O ...
AATGTGCAGTTTGCACCCGGAGGTCGGAATAACCGTCGGCAACCAAGAAGAAGCGTACGTGAAGCAAGCGATGATAGAGGCTTCAACGGAAGTGGTTGGCCTGATTTCACTGGGGAAAATGGGGACCTCCCTGCCTTACCTGGTCGGTCCCGCTTCCCGACTGACACGTTTGATCACCGATGCATCGGACGAAGATGTCCTGAATCCCTACCGCTCCCAAGGCATAGAAGTCACAAGTACGTAAACCGAAGCGCTTCGGCGCTCGATCGAGATGTCCTGCGGGCTGATCTTGCGGTGGCCGCTGGGCTACAACTTCAGCGTCGCCGTCTTAGTCGGTGGTCGTAATGGTCGTGTATTTGCACGAATCGCTCAACAAGCGTCTGAACTCAGGTCTTGCTCTTACAGAGGCTGATGTCGAGGAAGCGGCGCTCGAGGGCGCCGTGCAGCGGCTCCGGCCAAAGTTGATGACGGTCTGTGCGGTTCTCGCCAGCCTGATTCCGATCTTTTGGGCGAGCGGTATCAGCTCCGACGTGGTGAAGCCGATTGCCCCTCCCCTAGTCGGCGGAATGATTACGTCCACGATTTACGTTCTGATTCTGGTTCCGGTGTTCTTCGTGTTGATGAAAGAACCAGCCCTGCGGAGGGGCACGTTGCAAGCGGAACCGGCGGAGTAGCGGAGACGCGACTCTCCAACCCTAGCCCCTAAGCCAGTACACAGATCAAAGCGAAAGCTAGGCATGATCGCAGTTTTGTACTGAATTCATGATCATCATGTTGCGGAACACAATGATTTCCGATCCTCCTGTTAAACAGAGAGTAGACGTTTCTCCCCTAAGCTGTTGGTTTGGCGTCCCCGACGGGATTTGAACCCGTGTTACCGCCGTGAAAGGGCGATGTCCTAGGCCAGGCTAGACGACGGGGACGACTGAGGCTGGAGTGCCGGTGAAGTCTTGATGGTAGCAGTGCTCTGAACTGACTGTCAAAAGAACTCCTCCTCGCGCAACCATCTCAAGTTCGGCGCAGAGGGCGGCTTATTACGCAGAGACCGACCATAGACGAAGCTCGGCGATCGACTCGTTGTCGCCGCACATTTTCGCATTACAATCAATAAAGCGCTGGATGCATCGTCTCCGTTATTAACGTATGGCTGATCCACTCTATCTGAGCCTCTGGTTCCCCGACTTCTCAGGCCCGGCAATGTTGCCGCACATGTTTGCTGTGCTGCAGCAGTTCCTTTGCTCCGAGCAGCGTCCTGGCGTTACTTACGCGGCGGTGCAACCCGTCTCATGGAATGAAGCAACCGTGCTGGAACGTCGCTTCTCGCCCGGGATCTCGCCGGAAGAAGCGGTCGTGGTCGCCGCTGACCTGATTCATGACGACTACGCCTACGTCTTCGACGCGTACTGGGATCTTTGGTCGCCCGACGAAAGCGGCCGCGAATGGCGGCTTATTCCAAGCCTGGTCAAGTTCATAGTGCAGGGTGAAGAATTCGACGACGGGATCTATCAGGAAAGTGGTCACATCGAAATCGATTTCGGCCTCGACTCGCTGTTCGTTCAGGAAACGGTGGAACTCACCGAAGAGACTCAGGCAAAGATTCGCGACAATGTGGCCAAGTTGGTGGAATTCACGCGGAAGGCGGAAATGAACACGCGCGCCACCTCGCGACGCCTGTGGTCGGAGTCAGAAGAGAGCCTGCCGCAGAAGCTGATTGCACGCTTGCAGAAAGTGCAATAAACCAGAGGACACAGAGTTCGCGATTCACCCCGTGTTCCTCAGTGCCCTCTGTGGTTGAAGCCTTACTTCGTTTTCCCGCCCTCGACCTTCAATGATTCCGCCGCCGCCGCTTGCGCCGCCGCCAACCGCGCGGTCAGCACGCGGAATGGAGAACACGACACATAGTTCAAGCCGGTTCGATAGCAAAATTCCACAGAGGACGGCTCGCCCCCGTGCTCGCCGCAGATTCCGACCTTCAACGTCGGCCGCGTCTTCCGCCCACGCTCGGTCGCCATCTTCACCAGTTGACCGACGCCCTCCTGATCGAGCGCTGCAAACGGATCCTGCTTCAGGATCCCCTCAGCAAGATACGTCGGAAGCACCTTGTTGACATCGTCGCGCGAGAAGCCGAAGGTGGTCTGCGTCAGATCGTTGGTGCCGAATGAGAAGAACTCCGCTTCTTTCGCAATCTCGTCGGCAACCAGCGCCGCGCGCGGCAACTCGATCATCGTGCCGACCATGTACTCAACCTTTGTTCCCTTCTCTTTGAATACTTCGTCCGCCACGCGCCGCACGATGGCCGCCTGGTTCGCCATTTCTTTCACCATGGCCACAAGCGGAATCATGACCTCGGGTAGCACCTTGATTCCCTTCTTCGTGCAATCAACCGCCGCCTCGAAGATCGCGCGGGCCTGCATCTCGGTAATCTCCGGGTACGTAATTCCCAGACGGCAGCCGCGATGTCCGAGCATGGGATTGAATTCATGCAGCTGCTCGACCCGCGCCAACAGCGTGGGCAAGAGCTTCTTCAGATCGCCGAAACCTTTCGCGCCGTAGTCTTTGTATCTCGCCACCAGCGCCTTCTTTTCCTTCGCGCCCGCACGCGAGAGCGTGGCAATCTCCACCATCAAGTCTTCGCGGCGCGGCAGGAACTCGTGCAACGGCGGATCCAGAGTGCGGATCGTAACTGGCAGACCATCCATCGCTTTGAAGACGCCTGCGAAATCCTTCCGCTGCAGCGGCAGCAATTTCTTGAGCGCGATGCGCCGGTCCTTTTCGTTGTCAGCGAGAATCATCGCCCTCATGTGCCGGATCTTGTCTTCGCCGAAGAACATATGCTCGGTGCGGCACAGCCCGATGCCCTCGGCACCAAACGCCCGCGCCTGAATCGCATCGCGGGGAATGTCAGCATTAGCGCGCACTTTCATCTTGCGGTGCGGGTCGGCCCAGTTCATGAACTTCTGCAACTCGGGATCATCGGGAGACGGATCTAAAGTATTCAGCTTTCCCTTGATCACGCGGCCCGTCGTGCCATCGAGCGAAATCCAGTCGCCTTCTTTGAAGGTCTGCCCCTTCACCCGCATCTCACGCGCCTTTTCGTTCACGTCGATGTCGCCCGCGCCCGCCACGCAGCACTTGCCCATGCCGCGCGTCACGACCGCGGCGTGACTGGTCATGCCGCCGCGCGAAGTCAGAATGCCCTTCGCCACTTCCATGCCGTGAATATCCTCCGGGGTGGTCTCGGCGCGCACGAGGATCACCGGCTTCTTCGCCGTATCATGTCCCGCCATCCTGACCGCTTCATCGGCCGTAAACACAATCTGTCCGACAGCTGCTCCTGGCGAAGCCGGCAGACCGGTCGCGAGCACTTCGACCTTTGTGCTCTTCTCATCGAGTCGGGGTACAAGGAAGTCGTAGAGTTGATTCGGCTCGACACGGAAGATGGCTTCGTCTTTGGTGATCAGCCCCTCATCGACCATCTGGATCGCAATGCGGACTGCCGCCAGGCCCGTGCGTTTGCCGACGCGCGTTTGCAGCATGTAGAGCTTGCCATCCTGAATGGTGAACTCAAAATCCTGAATGTCTTTGTAGTGTTTTTCCAACCGCGTCGTGATCTCGCGGAGCTGCTCGTACACTTCGGGCATGACCTTGTTCAGCTCGGTAATCGGCACCGGGGTGCGCACGCCCGACACCACGTCCTCGCCCTGAGCGTTCATCAGGAATTCGCCATAGAACTCTTTCGTGCCGATCGCCGGGTTGCGCGTGAAGCCGACGCCCGTGCCGCTGGTGTCGCCGAGGTTGCCATAGACCATGGCTTGCACGTTGACCGCGGTGCCCAGCATGTCGTCGATGTTATTGATGCGGCGATAGACTTTGGCGCGCTCGTTCTGCCACGAGCGGAAGACTGCATCGCGTGCCATCATCAGCTGTTCCCGCGGATCCTGCGGAAAGTCGCGCTTGGCATGCTTCTTGACCACCTTCTTATATTCGACGATTACTTCCTGCAGAGCCTTGGCATCGAGGTCGGTGTCGAGCTTGGTCTTTTTTTGTTTTTTCTTGGCGTCAAATACTTCCTCGAACTCTGACTTCTCAATGTCGAGCACAACGTTGCCGAACATCTGAATCAGTCGACGATAGGAATCGGCCGCAAAGCGCGGATTGTTGCTGCGCTTGGCCAGCGCTTCAACGCTCTTATCGTTGAGCCCGAGGTTGAGAATCGTATCCATCATCCCCGGCATGGAGAACTTCGATCCTGAGCGCACGCTCACCAGCAGTGGATTTTCGCCCGTGCCCAGCTTCTGCCCCTGCAGCGCTTCGAGTTGCACGAGGGCCGCATCCATTTGTTTGTCTACGTCGGGCGAGAGTCCGCCGCGCATGTACTCGCGACACGCCTCGGTCTGAATCGTGAAGCCCGGAGGCACGGGCAGCCCGGCGTTGGTCATCTCGGCCAGACCTGCGCCCTTGCCGCCCAGTACATCCTTCATCTTGCCGTTGCCGTCGGCCCTGCCACCGCCGAACGAGTAAACATACTTGGTGGTGGACTTGTTGGATTGCTGCGCTTCAGTTTCAGGGAGAGTCATCGTCGCCATATGAGTCCTTTGTGTTTACGATTTCTTAAGCTCTGTACCCATCTAAATTCATTGTCATTCCGAGCGCCTTGCTTCTGGCGCGAGGAAGCTGCTGTTTCGCCGCCGGTACCTGCTACGCCTTCCCCTCCGTCACGATCTCAGAGAAATCGGCAATCGTGGAAAACTCCTTTAGCAGCGTGCGCAGCAGCGCGAGCCGATTCGCGCGCAGCTTCGTGTCCTCCACCATCACCATCACTTTGTCAAAGAAAGCATCCACAGGCTCGCGCGCAGTCGAGAGCAGCATGAGGGCATCGCCATACGATTTTTCTTTACGCAGCGCTTCGACCTTCGGACCGTTCAGCTCGACGTACGCCGCCAGATTCTTCTCTTCGGCTGCGGAATCCGGCAGATATTCGAAGGTTGCTGCCGGCGCAATTCCCTTCTCTTCGGCCTGCCTCAGAATATTCCGCATACGCTTGCACGCCGCGCCAATCGCCTGGAATTCTGGCATGTGCAACACTTGCTTCACCGCTTCCGCCCGCTGCACTGCATCCACGACATCGTCGGCGTCGGCGCCTAAAACGGCTTTCACAACGTCGTAGGCGTAGCCACGAACGTCCTTCAGATAAAACTCCAGCCGCTCGCGGAAGAATGCCTCCACCGATTCCGAGAACTGGAGGTCGGCAACGAACTTGCTTTCAGCCGCAGAGCCCTGATAGCCCGCGCGCGCGTCCCGCATCAGTTCGCCCAGGCGAAACGGCAATTTCTTCTCCGCGATCACTTTCACGATCGCATTCGCTTGCCGCCGCAAAGCAAACGGATCCTTGGACCCGCTCGGCACCAACCCCAGCGCGAACATCCCCGCAATCGTGTCCGCCTTGTCGCCGATGGAAAGTACGGCGCCTTCCACCGAACGTGGAACATCGTCGTCGGTCGACTCGGGCATGTAGTGATCGTAGACGGCGTCGGCGATAGCGAATCGCGTTGCCTCGGGCAGGCCCTCGTCCAATTGCTGCGCCCGCGCGTAGAGGCCGCCAACTATTCCCTGCAGTTCGGTGAATTCCTTCACCAGTTCGGTGGTCAGGTCGGTCTTCGAAAGACACACCGCCTTGTGGATCACTCCGGGCCGCACCGCAATGCCGCTCTGTTTCAGGATCTCACTCAGCCAACTGCACAACCGCTGCACCCGCTGCGTCTTCTCGAAATAACTGCCCAGATCTTTCTGAAAAGTGACATGCTTCAGCAATTCCAGCCGCTCCAGCAGGGACTTTTTCTGATCGGTCTGCCAGAAGAAGCGCGCGTCGTTGAAGCGCGCCCGCAACACGCGCTCGTTGCCGTGACGGATCAATCCTTGCGGATCGCTGTCGGTATTCAGCACCGCCAGAAAGTGGGGCGCCAGTTTGCCGCCGGCATCTTCGACCGCGCAATATTTCTGGTGGTCGCGCATCACCGTGACCAGCACTTCTTCCGGCAACTCCAGAAACTGCGGATCGAAGCTGCCCAGAATCGCCGAAGGAAATTCCGTAAGATTCACGACCGTGTCGAGCAGCGCCGCGTCTTCGCGCCAGCGCGCTCCGGGAATGGCACGTGTAGCGGCATCGAGCGCCTTGCGAATCTGATGCTCACGTTCAGCGCGGCCTAACACTTTCGCCGAACGCAAAGCATCCACATAGCCCGCTCCGGCACGCGCGATGGTCACGCCCCCGTCTGAAAGAATCCGGTGCCCGCGCGAAGTCTTCCCTGCCCGAATGCCGTCAAACTCCAGCGGGATCGTCTCGCCATCCAGCATCGCAACCAGCCAGCGCACCGGACGCACGAAGCGCTCGTTGGGCTTGCGCCAGTACATATTCTTGGGCCAGTAAATCGCGGAGAGTTCCTTCGGCAAACCCTCGGCGAGAATTTCGCTCGCGGTGCGGCCTTTTTTCGTGACCTTAGCGGCCAAGTACTCGCCTTTTGGCGTCGTAACTTTTTCTAGTTGCGAGACGTCGATCCCCGCCTTCCTGGCAAAAGCATGCGCCGCAGGCGTTGGCTGACCATCCTTATATGCCACGTTGACCGAAGGTCCGCTGACCTGCTCGACCAAGTCGGCCTGCGAATCGGCGATGCCGGCAGCCATTACCGCGAGCCGCCGCGGTGAATCAAAATGCGTGACTTCACCGCCCGACAAACGCTCGCGGCTCAACAGCCCAGCCACGCGATCGCGCAGATCCTTCGTCGCTGCGCCAATCATCCGCGCCGGAATCTCTTCGCATCCGATCTCTAATAGAAAGTCTGGCATGCTCGAATTTCTAATTATCGCAAGAATGTAGTCACAGCGTTGTGACGCTAATCACAAATGAATTGTCATCCTGAGCGTAGCAGAACGATTCGCGAAGCGAATCGTTCTGCGGAGTCGAAGGACCCCGCGTCTTGATCCGGTCCCACCGCCCTCTCAGTGGCGTTCTCGCGATTGCTGCAGTCAGCGCTGGGTGAACTCCCTGCCGCGTCTCTTCCAGTTCCGGCGATTGCGAGGTCCTTCGACTACGTGGAAACTGCGCTTCGCGCAATTCCCACTCCGCTCAGGATGACAGAACTTTTTAAACTCAAATCGAAGCGGGCACTAACTTCTCGATCTTCGACAGCTTCGCGCCCGCGGGTTCAGGCTCCTCGGAATTCGACGGCGCATTTGCTTTCTGTTGCTCCACCCAGGCCTTGGCAATCCCCACGGCCAACGCCCGCACACGCGCAATCACGCCCACGCGCTCGGTCACTGAAATCGCTCCGCGTGCATCAAGAATGTTGAACAGATGCGAGCACTTCAAACAAAGATCGTATGCACCGAGCAGCGGAAACCGCGCTTTTTCCCGTGCGATGCCGTCCTGTTCGACTTTTTCTTTGGCCAGGCCATCATACTTCTCGATCAATCCTTTACACTCCGCCTCAAACAGATCGAAGTGCTCCCAAGCCTTCTCCACGTCAGCCATCTCAAAGTTGTAAACGGAAAACTGCAACTCATCGGCCAGACGCACGTCGCCATACTTCACCACGCTCCCGGTGTCCGGATCGCGCGCCCACACGATGTCGTAGATCGAATCCACATCCTGAAGAAACGCGCCGATGCGTTCCAGGCCGTAGGTAAGCTCCGCGGAAATCGGGAACAGATCCACACCGCCGCATTGCTGGAAATAAGTAAACTGCGTGATCTCCAGGCCGTCGAGCATCACCTGCCAGCCCACGCCCCAAGCGCTCAGCGTGGGCGCTTCCCAGTTATCTTCTTCGAACTTGATGTCGTGCTGGCGCAGGTCAATGCCGATCGCGGCCAGCGACTCCAGGTATAACTCCTGCACATTTTCCGGCGGCGGCTTCAGGATCACTTGCAACTGCATGTGCTTGAAGAGACGATTCGGATTCTCACCGTAGCGTCCATCGGCCGGACGCCGCGAAGGCTGCACGTACGCAACTTTGTAAGGCTTTGGCCCCAGCACCCGCAGGAACGTCTCCGGCGCCATGGTCCCCGCGCCGACTTCAACGTCGTAGGGCTGCTGCAAGACACATCCCCGCCCGGCCCAGAAGGCTTGCAGCCGCAGGATGAGTTCCTGGAACGTCAGCGGGTTGGGTGAGGATGAAGTCACAGAATCGGCTCTTAGCTCTTGGCTTTTAGCTGTTGGCTTGTAACCCCAGGGTGCGAGTGGCTAGTCGAACTCCTACAGCGCGACTGGAGACCAGCAGGTTAATCCACGATTGTAATGGAAGCGGGAGGCAGCCGTCAGCAGGGGCTGCGGAAAACGTTCCTTCAGCAACACTCTCCACTCGCGCATCCATTTCATTCCGCCTTACCTTATTCTGCCTTTACGTATTCCGTCTTAACGGCAGCGGATTCGAATTTCCGCCGAGTTCCCGGCAGGCAGAGATACAGCACGGCCCACCAACAGAATACGAAGCCGGCGCTTCCGCCCAAGAAGGCGGCGCGGCCCGTCTCCGCAAAACCCAGCAGCGCAACGTCGGCGGCAAAAACGCCGAACATGCTCATCAGGAAAATGGTTACCCGGCGGCCGCGCTTTCTTAATCGCCAGAGATCCATCGCAGTCACAGAGCAAACCACACCAACTGCGAGCACACAGAAATCGACTGCCAGCATAAGGCCGGCGCCCGCGAGTCGCGGCGTGCTGCGCAGGTTTCGCATGGCAGAGATGATCCCCTGGATTCCGGTGACCAGGAAAAAGGGGGATGCCAGGAGATCCATGACCGCAAGGACGGAAACTCCCAAGGGACGTTTTTCCACAGTGGACAGCGATTATACGGCGGGTTGAGTCGCGAGCCGTTGGGCTTTTGGTGATTAGTCGTCGGATTGAATTTCATGGCCGGCCCGCCAGGAAGGCTCCCCTGCAGGTGAAAAACTTACGCAGAACGGCGGCTTGTGTCGCGGCCTTGGAGCGCTTGGTATGTTTACCTAAGCCATCGCCGCACAATAAGATCTGGGCTCTACTACAGCTAAGGCATGAAAATTGCTCGGAGCACGTGGGGTTTGCAGTCGAACCCTCTTCCCCCATTCTCCGATCCGGTCGTGCGAGGTTCTGTGATGTCCAAAAGCACCCTATTTTGTGCCATCGTTATTGTCTCTAGCGTCGCCCTGTTCCAGTCTGGTTGCAGCAGCGGAAACTCCACCTCCAGCGCACCCGCGATGGTCAGCGTCGTGGTCAGCGATCCGACGACTTGCTCGGCACCGCAGGGACCGTTCAGCCATATCTTCCTGACCATTACCGACGTACAGATCAATGCCAGCGCCAGCGCCGGAGACAGCGACGCCGGCTGGATCGATCTCACCCCGAACCTGCAGCAGAGCCCGCAACAGGTGGATATGCTCGGGCAGGCCAACAGCCAGTGCTTCCTGGCGACGCTGGGCGCGGCGATGGCTCTTCAACCTGGCAGCTATCAGCAAATTCGCGTGATCCTCGCGAGTAATGGAACGTCGGTCCAAGGCAATCAATGCGGGAGCAGTGCAAACTGCGTCATGCTCAGCAGCGCGCCGACTACACCGCAACCGCTGTTGCTCTCCAGCGAGTCGAAAACCGGACTGAAGATTCCATCCGGACAAATTGCCGGCGGGCAATTCGTGATCGCAGCAGGAGAAACCAAAGATCTGGACATCGACTTCGACGCGTGCGCTTCGATAGTGACCGAAGGCAACGGGAAATTCCGGCTTAAGCCGGTGCTGCACGCCGGCGAAGTAAGCCTGACGTCATCCTCGATTAACGGCAAGATTGTGGATAGCGTAAGCGGACAACCCATCGCCGGCGGCAACACGGTGGTAGCGCTGGAGCAGAAGGACAGTTCCGGCGTCGATCGAGTGATCATGGAAACCGTCACGGATGCGAGCGGTTCGTTTGTTTTCTGCCCGGTCGCCAGCGGCACCTATGACGTGGTCGTCGTCGCGGTCAGCGGAACGCAGGTCGCTTACGGAAGCACGGTGATCACTGGAGTGCAACCCGGCAATGCGTTGGGGACCGTGCCCCTCGTGGCGCAAGCGGGAGGGAACACGGCCGCCGCATCGATTACCGGACAAATCACCACCAGCACCGGCAGTGCGGCGACGGCTGCCGATGTTTCACTCTCCACCCTGCAGCCGATCACAGAAAGCGGAGCGACCGTTCTGGTCACGATTCCTCTGGCGGCCCAGTCGGCGGTCACGGTAAGCCTGACGACGGCAGCGGCTGCGAGTTGTCCCGCGAACACAGATTGCGTCAGCTACACGCTCTCAGTAGCGGCGGCGAATCCGAGCGTCGGGACGTTCAGCACGAGCGGAACCCAGCAGCCCGCGGCCCCGGCGAGCGGCCCTGTCGCCTATACCGTGGATGCAATGGCCTTTGTGCCGGGCGGAGCGGGCGTGGCCGATTGCAGCCCATCCGAGATACAGACAAGTTCCACCAGCAGCAACGCCAACTTGACGGTCACGGCTGGGGCCAGCGTGACCGCAGCGACCTTGGCGTTTACTGGTTGTCAGTAAGTTCAGAAGATACGGGTGCCCCATTTCTCGCGTACTTGGCGAGAAGTGGGGATTTTCTCCTATCGGCGGGCATCAAAATCCCACTTCTCTTAGCAAGCGCCAGAAATGGGCACCCGGTCGTCAGTCGACCGATCGCGGCAGTTTCAACCAGGCCAGCGCAAAGATCAACAGCGCAATCGCCAGAAACGAAATTGGTACAACGAAGAAATAACGTAGAGAAACTGCGGTCATCGCGGCCAACCAGATGGTGTTGATCATAGCCACGCGTTTCAGCAGTCCCGCGCGTTCGCGGGAGAGAGCTAGATCGAGCACTCCCATCACGAGCGCCCCAAGCATGAATGAAATGCTGAAACCACGCAGGAAGTTGCCCATGCTGCGCATCGAGCCCATCACGTTGAACTTGTATTGAGCCATCAGTTCCAACAACTGCCTCTCGGTGTCATTCGCCGGAACCTGTTTTCCCAACAGCGATAGCGAGTGAATTAAGCCCAGCAGCAACAGCCAAACCGCGCCCGCCGTGAACAGTCGCCTTCCCCATTTGTCGGTCATATCCTGACTTTCATGACTGAATTTGCGTAGCGTGGAGTTATAGCACAACCGCTCAGCGGTACAAGCAGGCTGCACGCGCTAGAACCCACCCTTCTCCAACATTCCCGCCGTTACTAGCTTCTTCTCCAGATGCCTCTGTAGGATTTGGATCAGAAACTTCCGCAGGTCGGCGGCTTGCGCCTTCGGCCAGGGTATGCCTGCAAAACTCTCGACTGGGGCGCGAAACATTTGCACGGCCAACACCCGCGATTCGGCGGAAATCTCGGACGACGCCAGGCGCTTGTCGTCGGGGCACATCAAGCCGTCGGCAAGCGCGTGATAGTAAGCTCGGCTGCCGTTCAGGTTGCGACCACAAACGGTGCACTCGGTCAACTCGGGTAGAAATCCCACCAGGCGCGTCAGCCACAATTCGAAATACGTGACGGGCATCCAGACCTCGGGTCCGGTGAGGACATGCAGCACCGAAAGGGTCAGGCGGAAGATAGCGTCGTTGGCCTCCCGGTCAGGGAGCAGTTCGTCGAGCAATTCGGCGATGTGGCCGAGGGCCACAGCGCGCGCGTAACTGACCTCTGAGGCCATGGGAGATTCCAGCACCTCGCAGGAATCGAGCCGCGCCAACTCCTGGCGCTCGCGGACATCGTAAAAGGCTCGCACATAAGTCAGCGGCTCGAGCGCTCCGCCGAAGCGGCGCTTCGACTTTTTCGCCGAGCGCGCCACGCCGCGGACTTTGCCCTCCGCGCGGGTGAAGAACGTCACCAGCAGATCGGCCTCACGCAGGGGATAGCTGCGCAGCACGATCGCTTCCGACTCTCTGAGGGCCATGGCAGTTCCGAGTTCGAGTATGAAGACTGATTCTAGTGGACGCGGCTTTTTGGCGTCAGATATCAGCCATCAGCAGGAATCCCCAC
>Ga0210395_10003517_pt1 | contig 12004 bp, 11 predicted proteins | sample IncBWH4OmetaG_FD_150861 | JGI IMG/M metagenome (GOLD analysis project Ga0210395, IMG submission 150861) | Forest soil microbial communities from Barre Woods Harvard Forest LTER site, Petersham, Massachusetts, United States - Inc-BW-H-4-O ...
AGACGATGGGGATACAGGCAGCACCTGAACTGCTCGGTATTCACTCCAACATGCCTGGGACCGCCCCAGCCGACATCAACAAGGCCGTACAGCGCGGCGACCCGCCGCCACCGGATCTCTCCGACGAGGAACGGCGCGCGTACGAGCAGCTGAGCACGTTCTACGGGAAGCACGTCGCCTACGCACTGATCATGACGACGCGCCCGCAAACGCTGTACGGACTGGCGGACTCACCCATCGACCTCGCGGCGTTCATGCTGGACCACGGCGACGGTACCGGCCAGCCCGGGCTCGTCGCACAGGCTCTGCAGGGACGGCAGGACGGCGCCCTCACACGAGACGACATCCTCGACAACATCACGCTCTACTGGCTGACGAACACTGGGGTTTCCTCGGCGCGTCTGTACTGGGAGAACAAGGCGGACTTCTTCGACGCCAAGAACATCTCGATTCCGTTTGCCATCAGCGTCTTCCCCGACGAGCTCTACGAAGCCCCGCGGAGCTGGGCCGAGCGTGCGTATCCGCACAACCTCATCCACTACAACAAGCTCGATCGGGGCGGTCACTTCGCCGCGTGGGAACAGCCGGACCTGTTCGCCGGCGAAATGCGCGCGTCGTTCCGGTCGCTGCGTCAACGCTAGCCAGCAGCGGCGGACGGCGCGCTGAGCCGGGGCGTCGTCCGCCGGGGACCGCGACAGCTAGGTTCAAACCCTTACGGACAGTTCTCGCAGATCCTTGCCGAGCGCTTCTATTCCGCGGACCAGCGCGCTCTCGCGTTGCGCGCCATAACCGACGATCAGCGCCGGGGGCGCAGCGTCGCTGTCGGCCCAGTAGCGGGCCGCTTCCTCCAGCTGGATCCCGTGGTTGGCGGCGGCCGCCGCGACGACCCCCGGGGCGAGCCCAGTGGGCAGCCGCAGGAGCAGATGCAGGCCGGCGGCCTCACCGTTCGGCCGCACTGCTGGCAGGTGCACGGCGAGGGCGGCGAGCAGGCTGTCGCGGCGGGCCCGGTAGATGGGGCGTACCCGGCGCAGGTGACGGGCCAGGGCGCCGCTGTCGATGAAGCGGGCGAGCGTGAGCTGGCCGAGCGCCTCGTTGGCAACGTCCTCGCGGAACTTAGCGCGGGTGACGTCGTGGGTCAGGCGTGGCGGCAGGACGATCCAGCCGATCCGCAGCGCCGGGCTGAGGACTTTGCTCACCGTGCCGCCGTAGATGACGTGGTCGGGATCGAGGCCCTGCATCGCCCCGACAGGCAGCCGGTCGTAGCGGAGCTCGGCGTCGTAGTCGTCCTCGATTACGAGCCCGCCAGTGGTTCGCGCCCATTCCAGGAGCTCGACTCGCCGGTCGGCGGACAGCACCGCGCCGGTGGGGTAGGAGTGGGCCGGGGCCAGCAGCACGGCGCCGACGTCCAGCGCGGCGAGCCGTGAGGTCCGCAGGCCCCGGTCGTCTACCGGGACCGGGACCGGCTCGAGCCCGGCGGAGCGGATGATCCGGCGGAACAGCGAAAAGCAAGGATCCTCGACGGCGATCTGGGTCACCCCGCGCTGGCCGAGGACCCGGCACAGCAGCATCACGGCTTGCGAGAAGCCGCCGCAGACCACGATCTGCTCCGGGGCCGTGCGCACGCCGCGGACCCGGCCGAGATAGGCGGCGAGCGCGGCGCGCAGCTCTGGCTCGCCCCCGGCCTGCGGGTACAGGAAGCGATCGTCGGGGATGTCCCGCAGCACGTCGCGGTAATAGCGCAGCCATTCGCTGCGGGGGAAGAGTGCCGGGTCGGGTAGCACGCTCCGGCGGATGCCGCCGTCGCGTCCGTTCGCCGAAGAGCTGAACGGCTCGTGGCCCGGCCCGCCGCCGGTCCCGTCCACGACGCCGACGCCATGCGCGCGGACCCGGGTGCCTGAGCCCTGGCGGGCTTCCAGGTATCCCTCGATGACCAGCTGCTCATAGGCCCCGACCACCAGCGAGCGTGACACGTCGAGCTCGGTGGCGAGCACCCGCGACGGCGGCAGGGCCGTCCCGGGGGGAAGCGACCCGCGAGCGATGGCCTGGCGCAGTCCGCGCTCGAGCTGCGCGCGCAGGCCCCGCGGCCTGGACCGGTCGAGTTCTACCAGCAAGTCCGCGGGAAACTCGCCGCCCATCCCATTGGACTGTGTATCCGCCATCAATTGGATCTTCCTATCCATGCCATTGTCCGTAGCCTAGCCATATGCCACAGACTTTGGCGGAAGGACCGATGGTAGTCGACAATGCATGACGATAGGCGTGGAGTGTGGCAGCATGACCGGCCCGGAGAGCCGGTGGAGCGGACGGTGTTCGCGCCGATGGCCTTCGACGGCCTTGGCTGGATGCGCATTGCCGGGCCGCAGCCCGATGCGCGGGACGCCTGCATGAGCGTCACCGCGCACATTCACCTGCTGGAGGGCCTCCCGCTCAGGGAACTGGACGCCCGCGTGGAGGGCGCCGTCCGCGAACTCGAAGACGGGGCGGTGAGCGTGGCCGTGATAGACGACAGTCACCGCGTGGACCGGATCATCGTCTGCTCGGTAGTCGGCTTACCCCGGCCTACGGCCGGCCGGCGGCCGGCTGATGAAGTCTGCCCGCCGCGGGCCTCAGGGGCGTTCGCGGCGGGAAGAAGACCAGGCGGGAGGAAACCATGACGCTCGTTAAGTCTGACGTTGTCATCGCCCGGCCGCCAGCCGAGGTGTTCCCGTATGTCACCGACCCGTCGCGGTTCGGAGAGTGGCAGTCCGGCGTCGTTGGCGGCCACCTTGAGGGGGATGCGCCGCCCTCCGTGGGATCCCGGTGTGTCACGACTCGCCGCATCGGCGGGGCGAACCGGACCACGACCGCCGAGATCACCCAGCTCAGCCCGCCACGAGCCTGGGCCGTCCACGGCATCGACGGCCCCATCAGGGCGGATGTCAACGTCACGGTCGATCCGGTCGACGATGGCGCGGCTTCGCACGTCACCATCGAGGTCGACTTCCGCGGTCACGGCATAGGCAAGCTGCTGGTGCCCATGGTCGTCCGGCAGGCTCGCACGGAAAATCCCCGCAGCTGCCAGAACCTGAAGACGCACCTGGAAAGCAGCCCGAGCTGAGTCCCGCGCACCGTGCATTTCCCATAATTCTGATATGAAAAGTTGACGAAGAACTGGCGTGCCAGGCACACTCCGAGCATGGCATCAAAAGGCACGCGGGACACCGCCGCGTCCGGCCTAACCCCGGCCGCCGGCACTGGCCTCGCCCGGCACTCTGTCGGGTTGGGCGGCGTCGTGTTCCAGTCCGTTACTTTCATGGCGCCCGGTGGCGCCATCGCGACCTCGCTGGCCGTCGCGGCCGCGTACGCAGGCGGGGCGCTGTCACTGTCCGTGCTCATCACGCTCATAGCCGCGCTGATCGTGGCTGCCTCGATCGCGCAACTCGCCCGGCACCTGCCGTCGGCGGGAAGCATCTACACCTACCCGGCCCTGGGGCTGCATCCATACGTCGGCTTCCTCGTCGGGTGGGGGTACGCGCTCATCACCGGGCTCGTCGGGCCGATCGTCAACTTGCTCATCGGGTACTTCGTGGGGACGGAGCTGAACGCGGAGTTCGGCTGGAACTTCCGGGCCATGTGGATCATCTTCATGCTGCTGCCCGCCGCGCTCACCGCGCTCGCCGGCTACTTCGGCGTCAAGTTCGGCACCAGGGTCGGCGTGGTCCTCGGCGGCCTGGAGATTCTCATCTTCGTCGCGCTGTCGATCTGGATGTTCGCCCACGCCACCGCGAGCGCCGGGTCGGTTCTCGACACGTTCACGCTCAAGTACGCCACCGTCAAGGGGTTCACCGGAGCGCCGGGGCTGCTCGGCGGGTCGGTCTACGTGCTGCTCGCCTTCGTCGGCTTCGAGGCAGCGGCCCCGCTGGCCGAGGAGGCTCGTTCGCCGCGGCGAACGGTGCCGCGGGCCGTCCTGCTGTCCTGCCTGATCGTCGGGATCTTGTACCTGTTCACGACCCTGGCGGTCGCCGCCTACGTTGGGCCGTCGCACATGGCGGGGTACGGCGGGCTGGGCGGGGGGAGCCCGTGGATCCTGTTCGGCCGCCAGCTGTGGGGCTGGGGCTGGGTCATCCTCTTCCTCGCGATCATCAACTCGTTCTTCGCGAACGGGAACTCGGCGCTCATCGCCGCTACGCGCACCTGGTACGCCATGGGACGGATCGAGCTGCTGCCCGCGGCCTTCGCCCGCACGAGCCGGCGACACGCCTCACCGGTCGTCGGCGTCGCCGCCCAGACGCTGCTAACGGTCGTCATCGCACTGCCGCTCGCCCTGGACTACGGCCCGGCGACCACCTTCGAGCTGCTGGCCACGATCCTGTCTGCGGTGATGATCGGCATCTACATCGTCATCAACATCTCCGTCATCGGCTACTACTGGCGCAGGCAGCGGGCTGAGTTCAACTGGCTGGCCCACCTGGTGCTGCCGGTCATCGGCTCGCTGGTCCTGCTGCCCGTGCTGGCCGCGGCGGTGGGTATCGGAGCATCGTGGCTGAAGTTCGTCACCCCGCTGCCCTACCCGATCAGCCAGGCGGGCCTCGCCGTGGGCATCTGGTTCGCGGTGGGCCTGCTCTACCTCGCGTACCTGGCGGTGACCCACCCAGGTCGTGTCCGGGAGATGGGGCAGGTGTTCGACTAGGGACACGACGCGCGCTCGCCACCGCCACCCCGGCCAGGATCAGCGCGCCGCCGCCGGCCGTCACCGCGCTCACGCGCTCGCCGAGGAACACCGCCGCGCCGAGCACGCTGACCACGGGCTCCAGGTAGAGCAGCAGGCTGACCCGGGCGGTGCCGCCGGACAGGACGGCGAGGTTCCACAGCAGCATCCCGGCCGCCGTGGCGCCGAGCGCCAGGAACGCGAGCTCCCCCCAGACCGCGGGCCCAAGATGCGCCAGGTGGGAGCCGGGCAGCGTCCAGGTAAAGGCGAGGTAGGGGAGCGTGCCGACGGCGGTCGAGGCCGCGGTCGCGGGGACGGCGCCGAACTCCTGGCTGAGCGGGCGCAACACGATCGTGTAGGCGGCGAACGCGAGCGTGCCGGCCAGCACAAGGCCGGTTCCGGCGAGCGCGCGGTAACCGCCGCCGGCGCCGGCGACGGACCCCGGGCCGGCCAGCAGGGCCACGCCGGCCAGGGCGACGGCGCTGCCGAGCCAGGGTCTGATGCCGCCGCGCTCGGCGAGGAACACCCGGCCGAGCACCATCACCCAGATCGGCTCCGTGGCGAGCAGCAGCCCGGCTGTGGCGGCGGGCAGCCACCGCAGCCCGGCGGTGACCGGCAGGTTGTAACCGACGAGCCCGAGCAGGCCGGCGGCCGCCAGCCGGCCCGCGGAACGCGGCCGCAGCCGGCGGAACACAGGCAACCCCCACGGCAGCAGGACCAGCGTCGCGGCGGTCAGCCGGAGCGTGAGCAGCGGCAGCGGCGACAGGTGAGCGACGGCCGCGCGGGTGGCCACCGGGGCGAGGCCCCACAGGATCACCGCCACTAGGGCCGCGGCCAGCGCTCCACGCTTCACGCGGCCAGTCTGCTGTAATGGTCTTGTGCAGTTCAACACTTACACGGTGGCGGGTGCGCAGGTCGCCGTCTGGCTGGTCAACCACCCGGCACCCAGCTCGCGGGACCTCACCGCGGCGCTGCGGAGCCACGACGTCCACCAGCCGGCGGCGACCGCGGACGACACGCTGGCCCTGCGGCCATGGGCCGGGCGGCTCCGCGAGGTCTTCGAGGCTGGCACCGCCGCCGCCAAGGCCGAACTCGCCGACGCGCTCCTCGTCGCCGCCGACTGCCGCCCGCGGCTTGTCAGCCACGGCGCGGGCGATCCGTTCCACTTCCACTACGCACCCGTGGGGAGCGGCCTGGCGGCGCGGGTGCGGGCGCTAACCGCGGCCGGGCTGGCACACGTCATCGACGAGGGAGGTGGTTCCCGGCTGCAAGCCTGCGCCCGCGCCGGATGCGACGTCGCCTTCATCGACACGTCGCGCAACGGGCGCCGCCACTTCTGCAGCGTCCGCTGCGCGAATCAGGTCAACGTGGCGAACCACCGCCTCCGCCAGCGCCAGCTTCGGTAAAGACCTCGATCGCGATCTGGTACACGGCTCGGCTACGTCGCCTACGGCCGCGCACCCGATTCCTGGGACGAACAGGCTTCCGACGGAATCATCTTCCGCTACGAGACCATGTGTACGCTGATGCGCAAAGGGCTGTCACAGTCCCGCGGCCGAGCGCTGTGCCGCCGTGATGATCGCGCGTGCGCTCCTTTCGATGTCATCGTCGGAGGTCGCCCATCCGGAGACGCTGATCCGCATCGCCGGCCTGCCATCCCACGCGGTCGGGCCGCACCAGCACGTCCCGTCGCTCTGAACGGCGCTCACCAGGGCCGTCGTCTGCTCGCCGGTGCCGGCCCGGATCAAGACCTGGTTGAGCACCACGTCGTTCAGCACCTCTAGCCCGGCATCCTGGAGCCTGGCCGCCATGGTCTGCGCGTGATCGCACGCCCGCGCCACGAGATCGGCGACCCCCGAGCGGCCGAGGGTCCGCAGCACCGCCCAGACCTCCACCTGGCGCGCCCGCTGCGAGGCCTGGGGCGTGTGGTTCGAGGCCTCGAATCCCGCGCCGGAGGGCAAATACCCGGCGACCGTGGCGAAACTGCGGCCAAGGTCCCCGGGCCGCCGGACCATGCAGATCCCGCAGTCGTAGGGAACATTCAGCCACTTGTGGGCGTCGGCGGCCCAGGAGTCCGCGCCGGCGATGCCCGCGGTCAGATCTGCTCGGGCGGGGTCGGCCAGCGCCCACAGGCCGAACGCGCCATCCACGTGCACCCAGGCATCTCGCTCGCGGGCCCAGGCCACGATCTCGGGGAACGGATCGAACGCGCCGGTGTTGACTTCGCCCGCCTGGGCGCAGATGACCGCCGGCCCGGTGATGTCCCTGGGCAACCGGTCGGCACGCATCCGACCCTGGTCATCCGCGGGGACGCGGATCACCCGCTCCCGCCCGAGCCCGACCACCCCGAGTGCCCGGACCAGCGTGGCGTGCGCCTTCTCCCCGATCACCACGGTCAGCTCGGGAGCGCCGAACAGCCCGTTGGCCTGGACGTCCCAGCCGGCCGCGGCCAGTTGCTGATCCCGCGCCGCGGCGAGCGCGGCGGTGTTCGCCATCGCCGACCCCGTCACGAAGACCGCCGCGGTGCCCGCCGGCAAACCGAGCAGTCCGGTGAGCCACCCGGTCACCACCTCGTGCAGCCGCGCCGCGACCGGTGACATGACCGGCAGCGCGGTGTTCTGATCCCATGCGGTCGCGAGCCAGTTCGCCGCGACCGCGACCGGCAGCGAGCCACCGATGACGAATCCGAAGTAGCGCCCGCCCGCGCTCGCCATCGTGGCAGGCGATCCCGCCTCGTCAAGCAGGGCCAAGGTGGCGGCTGGATCTACCGGCTTCTCTGGGAGCGGCTCGTCGAAAGACGCGAGGGCCGAAAGCGCCGCCTCGTCCGGGGCAACCGGACGGTCATCCAGGCCAGCCAGGTAACGGCGAGCGCGCTCGGCGGCGTCAGCCAGCAGCCTCCCCGCCTCATCATCGATAGCCATAGCCGGAAGTATGTCCTGGCCCGGGCGTCAGGCCCTAACGGGGGCTGAGCACGAGGTAGCGCTCGTCGGTCAGGGGGCCGCCCCACAGGTCCGGGTCGTCGAGGCGGGTCACGGAAACCTCCTGCCGGCGGCGGAGCACCACCTCCCGCGCCTCCGCGGCGGACAGCCCCGCGCCGGTATGCCAGCGCCCCTCGATGAGCACGAGCAGCCCGCCCGGGCGCAGCAGGCTGAGCCACGCCGCCAGCGCCGCGTCGACGGACGGCATGGCCCACAGCACGTGCCGGGAGAGCGCGACGTCGAAAGCGCCCGCGGGCAGCGCGGGCACGGGCGCCTCGGCGGATGCGGTCACGAACCGGGCGGGCGCCCCCGCCGCGGCGGCCTTGGCCCGCGCCGCCTCGATCATCGCGGGCGCGCTGTCCACTCCGGTGACGGCGTAGCCGGCCGACGCGAGCAGCACCGACAGCGAGCCGGTGCCGCAGCCGAGGTCGGCGACCGCCGGCGTCGGCGGCACGTGCGCCGGCGGCAAATGAGCCAGCAACAGCCGCTGCCACGCCGCGAATACCCGCGGGTCGCGCAGGCCGTGGTCGGGCTGGTCGTCAAAGGTCGCCGCCTGGCTGTCCCAGTAATCGGTCATGGAGCCCTCCTCGGCTAAGGCATGAGGCAAAGATGGCAAAGGTGCATTCTGTCATCCACGGGACGGGCCTCAGTCCGAACCCACGTCAAGCGCCGCGGGCAGCAGCGTGCCGACGAGCTGCCGCATCTGCGCGAGGTGCCGGGCGACCTCGTCCTTCTGCCTGGTCAGCTCGTCGATCTCGCGCTGCAGCGCGGCGCGCCGCCGGTCGGCGTCGGCGTCCGCCTCGACCCGAAGCTGGCGGATCGCCACCTCGGCGTCGGAGAGCACCCGGTCGGCGTCGCGCTGCGCGTCGGCGACGATCTGGCGGGCGCGCTCGTCGGCCTCCCGCTTGGCCTGCTCGGTGCGGCCGGACAGGGAAGCGGCTTGCTCCTCGGCGGTGGCGGCGCGCCGCTCCGCCTCCTCGACCAGCTTTCTCGTGGCCGCCTGGGCGGCGGCGTGCCGCTCGGACTCGTCGCGTTCGGCTTCTTCCCTGCGGGCCGCGAGCTCGATCTCCAGATCCGCCTCCGACTGGGTGCGCAGCTTCTCGCTCTCCTCGAGCAGCCGCTGCTCCCGCACGCGGATCTCCTCGGCCTTGCGCCTGGCGGTGAGCACGATCTCGTCGTGTTCGCGTTTCGCGGCGGCTTTCAGCTGCGCCGCCTCGCGCTCGGCGGCCGTCCGCAGCGTGGCCGCCTCGCGCTCGGCCGCCATCCGCTTGTCCGCCATCTCGTGGTCGATCCCGTCGCGGATCTTCGCCGCCTCGCGGTGCGCCGCTGCGATCATCTCCTCGGCCCTCCGCATGGCCGCGGCGCGCAGGGAGTCGATGTCCCGCCGGGCGGCCCGGCGCATCTCCTCGGCGTCGGCGGCGGCCCGCGCGCGCACCGCGGCGGCTTCTTGATCCGCGGCGTCCGCGACCCCGGCGGCGTAGCCCTCCGCGGCCGCACTGATCTCGCCGGCCCGCTCCCCGGCGGCGCGGACCACCCCGGCGACCTGCTCGCGCGCGGCCTCGAGCAGCCGCTCGACGCGCGTGCCCGGGGGCTGTTCCAGCTCCTGGACCCGGCGGCGCGCCTGGGCAAGCTCGCGCTGCGCCGCCAGCGCCTCCTGCTGAAACCGGCGCAGCTCGGCGGTCAGCCACTGAAGGTGCTCGTCGGCTCGGCGAGGAGCGTAACCGTTCATTACCCACAAAGCTAACGCCATTGGCTGCCACAGCCACTACGGGTTCGTTCGGGATAATTTTTCTGAACGGACCCGTTTCTTCGCCGCCAATAACCTCAGCCGACCGCGGCGGCGGCTTCGACCACGTGACGAAGCAGCAGCGCCGTGGTGACCGGCCCGACCCCTCCGGGGACGGGGCTGAGCGCGGCGGCCACGGCGCCGACCGCCGGGTCGACGTCGCCGGCCAGCTGGCCGGCGTCGGTGACGTTGGTGCCGACGTCGACGACGACGGTGGCGGGGGAGACGTGGTCCGGGCCGATCAGGGCGACGCGCCCGGCGGCGACGATGAGGACGTCCGCCTGGCGGGTGATCGCCGCCAGGTCGGCGGTGCGGGAGTGGCAGATGGTGACGGTGGCGTCGCGGTCGAGCAGCAGGTGCGCGGCCGGCTTGCCGACCACGACCGAACGCCCCACCACGACCGCGTGCCGGCCGCGCAGCTCTATCCCGTAGTGGTCGAGCAGGGCGAGCACCGCTTCCGCGGTGGCCGGGGGGAAGGACGGCAGCCCGGCGGCCAGCCGGCCGAGCGACTCGGGGCTGGCGCCGTCGACATCCTTGGCTGAAGGGATCGCCCTGGCCAGCTCGGCGAGCCTCGCTCCGTCGGGCAGCGGGGTCGCCAGGATGACGCCGTGTACTTCGGGGTCGTCGGCCAGCTGGGCCAGCGTGGCGGAGACGCCGGCCGCGGTGGTCGTGCGCAGCACGTCGCAGGCGATGCCCTCCCTGGCCGCGGCGTTCGCGATCGAGCGCACGTAGGCGGCGCTCGCCTCGTCGCCGGTCGCGGTGACCACGGCGAGCCGTGGCTGGCTGCCCGCGGCGGTCAGCTCGGCCGCGCGGACGGCGGCCGCGGCCCGGATCTCCTTAGCCAGTTCCCGGCCGGACAGGACGGGGGTGGTCACTGCGACATCTCCTCGCGGACCGCGGTCACCAGGCGGCCCGCGCGGTCCGCCACGCTGTCCGCGAGCGCCGCGGTCTGGGTCAGCTCGCCGGCGAGCGCCGGGTCCTTGATGCCGGACAGGTTCGCCTCGATGTTCACCTGCGCGGTGACCGCGGCGGCGCCGATCGCCGCGGCGGCGGCCGCGATGTCGGAGATGACGTTCCTGTTCGCGGCCGGCAGGAGGTCCTCGGCCAGGCCCGCCAGCCGCACCGCCGCGGCCATCAGGTCGGCGGGCGGCCGGGCGGCGCCGCCGAGCGCCTCGGCGACGGCCGCGGATCGCGCGGCCTTCTCCTCCTCGGTGTCCTTCGGGAGCTGATAGGCGGTCGCGACCCGCTGGAACGCGGCGGCGTCGGCTTCGGCGAGCTCGAGCGCCTCTTCCGCGAGGCCGTCCGCCGCGGCCCTGACCCGGCCGACCACTTCCGCGTCGTGCCGCGGGCCGTCGCTGTACCTGGCGACCATCGCCAGCAGGGCGGCGGCCTGCGCGGCGTGCAGCGCGCCCGTCGCGCCCCCGCCCGGCGCCGCGGTGCGGGCCGCGAGCCGGGTAAGAAAACTTGCGATCGTCTCGTCGCGCATGATCGTGAGGCTACCGGTTACCGAGCCGGCCGGCAGGACCCGCACCAGAAGTTACCCTAGCGTCGCGGACCCTTCCATGTGGTTCTATGCCTCAGCGAATCGCCTAGTTCGGGTGATCCCGTCGCACCTGTTCAGGACGTAGCAAGGTACCGGGACAAGGCGGCCAGACTTGACTAGTGGAGGAGCCCAGATGGCCGATCCGCACAAGAAGAGCGTCGTGGTGATCGTCGGGGCGGGTTTCGCCGGCTTTAACGCCGCGCGGGAGCTGTCTCGGCTGGCCGCGGCTACGACCGAGGTCGTGGTAATCAACTCGACGGACTACTTCCTGTACCTGCCGCTCATGCCGCAGGTGACCGGCGAGCTGGTCGAACCAGCGCACATCCGTGTCTCGCTGCCCGGCCGGCTGCGCAAGACCCGCTTCGTGCTCGGCACGGCGAACCACGTCGATCCCAGGCAAAAGACGGTGGGCTGGCAGGGCCCGGAGGGCACCGGCGGTGAGGTCGGCTACGACCGGCTCATCCTGACGGCGGGCAGCATGGACAAGCTGCTGCCCATCCCGGGCATCACCGACTACGCGCACGGGTTCCGCAGCATCGCCGAAGCCACGTACCTGCGCGACCACATCATCCGCCAGCTCGAGCTGGCCGCCGTGGCCACCGACAGCGGAGAGCGAGCGGCGCGCTGCACCTTCGTCGTGGTCGGCGCGGGCTACACCGGCACCGAAGTCTGCGCGAACGGTCAACTGCTGACCCGCCGGCTGGCCCGTCAGCTGCCCGGCCTGGCCGGGCAGGAGATCCGGTGGATGCTGCTGGACCTCGCGCCACGGGTGCTGGCCGAACTGGATCCGCGGCTGTCCAGGACCGCCGAGCGAGTCCTGCGGCGGCGCGGTGTCGAGGTGCTGACCGGGGAGTCGATAGCCGAGGCGGGCGACGGCTACGTCCAGCTGACCACGGGGGATAAGGTGGTCACCCGGTCGCTGATCTGGTGCGTCGGAGTCCGGGCCGAGCCGCTGGTGGACGGCCTGGACCTGGCTACCAACCGGGGCCGGATAGAGGTCGACGAGTACA
>Ga0210395_10003518_pt1 | contig 12003 bp, 12 predicted proteins | sample IncBWH4OmetaG_FD_150861 | JGI IMG/M metagenome (GOLD analysis project Ga0210395, IMG submission 150861) | Forest soil microbial communities from Barre Woods Harvard Forest LTER site, Petersham, Massachusetts, United States - Inc-BW-H-4-O ...
CCGATATGGGAGCGCTTTTTGTCGACCTACCCGGAGGTACATCTCGAACTCCACGTGGGCGACGCGCCTATCGACATAGTGGCGGAGGGCTACGACGCTGGGTTAGGTCCACAGGACCGCGCTGCGGCGGATATGATTGCCGTCCGGGTCACGGGACCAATGAGAATTGCCATTGTTGGCGCACCGGCCTACTTCGCGCGGCAACGAGCGCCACGGACGCCCGAGGACCTCGTCCGCCATAGCTGCGTTCAGTACCGTCTGGCGGGAGGGGGCACTTTGCAGTGGCCGTTAGGACGGAGCGGCAAGGTGCGCCGGATCTCAGTCAACGGGCGCGTAATGGTCAACGACTCTTACTTGGCCACTCGCGCGGCGGTTGCTGGGCTGGGTGTCGCATTCGCGCCCGAAGCCCTGGCCGAACCGTTCCTGCGTTCGGGGCAACTGGTTCGGGTGCTGGAGGATTGGTCTCCATCGTTCGAGGGACTCTTCGTCTATTATCCCGGGCACCGGCAGGTGCCGGCCGGTCTTCGCGCCTTCATCGACATGCTCCGCGCCATGAGTGGCTCGGCGTCGCCAGGGAGATCGCGCAAGAATCCTTTTTCCGAGGAATGAAATCTCCGTACAATTCTCTCGCCGAACCACCGATTGGGGCATGACGCTGGGACCGATCCGACGAAGTGAGTCAGCCAGGTCGTCGCAATCGAGACCACTCCACCAATCGCCGAGCCCGAGTGCAGAAAAGCGGAGATATAAGCGATGTTCACGTGAGAATTCTCTGGATGCTACCGCGCTTCTCACTGGCCTCCTGCCATCTTGCTAGGGGCTTCGGCGGTTCGCACGAGGTGAATGCTCGACCTGGCGTGGACTGCGGGTGTGGGAGGCGTTGCAGCGCCTCGCCGCTGGTCAGGCCCGATGTCGCGTGAGCGTCACAAGGCGCTTTGCCATTCTTGCGGCCGCGTCTTTTGCAGTCGGAACGTTCTCGAGTGTCCCCGAGCCGATGAGGCGGTGCGGATGGTGATCTGGACCGCGATGATCGAGCACGCAAAACGCACATATCCGTTTGCGGAAGGCGGATGAATGACTAACCGAAGGCCGTCTCTTTCGAACCAGAGCATGCCCTCCTGCTCGTTCCAATGATGGCCTTCGCTCATGGACGAACTTCCTGCTTTTTGGGGAGTGTTCGCAGGTTGGCAGGGCAGGCCCGCGTGGCGCGCTCCGGTTGCTCGATGACCAGTGTGCGCGCCAACGCCGCTATGCAGGCCTGATCAATGCCCTGCTGCCTGTGGCAATGGAACAATGGCTTCGACATCGCCGGAGATGGGGTAGTGGACAGTTGCCGTGCAGCCACCAACGGCAGGATCAACGCCCAAAGCGTCACTAGGCCAAGTGCCATTGTAGAGGCTAAGATGAACCGTCGCATTAGGCCGCCCTCTCCAGTTGGTCGCGGACGAATGCGCGAAGTCTGGCTCCTGCTGGCGGAGAATCGGTCAGTGCTCGCCGCTGTCCGGGGCCGACAGAAACAGCCAAGCGCCGCGGCGGCTGGTGGTCACGTAGCTCCGCGCCACGCTGTCTACCTGCACAATTACCCCCGCCCAGTTGCGGCGGTGGCCAAAGAGGACTGCTCACCAGGGACCGACGTGAACAGTCGTGTTGCGGAGTAAGTGTCGCCATCGCAGGTATCTGCGGAACTGGTGCCGATGCTCGTCACCATATTGGCGGCACGTAGCATAGTCTTCATGGTCATTCTCCTCCTGGGACCTCGTTGCACGGCTGCCAGATTGGCGTAGCCGTTCAGCGGAAGTTGGCGACGAGGCACCCAAATGAAAATCGCATGGCCATTGCATTCCCTATTGAGTCGAATTCAGGAATGAATGGCGGGGATCTTTGCTACTTTCTGCGCCGGTAAGTTTGGCAAGACTTTGCAATGTGACACCGCGGCAGATGGCGCAGTTCTACTCTTCCCACGAAGAAGGAGACATCATCTAGTGTCTGATTGTTGCAGGACTCCCTCGTGCAGGCGACCCAGGTCGTGGCTGCGAGGCCGGTTCAGGGTCAAGCGACGATCGGGAATGACAGCGGCCCGCTTTGATGGCGAACGGCCAGCTCTACCGGCGGCGCCTGGTTCGGTTGAGCAATTCATCCTTTTTGCCGCGCCGGGCATGATCGGCGACCAACGCCTCGAGCATGCTACCGAGCCGCGCGGAAAGCCCTTCGGTTCCGACACTTTGGGCCGTGACGCGAGCGCCTTCGCATATCAGAAAGACTTCATCAGCGAGACGCTCGGGATCAGCGAGCTTGGCATCGCGGCACACGCGAATGAGCCGATCGCGAAGTTCAGTTTTATACTCACGGATGACACGGCGGGCCGGATGGTCCTTGTCCGGCAGCTCGACGGCAGCGTTGGCAAGTCCACACCCGCGCTCGACCTCGTTCACCTTGAAGTTACAGACATGGCGCAGCCAGGCGAGGAGCTGGCTTTTCGGATCACCCGCGTGGGTGGCGGCAATCGCATCCCAGGCAACATCGAATTCCTTGGTGAGCTCGCTCAGGCATGCGGCGACGAGCACATCCTTCGAAACAAAGTGACGATAGAGCGTCATCTTGTTGGTGCCGGCCGCCTCAGCGATCGCGTCAACGCCCACGGCATGGATGCCGCGGCGATAGAACAGCTCGCGTGCGGCGGCGAGGATGCGCTCGCGCGGCGGCGTACTACCGTCCTGCCGATCGGCCGCCTGACCTGCGGTTGACACGATCATGTTCAACTCGTCCCTTGACATGTTACAGACCGGTCAGTAAGTGTTTGGTGTTACCGGTCAGTGCCGCCCAATCTAGCGCGTGTGCGAGCCGATTTCCACCCCCTCGTACCGAAGGGCACCGCGATGGGTAACCGCGAACTGACGCTGACCGAGCTTCTCGACGATCCGATGACGCGGGCCGTGATGGCGGCCGATCGAGTGGACCCAGCTGCACTGAAAGCGATCCTGTCGGCGGTGGCCTGCAGGCTTCAGCTCAACCTGTCGGGCGAACCAATACGGGACTACATTGGGAGGAACGATCGGCCATGGTGAACTTCTTCATCCATCGTCCGGTCTTCGCCTCGGTCATCGCCGTTATCATGGTTTTGACCGGGCTGATTGCGTACAGTTTGCTGCCGGTCGCACAATTTCCGGATATTACGCCACCGCAGGTCGTTGTAACCGCAACCTACCCGGGCGCCAGCTCGCAAGTTGTTGCCGACACCGTGACGACCCCGCTCGAGCAGCAGATCAACGGCGTGCCAGGCATGGCCTATATGTCGTCGGTCAGTGCCAATGACGGCAGCTCGACCATCACCATCACGTTCGATGTCGGCTATCCGATCGACACCGCCGCGGTCGATGTGCAGAACCGCGTCTCCCAGGCTGCTGCGCAACTGCCAGCCATCGTCAATCAGGCTGGCATCATCATCACCAAGAAAAACCCCGACATCCTGCTCGGAATCAACCTCACTTCGCCGGACGGATCGGTCGATCTGGTCACCCTCAGCAACTACGCCTATCTGCAGCTTCTCGACCCATTGAAGAGGCTTCCTGGCATCGGCGATGTGAGCATCTTCGGTGAACGGCGCTACTCGATGCGCGTGTGGCTTGACCCGGACAAGCTCGCCACCCTCGGCGTCACCGCGATGGATGTCCAAAATGCGATCGGCGAACAGAATATTCAGGTCGCCGCCGGCAGGCTGGGGCAGGCCCCAGCACCCCCTGGTACCGCGTTCGAGTTCCAGGTCAATGCGGTTGGCCGGCTTAGCGATCCGCAACAGTTCGGTGATATCGTCATCCGCGCCGGGACGTCGAGTGAAGCCGTCGTGCGACTGCGTGAAGTTGCGCATATCGAGCTTGGCGCCTTGCAGTACACGTCGAGCGCGCGGTTCAATGAGAAACCGACGGTCTTCATCGCGGTCTATCAGACGCCCGGATCGAACGCACTGGAGGTCGATAGAGAGATCCGCGCCAGGATGGCCGAGCTGGCGAGGCGCTTCCCCACAGGCATCGCCTGGGCAATTAACTACGACACGACGACCTTCGTCTCGGCGTCGATGCACGACGTGGTCATCACTCTCGGCGAGGCGCTGGCGCTGGTCATCGCTGTGGTGTTTCTGTTCCTGCAGAGCTGGCGCAGCACGGTCATCCCCGCGATCGCCATTCCGGTCTCGCTGATCGCAACTCTAGCGGTGATGCTGGCGCTCGGCTTCTCCCTCAACACGGTGAGCATGCTGGGCATGGTGCTGGCGATCGGATTGGTCGTCGACGACGCCATCGTGGTGGTCGAGAATGTGGAACGGCAGCTTGAGCAGGGACTCAGTCCAATCGACGCCGCCGTTGCGGCGATGCGGGAGGTCACCGGCCCGATTGTCGCAACGACTGCCGTGCTACTGGCAGTGTTCGTCCCGGTCGCATTTCTGCCCGGTGTTACCGGTCGGCTTTACAACCAATTCGCGCTGACCATCGCGATCTCGGTCGCCATCTCGGCCTTCAATTCGCTCACCCTCAGCCCGGCTTTGTGCGCCGTGCTGCTTCGGCATCGGCCGCCGTCACGCTGGCTGGCATTCCGCGCCTTCAACAATGGTTTCACCTTTGCGGCGCAGGCCTACGCCAATGGCATCCGCCGCGTCATCGGCGCACGCTGGCCTGCGTTGGCACTGTTCGCGGCCGGGCTAGTGCTCACCTACGGAATCTATTCGCGCATCCCGGCAGGATTCCTTCCAGTCGAAGATCAGGGCTATTTCTTTGCGGTAATTCAGCTTCCCGACGGTGCTTCGCAGCAGCGGACCGAAGCTGTCGCCGAGAAGGTTCGCACGATCCTGACGGCGCAGGACGGTGTGACAGATGTGATCCCGGTTACCGGCACGAATTTCCTAACCGGCGCCAATCAATCGAATTCGGCGGTGGAATTTGCACTGCTCAAGCCATGGGCCGAACGCGGCGCGTCACTCACGGCCGCACGTATCGTCGCAGCGATCCGGCCAAAGCTTCTGGCCATACCTGACGCAATCGCGTTAAGTTTCGATCCGCCTTCGATCCCAGGAATCGCGACCACCGGCGGCTTCGAGTTCGAGGTCGAGGATCTCACCGGACAGGGCTCCCAGGCGTTGAATGATGCAACACAGGCCTTGTTAGCCGAGGCACGGAAACAGCCTGAACTCAATGCGCGGCAGCTCTTCACAACGTTCAGTACATCAACCCCGGAATACGCCTACGACCTGGATAGGACGAAGGCCAAGCTGCTCGGCCTCAGCCTGCCTGACGTGTTCAACACGCTGCAGATTGAACTCGGCTCCCTCTACGTGAACGACTTCACGCTGTTCGGCCGAACCTTCCATGTGACCATGCAGGCCGAGAATGGGGCGCGGGCCAATCCGAGCAGCGTCTCGGGCCTCTATGTCCGCAATACGGCCGGCGGAATGGTGCCGCTCAGCACGCTCGGCAAGCTTCGGCCGACCGTCGGGCCCGAATTTGTGTCGCACTACAACATTTATGGCTCGGCCCTAATCAACGGTGTGTCCGCTGCAGGCTACAGCTCTGGGCAGGCGGTCGTGGCGATGCAACGGGCGGCTCGGGTTCTGCCGGCTGACTTTGGATATGAGTGGACCGGCATCACCTATCAGCAGATCAAGGCAGGTGCGGTCGCGGGAATCGTGTTCGTTCTCGCGATGATTTTCGTGTTCCTGTTCCTGGCGGCCCAGTATGAGAGCTGGTCGATGCCGTTTATGGTCATTCTGGCGGTCCCACTTGCGCTTTTCGGCGCAGTGGCAGCGCTGTGGGCGCGCGGCATGCAGTTCGACGTCTATTCGCAGATCGGCCTGGTCATGCTGATTGGTCTGTCGGCGAAGAACGCGATCCTGATCGTCGAGTTCGCCAGGCAGAGGCGAGAGCACGGGCTTAGCATCGTCGCTGCCGCGATGGAGGCAGGGCGCTTGCGGCTGCGCCCGATCTTGATGACCGCGTTCGCCTTCATTCTGGGTGTGGTCCCGTTGATGCTCGCCTCCGGCGCCGGGGCGGCGAGTCGCCAGTCGATCGGCACAACAGTCTTCGGCGGCATGCTGGGGGCAACCATTCTAAGCCTCGTACTGGTGCCAGTGTTCTATGCGGTGATCGAGCGCGTGCGTGAGGGCACCGCCATCGACCACAGCGCGGCACCAAGCGAAAACAATAGCCTTGGGACAGCCCCAGGCGAATAACCCATCGGAGCAGGCTACTATGCGTTTCTCAGCCACCACTACAGGCTTCACGGTAACTGCCGTTGCGGCAGCTGCCATCGGCCTAGTTTTGCTCGGCGCTTCCGGTCACGGGGCGCCAAGCGCCGGTACTGCAGCGCAGGCAGTGGCCATGCCGGTTCCGGTGGCGTCGGTCGTCAGACGGACGGTTCCCATCTATCTCGACTATATCGGGACGACTGAAGCGATCCGTGCCGTCACGCTGCAGGCCCAGGTAACCGGTTATCTTGCCGCGCGAGGCGCCCCTGATGGCGCCGATGTTAAGCAAGGCGAGTTACTCTACCAGATCGACCCACGAGATTATCAGGCCGCGCTCAACCAGGTGAAGGCCCAGGCGCAGCATGATGCGGCTGTCCAGGACTATGCGCGCGTGTCGCAAAACCGCAATTCAGTGCTGAGCAAGGATGGTTGGGTAGCCAAAGACACGTTTGACCAGACGACAAGCAACTTTCATCAGTCGGAAGCCACGCTCACGGGGGATGCGGCGGCAATTCAGACCGCCCAGCTGAAGCTGGGTTACACCGAGATCCGTGCGCCGTTCGATGGCCGGCTCGGCAAGAGCCTGGTGCACGAGGGGGCCCTGATCAACGCTGCCGGCACGCAATTCAATACGCTCGTCGAACTCGATCCGATCTACGCAACCTTCAACCCGAGCGAGACGGAGCTCGCTGCCATCACGAAAGCTCGGTTGCAGGGGTCGATTCCGGTGGACGTCCAGACATCGGATGACGCGCAGCCGAAATTCAGCGGTACGCTCTCCTTTCTCGACAACGCGGTCGATCGGAGTACCGGAACCATCACTGCGCGCGCGACCATCAGCAACCCGGATCACACGCTGCTGCCTGGCGAGTTCGTCCACGTGCGTGTCCACGTCGCCGATCAGCCCGACGCGCTGCTGGTGCCACAGGTCGCGCTCGGTTCAAGCCAGCTCGGCAGGTTCGTTTACGTCGTCGGCAAGGACGGCAAGGCCGAACAACACATCGTCTCGGCCGGTGCCAGCTATGGCAGCCTCATTGTCATAGACAAGGGCGTGAATGAGGGCGACAGGATCATCGTTGGCAACCTCCAGAAGATCGGGGCCGGAGCTCCGGTGCAGCCGGAGCCGGCCAAGAGCGGCGGTGTGTAGCACCTGGTCTGGTTGTCAGTTTAGTGAAAGGCGCCTCATTGCAGATTGGGTTGAAAAATCGCAATGCTCGGAGTAAGCAACTTAACCGGTGCACGGCGCCCGCAGCGTCCGTTCATTGCTGTATTGGAAACTTCGCGCGTGAACGACCGTATGATGCTCGATCGCTAGCCAGAAGAGCGGCTGTGTTGACGCCAAGCACCCGATATACACTGGTCTCCTAATCCCAAGCCTGCCGGCGATGTCTGACGGCCTGATGCCTGCCTCCTTGCGCTCCAGCAACCCGGTATTAGGACGATACCGCTGCGACGCCTTGGTGCTGGAGAGATAGAGGTCAGCGCGATCACGAACTGGTTCGCTCAGGGTCTCCAGCAATATCGTGAGTGGGTGGTATCAACGCGCGCCCTGTCTTTACGCCATTTCCTGTATTGTAGGTGCAGCCCTTGCCGAGTTGCTCAGGCCGATCTAACGGGCAAATCGTAGGGCCAGCATAGCAGCGGGGCGCGGGAGATCGAGTTCCTGGCGTAAGCCCCATCGCAGGTGGCGGCGCCCATTGCAAGGCCGGTTGGGCTGGGAAGGTCCGTGCTTGTGAGCTTGGCGGACGCGCCGGTGGCAGGATGACCACGACGGGGTTTGGCGGGCCAGCATCAGCAAAGCGAGGAGGCCAAGCCATCATCGCTACGGCGACCAGCGTGCAAAGTCGAACCCAAGGGTGGGCAGGCATGCGGCGCCTCAAGAGCTAGTTCAGACCCGTGGCGTCAACGCGGGGTCATCGCGTTTCAGGCACTCGAAAGCGGCGGCGTATTCCAACAATTCTGCGATTTAGTTTTTGCAGGGCAGACCAGTCGGGCGCCTCCACATATGCCAACCATCCGATGCGGAGATCGGATGGCGAACGTGGATAAAGGAGCGCTCCATGACCCGGAAATTGGCGATGACAGCAGCCATCGTTGCTATCGCCCTCACCACTCCGATCGGCAGGGGAACTGCCGAGGCCCACAACGGAGGTTCCGGAAGCATTTTTCATGGTGGAGGCTTTCATGGTCGCGATTTTCGCGGCGGCGATTTTCACGACCGGGGCTTTCATGGAGAGCGGGAATTTCGCGGTGGTGGATTCCGGTTCGGTGGTCTCTTCGGTGGTTACTATCCCGGCTATCCTCGATACGGAACTTGCTACCTGACCATATACGGGACAACCGCCTGCTACTGATCGGCCCAAAGGCAGGGAGGATTCGTGGGACGCAGAGGTCGCCTTCGGCGCGGCAGGCAACCTGAACTTTGGCCTATGAGGGAGCCATCGCCTCCTTATGGGGCGTGTTACAGTGGTAACCATTGGGGATCGCGTGGCATCCGGCAACATAGCTGAAATCCGGCCGTGTTTCGGGTCCTGTGCGGTCGAGCCCACCGCTGGACAAGCCGGACATTAGAATGACGGGCGGTGAAGGGAGCACTTCGCTCTGGGTCAGAGGAACGTCCATTGGCGCTGTATCTGTGTATGGCGAATATGGCCAGTTTGTAATTGGCAGGCCATTCTGTAATGGAGTGCGGCGGCGGAAGCGGAGATCGTTTTGAACATCCGCATGGCGGGCGAAGATGTGCCGCATCACGACGCGGCTTCGCATTGAGGGTCTTGCCGTATGCATGGCGAAGCCCGACCGAAATCCGACCATGCCGGTATTGACGCCGCCCCGCGCAAGAGCGGGTGCGACGACACTGGTTCCGAGAAAGCCCAATACGGCAACCACAAAAGCCCAGTGAGTACGCTCGCGCAAGGCGCAATTCCTTTGCAGGCTACCGCTTCAGACGATACGCCTCCATCAATGTCATCCGATCTGGGGACGAAGTCCCTGCTGTCAATCACTGTCAGTCTCGGCCTAATATTGGCTGCTCGTCACCCAACCGCCTATAGCAACGCTCACCATTGTTCCTTGTGAATCCGGCCCTCGGCTGAGCACCAGACCTATCCGCCTCGACCATCGGTGGAGGTCTGTCTGAGGAAAACTGGCCAGCCGCGCATCGGAGGACGATGAACCGCCCGCGATCGAGTGGGCCGGCAGTGCTGACGGCGGGCTGATCGGTCTTAACCACGAAGGTCGCGAGGTATCCCCATCGTGAAGGAGTGAAGGGTACGCGCTTGCGCCGGCATGTTGAGCGGCTATCGCCGCCGCTGCCGTTGCGGCAAGTAGTCTGGCCAACAAAGCACCGGAGTGCTGAACTGGACGCGCGATCCGCGCGATAGCATTGCCGTCGGGGTGCTTCGGCGATTGCGCTAACGAGCTGCACCAACGATATCTGTTGGAAACCCTCTTCATCCATTTGTTCATGTCCAGTTATGACACGGCTCCGATTCATCTGCGGGACGCACCCGTCGACCCCCTGCAGCCGGCAAATCGAGGCCCGCCGAAAGGCACGGTGCTTGCCGAGATAGGTTAGCCGCTGGGCTATCCGGCCGTCCGACGTATTTGGACACCTGCCGAGAGCGTGAGGTCTGTCACCCATCTCGGATACATCTTGGCAACTCATAACATATTCCCGAACAGTCAGCCCCTTAGAGTTATGACTGCTATGTGGCAAGACGCTTAGCACTTTCGTCTCTCTGCGCCATATGCGGCGAAGATAACTGGAGAGTTGGAGTTTCTCAGATATGTCGTCGGTGCGCGCGCCCGCAGGGCTGCGTCCGACATGAGTCTCGTTCGTCACAATGTGCTTGGAGAAAGCAGCCATGCTGGACTACGCAAACGCCGACCTTAATAACCTCCGGGAGGCGCTGCTTGACCATCCTCTCTACGGTAACGTCGCTTCCCTGGCTGACCTGAAGCTATTCATGGAGGATCACGTTTTTGCCGTCTGGGATTTCATGTCGCTGCTGAAGCGGCTTCAACAGGACATGACGTGTATTAGAGTGCCGTGGTTTCCGGCAGAAAATGCGCGCGCTGCCCGCCTCATCAACGATATCGTGATTGGGGAGGAGACGGATGTCGATCCCGATGGCGACTATGTCAGCCACCTTGATCTCTACCTCCGTGCAATGGAAGACGTCGGCGCCAGCACAGTGCAATTCGGCACGTTCTGTTCCCTCGCGCAGGACGGCATTCCGGTCGAGGTGGCGCTGGCGCGGATTCGTGTGCCCTCTCACGTGAAGGCTTTCGTCGCGCATACGATGACGCTGGCCAATTCAGGCACCACCGAAGAGGTCTTGGCGGCTTTCTTCTACGGCCGCGAGGACATAATACCGGAGATGTTCCGCAGACTTCTCAAGACGCACTTTGATGCGAAGCATAACGACGCCCGGATGCGTCACTTCGTCTACTACATCGATAGACATATCGAGCTGGATGGTGACAGTCATGGACCTATGGGCCGGGAGCTGTTGGAAGGTCTGCTGGCAAACTCGCCGCATGGGACCGAGCGCGCTGAGCGTGCTGCGTGCAGCAGCATCAAGGCGCGGATCGAGCTTTGGAACGGCACATTGGGTAAGCTTCGCAGCAACTGTATCCAAGAGGTCCCTGCCTAAGGCTTAGGCTCCCTCAGGCGAAGCACAGGTCATGGGCGCCTTTGTCACATTGGCGCCCTCTCACCCACATCGACAGTTTACAGACTGCGATGATATAGCCACCGCCTTCATACGGACTGAGAGCCGTCGCCCATCAGAAGTAACTGAAGCCGCGCCTCGCTGGCCAGTGACTCCGGATACGGGCGAACTGCCTGGCCGTCTTGGTCGCGGCAACCGACATTGCGGCGCAACCCTGAAGAGGCGGCGGCAGCGCCGAATACTCACCCTCTGCCATGGGAGCCCCCGTGGAACGCCCCGTGCCCGTGGAACCCCTCGTGGAATGCCTCATGGGAGCCCCTGTGGAAGCCATCATGGAAGCCACGATGGAATTCGTGATCTCTGTCGAATACAAAGACGCCACCGCCGAAGAAGCCTGGACCCGACCAATCGTACCAAGGATAGCCCGCAATCCCATAATCATAATAGCCGTAGCCGCCGGGCGGCAGATATTCCACAGTATCGCCGCGGGCGTACATGCACTGCGTGTAAGCGATGTTATAGTGTGTCTGTAGATTGTATTCGCCGCCCGCCGCATTGCTTGCACCGACCGCGGTACCACCCGCAAGGCCGGTTGCACCGCCTATCGCCGCACCTGCGGCTGCGTTCCCAGCCGCGGCACCGATAGCGCCGCCCGCGGCCGCCCCGAGCACAGTGCCCACTGCGGCGCTGCCGACCGTCGTTTGGGTGGCCGCCTGTCCTGGCCGGCGATCGCCGATCGTGGCAGCCGCGTAGTTGCGGCACTGCCCGTCTTCCTGCTGAAAGGCGGCGAGGTCCTTTCCCTGCGAGGGCAGCGCCATCACCGTCGGACCGCTCGGGGGTGCCGCCGCGCATGCCGCAACAGTGCATGCGCCGCCGAGAACCGCTATCAACTTCGCACCGCAAGACATGGCCTGCTTTCCTTTAATCCGGTCGATCCTACATAGTGATAGACGCACAAAGGCAGCGGATCGTCCCACTGCGCACCAGCCTTGCAGGGTGCACAAGCTCGTGGATGTTCTTCTGCTGTGCCAGGTCGTTGTCGCAGCCCGAACTGCCCCTTGCGGATGCGATCCCAGCTCTATGCCGGCGATCGTGATC
>Ga0210395_10003520_pt1 | contig 11997 bp, 15 predicted proteins | sample IncBWH4OmetaG_FD_150861 | JGI IMG/M metagenome (GOLD analysis project Ga0210395, IMG submission 150861) | Forest soil microbial communities from Barre Woods Harvard Forest LTER site, Petersham, Massachusetts, United States - Inc-BW-H-4-O ...
GGTGGGGGTTGGGCGTGCTGTCCGGCAGGCCGAGCAGTTGCTGCACGTCGACGATCTTGCGGCTGCTGGCCGGGACGGCCTTCTCGATGTCGCTGGCCCAGGTGTCGTAGCCGACACCGTTCTGCACGATGAGGCTGGCGTTGCTGATTTCCCTGGCGACCGCCGGGCTTGCCTCGAAGGTGTGCGGGTCGGTGTTCGGATTGCTCATGATGGCCGTGACCTGGACGTACTTGCCGCCGATCTGCTGGATCACGTTCGCGTACTCGTTCTCGGCGCCGATGGCCTGGATGCTGGCGGTGCTGCCTGTGTTGCCGACCGCGGTGGCGGAGGAGCAGGCCGTTGCCAGCAGGGCTGTCGCCGCTGCCATCGCGAGCGACAGCGCGGCGGTGCGGACGACGGAGCGGGTTCGCATGGCCTCAGGTACTCCCGGTTCTCCCGGTGGACGTGGTCAGGTGCAACTGAACACCGTTATGGTAATCGTTTTCATTAAGGCGGCGCAAGTCGTCTCGCCGGCACTGGAGGCGCCGCCAGCCTGGTGCCGTACCCGGCCTGCGCAAGCTGGCCAGGCAGGGGACGGTGACTCCGGCTGATGACGTGGGTTAAATTGGGTTGGTTCCTTGCCGCGGGGTACGGTACCGGATTCGTCTTGGGTACCACAGGTATTCGCGGGATTACAGGCTGCGCTGATGATGGAGAATAATCGGCCGTAGCCTGGGGAAGGTGTGTTCGTGGTCACTAAGTTTGCGCGCGATAACGTGAGCTTGTCGCAACGCTCGATCTACGATGAGCGGTACTCAGTCGGTTTGTACGACCGTTCAGTGCCTGTGCTCACTGCCGAACGCGACGCCCTGTATAAGGCGTTGGAACGAGCCTCGCTCTCCCAGCCATTCGTTCAGCGGATCAGCCTCTTCGACTTTGCTTACGGCTCGGGGCGCGTCATCAACGATTGGCTCGAGGACCATGCGCGGCAGCGGCTTAAAGTGCCTCATGACCTGCGTGTGGTGGTCTACGACGTATCATCCGTCGGCCTGCGGAGGGGACTGGAAACGCTGTGCTCAGTGGGGTACGAGCCCGCAGGCCCAGTTAGCTGGGACCCGCAAGCCAGTCGGGGCTATATCGCGGGGACAGTAAGCAAGCAGGAAGCCGGTCACAACACTTCGGTAGTTTTTGTCCACGGATGTGAAGGACAGCCACCGGAGGTAATGCGGCAGCTCGCGTTGGCCGCGAACGACGGAGACCGCTACCTGCTGACCACATCCTGGAGAAGCGGCCTCGGCCATATCGCCGGGGACGACCTTCGCCGAGAATACTTGCGGCAGCTTAGCGCGCTTACTTCGCCGCTCGGAGAAATGATCCTGTGCCTCTCCTCGACCGGGGACCTGGCAGAATTGCAGCCTGAATGGTCGAAGCGGCTGGCGAGTGGAGATACCGGCGGATTCCCCATCCAACAGCAAGGTGATGTTGTCTATCACACCGAACTGGGACAAGAGAACTTCTGTCATGTATTTGGCACGGAGCTCAACAAATACATGACATCGATAACCACCACGGACCAGTACTGGTGGATCGAGGGGATACGCTACCCGGGCGAGGAGTTCAAGTCTAGGGAAGCTGAGCAGGATAACTACAGCCTGGTGAGCGAAGCCAACCAGAAGAAGCGCGGTCAGGTCTGGGGACCCGATGATTACCGGGAATTTCACACGGTAGCCGCGTTCCGCAGTCCCATATGCCCCGGGTGTGGAGATTGAGTGCAGCGGGAGGGTTGTGGACATCACCGAGTTGATCCTTGACGACCATCACGAGCAGCGCAGGCTGTTTGCGATCCTGGAGCAGGTGGACCGGTCTGACACCGAGGCGTTGTCTGCCATTTGGGGTCGCCTGGCGGCCTTCCTCGAGGTACACGCCGCGGCCGAGGAGGCCATCTTCTATCCGGACTTGCTCCGCGTCGGGATCGCTGCGCAGCGAAAGGCCGGGGTGGAGGACGAGACCCTGGACGCCATCCACGACCACAACGAGATAAGGGACGCTGTCGCGGAGGTCGCGCGGCACGCCGTAGGCAGTGATGACTGGTATGCGGCGGTAGCCAGCGCGAACCTGGCCAATGGCGACCACATGGCCGAGGAGGAACGAGAAGGGCTGACCGATTTCCGCCGCCTGGCCGGACTGCGGCAGCGCCACGACCTCGGGGTCGCGTTCGCCGCTTACGAGGCGCGGCACGTCACGGGGGTCCAGCCTGTTGACAAGGACCCATCCGCGTATGTGAGTCAGGTGGAGGAAGGCACGTTTCCCGTCAGCGACGGATCACTGCGTATCGGCGACCTCAGGCGCACCTGACAGCGGTACGTTTAACTGGAGGCCCCAGAGTCATCTTGTGGGGCTGCGGGGTCCGCCGGCCATCGATAGAGCACGGCTCCACCATTGCTGAAGTCGGGAGTCATTGTCCTGTTCCTTATCACCTGAACCGACATCAGTATCGCGAATGACCCGGGATCTCTAAACTTTGTGGCAATATAGCGTTCATTGGAATCACGGAGATGTGTATCAGTAAGGCTGCGGACCGCGCCGTAGACACCTCTGCTGTGAATACCGTTGCACATCGTCAGGGTCCGGCTGGAGTTGAACGGATTCGGCACCCTGGCCAGCAGGCCCACATCTTCGACGAGCACCCTGGGCTCAGTTTCTGTCCATTGCGGCCAGAATTCCCTCTCTTTACCGTCGGCCTTATCGGCTAGGAAGATCTCGCCGGACGGAAGCCGCGGATGCCGCACCTGTCTTATCGGAAGCCCGGCCATCCTAGAGACCCTTTCGGTTATCTCGTTCCAGACGACGCCGCCGATGAGAATAATGTGGCCGGTAAGATCATCATGATCTACTTCAGAAGGCATCATGAAGTGCACAGACATCTCAGGGTTTTCTGCTCGAACGTGACCGTGCAACTCCACGAGTGCATCTACGTCGGCAAACTTCTGCAGCACCGTGTAGTTCGGGTTTGACGGCGCGCCTAGTGGTCCGGTCTGGTTTTCGGGGAGCTCCGCGCAGATGAGCGTGATAGGGCCGTCATCGGTGAAATGCCAGGATCTACCGAAAGCTATGTCCTCGTCATCGGAGTCTTCGGCCACTAGGCTCCTGAGTCCGAGCAGCTCCGCTTCGAGTTTCTTGTACGCCACCTGCTCCTCTGGCGTGAGCGCCTCGAGCGGCAGCAACCGGGGAGCCGTCTCGACCGAGCGTGGCGTGGCGAAGAAACGGGCATAGGCGAGCAGCCGGTGGCGAGGCGGGAGCTTCGGCGAAGTGGTGCTTTCCCATGAGGAGACTGTGGCGGCGGCCAATGGCTCCTCGGTGTTGAGGGCTCTTGCCAGTTTCTGTTGAGTAAGCCGCACGTCAGGCCAATGTTGCAAGCGCAGCTGGCGAAGTCGCCGAGCAAGCCGCATTGCTTCAGGGGACACAGATTGCACGGCAGCCACCTCCGAGGCAGCTCTTCTACCACAGCACCAAGAATTACCTGAGTCTACTATGCCCTAGTAGATTCCGGTAGAGACGTCTGAGGTCTAGGCCGCGCGACCATCTCCAGGTAGCCCGGTCATGATTTACCGAACATTTTGTGAGTTTACCTCACGAGCTTTAGGTTCAGCTTCTTCAGTGGAGCAACTGTAAGTCCATCCGGTGGAAATCCGATTAGGGATAGCTGGGTAGTGAACGATGAAACAAAGTAGCGCAAAAAATAGCTCAAGCTGGGCTTTCTAGTATTGACCACCGTGAATACGCGTTCCTACACTGATTTCACGGCTCGCTTTGAATATCGGATAGGCGAGCTCTGGCATTGTCGCTGTACCACGACGGCATCGCGCTTCAACGGGGTTATTTACATGCTGAGCACTACTTATCTCGCAGACAGGCGGGCAGCTGCCCGTGAGCAGCTGGCGGAGATCTCGATGGATCGCCGGATCAAGAGCCTGGCCCGGCGCCACGCAGGAGATCCTGACGTAGCTGACGACGCCTTGCAGAGCGCCTACTGCGCAGTCCTCCGGGTAGAGCATCTCGACGAGATCGAGAATTTGCGGGCCTACTTCTGCCGGGTGCTCGTTCATGAGGTATACCGCGAACGCGGCCAACTGCACGCAGTTCTGGTGGAGGACTTTGACCGTGTGGCGGAAGAGAACCAGGGTGCCGTCGGCTGTCATCGTTCGTCACCCCCTTGCTTCCAAGACCAGGTCTGCACCTCGCTGCAGGTTCAGTCCTGGCTCAAGCGGCTCATCGACGAACGCGACTACCTACAGGCCGCAATACCGGCCCGTTCCCGTGAGCCCGAAAGCTACAAGGCTGTGATCTATGCCGCCGCCGAACAGGTCTTGCACGGCGGGATGAGCGGTGACGTCGTCGACGCCGACACGAATGACATGCTCCGTGCGTCCTACCCGGAGTACTTCCAGCAGCCGGGCGCCGCCCCGAACACCTGTGATCAGCGCTTCCGCCGTGCCCGGATGGACGTCAGGGCACTGCTGCGGAGCGTCGTCAGCCACGACGAACTTTTCTGACACGTGATCCACGGCCCATGTCAGATTCGCCGTTCGCTCGGCTCGTCTCTGTATGGCCGTGACTTGAGGAGGCAGTGCGATGACCATCGAAACCATCATCGACCATGACCAGCCGGACTTCGAACCCGGCAACCCCGCGTGGCGCGAACCCGGGCCACGAGCAGGGCAGCGGCGGTTGATAAAGCCATCCACGCCCCGTTCCCACTGCCCTTACGGAGTGCGAAGACCAAGTTCCTTCCTGGCCGTGGAGGAACAGGCGGCGATTACGGTGCGGAGTTGGAATCATGAACGATCTCACGCCGACTTTTGAGCGCGAGAGTGGCCTGGTGATTCTTGAGGGGAGTCCCGCCGGCGTGGCACGCGAAGCCTCGCTAACCCCCATGCCGGGTCTGAATCTTGCCTTCGACCGCGTCGACGGCCATCTGTGCCGGGCGATGATAACTACCCTCGATACAGCCGGGTCCGGAATCCTTAGTGACCAGGTCTCGGCGATGCTAGCCCGGTTGTTCGGTGCGGAAGCGCCAAGCGTGGTGGTCGATGTTGCAAGATCACCATGGGGAGCATCGAAGATAGCTCGTGTGCTCTCCCCCGAGCCCGGGCTCGCGGGAACGTTGTCGAGCTTGGCCCGTCTCGACGCGGCCCGATCCACCAGCCCGGTTCCGCCAGGCTCACCCTGGTGGGCGGCCGAGGCCGCCGAACTCGCGGAACGCGCAGGCCTGGCTGGGCGGGCGCGGACCGAAGCCAACCAGGCCCTAGTCAAGCTGGTCGGACAACTGGACGGGCTCGACACGGCGACGCTGCCAGAACAGGCCACCCGTGCGGCTCGCACAGTAGCCGCGATTAACGCCGCGACCGATCCAGCGGCCGCTGGCCGGCTCCGGGCAGCACTCGGGGACGGCACCGGCAAGTGGTCCCGGCGGGCCGGGCGGTCTGGGTGGTCCGGGCCGCGGCTCGCCACCCCGCCGGTGACGCCCGTCTTTGACGTGGGCGCGGAGGTGGAGAGCCTTGACAAGGACCGACTCCGTCTGATGGGCCTGCACTGGATGCTCGATCCCCGCTGGGTCCCTGAAGGGCTCTTCCAGGCCGGGCTATCACCGCACTCTGACCTCTTCGTTCGGTATGAGGGTGCCCGTGGACGGGTAACAGCAGAGGCACTGCTGGCACCGGGAGCGAACTGCGACGCGCTGAGCGATTATCAGGTCAGGATTGTGGACCCGTCGATCCGTCGCATCCTGGCGCAGGCCGACTTCACCGTCGCTCAGTCCCGGGCACGGTCCGACATTCAGTCCAGGTTTCCGCTGGACGAACTGCCGGAAAGTTGGGTCGAAGTGGGACCCGCCACCCTATGGCCCGTGCGCAGCGCCAAGGTACACCGGATTAGGCGTGCCCTGCGCTGGGCCGATGCCGCCCTTCGCGCTGAACGGGCGCCGACGGCCCTGGCCCCGGCATCGGCGCGCGGGGATTGGGCGGCACTCGCCGCCATGGCCTGGGAGCGATGCTGCCGCGACTGGGCCGTGGCTGGCGATGCCGACCGCGCCCAGGCCGCGTGGCGGGCCGCCATCGCCACGAGAACTTGCGATCCCCGGGCGCCCTCGGTCGCAGCCGCGATGATCGCTCGTCAGGCGCCCATCGATGGGCCTGCCTACCTGGCCGAAATTCTGGGCAACTAAAGCGAAGCCCTCGGGACGCCACCACAAGTCCCCGCCGACTCGGGTCCGGAGACCCCGAACCGAGCACGTCGGTCGCCTCGCGGATTCGATGATCGAGACCGCTGGACCGTCACTGGAGGGCTCAGTGGATCGCTCGTGCTGTAAGACCGCAGCCGATTAGCAGGGTCACCGCGCAGACTGCGCCGCCGATGAAGCAGACCCCTGGTTGAGGTTCCTCATCCCCGTCCTCCTTCGCCCGGTTCACCGGCTCCGCCGCAGTACCGCTGATGTTACGAAAGAGCACAATGAGGAGGTGATCCTGACACTGACGTCAGGTAGTTACGGGAGAAATGCTTCCTTCCGTCATCAGTGATTCATTCTCACTCACCTCCGGCCATCCGGCGGGCGTCCCCGGAACGGCCTGAAGTTTGGCGTTGTCCAGCTCGGCGGCCCGCTGCCCGGCGGCCTGTCGCAGTGCGGTAGCCAGTCGCAGTGCGGTGGCCTGTCCCAGTGCGGCAGCCCGCTGCCCGGTGGCCTGTCGCAGTGCGGTAGCCCGCTGGCCGGTGGCCTGTCGCAGTCCGACAGCCCACCCGCTTGCCACGCCGACTACGGCGATGAGGGTCACAAAGCACGCCCCCGCCATTAGAAAGTAGGGGATCCGGTCCGATGTCGCCTGAGCCAGCGCTCCGCTGCCCGCGGCCGCTATGGCCTGTCCGAGGGCCCAGGCCAGATTGCCTAGGCCAAAGGCCATTCCCTGGGCGAGTCTCTGGCGATGCGCCCCCTCGCTTAGCAACGCCATGGCTGGCGCAAAGAGCGCGCCGAAGGCTGGCATCCCCACGATGAGCGCGGGCACGAGCGATCGCACAGTGTCCAGCGTGGGAGCCAGGCCGCTGAGGATGGCCGCCGCGATCAATGAGATTACAACCGGGAGGAACGCGCCCCGGCGGTCCGCCTGTCGGCCGGCCACCGGTGAGAGTATGCCCTCGATCACCGCCGCGATTAGGAACACGCCCGCGATGAAGAGCCCTGTTGCTCCCAGACGGGCCAGCCGAAGCGGAGCGAGTACGTTAAAGACGCCGAACGCCATTCCGGCAAGCATGGTCAGCCACAGGCCGGCCTTGACGCGTCGGTTCTGGAGCGCCAACCACAGCTCGCTTAGGACCTCTTTTAGGTGCTGCCCCGACTCCGTGTGTGACGCGGACGCCCGGAGCGTCACGAATATGAGCAGGATTCCCAGCACTGCGGCCGCGCTGAAGGCCAGACCGGTTCCCACCTCATCGGCCACCCCTCCCACCACTGGACCGAAAAGTGCCCCACCCACGGCGGCGCCCAGTGCGAGGCCCAGCAGTTCACCGCGCCGCTGCGGCGGTGCCTCGGTCGCCAACCAGGCGAGGCCGGCCGCCCAGGTGCAAGCGCCGCCCAGGCCCTGCACAAAGCGGGCGGTGTCCAGCACTTCCGCTGCCGACGCCCAGCCAAAGACGAACGTCGAGACGATCATGAGGATCAGCCCGAGTATCACGACCTTGCGACAGCCGAAGCGGCTGGTGAGCACTCCTCCCGGCAACGCCCCGACCAGCGTGCCGAGCGGATAGCCCGCGACGAGAGCTCCGGCGCCGGACTTCGACAGATGGGCCACATGGGTGTAGTACGGCAGCAGCGGGGTCAGTGCCGTGAAGAACGTGGTATCGACGAGGACTAGCGCGCACACGAAGGCGAGTAGTACCTGCACCTTGCGCGTCAGCGGTGGCCTGGAGGCTGTCCTCGTCGCGCGATTCCGCTTCCAAGCCTGTGCCATAGGGCGCCCCATGAGAAGACCGTTAAAAGCGCGACAAGTCTAAGTTACGCGGGCACTATAGCAACCAGCCCGCAAAGGTGTCTTGAAAGCGCGCCAGGTGCCTAAGAAATTTTGGCTGTTGCACGGGAACGCCGGATCCCAGTCATAACTATCAAAACACCTAGCCCGGCAGCAGGAACTATGCCGTTAGAGTAGCGGGCGACACCCTGCGAGAGTGGCGGACTGGCCCGATTGCGGATCAACTCGGTTCCGTGTACGCCCGCAGCGGGGATCCGCGGACGCCACTGGCGTCGCTAGTCCTGTGGATAAAGGGCTGTGGAAAACCGGTGAACGGTTATGCCGAACCAACTTTGCGGGACCATGATGGCATCGCGAGCCACGCTCGAGCGGCTGGTCACAGTCTTTTATCGAGACCTTCGATGACGTCGGCAATGTATCGATTGATATCTCGGAAAGGACATTCGTCCGTGTGTCGCCGGAGCAGTGGCCAGCCAGGCCGGCCGCCAAGACGACTTCTGTCTTTCGGCTACCGGGCGTTGGGAGTAGCACTGTACTTAAGACCCAGGTAGTCCAGTGCTCTCCCAACGGACTCGAAGTGCGGGAGCTCGGTGAGATATCGTCGCCACTCTACGAGGTCAGCCTGCCACAGCTTGATGAACTTCTGGCACAGCACGGAATCGATCCGCTCCAGCTGCTCCTGAGCGGCGTGTATCGATCTCAGTGCAGCGCGTACCCGCGGGCCATCCCCCTCTTGCAGGTCACGCTTCGGATGCCGCTCCAGCGAATCGGCGACTCGGCGGAGGAAATCCCGCCGGCTCTCTTTGAAAGCGGTCCAGTAAGCTTCGTCCACGTCAGAGATACCCTGATGGTCGTCTAGGCGCGCGTAGAGACCCTCGGCCAGCAGGTCTCCGAACTCCTCTTTAACGGCTCGCTTTGGGTCCTGATACGGGTTGTACTCTCGCTGCCGCGACTTCCCGACCACGGCGATCCTGCGGCTGGCCGCCTCCCCGGAAAAGAAGAACCAGTCTTCATTGTAGACATTGGGGAAGAAGGGCAGGTCAGCCCAATCGCAGCGGACGCCCATTCCGCCCGCGCTGGCGAACGTGTCCTGCTCTCCCCCGCCGAGCCGGAAGGCATGGCAGGCCACAGAGTTGTCCTGATAGTACTCGGGGATGAGCGCGCTCACATTGTGGTTGTTTAGCGCAGCGGCGAGGGCCTCTACATCCTCCTTGGAGATACCATAGATGTCGTCGTCGAGGAACATGAGCCGACGCCACCCGAGCATTTTGGCGATAACCAATCCAAGATTGCGTTTGGTGCTGAGATCACGAGTCTTGCCCGAACTGGCGGCTAGCAGATCCTCGTCCGTAGACGTGCCGAAGGAAGTCCCCACCAGGGGGTTAGCCGGGTACTCGGGGAGATCCACCGCGAACACTTCGACGTTCTCTCGCTCGGCGGCCTCGATCACCTCCCGCTTGTTCACCCTCTTGCTGCAGACAACGATCAAGGGGATCGCTGTTTGCTGCGCTAGGCCTATGCAAGCTCTGAGGAATTCAACAGGACGGTTGGTCGGGACCAAGATCGCATCGAACTGCGCGCGACCCTGGTGGTCTGAAGACTCTAGTAGCTCGATATGCGATGCATTCTGCTCGGGAAACCGGTCTCGCGTCACTCTTATTTCAATTCTCTGGCCAATAGGACAAGATCGCATAAGGACTTTCGAGGCGCGGGCATACCGCCTGTCCTTCGGCGCGCACCAGCATCGGCGCCGCTTCCGTCCAGGAGTGCGCCATGAGCGCCCGCGTCACGCGACCCTGCGTGAGCTTAGCCTCCCGAAACTCCGAGTACTGAAGTTCAAGCAACCGGCCGATAAGGGTAGCTGACGCCGTCTCGCTTGTTGTCGGCTGGACCAACGTCGTCCCTCCTCGAGCCGAATCTTGGTGGAATGTTACAGGATCGTTCTGAGCGAGTCACGGCACGGTGTCGGCCGTCAGCCGATCCTTGGTTTGCCCCCAAAACCCGCTGCCTACGCTTATCTGACAACTTCGCACGTGCAAGTGCACAGTGCACGGCCACGCTGTGCTTCTCCTCCAGCTAGGGGGCCGCTTGGAGTCGGAACGACCACAATATGAGGTCAGAAGGCCGTATCGAGGGAAAGGTGATCACCCATCGGACAAAGCAAGTGGGAGGGGCTGGCGTGACTAGCGGTGAGGAGGGGAACAACTCGCGGCAAGTGAATGAACGGTAAGCGCCACATCGGCGTCTGGCTGAAGAGGAGCGCGAGGGGCCTGAATGTGGAATCGAGCAGTCATAAGGCTCAGCGTTACATTCATCCAGTCCGCCCGTCTCGCCGCACCGGCGCGAGCAACCGGAGCGGGATGTGCGGCTTTGCGTCTACCATCTACCTACTTTGGCGCCGTCAGCTGAGAGGTGGTGGCAATGGAGATTTCCCTGGAGGACGTGCGGCACGCACTCGTCGAGCTGGGCAGGCTGCGGTTCGGCGAGATGGGAGTGGAAGAGGCGATCCGGGAGATCGTGGCGACGACACACTCGATGTTCGCTGTCGACGGAGCGGGCCTGATGCTCACCGACACGGCACACCACCTGCGCAGCGTGGCGGCCTCGGACGACAGGTTCGCGCACCTGGAAGAGCTGCAGGTCCGCCATCAGGAGGGTCCCTGCATCGAGGCGTACGACACGAAGGAGCTGATTGGCGCCACCGACCTTGAGCAGGACGACCGGTGGCCCCTGTTCAGCAAGGCCGCCGTCAATCGGGAGGTCCGGGCCGTGCTCGCCAGCCCGCTGCCCTACAACCAGGATGCGGTCGGCGTCGTCGCGGTGCTATCAGAACGCAGCCGCCCGTGGTCGCCTGCCAACGAGCTGGCGCTCCTCGCGTTCACCGATCTCGCGGCCCTGCTGATCGCCAGCATCATCCAGGGTGAACAGCAGTCTGAACTCGCCGGCCAGCTGCAGGGAGCGCTGAACTCGCGGCAGGTGATCGAGCAGGCCAAGGGCGTCCTGATGGGCACGCAGGGCATTTCGGCGCGTGCCGCATACGAGCAGCTCAGGTCGAGAGCCAGAGCGGAGCGCCGTAAGCTCCCGGTGGTCTGCGCCGAGGTGGTTCAGGGCGCGGTGCGACTGCCCTGAATTGGGCCAGACGTTGTATGCTGATCAGGCCGTTACGAAGCCGCCAAGAACCACGCGGCCCGCGTCACGTCGGCGCTGTCCCCGCGTCTCGCATCAAGAGATTGAGACGCCTCCTGAGAGCAGTCGGCATTAGCCCGAGTCACCTCTGCTTAACAGGAGAATTCGATGATCATTCTCGGTCTTATCCTGCTCGTCGTCGGCTTCGTCGTCAAAATCGCCATCCTCTGGACGATCGGCATCATCGTGCTGGTCATCGGCCTCATCCTCGCCCTCCTCGGGGCGGTGGGGCACGCCGTCGGCGGCCGTCGGCACTACTGGTAGCCGTCCGCCGTGAAGATACGGGCAGGCGGGCCCTGCGGTCAGCGGACAGCCGGGCCCGCCCGCGCCGCCGGGCGTGGATGTGGGTAGCCGCGTGTGTGCAGCGCCGTCGGCACAGCCCCCGGTTTTCGAGGCGGTCGTGACCGGCGAGACAGTGATCGTACTGCTCCGCGGTGAGCTGGACGTGACCGTCGAGGGCTTTCTGTACGGTCGCCTGTCGTGGATCCGTGAGATGAGGCCTACCCGGCTCGTCTTCGAGACAGCGCAGGTCACCTACCTGGACTGCGCGTCTGCGCGGCTCATCGCTGGCACCGGTGAGTGGCTTCCGGCGGGCGTCAAGCCGGTTGTGAGCCGCCCATCGCTGATTGTGCGTCGAGTCCTGCAGGCCAGCGGCATCGGCGCGCTCTGTGAGCTTGGGTCCTAACGCGGCCCGAGTTCGCCTCGCGCAAAGCGTTTGAACGTCCCTTCTGAGAGCAGTTAGGCATGCCGAGAGTAATCCGCGAATAGGAGACTTCGGTGATAATCCTCGGTCTTATCCTGCTCATCATCGGTTTCG
>Ga0210395_10003521_pt1 | contig 11996 bp, 13 predicted proteins | sample IncBWH4OmetaG_FD_150861 | JGI IMG/M metagenome (GOLD analysis project Ga0210395, IMG submission 150861) | Forest soil microbial communities from Barre Woods Harvard Forest LTER site, Petersham, Massachusetts, United States - Inc-BW-H-4-O ...
CGGCTCGGCTCGCTGGCGGGCTACCCGTTCGAGGGACCGCGTGTCCTGGCCGGATGGACTCCGCCCCCGAACGCGGCGGTGTACGTGATCGCGTACAAGCCCGATCCGGTCACCAAGCCGGACCGGTACGCGGTCATCTATGTGGACCACTCCGACGACCTGACCACAGAGCGGTTCCCGTTCCAGCATCCCCGCGCACACTGCTGGATCAAGCGTGCGGGATCGAAGTGGAAGGTCTACATCTGCACCTACGAGGTGCCCGGCGGCAGCCGGACGCACCGGGAGCACATCGCCAGGGAGCTAACCGCGATTTACCGGCCCCAATGCAATGACCAGCAGTTCGACCAAGCCTGGAAGGACCAGTGGATCGGCGAGACCACAGCATCCTCCCCCGGCCTGGCCGAGGACCCGGCGCGCCCAGGTTAAGGGATGGCCACGACCACCTTGCCACTGACGCCGCCGCGCGCCAGGAGGCCATAACCGCGGCGAAATTCCGCCAACGGTACGACGGCGGCGACCCGGACCGTAAGGTCCCCGGCGGCGGCCTGTTCGGCGAGCGGCGCGAGGGCGGCTGCGTCAGGCTGGACCGCGACCGCCTGAACCGAGATGCCCCGCTCGGCCGAGGGCACTCCGGTCGGCTGGGTGGTCACGTACGCCCCGCCGTCGCGCACGTCGGCCAGGGCGGATTGCAGCCCGATCGTGTCGAGGCAGGCGTTGAACCCGTCGGGCCAGCTCTGGCGCAGCTCGTCCGCCAGTCCGTTCCCGGTGCTTACTGTGGCCTCCGCCCCGAGCGCGTGTGCCTGCGCAGCGTCGGATTCGCGCACGGCCGCCACCACCCGGGCGCCCCTCGCCCGGGCCAGTTGAGCCGCCATCCCGCCCACCATTCCCGCTCCCCCGGTCACCAGTACCAGGTCACCCTCGGACACCTTGGCCGCCTCGTTGAGCAGCCGGGCGGTAAGCGCCGTGACCGGGAGCGCGGCTCCCTGGGCCCAGTCCAAGCCGTCGGGCAGCGGCGCGAGCAGCGCGGCCGGCATCGCGATCTGCTCCGCCAGGGCCCCTACACCCATCCACGGCTGGGCGGTGAATCCGAGGACGCGGCGGCCACCGGCGGTCTGTCCGGCGAAATCCCAGCCCTGCACCTGCGGGAACGCGGTCGAGCCGCCGAGCTGCCGGAAGTAGCCGTCGGCCGCGGACAGGTCCCACGGCCCGAGCGCCACCGCGCGCACGCTCACCACCTCCTCGCTCTCCCCCGCGGTGGGTTCGGGCAGATCGGCGAGCTCTAGAGCCTCCAGGCCACCGAACGATGTCAGTATCACGGCGCGCATGCGGCCATCTTCCCATGCCCCGAGACGGGGCTAAAAGCCGCCGCGCGGCCCGGCTCGCTACCGGTCGGCCCGGAAGCCGACCGCGTCGAGCAGGCGCGAGCGGCGCGTCCCCGACGCGGGCCGGGCGGGCTCGGGCACCGCGGGCGGCTCGGGCCGGGGCGTGACCCCGGTCACGATGTCCTCGGCCATCCCGTACAGCAGCGGCAACGCGCCGGCTACCACGCCGCCGGTCTCGTTGATGTGCTCGACCCCGGGCCTGATGAGCTTCGCATGGCCCACGATGGTCTGCACGATCTCCGAGCACTCCTCCAGGTTCCCGGCGACCCGGGTCAGCAGGGTGCCCACCCAGAACAGGTAGAACGCCAGCCCGGCGATCAGCAGCAGAACGTCGATGACCGTCCAGACGACCAGCCCCGTCATGACTTGACCTTCCCGAGTACACGACCGAGGAACAGGTGGTGCTGCAGGCCTTCGGCCAGGACCGCCTCGACGCCGCCCGCGACCTGCGGGATCAGCACGGTGTCGGCGGTGTTCGCCGCCGCCGCGTTGAGCGTGTCGCGCACCGTGACGACCCGGCGGTCGATGACCTTGACCAGGTAGATGAGCAGGCTCAGCAGGGCGGCGACCGCCACCACCACGACCAGGCCCAGGATGTTCGCGATCGTCCACAGGTTGTGCTCGGTGGACGACATGGCCAGCGTATGGTGCATCGCTACCCTCCCAGCCGGGCGCGGCCGCGCTGTAGGCCGCCGATGATGATCGTGGCGTGCTCGATGGTGGTGCGCAGCGCGCCGAGCGGGGCGGTGTTATGGACCGCGTCGGTCAGCGCGTCGTTGATCTTCGGTGCCTCGTTGCCGATCGACCGGGCCAGCAGCAAGATCGGCACGACCAGGGCCACCACGACCAGCACGATGACGATGCCGATGGTGTAGCCCACCACCCATCCGGTGGTGCTGTACCCCGCGGCGAGAACATGCGGTTCCATGGACAGCTCCTCCTAGACCGTTTCGCAGAAGTCGCGGACCGGCTTGAGGCTGGCGTTGACCGAAGTCAGCCGCTCCGGCACCGTGCTGGTGAGCTGGGCGACGGCCTGGACTCCGCCAGTGGTGGCGACGAGCGTCGCGCGTACCGCCCTCAGGTGGAAGATGACCCGTAGCAGGCCGACCGCGGTGATCGCGATGATCAGCGCGGCGACGATCAGTGTGAACCAGGCAGCGGCTGGCATGGCCGTTCTCCCTTCCTCAGCCGAGCAGCTTGGCGACGGAGCCCGCGTACCGGACCGCGCCTACGGAGACTTCCTTGACCGTCTCGTCGGTGACGGCCAGCGCCTCAGGCAGGCCGTTCAGCTCGCCGATGAGGGCGACGCCGCCGACCAGGATGTTGTCGGTCGCGGCCCGGATCCGCTCTACCGCCGCGAGAACGCGGTTAAGCAGGAAGATGACCACCGGCAGGACCACGACCAGCAGGACGACGTTACCTATCCACCACAGGACCATGACTGGTACTCCTAGCTCGCGGGCTGGTAGGGCAGGAAGAACCGGCGGAACACCCGGCTCAGGGCCATCACCGCGGCTCGCAGGCCCAGGGTGAAGCCTCGGGCCGGGGCGGCACTGGCCGCCGCGATCTGCTCGGCTGACTCGCCGCGCTCGATCCGTTCGATCCGGTTCTGCATGTTCGCGGAAAAGTCGCGCATCAGCACGGCCGAGACGTCGCTGATCATCCCGCGGCCGTACTGGGCCGCCGCGCCGGACAGCTGCAGGTCCTGGGCGACGCCCACCTTGGTGCCCCGGCCCGCCCGGGTCAGCGTCGCGGTGACGACCATGTTGGCCTGGCCCCGGCCCTTCTCGTCGGCGCCGCTGGCGTGCACCACGACCCGCTTGGCCGCCTCGTCGCGCTCGGTGATGTCGGCGGTGCCGGCGAACTGCAGCCGGACCGGACCCATCCGGACGGCGACCGTGCCCTTGTACCTTTCGTCGCCGAGATCCTCGGTCAGCTCGGCGCCCGGCAGGCACGCCGCGACCTGGGGGATGTTCTCGAAGAACTGCCAGACTTTCTCGACCGGCTCAGCGACCTCGAACTCGTTCTTGATCAGCATCGGGTCTCTTTCTTGGTGTAAGCGTCAGCGTCCTGCTCGAACGCCTGGCGGCAGCCTGCGCAGCAGAAGTAGTAATCGGCGCCGTCGTGCCGCAGCGGACGGCTGGACGCCGTGGCCACGGTCATGCCGCAGACCGGGTCGACCGCCTCGGCGGGCCGGTCCGCGGCCTTGCGCCGGCCCGGCTTGGCCGAGGCGCCAGCCCTGGCCCCGCCCCCGGTCCCGGAGCCCGGCAGCGCGCCGGAGGCGCGGAGCTGGACCAGCTCGGCGAGAATGGCCACCGCGATCTCCTGGTGCGTGGTCTTGCCCAGGTCCAGCCCGGCGGGCACCTTGACCCGGTCGAGCTCCTGCTGGGGCACGCCCCGGTCAGCCAGGTAGCCGAGGACCGTCGCCCCCCGGCGCCGCGAGCCGACCAGGCCCAGGTAGGCGGGGTGGGCGGCGACAGCGCGGGTGAGCACGTCTTCGTCGTCGTGTCCCTGGGTGGCTACCACGACCATGGACCGCTCGCCCGCGCTGTCGGTGACAAAGTCCGGGCCGTCGACCAGGTCGGTCCGCCAGCCCAGCGCCCGGGCCAGGCTGGCCAGCGTCCGGGCCATCGGGGAGCCGCCGATCACGACCAGGTGCGGCACCGGGACGACCGGCTCGATGTAGATCTCCAGGGCGCCCTCGCTCTGGCAGGAGATCGGGATGACGGTCATGCCGTCCGGGACGGTCCCGCCGAACTGGTCCGGCGTGCCGAGCAGCAGCAGCCGGGCGGTGCCCTCGGCGATCACCCGCTGCGCCTCGCGGATCACCACCGGCTCGGCGCATGCGCCGCCGATCCAGCCGTGCAGCTCGCCGTCGGCGGTGATGACCGCGCGCGCGCCGGGCTGGCTGGAGGACGGAGGCTGGCGCCAGACCACGGTCGCGAGAGCGAACGCCTGTCCGCGCCGGGTCAGCTCGCCCATCTCCTCCAGGACGTCCATGCCTTCCATGCTCACTCCGCCGCTCAGTCGTCCGACCGCACCGGCGGGGCGCCGGAAACGTCACGGTGGTAGGTGATCGCCTCCCACACCCGGTCCGGGAGCAGCGGCATGTCGATGTTGCGGACGCCCATCCCCGACAGCGCGTCGATGACCGCGTTGACGAAGGCGGCCGGGCCGCCCACCGCGGCGCACTCGCCGATGCCCTTAGCGCCGATCGGGTGGTGCGGGCACGGAGTGACGACCTCGCTGTGCAGCTCGAAGCCCGGTGTCTCCCAGGCGGTAGGCAGCAGGTAGTCCATGTAGTTCGAACCGACGCAGTTACCGTCGGCGTCGAACGTGATGAACTGCATGTTGGCCATCGCGTAGGCCTCGGTGAGCCCGCCCATGATCTGGCCCTCGACAATCATCGGGTTAATCCGCACGCCGCAGTCGTCCACCGCCACCGTCTTCAGCACATCCCAGACGCCCGTTTCCGGGTCGACCTCGACGGTGATGATGTACACCGCGAACGGCCAGGTGAGGTTCGGCGGGTCGTAATAGGCGGTGTTCTCCAGGCCGGGCTCCATGCCGTCCGGCATGTTGCTGTACGCGGCCATCGCGCACTCCTGGATGGTTACGCCGCGGTCAGGGGCGCTGCGGATGTAGAACCGGCCGAGCTCCCACTCGACATCCTCCTCGGACACTTCGAGCAGGTGCGCCGCCAGCTTGCGGGCCTTGGCGCGGATCTTGCGGGACACCATCGCTACGGCGGCCCCCGCGACCGGGGTGCTCCGGGAGGCGTAGGTGCCCATGCCGAACGGCGCCGTGTCGGTGTCGCCTTCCTCGACGACGATGTCATCGGCCGGGATGCCGAGTTCGTGGCTGACGATCTGAGCCCAGGTCGTCTCGTGGCCCTGGCCCTGGCCCCGGGCCCCGGTCCGGACGATGGCCTTGCCGGTCATGTGCACCTTGAGGTCGGCCGAGTCGAACATCTTGATGCCGAGGATGTCGTACTCGCGGCTGTTCCCCGCGCCGAGCGGCTCGGTCATGGTCGAGATGCCGAGCCCGAGCAGCCGGCCGCGCTTCCTGGCTTCGGTCTGCTGGCGGCGGAAGTCCTCGTAGTCGATGGCCTTCAGCCCGACCTCGAGGCACTTGCCGTACTGCCCAGAATCGGTCAGAAAGCCGAACGGAGTCCGGTGCGGGAAGTCATCGTCGCGGACGAAGTTCATCCGCCGGAACTCGGCCTGGTCCATGCCCAGGTCGTCCGCCGCGGCCTGCATCATCCGTTCCTGGAAGAACATCGCCTCGGTAACCCGGAACGAGCAGCGGTAGGCCACGCCGCCCGGTGCCTTGTTGGTATAGGTGCCGCGGTCGGACAGGTGCGCGACCGGGATGTCGTAGGCGGCGAACGCCGAGTGCAGCAGCCCGATCTTGAATTTGCTCGGCTGGGCGTCGGAGAAGAACGCGCCGTGGTCGGAATCGCAGTGCATCCGCACCGCGAGGATCTTGCCGTCCCGGCGCAGGGCCATCTCGCCGTCCAGGTAGATGTCGCGGGCGAAGCCGGTGGAGATGAGGTTGCCCGACTTGTCCTCGATCCACTTCACCGGCCGCTCGAGCAGGATCGAAGCCAGGATCGAGCAGACGTAGCCCGGGTATACCGGGACCTTGTTGCCGAAGCCGCCGCCGATGTCCGGCGAGATGATCCTGATCATGTGCTCGGGCAGCTCGGCGACCAGCGCGACCGCGGCCCGGATGATGTGCGGCGCCTGCGTGGTCATGTACACGGTGAGCTTGGAGGTGGCGCGGTTGAAGTCCGCGATCGAGCCGCAGCACTCGATCGGCGACGGGTGGGAGCGCGGGTAGTGCAGCTTCAGCCTCGAAATCACGTCGGCCTGCTCGAAGGCCCGGTCGGTGCCCGCCGCGTCGCCGACTTCCCAGTCGAAGATCACGTTGTCCTGCTGGTTCTCCTTGTCGTCCCGGATGACCGGCGCGCCCTCGGCGACCGCCTGCTCCGGGTTGACGATCACCGGCAGCGGCTCGTACTCGACCTCGATGGCCTCGCACGCGTCCTTGGCGATGTACGGGTCGTCGGCGATGACGCAGGCCACCTCCTGGCCCTGGAACCGCACCTTGTCGGTGGCCAGCACCGCCTGGGTGTCGTAGGACAGCGTCGGCATCCAGGCCAGGTTCCTGGTCGCCATCATCTCGCCGGTGAGCACTAGGTGCACGCCGGGAATGTCCCACGCCTTGGTCGCGTCGATCGAGACGATCCGCGCGTGCGCCAACGGGCTGCGCAGGATCTCCATGTGCAGCATGCCGGGCAGCGTGATGTCGTCGGTGTAGTTGCCCTTGCCGCGGATGAAGCGGTTATCCTCGACACGCTTGCGGCTCGCGCCCAGCCCGCCGATCTTGATCTCGTCCAGTGCCTGTGACACGTCGCCTCCCCTAGCTGCCGGACTCTGCGCGGAGCTTGGCCGCCGCCCACAGCACCGATTTGACGATGTTCTGGTAGCCGGTGCACCGGCACAGGTTGCCCGACAGCGCCCACCGCACGTCCTCCTCGGTGGGATCGGGATTGGCGTCGAGCAGGGCCTTGGCGGCCATCATCATCCCCGGCGTGCAGAACCCGCACTGCAGCCCGTGCTCTTCCTTGAAGCCCTCCTGCAGCGGGTGCAGCTCGCTGGCCGTGGCCAGGCCCTCGACCGTGCTGATCTCGCGGCCGTCGACCTGAACGGCCAGCATGGTGCAGGACTTCACCGGGCGGCCGTCGACCTGCACCGTGCACGCGCCGCAGTTGGTGGTGTCGCAGCCCATGTGCGTCCCGGTCAGCCCCAGGCCGCGGCGGATCAGGTGAGCCAGCAGCAGGCGCGGCTCCACCTCGGCGATCATCTTCTGGCCGTTGATCGTGAACTTGATCCGCCGGACCGGGACATCGCCGGTGCTCTGACCCTCATGGTCTTCGTAAACGACAGTCATGGTCAGGCTGCCCTCTCCGCCATCGCCTCGGTGCGGCTTAGTAGCCGCACGACGAACGTGCGCACCATATGCCGCTTGTATACAGCGCTGCCGCGATGATCGGTCCTCGGCCGCGCGGCCTCGGCCGCCAGGTCGGCCGCCTGGCCGATCCGGTCGGCGGTCAGCGGCCCGCCGGTCAGCGCGTCGGCGGCCGCGGTGGCGGCGATGGTGGATCCGCCCACCCCGGTCAGGCCGATGCCCGCCCTGGTCACGGTCTCGCCGCTCATCTCCAGCGCGACCGCGACCCCTACGGTGGCGAAGTCGCCGACCCGGCGTTCCAGCTTGAGGTAGCCGCCGGCCCGGGTGCCCCGGGCAGCCGGTATCACCGCCTCGACCGCGATCTCGTCCAGGTCCAGGACGTTCTGGAACGGCCCGGTGACGAAGTCGGCCATCGGGATGGCGCGCATGCCGCGCGGGCTCCGGGCCATCACCGAGCCGCCGAGGGCCAGCACCACCGAGGCCCAGTCACCCTGCGGGTCGGCGTGGCACAGCGAGCCGACCAGCGTGCCCCGGTTGCGCACGATGGGGTCGGCGATCAGCGGTGCCGCCGCGGCCATGGTCGGCTGGGTGGTCTTCAGCAGGTCCGAGCGCTCGAGGTCGGCGTGGCGGCACAGCGCGCCGATGCGCAGGGTGCCGTCCGGGTCGGTCCTGTGGTAGTCCAGGCCGGGCACGTTGTTGATGTCGACGACCAGCTCCGGCGAGGCGAAGCGCAGCTTCATGAGCGGAACCAGGCTCTGGCCGCCGGCCAGGACCTTGGCGTCGTCCCCGCCGTCGTGCAGCATGCCGATCGCCTCGGCGAGCGAACGCGGTGCCTCGTACCGGAACCGCGACGGATACATGGATCCTCCTGGGGTGGCAGGGAATTCGGCTGAGCCTAGGGCTTCGATTCCGGGTCCGGCACGGCCACCGGGAGCGAGTCCTCCTCCGGGTCGGGCCGGGGCTCCTGGTGCGGCGGCCACGGCCCTGCCACCGGCTGGCCGGCGACCTTGAGGTAATCGATCAGCTCGGGCCAGGCCCAGACGGTCGGGCTCTTGCCGGTCTTGGGCGCGTGCTCGATCAGCTCATACAGCCGCGGGTTACCCCGGCTGTGCCCGTCGGATTCAATTCGCATACTGCATGCTCCCGGCGCTGGACAGCATTGACCTGCTGCGGTCAGTAGTGACCGTCAACATCATCCGCTGGCCCGCACCGGCCCGCAATACGCGAATAAGCTCTTGCTTAAGGGCTCAGGAATCGGGCGTCTTCGCTGGTCCTAGCTCCAAATCGTGACATAAACCGGGGGCCGGAAGCGCGAGGGCGGGACCCCCCCGGCCGGGGCGCGCATCAGGTGCATGGCCTCGGGCGTGCTCAGGTAGCGGCGGAAGGAACTGGCCGACGGGCTCTGGTGCTGCCGTTCGAGCAGGGTCACGTGCCAGCAGGCGTCTATCCGGCAGCCAGGCAGGTCCACGCGGGACAGCTCGCCTCGGCGCAGCTGGTGGGCGACCAGGTGCTCGACCGCGGGTGCGACGCCCGTACCGTCGGCCGCGGCCGCCCAGGCGGCGGTCTGGTTGGGGAAGACCCTGATTTGCTGCTCGGTAATGCCCAGGCCGGAGAGCATCTGGCCGGTCTCGCTGTCCGGATCGGTGCCCGAGGGGTCGGTGTACCACAGCCACTGGCGGGGGCTGCCCCGCAGCCGGGGCTGGCCGGCCGTCACGACCACCAGCCGGTACCTGAAGATGGGCTCGGTCACCAGAGGCAGGGCCAGGTCCTCAGGCATGGTCTTGCTCAGGTCGCAGCCGATGGCGACGTCCGCCAGCCGGTTGGCGATCAGGACGTTCATCTCCTTGGTCACCGCGACGCCGGCCGAGATCTCCACGGCGCCGCCGAACCGCTTGGTGAACGCCTCGGTCAGCGGGCTGAGCACGAACTCGGCCACGGTAGACGACGACACCACCCGCAGCTGCTCGGGCGCGCCCTGCGCCGCGCGGACCGCGGCGTGGGCCTCGGCGCCGAGCACCACGATCTGGGACGCGGTGGCGAGCAGCCTGGACCCCCCGGCGGTCAGCGTCATGCCGACCGGCCCGCGGGTGACCAGCTGGTCGCCGAGGTGCAGCCGCAGGGCCGACAGAGCCTGGGAGACGGCCGATTCGCTGACGCCGAGCGCGGTGGCGGCGGCGGTCACCGAGCCGAGCCGGGCCACCAGGACGAACGCGTTCAGCTGGGTGAGCGTCATGGCACTGCCAATTATCACGCACCCGCCGGGCGCTCACCGCCAGCGCGCGCTCCTATGCTTCGTACATGACCGCCGTCTGCTACGGCCCGGCCGGGTGGGAAGATCCGGTACCGCACCGATACGGCCCGGTGGGCCGGGTGGCGGTGGTGTCCGACGTGCACACCAACGTCGCCGCCCTGACCGCCGTCCTGGCCGACATCCAAGCGGCCGAGGCCGACCTCGTCGTCTCCTGCGGCGACTTGACCTGGGGCAGCCAGCCGGACGAGACCATCGCCATGATGCAGGCCCTCGGCGACCGGGCACTGTTCGTGCGCGGCAACGGCGAACGGGCCGTGCTGGAGATCTCCGGCGGCCGGCGCACGCCGGAGACGCCCCGCGAGGCCTGGGTCCCCGCGCAGCACTCGGCGCGTTCGCGCGGCTTCGTAGCGGCGATCCCGTTCAGCATCGTGATCGAGATCACCGGCCTCGGGCCGGTACGCTTCTGTCACGGCTCGCCGCGCAGCGACACCGAGCTCGTGACGCCGGCCACCCCGGGCGAGCGCTTCGCCGAGCTGTCCGCCGGCCTCGACGAGCAGGTTCTCGTCACCGGGCACACGCACCTGCAGTTCGACCGGCAGGTAGCCGGCCGCCGGTCGGTCAACCCGGGCAGCGTCGGGCTCCCCTACCACGACGGCGAGCCGGGCACGGCGTACTGGGCCCTGCTCGGGCCCGGCGTGACCCTGCGGCAGACCCGCTACGACGTCACCGCCGCCGTGGCGGCCGGGGCCGCTACCGGCGATCCGGCCGCCGAGAAAATCGCCAGCCTGCTGATGTCGCCGCCGAGTCCCGCCCAGATCCTGGCGGACACCGAGGACCTGATCTTCTCCGACTAGGAAGTGCCCCCAGGAGGGCCTACATTGCGGACCGGACGGCCGCGGCCGCCGCCTCGTGCAGCTGCCGGCGCAGCTCGGCGCCCGCCGCCCGGCTGGTCTGGGCCTCGACGACTCGCAGGCCGCTGCCCGCTAGCGCCTTGCCCAGGTCCTCGGGCTGCTCAAGGCGCTGGTAGGGCAGGCCGAACGCGGCGGCCAGCTGGTGCAGGCCGGCCCCGTGCGGGGTGCCGAACAGCCGCTCGAACGCACCGGGGAAGGCGGCCTGTTCCAGGGTGGAGAAGATCCCGCCGCCGTCGTTGTTGACCACGATCAGGCACAGGTCGGGCCGCGGTTCATCGGGGCCGATGGCCAGGCCGGGCGCGTCGTGCAGGAAGGCCAGGTCGCCGAGCAGCGCGAAGGCCGGGCCGCCGTGGGCCAGCGCCGCGCCGATGGCCGCCGACGTGGTGCCATCGATGCCGCTGGCGCCGCGGCTGGCCAGGACGCGGATGTCGGCCCGGCTTGCGGCATGACAATCAATATCCCGAACGGGCAGGCTGCTTGCGGTCCACAGCAGTGCTTGTTCAGGCAGCCCGAGGACCAGGTCCCGGGCCAGCCGCGGTTCGGTCAGCCGGTCGTCACCGTCGAGGATCGCGTCCACCGCGCGCCGCGCCGCGTCGTCGGCCCGGCGCCAGGCGTCCAGCCACGGTGTCGCCAACCGCTGTGTTTCCAACCACGGTGTCGCCCCGGCCGGCGCGCCGCTCAGCCGGATGGCCGCCGCCACGTCGGTGGCGGACCGCTGGGGGTCGGCCCAGCGTCCGGGCCCCTGCCCGATGACCACATGCCGGGCCGCCGACCGGGCCAGGAGGGCCGACTGGGGGCGGGAAAGACCCGGCCGCCCGGCCGACACCAGCACTTCGGGCCGGTGCGCGGCCGTGAATTCCTGCGTGGCCAGCAGGTACTGGTAGGCGGGGAGCGCATTCGGGCCGTGCCGGGCGCCGGACGACGGCTCGGCCAGCACCGGCCAGCCGGCCTGCCCGGCCAGCTCGACCAGCGGCGCCGCCTCGTAGTCACCGTCTCCGCAGACCACCACGCCGCGTTCGGTCCACGGCAGCTCGAGCCGGCCGGGCGCGGCGCCGGGCGGCTCGAAGCGGGTCCACGGTTTCCCGTCCGGCCGCCCGTCCAGGGAATCCGGCCAGTCCTGGTCACCGGCTGGGGATACGGGTCCGGCCGGATCCGGGGTCAGCGGGTCGCGGAAGGCCAGGTTGAGGTGGACCGGGCCGGCGAAGCCGCCCGCGCTGCCCGCGGCGTGAGCCCACGCCTGGCAGGCCAGCGAGCGCCAGTACGCGGCCGCCCCGGGCCGCTGTTCCGGCACGCCAGCCTCGCAGAACCAGCGCACCGCGCTGCCGTACAGCTTGACCTGGTCGATCGCCTGATTGGCGCCGGTGCTCCGCAGCTCGCCGGGCCGGTCGGCGGTGAGCACCAGCAGCGGCACTCCGGACTCGTCGGCCTCGATCACCGCGGGGTGGAAGTTGGCCGCGGCCGTGCCCGAGGTGCACAGCA
>Ga0210395_10003522_pt1 | contig 11996 bp, 17 predicted proteins | sample IncBWH4OmetaG_FD_150861 | JGI IMG/M metagenome (GOLD analysis project Ga0210395, IMG submission 150861) | Forest soil microbial communities from Barre Woods Harvard Forest LTER site, Petersham, Massachusetts, United States - Inc-BW-H-4-O ...
GCATATACGAACACGTAGAACTTGCCACCAGCGCCGGACGCGGTGTGCAGGACAGCATTGGTAGCCAGCTCACTGGCGAGCAGAACCACGTCGTCGGCGGCCGAGCACCCGCTGATAAACCGCCCGACGAAATCCCGCACGTTCCGGACTTCTTCCGCCGAGCCCTCAAAGATGCGGACCTTCGGCATGGTCGCGGCCGATTGGCTCATGACGACGCGGCCCGTCCGGTGCCCGAGCAGACAAGGCAAGGAGTGCGCGGCCGTTGCAACAGCGCGCGTTCCGCCGTGCCGCCGCCATTGGTGGCAGACCGCCGAAGCGTCAGAAACTTCCAGCCCCGCCCGCGACACGAGAGGCACTTATTCTTACCGTTTGACGGCATCCGGCGCTCCTGTGCGTTGCGTCATCCGTTAGGCGACAACCCCGGCCGCACGAGGTTGCCGCTGAATCGCAACGCTAAGGAACGCTTAGCGGAATGACCCGAACTCTCAGTTCGGGTGAACTTCGGGACCGGGATAACTCACCGGTCAAAAGGTCAATGCGCTGCGCCAGCGCACGGACTTGCGGCGCGTATGTCGGCCGCGCCCGCTTCAAGAGCCCGTGCACTAGGTCCCGGGCAAGCGTGTTGTAACGCATGTCCTCCGGCCCGCTCGCCTCAGCGTTGACCAAGTGCAGGAACACGCCCGGATCGTCCCGCTTCTGCTCATAGCAGCGGGCGACCTCAAGCGCAAAGGTCGTCTTGCGCTCCAGTGACGGCGTGCGGGATATGTCGACGTCATCGGCGAGCCGCAGCGCTTCGCCCGCCTCGCCCATCTCCATTTCAACGCTCACCGCGTGCAGCCCGACGTTCGTCGGCCCGAACACGGTCCACATCACGTTCGTGTCCCCGGTCACCCGCGCGGCCGGAAGCGCCTTGTCACGGAGCCGGTCGCGCGCCGTCCACGGGTCGTTGTTGCGCACCGCGGCGACAGCCGACACCAGCCACAGTGCCCCCGCCATGCCGACCGCATCCACGTCTTCGCCGCTGGTATCTCGCCGCAAGTCCCCGATCGCGTGCATGGCTACCTCTTCGGCGCCGTCCGCCTCACCCTGGGCAAGCAGGATGTGCCCGAGGTTCCATTTGGCGGCCGCCATCCGCAGCGGATCGTCGGCAGCCTCAGCGGCCAGCACGCCCCGGTCGGCGACCAGCAGCGACAGGTCAGTGCGTCCGATCCGCTTCGTGAACGTCCGCAGCAGGAACGACAGGTCAGCGCTGATCCGCTGCGCTTCCCGCCGTTCATCGGGCGAGCCGTGCGCGAGGCCGCGCTGCGCCGCTTGCACGTCGATGATCAGGTCGGGCAGGACTTCGGAGATCTCGGTGTACCGGTGCGGCGACCCCTGCCAGATTGACCACGCCCCGTCAACACGGGTGCGGAGGCTAACCAGGTCGGGGGAGTCGTCGGCCCCCGCGTACGACATCAGCGCACGCTGCACCGCGTACCCCACAGGATGCACCCGCTCGTCATGCTCGGTCGCCGACTCTCCGAGGAGTTCCGAGACCCGTACGCCGAGAATCTTCGAGAACCGGTGAACCAGCGGCAGCGTGGGAGTCTTCAGACCGCGCTCGATCTGCGACAAGTAGTCTTCGGTGACCCCGGCCAGCCCCGCGACGACAGCTTGCGTCTTACCTTTTCCCTGGCGGTAGAACCGAAGCCGCTCACCTATCCGTACCTCAGGTTGGGGAGCCATCAGTCCTCCGGCTAAACCGTCACGGATACACCTGGTCTCAGGGTAAGACAGAAGGTAGCAGATTGTGCAGAAAAGGACACGGAACGGAGCAGACGGCATGACGACCCGCCTCGTCCTGTGGGACATCGACCACACGCTGATCGAGACGCGCGGCGTCGGCGGCCAGGTCTACGCCGAGGCATTCGCCAAGGTGACCGGCCACACGCTGGAGAAAATGCCCGAGCTGGCCGGACGCACCGAACCGGTAATCTTCCGCGAGGCCCTGAAGGTCAACGGCATCGAGCCGGCCGAAGATCTTTATGACCAGTTCGCCGCCGAGCAGGCCCGAGGGTATGCCGCCCACCTGGACGAGCTGCGTACCCGCGGTCGAGCCCTCCCCGGCGCAGCCGACGCGCTACGCGCCCTATCGGAACGTCACGACGTGATTCAGTCCGTCCTGACCGGCAACACCCGTCCGTCGGCAGAGATCAAGCTGCGCGCCTTCGATCTAGACCGCTATCTTGACTGCGACATCGGCGCCTACGGTACCGACGACGACACCCGCACCAACCTCGTCGGCATCGCCCGCCAGCGGGCTGAGAAGACCCACGGCCTCAACTTCGACGGCGCAACGGTCCTGATAGGCGACACGCAGAACGACGTGGCAGCCGCCCGAGCCAGCGGCGCACGGATCATCGCGGTAGCCACCGGCAAGGACAACGCCGCGGCTCTAGCCGAAGCCGGAGCCCCCATAGTCCTAGCCGATCTCACCGACACATCGGCAGTCCTCGCCGCCATCTACGGGCAAAACGAATGAACCTTAATCCGGCACTAGACGTTGCTATCCGCCAAGCCGGGTACCTTCTGTTCGCTTTCGATGGCCCGATACGCAGCGCGGACGATGGAAAGCCTGCCGACTCGACAGCCAGCCCGGCGCCATACATCTATGAGGTGCTGGCAGCATGCGGCGAATCCGGCCGTTCCGCAGCCGTCATCAGCGGCGATCCTCTATCCGATGTCCGCGGTTACCTTGATGCACATGACCTGTCTTCTCAGATCACGGTTGTAGCCCACTCGATCAGCGAGGCAGCAAGCAGGCTCGAAACCTCCCTGGCCGACTGCGTATTCGTTACGAGTTCCCCGGCTGACATCGAAGCCGCCCATGTCGCAACAACACTGGCCATCGGATATGCCCAAACGCCCGGAGATGCCGACCATTTGATCGAGGCCGGGGCAATCGCGTTCGTCTACAGCATGGCCGATCTGGCACTCACCCTCAGAGCACGGTCCTTCCTCAGCTAACTCAAGACTGCGACAACCTCCTTTTGGTGCGAAGTGCGGTCATAGGGCAAGCCATGTCGTTTATCCAATTCGCCAACTTAGGTTTCGATGCCGATTCAACTTCGTTCAGCGTCTCGATCAACAGGTCAACTGCTGCCTTCGCGGTTTCCGGTGAGTAGGTCGAGTGCACTTCCGCAGCATTAGTGATGCCGGAAGGGTGCGGTGCTGTTGGGCCCGGCACTTCCGAAAAATGTACGGCACCGCCCCGCTGGCTAAAGACTACGCGCCACCTATCTGTTAGTTCCTTAGCCGTTTTCGCACCCTTGCAAACTCGGCGGAGAACTTGGTCTGTTTGGTTGCCCATATTGATCCTCGCTCCCGGCGACTCCCACTTGGAGACGGTTTGAGGATCCATCACGAGCCGCGCCCATACGCCGACAAGTGCATCCATGGAGAAAGCTGCAGAGCAAATCGCAAGCAGGCTCTCACCTGTCTCCCGGCCCATTTCCATCGCAAAATTTTGCCCTTTAGCATGGAGATCCAGCATAATCTGGCGGGCGGCCAGCGCCTCTTGCTCATGTTCGATAGCCAATTCTGCCCAGGTAAGCCACATATGGACCGTCACCAATATGCTCGGTTGCAGTGCATAGGCACGCGCACCGACTGTCTCGCCATGTACCGTCGCGTCCCGCTCTTCAGGATCAGTCATGACTACCTCCTGGCATTTACGACGTAATAACAGGACGTGCTCTATTCCCGCCTTCTTCCGTTTGACGAACGGACGGATGGAAACTCGTAGACCTTCGCCTGCGTACCAGCGGTGCGAAGCGTCATTGTTGGCCGATCCATCTGGCGCAAGTACCCAGTTGGCAGAGCACAAAGACTTTCGATGTCCAAGTCAGACAAACCGACAGCATGAGACAAGTCGGCGCCGCCCTGCCCTCCTGGAGACGCGATCATTTCGACGGCGCTGCGCAGGAGGCGGGGCTCTTCCACCTCCAGGGTGTCGTCAAGAGGCTCCATACCACGCCAACCACGCCGTGAGTAGTTAATCCATAGACGACGTTCGTGCTCCTCAGATATGAGATTTCCGTGTTGCGCGCGCATAATCATCATCGCAATTGAGACACGCCACTTTGGCTTAATAGCGCGCAAAGCGTCGAGGGATGCCGAGAAAAAGTCTTCAGCGAACGCCGACATAGGGAGTAGGAAAGCGGCGGCAAATCTATGTGCCTGGCCTTCGATTTTCTTGAAGTCAGCGGGCCGTGTCAAGTTTTTAGGGTTTAGGTTACGGTGCAGGATCAAGTGGCCGAGCTCATGCGCCCCGTCGAACCGCCATCTAACTGCGGTGCCTTTGTCCGTTCCTATTACAACATATGGTCTATCGGTGAATGTCGACAGCCCGTCTAGTGTCACGGCTCCGAGGTTATCACGCGCAACAATAACTCCTTGGTTCTCAAGGAGGTATATCATGTTCCGAACCGGTCCATCTGGTGCCATTCGCCAAAATTTGCGAGTTTCATTAGCGATATGTTCTATGTCATCATTTGAGATTAGCATCGGGTCTACCGGGATGTCGAAGTTAGGAATCCGAATCTCCGGGAACTCCACGTAATCACTCAGATAGTTCGCTAGATCTTCTAGCCATAGCTGCCTGAATTCAGCCCTCCTTCGAGCGGTTTGTGTTGTAGCGCTCATTGAGCGGTAGAAAACTGTTCTTTCGTCATTAGAGCGCGCGGGGAGCGTGAAAAAATGACCGGGAAGGTTCAGTTTATGCGCGATGGCATCAGCAATATCCGGACTCGGCGTCTTTTTGCCAGTCTCGTAGCTTGATACTGCCTGCGGTGAGATATTCAGCATCTCTGACAACTGGACTGCTCGCAGTCCGCGCACCTGTCGGGCTTCCCGCAGTCGCTCGCCGACGAATCCCGGTGTAGAAGAAGGCATTAAGCAGTCCTTTGCCTAGCTCGCCAGCGGTAGGCCAGCCGCGCTTTCTCATCCCATTCTTTTGGCAACAAGCTTTCGATCAAGTCCGGAAACCTGTCGTAAAGGTTGATGGCGTGAGCGTATCGCTTGAGCGCTGCTTCAGGGAAAGCGAGGTAGACCGATCCCGGCAGGTAGCCGAACTCCCTCTTTCCGCGGCCCGGAATCGGGTTGAACGGGCTGTGTACAAGCAGGGCGTACAGGCGAGCGCCAGGAATATGTTCGGCAGGATCAAGGAATGAGGTCTGGCTTTCTGCGAGAGACTTGCGGTACATAGCGTCGTGGACCATTGCGCATGGGCTATCGACCGCATGGGCTGTAAGCACGATTGGACCGGCGGAGATTTCAGTGTGATTCCAGCCAGAACTATTAACGACAGATGTACCGAGTCCCTTGTGCAGTTTGGCCGCATCCCGCAAGAGAGACTCTACTTTACCCCTGAGGTAAAACGGCTCGACGTTGAGAAGTTCCGTATCATCGAACTCTGCCCGACATGCCGCATGCGCCATCTGACGAGCCAGGAACACTGACCTGACGACTGCGGGTAGGAACTGCTCTGGCAGATGAGTGCTAACGGCCCTCTCAAGCGCGGGAATGTCCATGGAGGACGTGGCCTTCCGGTCGAAGTAGTCTGCTGACTCAACCAAGATGGCCGACCTAGCCAGAAAAATCAACCAGAAACGCAGATCCAGTAGAGGACATCTTCCGTCTTCGGTTTGGCCGGGCGCGTTCGGAGAGCAACGAGGCAGGCCATCGGCTCTAGATCGCACATGATTTCGAGGTACCCTAGACATCCACAGCCAAACTTAGAAAGCGCATCGAATGCTAGCAGCCCGGCGCCGACGATCACAATCTCGCGCCAGTCGCCCTGTCCGGCAGCAAGGTGCATCAATCCGGCCGGACCATGGCGGCCCTGAGTGACCCGCACATGTGCCCAAGCTGACAGCGGTGGAGTACCACGACGAGTCCGGCGTCACCAGCACAAGTACACACGTTCAGTGGACGCTCCGACCCGGCCGCACTGGGGAGATGCGCGCGCTATAGCTACGGATCAACAGGTTGGGATCGAGTCCCGCAGTCTGACGCCGGGGACGCGGCTAAATTAGTAGCGTGCCTACGCTCGTGCCAGATCCGACAGGAAACCTTGGTCTGGGACGGTCAACCACGGGCAGCGCGAACGGCCCCCGACCTGGGCGCGCACAGGTTGACCTCCTGCGTGAAACGACCTTCTAAGCAACGGTTCACCACATCCGTTGGGCATATCCGTTGGGCATAGGGTTGCCGAGTTGAGCCGTATTTGATCAAGGCGGCGCCTGCGGCGCCGCTGGCGCGCCCGCCACCGGGCTCTGCGTTGGGACGCCCGCCCGGCACGGGCGCGCCGCAGATGCGCTCGCACGTCCAGAAGACCACATCGAGTCGGGGGACGGCGTCCTCATCGTTTGCGCAAGCCTCCGATTGTTAGCGTGGCGTCCAACCCGACTGCCGTCCCGGCCATCTTCTTTAGATAGACATCTATGGAAAGATCTGCCGTAAACGGGTTCGCGTGACCGGTAAGCTCTCTTTGGACCAAACCTCCAGCGGTACGGCGCAACAGAAAAAGTATTGTCATTTCCTCAAGGATAGAAACGCACTGATCCATTGGTTCTATAGGCAGTAGGGGGAGGCTGTTGTGGTCAAGTTCCTTAAAATATTTTGGGCATTGCTAGGCTCTCTTGCAGGAATTGCAGCCCTCTACATTGGCGCGGTGTCTATTCACGCGCTATGGGCCTTCGTGCTGATAGTTGCAGTCGTGGCCGTTGTATCAGGCGTGTGGGTTTTGCTCCCGAAGCTTGGCGAACTTGTAATGCGCATAAGAAATTATCCGACACTGCTCAATCAAGTAGGTACTCTCATTGAGGAACGAGATTCTTTGCACAGGCAGGTCGCGAACTATCAAGGCAGACAACGGCTTGCCAACATTCTTGAAGGCCGAGAACAAGTAATAGGCCAAATGGCTGCTGCCGTAGTTGGACCGCTAACCCTAACCGGAATCACAAGGAAATCCGAACAATTGCTCCTAGTCGCCCGCCTTCAAGATGAGACCAGATATAAGAACATTGAAACCCTGCCGCTGTCAAAGGCTCGCTACCATGTCGAGATAGCTGCCACAGGAGAGATCAAGGGCGTTGCCGTGGTCGTTGCCTACGATGAAGTTCGACAGGCCCTCCTACTTGAGTGCGTTGATGAACGTGTTCCTGATTTTTGGGGCCGACTTACAGATATGGCCGTGACGGACCCAGCGCCCCCAAATGGCGTTATTCTTCAGCCATACAAGATGGAAGCCATTAATCTACACGGTCCGCATGGCCACCCTCTAATGGAAGCGAGTGACTAGAATGGAAGCAATCAGGGCCAAGGTGGCAGAAATACTTACCGACTATCAGCTTGCCCTCAACGTGGGTCGATTGAAAGGAGTAGAGCGCGGCGCGACTGTTACAATTTACCGAACAGTCGAAATTTCGGATCCAGATACTCACGAACCGCTCGGACAAGTGACCGTGCCGAAATTGACCCTCAGGGTGGTTGATGTTCAGGAACTCCTTTGTGTAGCAGAAGTGACTGAACGGGTAGGAGCTGACGATACCTCCCTAAACGTCGGATTCATTCTTACCTCTGCGTGGAAGCCGCTCAAAAGAATAGCTACGTCAAAAGGATTTGACGATTCGAGTAGCATTTGGATCCAAGCTGGCGACGCGGCAGTTATCCAACTCCGCGAAACTGCAACAGAGTAAGTGCATCTGCGGCCAACCTTAGGGAACGACCGCGCGCTCTTGAAAAGCTGTTTGCCCCCGGCGGGGACCTCAGGCTCCAGGATGGACGCCACTGTAGGGTCGAGGTTGTCGATTGGCTGAGGTGGAAGCCCGATCACCCCATCACCATCGGCCCAGGACAAGCCGAGCGAGCCAAGCCCCGCGGGTCAAGGTCGTTCATCCGGTAGGGTGCTCCATCTTGACCCGCGGGGCTTGGCTCGCTCCCCGGAGGGTGGGCCGACGGTGACGGGATGACCAGACGGGCGAGGCCTGCGCAGGACGCGCGCTGTGCCCTGGGCCCGCCAACAGTTCGCATCGCGAGGCTTCATACATGCAGGAGCCATCGATCACCGAAGCTGCGTCAAGCAGGTCTTGACAATCAGCTCAGGAATGGCTTTTCAGACCTCGATCAGTTTTGTTACGAAGATAGGAAGCCAATCAACAAAAAGACTCCCATGGCACCCCAAAGAAAGATGAGACCAACAGAAAGTCCATTGATTATAGCCCAATTCATCCCCCTTCGTCGAAAGAGAATGCGAAAATACCAACGAGACTGCCGCTTCTTGCTCTGCATATGAGCAATTTTCATATAAAGAGGATCTGCCCTAAGCAGCTCCATGGTAATGCCAATATTATCATAATTGAGACTGAAGACATACCAGAAAATTAGAGTGAGGCCGATCCCGGCTATGATAAGTGCGACTGTCAAACCAAAAATTTCGGGTTGCAATGCCAAATTCGAGGAACGCGAGTGTTCTGCGAGATTATTTACCAAGGACGCGCTTACTGCGATCAAGATGGATTGCGCTAGCAAGAAGACTGACACGCGAGTAGCCAGGAGGTCATCCTCGTGCGTGAAGTAATTCCAAAGACGATCGATATCATTGGACTTCGCATCAGGCTGGGCCCCTGTGCGTTTATTCATAAACATCAATTTTCGGGTTCTGGCCACGGCACCTGATTATAAAGGGTTACCAGTATGAGTATCGCCAGACCTCGCCCACGGACCTGCTCTCCTCCCAGGACGAGGAGCGTGCGATCCGCGTGCGACATCTCAAGGTGAGTGATGGCGGCAAACGGGTCATGGCGGTCACTTGCTGAATCCGCCAACCCACATGTCCGAGTGCGTTTTACCACGTCAGCGTCATATGGATGAGGTGGTCAGGGGCGGGGTCGAACCGCCGACCTTCCGCTTTTCAGGCCGACAGCCAGCTACTCCCCAAACCAACTGGAAGGATACACCACCCAAACCCGGGCAGACCCAAGGGACACAGATGATGGTGCCCACCACTCCGGACGTGCCCGTTCCGTGCCCAAGTGCGGTAAGCGGGCATAGGATCAAGCTGTGCGCATTCCCTGGCGAACGCAGGAGTATGAGAGAACCTGCAACGGCTGTGGTTGCGTTTGGCGCGTGCCTAAAGGGGTCGCGCGGCCCCGTATGCAAGGGCTTCCCCTGTCTTTCGGAGGCGAGGTAGCCTCGCAGGCTGATGCGGTGATCGCAGCAAACGCAGCACTCAGCGAGAGAGCGGCAGCGTTCCGTCGTTGTCCCAAGTGTGAATCAGATCATTACAGGCAGCGGCCGGTACGGTCCTGAATGGATGGTCCGGCCCCGCGTGCCATTCGCGTTACCTGACCGAGTAACCAACTGAGTAACAACAGCCGACCGCAGCGGCGGACTTCGGCGGACACTCACAGACAGCCGAACGCAGGTCATCGCGAGTCCGGCGAACGCCAGCGCGTCACCTGGCATCCCTGATAAGGAAGAGGTCGAGGCCTCGTGCCAGACTTGACGGGACCCCCTGGGGACGGCAGTAGCGAATGTTGGCGGCAGTCAGTTCGATGGGGGAGAAGGGGCACCGCCCGGGTAGGTGTCGTGCAGGACCGGGATTGACGGATAGCCGTCGCGCGAGGCCTCGCCCTATGCTGGCAGTAGGCCCGAACGACCGGCGTTGTAAGCCGTCGCATACGGCCCGCTGCGGCTGTCACCGGAGGTGATGCATATGCCCGGCATGCCCGTTCCGAGCGGATGGTCAGTCGACCCTGAGCGCGACGAGGAGGCTGAGGAACAGCTGAACCCCACCGGGGAAGATAACGAGGCGCACGCTGGCGGCAAGATCTGCAAGCACTGCGGCCAGGTAATCCAGGCCAATCAAGACGCGCGCCTCACCGGGGTCAACGACTGGGTGCATGACACTTGTCCCGTCGTGACTGGATGATCGTCGGGGAGGTTGACGGCCTGGAACCTAGGGGCCCGATACTCGCGGATCAGCGTCCGACACCAGGCACACGGGCGGCGGTGATATGCGCCGAGGCCCCGCAGCACCGCGGCCAGGCCGCCGCACGACTGCTGCCAATACTGCTGCCACGACGGCGGACGATCACGGCCACGTGTGGACGGCCCCGGAAGATCGGCCCAGCACACATACCACGATGGACGCTCCCGGACGGCTTGCCTACTCCTACGGATCAAGAGACTTCGCGGGCCATTAGCGGGCCATTAACGCCAGCGACTCCCGGTCTGTCACGGTCACTCGCGGGCCAGTGCAATCGCAGGTCGGACGGCCCGAAAGCCTGAACTGCACAGATTCCCAAGCTGACAGTGCGGGTTCGATTCCCGTCATCCGCTCCAACCAAGAACGCGCAGCTAGCGACCTATTTCCCGAGATCACTCGCGCAGCCGTCATGAGCGCTTGCTCATGCGGCGTGCCCGCTGCGTGCCCGATCGCTTTAGTTCGGCCTCAGCCCGCCTGCTGATCTCGTCAGCGATGATCATGTCTCGCTGCGTAGTGCGGTGCTGGTAGATCAGGGCGGCCCGCGTCGAGGCGTGGCCCATACGGTCCATGAGTTCGCGCAGGGTTGCGCCAGCCTCACCGGCTAGCATGTTGCCGGTATGGCGTAGGTCATGGAAATGGAAACCGACAAGGCCAGCCACGGTGGTGGCCTTGTTCCATGCGCGGCTGAAATTGCTCCGCCGTAGCTGCGCGCCTTTCGGTCCGGTAAAGACAAGCGCCCCAGGATCAGCCGGGGTGAAGGCATCAAGATGCGCGATCACATCGGGCAGCAGGAACGCCGGAATCATAAGGTCACGCTTGCCCGCCACCGACTTAGGCGGACCTGTCACGAGTGGGCCACGGGATAGCTCGACCACCGCGGCGCGGACAGAGATGATGCCCGCGTCGGTATCTACGCAGTAGCGGGCGAGCGCGGCTGGTTCGCCCCACCGTAGCGAGCAGAACACCGCGAGCAGGATCAGCAGCCGGTAACGGCGATCGGTGAACGCGTCGGCCAGGGCGAAGACCTGGGGAACAGTCAGGACCGGTCGCTCTGGCGAGCGCTCCTGCCCGGCACCGTCGATCCGGCACGGGTTGCGCTTGATGAGCCCGTCATCCACCGCCGTGTTCATGATCGCTTTGAGCAGCCGGTAAGCCTTAGCGACTGTAACCACGCCGACCCCAGAATCGAGCAGCGACTTACGCCACCGCCGAACCGTGGCTTCCCTGATGTCGACCACAGCGAACATGCCGAGCACCGGCACCAGGTGCAGACGGACCAGGCCCTCATAGAGCTGCACCGTCTTGGGCCGCAGGTTCGGGCGTTCAGCCACCCATGACGTTGCGTAGTCCTTGAAGAGAGCCGCTCCCGCGTCGGGGTCGAGCCAGCCGCCCTGGATGATTTCGGCCTCGGTCAGCGTGAGCCAGCGTTCGGCGCTGGTCTTGGACTCGAACGTGTTCGGTGCGGGCCGGTCAATGCCGTCAGGCCCCTTATAACGCGCCTGCCATCTGCCGGAAGGCAGCTCACGGACCCGGCCGAACCGGCGCTTCCCAGCCATCAGGCGGCCCTACCTCGCGGGCGACGGGACACCGGCTCGACACGGCCCGCCTCGATGAAGTCGGCCAGCGCGGACTCGCTAATCCGGACATGACGACCTACCCGCACGAACTCGATGCGGCGTTCAGCGATCAGGCGGCGGATGAACCGCGGCTTGGTGTCCAGCCGTTCGGCCGCAGCCTCGACGGACAGCAACTGCTCGGCAATCGCCGACCGGATACGTTCGTTCACGCCGCCCTCCCAGTTGCCGGAAGATCGTCGGGCAGTCCTTGGGCGCGTCGGCGGGCCTGGTCGAGCGCCTGGAGCCAGCGCACCCGGTCGACGACGACGTGCAGCAGCCGTTGCGGACCGGGCATGTGGTCGGGGTCGCCGGGAGCCACGGGTTCCCAGGCGTAGCGGGCCGGATCAGTT
>Ga0210395_10003524_pt1 | contig 11994 bp, 13 predicted proteins | sample IncBWH4OmetaG_FD_150861 | JGI IMG/M metagenome (GOLD analysis project Ga0210395, IMG submission 150861) | Forest soil microbial communities from Barre Woods Harvard Forest LTER site, Petersham, Massachusetts, United States - Inc-BW-H-4-O ...
CGGTGCGCGGCGCGGAACTGCTGCAGCGGCAGCCGGTGACGCCGTACGAGGGGCGGACGCTGACCGGGCGGGTGTCGCGCGTGTGGCTCGGCGGGGTGGAGGTAACGCCTTCCGATCCGCCGCGCGGGCGGCTGCTGGCCCGCGGCGGCGGCCCGCTCGCCGTGGGTCAGGTGTGACGGACCAGTAGGCTGACCCGGTGGAGCACGCGGGCACGGTACTGCTGATTCATGGGGGGCTCTGGGAAAACACCGGGGCCGACTGGTTCTGGCGGCGAACCGGCGTGGTCGAAGGGCTTGAGCGGCGCGGTTTCACCGTGCTGGCGCCGGACCGGATCGAGCGGGCGGCGAACTGGACGGCGGAGGCCGCGTACCTGGCGGCCGGCGTTACGGAGGCCGCGGTGGATGCCGCGGTGGATGCCGTGGCGGATGCCGCCGCGGATCGGGGATCTCCCGGCGACGCACTGACCGTGCTCGGCGGATCGTTCGGATGCGCGGCGGCGGTCCGGCTTGCCCTCGATCATCCCGGCCTGGCCGGGCGGCTGGTGCTCGCCTGGCCGGCGTCGCTGTCCGACCAGTTCACCGCCATCCGGGTCCGCGCCGGACTCACCAGGCAGGGGGCGCGCGGCAGCGTGCTCGACGCGCTGCTCGGCGGCCAGACGCTGCCGAGCGCGACCGACGCCGAGCTCCGCACGCTGACCATCCCGGCCGCGGTCGTCCCGTCGTCCCCGGCGAATCCGGTGCACCCGAGGTCCGCGGTCGACGCGCTGCTGCGGCTGCTGCCGTCCGCCGTCGAACTGCCCGGCACCCCGGAGGCGCCGCGGCCGGAGTTCCCGCCGCACCTGGAGTCGTTCCTCGACGCGGTGACGAGCTTTATACAGAGCGGACGCGGCGGCCGGTGACGCGGGACGGGACGATCCGGACGTACAGCTGCCGGTCTCCGGGGGCCCAGGACTCGACGCCCGCTTCGCGGACGGCGTCCTGTTCCGCGCCGGTGACGTGGTGCGCCGGTCCCTGGATGAGGACGCTCCAGCCCTGCTGGCCCGTAAGGTCGATGCTGTCGATCTCGAACGCCACCTTGTAGTCGGCGTTCGCGATGCCGGTCCGCAGGTCCTCGTCGAGCGGCCCGTTCTCCGCGGTGCGGAAGACGATCGCCCCGTCCTGCAGGGCGTAGTTCACGGGCAGCACGGCCGGCCCGAACCGGCTGAGGTATGCGATCCGGCCGACTCCGCCCGACGCTATCAGGACCAGGCACGCACTCTCGTCAAGCTCTTCGATCACGCGGTCCGCCATCGTGGTTGCTCCTCCCAACGGGGTTGGGTTGGTGATCTCACTGATGACCCTAGCCGCGGTGCTATTTCTTGCGCAGGGCGAGGGCGGACAGCAACTCGTACCCGACGTGGGCGGCGGCGATGCCGGTGACCTGAGCGTGGTCGTAGGCGGGAGCCACCTCCACGATGTCCGCGCCGACTAGGTTCAGCCACGCGAACGACCGCAGCACCGCGAGCAGCTCCCGTGACGTCAGCCCGCCGGCCTCGGGTGTACCGGTACCGGGGGCGAACGCGGGGTCGAGCACGTCGATGTCAATGCTCACGTACACCGGACGGTCGCCGACCCGCGCCGCGATCCGCTCGACGATACCGCGCACGCCGAGATCGTCGACCTCGGTGGCGGCCACCACCTGGAACCCGGCCTCGGCGTCGCGGACCAGGTCGCCGGCGTCGTACAGCGGCCCCCGGATGCCCACGTGCAGGCACCCCGACGGATCGAGCAGGCCTTCTTCGGACGCCCGCAGGAACGGGGTGCCGTGCGTGTACGGCGCGCCGAAGTAGGTATCCCAGGTGTCCAGGTGGGCGTCGAAGTGGACAACCGCCATGGGGCCGTGCGCCGCCGCGACCGCGCGCAGCAGCGGCAGCGCGATCGTGTGGTCGCCGCCCAGGGTGAGCACCCGGCCGGCCCGTTCCAGCAGCGACCTGGCGCCCCGCTCGATCGAGGCGATCGCCTCGGCGATATCGAACGGGTTGACGCCGAGGTCCCCGGCGTCGGCCACCTGCTGCGCGGCGAACGGCGCGACGCCGGCCGCGGGGTTGTAAGGGCGCAGCAGCCGGGAGGATTCCCTGATGTGCCCGGGACCGAACCGCGCCCCCGGCCGGTAGCTCACCCCGCTGTCGAACGGGACGCCGAGGACGGCCACGTCGGCATCGCCGGGCAGGTCGGACAGCCGCGGCAGCCGGGCGAACGCCGGCTCTCCGCCGTAGCGGGGCACAACGGTCGCGTCCACCTGGCCGATCACCCCGTCGACGACGACGCGCGGCTGTTCATTCTCAGGCATTGGCGGTGCTCCCCCGTGTTTTCTGTAAAAAGATTCGGTTGATGGAACCTGCTTTTGGAAGTGTGCCTTTGAGGGTATCGGGCGACGATCTGAGGATTGCGGCGGCAATGGCCCGCGCGGCGGACGCCGGGCGGTCACAACACAATGTTACGGTTTGATTGCGTGACGATTAGCTGAATGGTGTTGGGTAATGGGCACATCCGAAAGAACACGTGGGGAGTGGATCTCTTTCGGAGGCAGCATGAAGATTCGCGGCAATGACGCCCGCAACCGGAAGAAAGCCAGTCATAAGAGATGGGGGCTCGCCGTGCTTGGCGCGGCGAGCCTCACCGCCGCCAGCGTGGTGGCGGCGGTGCACGGAGCGCCGGCCGGCGCCACGACCACCCGGACCACGACGACGGCCCGGACGACGACCGCCCGGACGGCGGCGGACCCCAGCTGCCCGTGGGTGACGTCGACGGCGCCCATCGCACGGCGCGTCTCCCAGCTCATGAGCCAGATGACCCTGGCCGACAAGATCACCATGGTGGAAGGCCACGGCACCAGCAACCCGTACGTCTTCTACACCCCCGCGATCACGTCCCTGTGCATCCCGGCGGTCGGCCTCGAGGACGGCCCTAACGGGGTCGGCGACGGGCTGACCGGCGTCACGCAGCTCCCCTCCGGGGTCGCGCTCGCCGCCACCTTCGACCCGTCGCTCGCCAGCCAGTACGGGTCGGTGATCGGCGCCGAAGAGGCCGGCAAGGGCGCCGGCGCCAACCTCGGCCCGACGGTGAACATCGACCGCGACCCGCGCTGGGGCCGGTCGTTCGAGGCCCTGTCGGAGGACCCGTACCTGAACGCGCAGCTCGACGTGCCCGAGATCGACGGCATCCAGAGCCAGGGTGTCGAAGACCAGGTCAAGCACTACGACGTCTACAACCAGGAGACCTACCGCAACACGCCCGCCGACGACGTCATCATCAGCGACCGCGCGCTGCACGAGATCTACATGCCGTCGTTCTACGCCGCCCTCACCCAGGCGCACGCCGCCTCGGTGATGTGCGCGTACTCGTACGTGAACGGCGACTCGGCCTGTGACAGCCCGTACCTGGAGACGACCGTCCTGCGCGATCAGTGGGACTTCCCCGGGTTCGTGATGTCCGACTACGGCGCACTGCACTCGACCGCGGGCGCGACCGCCGGGACCGACCAGGAGCAGCCGTTCAACACGTTCTTCGGCACGCCGCTGCAGACTTCCGTGCAGACCGGGGTGATCCCGGAGAGCGTGCTGAACTCGATGGTCTCTCCGGTGCTCACCGAGATGTTCCAGTTCGGCCTGTTCAACGCGCCGCGCACCGGAGCGCCCGGCGACACCGTCACCACCCCGGCGCACCAGGCGGTCGCTAACCAGGTCGCGGAGGCGAGCGCGACGCTGCTGAAGAACGACGGCGGGGCGCTGCCGCTGTCAAAGACGGCGTCGGTGGCGGTGATCGGCCCGGCGGCTTCCGCCTCGCCGACCTACGCCGGCGGCGGCAGCGCGTACGTGATCCCGTCCTCGACGGTCTCGCCGTTCGCCGGGATCCAGGCGGCGGACCCGAGCGCGACCTACACGCAGGGCCTGCCGACCGACACGTCGCTGGCCGCCATCCCGGCGGCGGACCTGTCCCCCGCCTACCCGTCGGGCGGCACGCCCTTCGGCGGCAGCTATACCGGGACGCTGACCGCGCCGGTCACGGGCACCTACGTGCTCGCCATCACCACCCGTGCGGCTGCTATACCTCCGCGTACCTGAGCGTGAACGGGACGAACCTGATCGACAACCCGAGCACGCCTCCGGTGCACACCTACTCCGCCTCGATCCACCTGACGGCGGGCACCACGTACACGATCTCCATCAGCGGCGACACGTCACAGCTGCTGTGGGCGACGCCGACCGACCTCGCGCCGTACCTGTCGGCCGCGGTCACCGCCGCGAAGTCGGCGTCCACCGCGGTGGTGGTGGTCTCCGACGACACCGAGTCCGAGGCCACCGACCGGCCGAGCCTGTCCCTGCCGTCCGCGCAGGACGAGCTTATCGCCGACGTCGCCGCGGCCAACCCGAACACGGTGGTGGTGATCAACGCGGGCGCGCCGGTCACGATGCCATGGCTGGGCAGTGTCGCCGCCGTCCTCGACACCCGGTATCCGGGACAGACCAGCGGCACCGCGCTGGCCAGCGTGCTGTTCGGGCAGACCGACCCGGGCGGGCACCTGCCGGTGACCTTCCCAACGTCGCTGAGCCAGGTGCCCGCGTCCACCACGGCGGAGTTCCCCGGTGACGGCAACGAGGTGCTGTACAGCGAGGGCGTCGACGTGGGCTACCGCTGGTACGCGGCGAACGCGGAGACGCCGCTGTTCCCGTTCGGGTATGGCCTGTCCTACACCAGTTTCGCGTTCAGCGGGCTGAAGCTGAGCAGTCCTGCCGTCACCGGCACCGCGGACGTCACGGTCTCGGCGACGATCACCGACACCGGCTCCCGGGCGGGCAGCGATGTCGCGCAGCTGTACGTCGGTGACCCGGCGGCGACCGGCGAACCGCCGCGCCAGCTCGAGGGCTTCAAGCGGGTGAGGCTGGCTCCCGGCCAGGCCGCGCGCGTTCTCGTTCACCCTCACGCCGCAGCAGCTGTCCTGGTGGAGCGACACCGCGAACGGCTGGACGGAGAGCAGGGGCACGTACTCGATCTACGTCGGCGACTCCTCGGCGCTGCCGAACCTGCCGCTGCGCGCGGCGCTCCGGGTTACCGCCACGCCTGGCGCGCGGCAGGTCGTGGTGAGCGCGCCGTCGAACGCAAGGCCAGGCAAGCCGTTTACGGTCCATGTACGGCTGACGGCGGGCGGGACCCAGACGCTGCCGGCCGCCCAGCTGGCGCTCCAGCTGCCGCGGGGCTGGACCGCGGTGCCGGCGGGACCGACGTTCTTCCGCGGCGTCGCCCCAGGCAAGGCCGTCACGGCGACGTTCCGCGTGACACCGGCCTCGTACTCGCCTAACCTCACCGCGGTCGTGCACGCGACCGCGACGATGGGCAGCGCGTCGCGGGAGAACGGAGTCAGCGTGACCGTCCGCTAGCGCCCCGCTAGCGCCGGCGAGCGTTGGCGCGGACAGTGATCGGCACCTGTCACTGGCTGTGGTACTCGTCGTGGCGACGCAGCCAGCCCATGGGCTGATCGTCTTCGCGGCGGCCCCAGGGCGCGCGGTCAAGGATCGCGTAATAGCCCATCAGGAATTCCGTACCGCGGGCGTAGCTGGAGTAGCAGTGGTAGACCGTGCCGTTCTCCCGCGCGAACGTGCTGATGCCGTGTCCCTCGGAGAAATAGCCTTCGAGGTCCGTTCCAGTCGCGCTCGCATTCTGCGTCGATACAAGCGGCAGGCTCGCACGGACGGCCGGCTGGTCATTCAGCAGCTTCCGGATCACCAGCTCGTTGGCCTCCAGCGGCGGCGTGGCCGGACCGTGCGTCGTCCGGGCGTCCGCTACGCCGAAGTCAACGTTGAAGTCGCTTTCGTGGCTGGAGGCCCAGGTGAAGCTCCAGCCCATGCGCTCGCGGTAGGCGAGCAGCTTGTCGACCGGCGCGCGCGAGACGCAAATCATCGTCACGTCGCGGGCCTTGAGGTGAGCGAGTACGCCGTTGAAGCTGTCGGCGGTCGACGAGCAGGAGGGACACCCGGCCTGATAGTGGGCACCGAACATGAAGTGGTAGACCACCAACTGCGAGCGGCCCTCAAACAGCTCCGCCAGCGTCTTGGCGCCGTCAGCGGTCTGGAGCGTGTACTGCTTCTCGACTCGCACCCAGGGAAGCTCCCGGCGCTGCCGGGCGAGCTCATCGCCCATCCGCGTGAGCTCCTTCTCGCGCTCCAGCAGCTGGACACGCGCCGCGAGCCACTGTTCACGCGTTCCGATCCGGTGATTGGTCATGGTGCCCTCTGCTTTCTCGTGTGTTTCTCGTGTGCGCGGCCTCCGCGAGCAGCTTGATCGTCGCGAGCCGCCGGTCCCACTGGGCGGCGAGTTCGGCCATGGCCCGGACAGCCTGGTCGAGCCGGTCGGCCTTGACCTGGTAGAGGACCTCCCGGCCCGCCTTGCGGCGGCTGATCAGCCCAGTCCGTTCCAGCACCACCAGGTGCTTGGAGACGGCCTGGCGGGAGAACGGGACCCGTCCGGCCAGCCAGCTGGCGCTCACCTCACCGTTACTGACCACCAGATCGAGGACCTGCCGGCGAGACGGGTCGCCGATCGCCGACCACAGTTCGTCATCGGTCAGCGCGGTCATCCCGACTGACGTTTCGCGACCACGACAGCGAGACGGTCCAGGTATTCACCCCAGCCATCTCGGTGCTCGTCGGCATAGCGCTGCTGCTCCGCGGCTGGCCAGTCGCGGAGTTCGTGGCCACTTTCGACCACGCGAAGACGGGTCCGTTCCGGACCCTCGGGTGTCAGGGTGAACTCGACGAGCATCGAGTTCCCGGGCACTGGCTCCTCCCCGCGGGCGTGGTTCCAGCGGAACGAGAAGCGGGTCGGCGGATCCACGACCTCCACGACGACAGGGCCGCCCTGGTCACCGAAATTCAGGTAGCCGTGGGCACCCGGTTCGATGACGAGGTCTACCCGGTCGGCGAACCACTGACTCATCTGATCGGGCTCGGTGATGGTGCGCCACACCACTTCCACCGGTGCCTCGATCAGTACTTCCCGGTCGATTACGAGGCCTGGCATCAGTAACCCTCCCTGCTTAAGCCGGTCGGCACCGTTCGCCGATATGCAACCAACGGTAGCACCTTGACTGACAGATACGCAACCATCGGTTGCACTCCCTCACGATCGTGGATTTTCGCTCCGTGGCCTCGGCCCGGTCTACGACGGTGCTCCCCCGTGATCTTCGTCCGAGGTCAAGCTAGACGGGGCGGCACAAAGTACATCAAGATCAAGTTCATGAATGAGCAGGTCGTCGTCGCGTCGGACAAGTTCAAGGGCAGCCTTCCGGCGGCGGAGGTGGCCGCCCGGGTGGCGGCGGGCCTCGCGCGCGGCGGGTTCGGCGGCGAGGTTGTCGCCGTGCCCGTCGCCGACGGCGGCGACGGCACGGTGGACGCGGCGGTCGCGGCCGGGTACCGCCGCGTCGAGCTTGGCGTCCGCGGTCCGGTCGGCAAGCCGGTCACGGCCTCGTTCGCGCTGCGGGGGGATATCGCCGTCATCGAGGCCGCCCAGGCCTGCGGCCTCGCGCTGCTCCCGCCCGGTGAGCTAGCGCCGCTGACCGCGACGACCCGGGGCGTGGGCGAGCTCATCCTCACGGCCGTCCGGATGGGCGCGAAGCGAATCGTGCTCGGCGTTGGGGGTTCCGCCACGAGCGACGGCGGCGCCGGGCTCATTCAGGCGTTCGGCGCCCGGCTCAACGACGCCTCCGGCTACGAGCTGCCGCCGGGCGGCGCCGCGCTCGGCCGGCTTGGCAAGATCGACCTGTCGCGGCTGCGCGACCTGTCCGGCGTGGAGTTCCTGCTCGCTTCCGACGTCGACAACCCGCTGCTCGGACCGCACGGCGCCGCGGCGGTGTACGCACCGCAGAAGGGCGCCTCCCCCGACGACGTGCGAGTTCTCGAGGCCGGCCTGGAACGCTGGGCCGATCTCGCGGAGGAGGCCGCCTCATCCCGGGTCAGGGACGCGCCCGGGGCCGGCGCGGCCGGCGGGCTCGGGTTCGCGGCGCTGCTCTTCCTCGGCGCCCGGATGCGCCCGGGCATCGAGGTGCTGCTCGAGCTCGCGTCGTTCGGCGAGCGCCTAGACGGCGCGCGGCTGGTGATCACCGGGGAGGGGTCGCTCGACGAGCAGACGCTGCGCGGCAAGGCACCCGCCGGGGTGGCCCGCGCCGCGGCGGCCCATGAGCCGCCGGTGCCCGTGGTGGCCGTGGCCGGCCGCAGCACGCTCACCGACAGCCAGCTCCGCGAAGCGGGGATCGCGGCCGCCTACACCGTCTCCGACCTCGAGCCCGACGCCGACCGCAGCATGGCAGAGGCCGGCCCGCTGGTCGAGCTCCTCGCCGAGCGCATCGCGGCCGACTGGCTCCGCTGATCAGTCCGGCACGGCGTCCTGGTTGGCGATCAGCTTCTCCAGCCGTTCCATGTGCTCGGCCAGGTCCTGGTTGGTGACCACGTCGGCCAGCGCGATGCGGATGCCGGCGAGCTCGCGGGCCAGGTACTCGGTGTCGGCCTGCGTCCGGGCGGCGACATAGCGATCGCGCTCGATGTTGGCCCGGTCTCGTTCGTCCTGGCGATTCTGCGCGAGCAGGATCAGCGGCGCGGCGTACGCCGCCTGCGTGGAGAACACCAGGTTGAGCAGGATGAACGGATACGGATCCCAGTGCCGGATGATACCGACCGTGTTGAGCGCGACCCACAAGACGACGATCACCGTCTGCCCGACCAGGTACCGCCCGGTGCCGAGGAACCGCGCGAGGCCCTCCGAGAACCGCCCGAACGCGTCGGCGTCGTACAGCGAGCCTCGCACCGGGGCGCCGCGCGGGACCGACAGGTCGCTGCCGCTACTCAGCCGCCGTGCGGTCAGGTTCCGTGCGCCGCGAATCGCCATCAGCTCTTCCCCCCGTTCCCCCGCCAGCCCGTCGGCAGCAGCCGGTCGAGCATGTCGTCCACGGTGACCGCGCCGAGCAGCCGCCCGTCGTCGTCGCAGACGGCCACGCTGATCAGGTTATAGGCCGCGATCTGCGCGGCCAGCTTCGCCTGCGGCAGGTCGGGCCGCACGAAGACCCGGGTCTCGATGCACTCGCCGACCGGGATGGAAGGCGCCCGCCGCAGCAGCCGCTGGAACCCCAAAGTCCCGAGGTAGCGGCCGGTCGGCGTGGTCAGCGGCGGCTCGCACACGTACACCTGGGCCGCGCTCGTCGCGGACAGCCCGGGGTCCCGGACCCGGGCGAGTACCTCGGCGACCGACGCATCCGGCGCGAAAACCAGCGGCTGCGACGTCATCAGGCCGCCGGCCGTGGCCTTGTCATAGCGGAGCAGGCGGCGCAGCTCGTCCGCCTGCACCTCCTGCATCGCGGTCAGCAGCCGCTCGCGTTGCTCGGCGGACATCTCGCCGAGCAGGTCGGCGGCGTCGTCGGGCTGCATTTCCTCAACGACGTCGGCGCTCCGCTCGAACTCCAGGGTGTCGAGCAGCCGGATCTGGTCCGATTCCGGCAGTTCCTCGAGGAGGTCGGCCAGCTCGTCGTCGTTGAGGGCCGCCGCGATCTGGCTGCGCCTGGCAAGCGGCATCCCCTCCACGGCCGTAGCCAGATCCGCTGGTGACATCTCGCGCAGGCTGCTGAGCTGCTCCGCGAGCGGGCCCGCCAGGAACAGTTCCCGGCCGTCCTGCCAGGGCACAACGTCGGGGCCGTGCCGGTGCAGGCCGGTGGCGAGCAGCCCGCGGCCGTGGCTGATCGCGAGCGCCGTCACCTCCCAGCCGGCGCGCCGCCGCTCGGTGTGCGCGATGGCCACGTCGGCGACGGTGCCTCCGGCGGCCGGCTTGCCATACAGGCTGGAGGCGAGGATCTCCCCCGTCCGCAACGTGAACGGGTCGAGGTCGACGGTCCCGCCGAGCAGCTGCGCGCCCTCGACGGACACCTCCCGCACCCGCCCGAAGCCGACGAAGATGTTGCGCCGCCGCAGCTGCACCACCAGGCCGAGGGCGCGCGGCGCCTCGTTACCCGCAGGGCTGCCCGCGACTGGCCAGAGGACAACGTCACGAACCCGGGCGAAGGCGCGGCCATCCCCGTCGAGCAGGGGCCGGCCTGCCAGCCGTGAGGTGAACACCTGTCCCTCTTGCGTCCCGCTGGACGCGGTTGCGGTTGAAGCCACCCGACCATTATCAGTTCACCCAGTTCACCGCGGCCAGTTCCCGCGCCGCCCCGGTCAGCGGGGCGGTACGCGGTCCTCCCCAGCCTCCCCGGCCGCGGCCGCAAGGTCCTGGCGCAACGCGCGAGCCAGCGCCGCACCGGTGAAATCCCCGTTCCTGAACCCGTCGAAGGCGAACACGATCAGGCCCGCCAGGACGATTGCCAGCACTCCGATCCAGAGAAAGTAGCTCACCATGAAACTAAATCTGGCAGTATTGGATCTGTCATGACAGTGCCAATTCAGCCGGAAGCGGCTCAGATCGGTCCGCGGGAGCTCGCCGACCTGCTGGGCCGCTGGCCGTCCGCGGACGGCGCCCTGTACCGGCTGCTCGCGACGCGGATCGGCAGGCTCGCCGACACCGGCCAGCTGCCGCCAGGCGTCCGGCTGCCACCGGAACGCGCGCTGGCCGCCGCGCTCTCCGTCAGCAGGAACACCGTCGCCCTCGCCTACCAGGTGCTTCGCGACGACGGGATGGCCGAGAGCCGCCAAGGCTCGGGCACCCGCCTGGTCCCGCACCGCGTTACGCCGGGCGCCACGCACCGCGCCAACGGCTTCTTCACCGGCATGCTGGACGCTGCGACGACCGCCATCGACCTGTCGATGGCCACCGTCGAGTGCGCTCCCGCAGTCGCCGAGGTGCTGGCCGACCCGGGTTCTGTCCTTTCTTATTCCGAACAAACCGAGGTGACGGCCTCCACCGGCTATCTGCCGTTCGGGCTGCCGGCGCTCCGGGCGACGATCGCGGAGATGCTCACCGCGTCCCACGGCATCCCGACGACGCCGGAGCAGGTGCTCGTCACGTCCGGCGCGCAGCAAGCCCTTGACCTGCTGTTGCGCAGCGAGGCGGCGCCCGGGCAGCCGGTCGTGTGCGAGGATCCCACGTACGCCGGCTTCCTCGACGCGCTGCACCGGACGGGCGCGCGCCCGGTCGGGGTGCCGCCCGGTGACGTCGCCCGGCTGGCCGCGGCGGTCCAGGTGCACCAGCCCGCCGTGGCGTTCCTGATCCCGACCTTCCAGAACCCGACCGGGCGAGTGCTGCCGGCGGCCGAACGGCACGAGGTGATCGGACTGGCGGGCCGATACCCGGACGTCACGTTCATCGACGACATGACCATGGCGGACGTACAGCTGCCCCGGGAAAATGCCGGCACCGAGGAGGCGCGCAATGTGGGCCTCGCCATTGCGGATGGGCCGCAGCCGCCGCCGCTCGCCGCGCTCGCACCCCGGCTGCCGAACGTGGTGACGGTCGGCTCGCTGTCGAAGACCTACTGGGGCGGGCTGCGCACCGGATGGGTGCGCGCGCCGGAGGGGATCATCGCCCGGCTCGCCGCGGCCAAGGCGGCCACCGACCTGTCCGGCCCGCCCTTCCAGCAGGCGATCACGGCGGAGCTGATCCGCGGCAGGCACGACGAGATCATCAAATGGCGGCAGGAGTGGGTCCGCCCGCGCTACGAGGCGCTGGCCGGCGCGCTGCGCTCGTTGCTGCCGGCCTGGGAGTGGGCGCCGCCGTCCGGCGGCCTGACGCTCTGGGCGCGGCTGCCAGGCGACATGGATTCCGGCGCGTTCGCCCAAGCCGCGCTCCGCCGCGGCGTGGCCGTCATCCCCGGCCGCCTGGTGTCGGTATCGGCCGACCGGACGCCGTGGCTGCGGCTCGCCTTCACGAGCTCCCCCACGAACCTGGCGGCCGCCGTCGCCGCCCTGGCCACGGTCTAAGCGCGGAGCGCTTCTTGCTGTTATCTCAACGGAAGCGTTAGCGCCGAGCCTTGTGTCCGGGGCTG
>Ga0210395_10003526_pt1 | contig 11993 bp, 15 predicted proteins | sample IncBWH4OmetaG_FD_150861 | JGI IMG/M metagenome (GOLD analysis project Ga0210395, IMG submission 150861) | Forest soil microbial communities from Barre Woods Harvard Forest LTER site, Petersham, Massachusetts, United States - Inc-BW-H-4-O ...
CCCGACATCGCCTTCGTCTGGTGCGACGGCTTGCCGCCACGGTTCCTGAGCGGCGGGATCGACCTGACCGACCTCAACCCATCGGAAGACAACATCTTTAAGGCTATGGACGACCGGATCGATGGCACCGAGCGGCGACAGGACACCTTCGCGCTGAGCTCCTATGGCCTCTATCTGATCCATGCCTACATGCCGCACACCGGTGTGATCGCCACGGAGGATACCCCCTACCGCACGTTCCTGCGGCTCTCGTGCAGCCTGACGCCGATCACCTCGCAGCGGATGACCATCAACCCGAAGATCCGCTACGATTACCCGACGCACACGACCAGTGGCGAGATACCAGCGCGGCTCAAGTCGCCGAGGGGGCCCTGATGCCTGTCTTCCACTCTATCCGATGCAATGCCTGCAAGGTGGAGATGCCCATCAGCGCCTGGCAGAACCACGCATGCCGACGATTCAATACACCTCCGGCAGAAGGAACCCCCTTCAACCCGGTCACCGAGCATCGATCCGTGCTGGTGCAGAACCTCGTGAGCGCCATCGAGCACCACATCCAGAAGGTGATCGACGAGCGCCAACCGCGCGCCGATGTCGAAGAGATGGTTGCGACCCATGAATCGCGTGACGCCTTGCACCGCCACCTCATCGCTCTGTTAGAAGACCTGTGACCCACCTCCATGACCGCCAACCTGAGGAGATTTGTCGTGACCACCCCCACTGACCTCGCCACCTTCGAACAGCTGCGCCAAGCCATGCTGGACAGCCTCATATCCCCCTCTGACGGCCGACGCTATGCGGTCGTCTCGGAGATCCTCGCGGTCTTCCCTTTCGATGAGGTACCGCAGCCCGGCTTCGTGCGCGGATGGTCCCAGCGGGACTGGGCACGTTGGTATGAGGAGCATCAATTCGAATTGCAAGAACAGACCGCGCATTCGATTCAATACCGGCATGCACGTCTGCGCATCATCAGTGGGTACCCGTCATCCCCCGGCGACTGGCGCTGGTCGATGAATCATGCGTCCGATCTCCGTCGCTTCATCCGGGATGCTTTCGAGAACTGGTCGATCGTCCTGACGGCGACGCTGCGCATCATCAAACTCGAGGCGGAACCCCAGCAGGTGCTGCGCGCGTTTGTGCAACCACTCATCGAGCAGCCTGAGCTCTTGGCCGCTGCACTGGCAGACGCCGCGGATCGTTCACGGGCGGACCACAATGCCCTGGGATCCGTGGTCAGCGTGCGCGAGGTGCGATCGGTGTTGAACAAGCTCGAGTCCGAGTTCCAGCTGTCCTATCGGGCGTCGCTGCACCATCTGAAGTTCCTGAAGGATGAGTCGGTCGAGTCCCTGGTCCTGTTGGCGAAGAGCCATAACAGCGATGTCTCCGTCGCCTCCTGTGTGGTCAGCGGCCTGAGAGATCTCCTCGAGCTGCGCCGGACCTTGGCCACCGCGGAGCGCGAGCACAAGCAGGCCGAGCGGGACCGGGAGCGCGCCGAGCGCGAGGCGGCGAGGACCCTGGCCACCACCCCCAGCGGCCAACTGCAGACGAAGATCACCCAGGTGCGCAATGCCCTCATCTCGAACCACGCCAATGCCATGCGGCAATTGGTAGAAGCGACGACCCGGTTCGAGCACCTGGGGAACGCGGTGCGTGAGCTGGAGATCCCCATCCCGCTGGACTTCGATGGCGCCGCGGGTGCGGCTGCGCGGGTGGCCGAGCTGGAGGCCGAGGTGGCGGCGCATGAGACCGAGATCGCGCAGCAGCAGACCACCATCGCCGAGCTGCGCGTCATCGCCAAGGAGCGCGACGAGCTGCTGGCCACACCGGATGTCCGGGTGGCGTTCGATCGCTTCCTGGCGGACGCGGAGCGCCTCCTACAGGAGGATAATTTTATGCGCCTAGCAGGTAACATCGCCAAGTTGCTGGCGCGCATCACCCAGGAGCGCGCCGCGCTGGCACTGCCTACGACGAAGGATATAGGAGGTGCATCAGTTGCAACGTCAGCGGGCACTTGACCGGCATCCCCGAGGAGTACATTACTCTCAACGCCGGCCATGAGCCGGATCACCACCCAGTCCCCGAGAGGACCTGTATGCACAACTCCCCCGCCCCCCGTTCCTTCTCGCCCTTCCAGGACGCGATCTTCGCCTGGTTCGCCGCGGGCCGCGGCAACGCCGTGGTCGAGGCCGTCGCCGGCTCGGGCAAGACCACCACCCTGGTCGAAGGCTTCCGCCGCGCGCCCGCCGGCCAGAAGGCCCTCTTCTGCTGCTTCAACAAAGGGATCGCCACCGAGCTGCAGGCGCGCGTGCCGGCCGGCGTGGCGGCCAAGACGCTGCACAGCGTCGGCTTCGGCGCGGTGATGGGCGCCTTCCGCGGCTGCCGCGTCGACGACCAGAAGACCCAGCAGCACGCCGCCATCGTCACCGGCTCCGAGGTCCCCGGCCTCGCCCACGGCGTGCGGCAGATGCGGAAGGCGGTCGCCAGCGAGTTGTGCAAGGTCTACGGCCTGATCAAGGGCACCCTGACCGACCTGACGGACACCCAGCAGGTCGAGGCCACCTTCGCCGCCTACGGCCTCGAGCTCGAGTACCCCACCCACGTCGCCGAGATGCTGCCCAGCCTCGACGTCACCATGCGCGAGGACACCCGCCGCATCTGCTTCGATGAGATGCTCTCCTTCGTCGTCGACCACGACCTGCGCCTGGGTCAGTACGATCTGGTCGCGGTCGATGAGGCGCAGGACCTGAACCTCCTGCAGATCGAGATCGTCCGCCGGCTCATCCGCCCCGGCGGCCGGATGGTGGCGGTGGGCGACAGCAGGCAGGCGATCTACCTGTTCCGCGGCAGCGACTCGGACGCGCTCAACCGGATCTCGGCTGAGTTCAGCGTCCCGACCGAGAACCGCCTGCCGCTGTCGATCACCTACCGCTGCGCGCGGGCGATCGTCGCGCTGGCGCGGGAGATCGTGCCGAGCATCCAGCACGCCCCGAACGCGGTGGAAGGACAGGTGATCCGCAGCGCGGGCACCCTCCACGCCCAGGACAAGGTCATCGCTGGTCTGCAGCCCGGCACGATGGTCCTCTGCCGCGCCAACGCCCCGCTGGCCGGCTTCGCTCTCCAGCTGATCCGCGAGGGGCGCAAGGCCTGCATCAAGGGCCGCGACATCGGTCGCTCGGTGGCGGCGCTGCTCGCCAAGCTCACCAAGATCTATGGCTGTGATTCGGTCAAGTGCGTCATCGCGGGCGCCCAGGACCACGCGATGCAGCAGTGCGAGAAGCTCGCGCTCAGCGGCAAGCAGGCGCAGGCGGACGCGCTGCAGGACCGCTGCGACACCCTGGTGGCCATCGCCCAGGGCGCGGTCGACCTGCAGGACGTCAACGCCCGCATCGAGCGGCTGTTCAGCGACGCCAACACCGACGGCGCGGTGGTCTTCTCCTCGATCCATCGCTCGAAGGGGCTCGAGGCCGACACGGTGGTGTGGATGTACCCGGAGATCGGTGGCTTCCTGGCGTCGAAGGCCAAGACGGCGGAGGCGGCGACCCAGGAGTCGAACCTCGACTACGTGGCGATCACCCGCGCCAAGACCACCCTGGTCATCCAGGCGCGCCCGCCCCGTGAGGAGGTGGCAGCATGAAGCCGGCACCGCACTGGACCACCCTCCTGCTCGCCTCCAGCATCCCGCTGGGGGCGATCGGGATCATCCTCCTGTTCAAATACGGTTGGGCGCTGACCCTCCATCTCCACTGAAAGCCTGCCATGGATCCCCTCATCACTGCCAACACCATCTGCGCCCCGGAGCACCTGCAGTCGCTGCTGCAGCTGATGTGCCAGGTCGAGCGCCTGCCGGGTGTGGTGGCGGAGGTGGGGGTTTACCGTGGCGGCACGGCACGGTTGCTGTGCCTGAACACCAGCGTGCGGGTCTACCTCATCGACACCTTCGAGGGTCTGCCGCAGGAAGGGCCGCACGACAATTACCATCACAAGGGCGACTTCGCCGATACCAGCGTCCAGCATGTGATCAAGACGCTGACGGGACTGGGCAACTATACCATCTTGAAGGGGGAGTTTCCTCGTCAAAACTCTGAAGCGCTGCAACTGCAGGTCTTCAAGCTCGTTCACATCGACGTCGATCTCTATACCAGCGTCCGCGACTGTCTGGCTTTCTTCTGGCCGCGCATGGTCTCCGGCGGCGTCATCGTGCTCGATGATTACACCACGCCCACCTGTTTGGGAGCGAAGAAGGCTACCGACGAATTCTTGGTGCAGAACCCGCTCGCCACCATGGCCATCGGCCCTCGCTGCCAGGCGCACATCACCTGCACCCACTATCCATCCCTCCACCCATGAGGCCCACCATGTCACCTATCGTCCCCCTCCTGATGCTCTTCCTCCTCATCTGCCGCGCCGGCGCCGCCGAGCTGCCGCCGGACGCCCAGGTCACCATCGATCGAGAGGCCGCGCAGGAAGCGCAGCTGAAGACCGAGCTCGATGCCAAGGTCGCCAAGCTGCACAGCGATCTGGTCGCCCGGCTCAAGAAGAGCCAGGACGCGGCGATGCACCGCGGGGACCTGGATGGGGCGGAGGCGATCAAGGCGAGGATCGTCGGCTTGCAGGGTCCTGAGCAGCCGGAGTACCTGCTCTTGCCGGCGGAGAAGGCAGCCCAGACGACCGACTGCACCTTCGATGGAGCGGACTGTCCGAACGTGCTCTCTGGCGGTGTGGGGGCCACCTGCAGCTATCAGATCACGGTGGACAAAGGCTCCTACTACCTGTACGGCCTGTTCACCGCGGCCACCAGCCGTCCGTGCGAGCTGTCCATCGATGGTGTGCCGAGCGGCCTTATCCTCAAGGAGACCACGGGATCATGGAACCGCGCGGCGGTGCAGTGGGTCAAGTACGGCCCCTATGAGCTCACCCGTGGCGATCACATGCTGCTGGTGAAGTCGATGGGATACCTCCCGAACATCCGAGGCTTTGCCATATCGAAGGAGGACAATCTCACGCTGAGTACCGACGCATTCGACAAGCACTGATGGAGCGGATCATCCATGGCTTAGGACTTCGGGCCTTGTATTCATGGTCGGATGATAATAAAAAGAGGCTCGCGCAGGAGCCGCTTGTGCCGCAACGCATCTACCGAGCCCACCACAGTCACTTCGGCGACATCTTCGTCACCATCCAGCTGCTGGCGAGCGGGCATTACGGTGACCCGGTGCTGCTCTCGCGCTGGCAGAATGGCACCGAGGACCTCGGCCCGCTCATGCACGCGATCCTGGACGTGCTCGACATCCCAGCCGGCCGGGTGGTGATCGTCGATGAGCAGCCGACCGACGGCTTCGAGGCCTCGCTGGCCTGGCGCGTCCCGTTCATGCCGACCAAGCGGCGCTGGCGGCCGGGGCCCCACAGGCGAATCGCCGTCCAGTTCGATGGTCGTTCGGTCGCCGAGCTGAAGAACCCGCCGCCGGATCAGCTGGCCGAGCTGATGGGGGATTGGCTGCCGGCCGGCTACACCATGACCCCGATCGGCCTGCCGCGCACGGTGCAGGAAGACGTTGACATCTTGGCCACCTCGAACGCCTTCATCGGCTGCGACAGCGGCATGAGTCACCTCTGCCACAGTGTCGGCACGCCGTGCTTCTTGCTCGAGTACCGGATGCCGCTCGAGCTCACCCACTCCGGCAAGGCCTATACCCGCTGCGGCAGCGCCGCGGAGGCCATCGCGCGGGTGCGTACGCTGCTGGGGCAGCCGACCGCGCTGCCCACGCCCGCCGCGCCTCCGCCACCCAAGCCCGCTCCGCTGCCGCAGGCTGAGGTCACCGGGGTCGGCGCCCGGAAGGACCTCGAGCGGATCGCGTGGACCAAGCCGCGGCTGCGGAAGACCCGGGCGTGACCGACCTGATCTACATGACGGTCCGGGACCCGCCGTACCGCCACATGTTGGTGGAGCTCGTCGACAGCCTGCGCCGCGTCGGCCGCTACGCCGGCGAGATCGTCGTCTTCACGCCGGACATTTGCCCGGTGCTGCAGCAGCTGACCGAGCCGCCTCACCGGGTGCGGCTGTACACCGCGACGTTCCGAGAGGACGGCATGTACGACCGGGTGCTGGCCCTCACACACATCCCTGGTCATCAATACCGCACGGTCACGTGCCTGGACGCCGACATTCTCTGCTTCCGCACCTTCGCGCCGATCATCGCCGACGATGCGCACATCCGGTTCATGGAGGAACGCTGGCAGACGCTCCGCATCTGCGGAGACCGGAGCATGTATGGCGCGGCGATGACCCTGGCAGAGCGCACCGCCGCTGCCGACTGCTATGCTATCAACGCCGGGCACTTCACCATCCCTGGATCCCTGTTCAAAGCCTTCACCGAGGTCTATGTACCGGAGGCGATGCGCCTGACGGACTTCGGCGCCGACCAGGCCGCGCTCAACGCCATCGTCCGCCGCGGCATCTTCCCGGTGAAGGCGTGGGGTCCGCTCGAGGTCGGCAACGGATCGATGTCTCCCGAGGACACCTGGGCCGAGCACATCCTGATCCATTATGCCGGCTACGGCGACGGCCTCTACCGGGCGCGGCGCATGCATGAGATCAACGCCCGGACCCCGACGCCCCCGCCGATCCCCACCCGGGGGGTTGGCAGCCGCCGCGACCGGGAGATCATCGAATCCCTCCGCCCCCGCCTGCGCGAGCCCACATGAAGATCGTCTCCCGCCCCGACTTCCTCAAGCTGCCGCCCGGCACGGTCTTCTCGCGCTACACCCCGTGCGTCTTCACCGGCCTGCGCATCAAGGGGGAGACCGTTGGCCAGGATTTCACCAGCGCGGACCTCGTGGGCGCGGTGGCTTGGGGCACCTCGGGCGACTACTTCGAGCGGTGCGCGGCAATGGAGCGGGGACGGGCCTTCCCGGCGAACTTCGAGGCCTTCGGCCTGGACATGGAGTTCGAGCCGGACGCGCAGTTGTATGGGGTCTACGATGCGACCGACGTCACTGCGCTCATCTCCACGCTCCGCCCCGGCGCCGCGGGGGTGCGTGAGGTGCTCTTGCTCGACGGCTCCTGGGATGGCGCCTACCTCTTCTACATCAATCGGGCGCAGCTGCAGCGCGTCGACAAGGGGGAGCTGACCATCCATGGTACCGCAGCGATGAAGGACTACGAGCTCCACGGTCAACGCAAGGCGCTGACAGGGGCGGTCACCGCAGCGGAAGCAGGCGTGACCATCCGCTGGGATGACGACGGATCCTTCTGGCTCTTGCACCGGACGCGGGATGGCGCCCACGAGTTGAAGACCATCGAAGGCACGGCGCAGCTGGTGCGGAAGGACGATTGACATGGCCCGCATCAAAGTGTTCAAGAATGAGATGGGCTGTCACCTGGGGGACATGCTGGTGTTCGTGAGCGCCGGGCTCCGCTGGTCCGAGCGCACCGGCAAGCCGGTGTACCTCGAGACCCCGCGCTCCGACCGCGGTGCTCTCGGGTCGACCATGATCGATGAGATCGCCGCGGTGATCAACAGCACCGGCACGGTGATTGCCTCCCAGGAGACACCGACGGAGTCGTTTGGCAATCTCTGGCTCAAGCTCCGGCTGATGCCAACGCGAGAACGCTGGATCTATGGACCCTACAACCGCGCCGCGGTGCAGTTCGATGGCCGGACCATGCCGGAGAAGAACCCACCCGAGGCGGATCTGCCGATCATCATGGAGGCCATTGCCGAGCACGCTCAGCCGACGAAGGTCGGGTTGCCGCTGACCATCAGCGAGTCGGTGCACATCCTGGCGCGCAGTGATTTCTTCGTCGGATGCGCGAGCGGGCTGGCGCTGCTCGCTTGGATGGTGGGCCTGCCGGTCTACTATGTTGAATATGGCATGAAGGTGGATCCGTACATCACTGGCGGCCAGCCGTACATCAAGTGCTATAGGACCGAGGGGCTGCGTGCTGCCCTCGACCACTTCGAAGGAGGCATCGGCCCTTCGAAACCGACGTGGCAGCCGCATCTCTTCGAGCTCAAGGGTCGTTGGTGAGGCGTCTCATTTACATCTGCGTCAGAGGCGAAGAGTTCAGGCGCATGGCGGCCATGCTGATCTGCACGCTGCGCGGTCGCGGCCGGTACACCGGGGACATCCTCCTGGTGTGCAACGAGTCAGACTCCATCGTGCGCAGCGTGGCCTCGCTCGCCACCATCCAGGTGGCGGATCTCAAGTGCCACATCCGCGACGACCGCATGCATGCCATGCGGCTGATCGACGCCAGCAGGTATGACCAGATCCTGAACCTTGACGCCGACATCCTCTGCCTGAACCCTATTGAGCCGCTGTTCCAAGCCGTCGATGAGCTGCGCTTCTACGATGAATGGTGGGGATTCATCAAGGCCAAGCAGCAGATGTACACCTACTACCTGAACGAGCTCGAGGTCCGTCGCTACGCCTGGTGCCACACCATCAACGTCGGCCATTGGTGCGTGAGTGGCAATCACTTCACCGCGCTGTACAACGCCTGGAAGCAGACGCTGCGGAGCAAACCGTACGACGTCGACGGCGCTGACCAGGCGGCGTTCAACGCGGTCGTCCGCCGCGGCCTGGTGCCGGCGAAGCCCTTCGACCGCGACCTCATCTGCACGGCGCTGGCGGTCCCCGAGCCGGAGTGGAAGCGCTCGGTCATCATCCACTTCGCTGGGTGGCTGGACCACCGCCTGGAGAAGATGCAAGATCTGATGACCACGCTATGACGCTCGACATCGGCGGCATTCACCGGTGCTGGCAGCACCATCTTGGCGATCGGTGGGCGAGCGTGAATGCCATGCTCCGCCTGAGCGCCCGCTATGGCAAGCCAGCGATGCTCTCGCGCTGGACCTACGTCGATCTTCTGACGTACGGCTGGATCGACCTCAAACCCTCGCTGGTCGAGATCCTGACGGTGCTGGATGCGCCTGGATGCACCGTGCACATCGTCGACGAGAAACCGACGGTCGACCTGCATGCGGTCGATGTCTGGAACCGACCGTACTACAAGACGCACGCGCAGTGGAGCCCCGAGAACGCCGAGCTGATGCATACCATCGCGTACCAGTGGGACGGCATCTGGAACGGCGCACTCAAGAATCCACCCCAGGAGCACATCAACCTGTTCCATCAGCGGTTCCCGTTCGCTGTGCAGCTGGGCAAGCAGTTGGACCTGTTCAGCATCGTCACGCACCTCGCGCACAGCCTCGCGCTTTTCACCATCGACAGCGGCATGTCGCACGTCGCGCGGTCGGTGGGCACGCCGATGTACCTCTGCAAGTACCAGGGAGATCTCGACGTCACGCACCGGGAGACGGTGTGCACCCGGTGCCGAGACATCCCCGATGCGCTCGAGAAATATGCGTTGACCGAACCCTGTTAGGTTCTATGGTGCCGGTCCTCCCCTACCTTACCGAGGATTGATACCCATGGCATGGCAGTACAACAAGAACGCGGCGCCCGGCGCTGCGGCTCCGGCAGCGCAGGCCCAGCCGGCACCCACCACCCCTCCGGCAGGCCAGCACCCGCTCGCGCCGCCGACCAGCCCGCTGCCGCCCACCGGGGCCGCGCCCCCATCCCCGCTGCCGCCGCAGCAGGCCGCGCCGCCCCCCGCCAGCCGTCGCGCCTCCGGGCGCCGGGGCGCCAAGGCTGCCGCCGCAGCGACCCCCGTGGAGGCCTCGCCGGCCCAGCATCCGGGCCAGCAGACCCTGCTCACCCCGACCCAGGCCGCGCCGGCCGCGGCCGCGGCCGCGGCCGCAGCAGCGCCGGTCCACACCCCCGAACCCTTCGACAACAACTATGTGCCGCCCCAGCCGCAGCCGCAGGCCCTGCCGCCCGAGGCGGCGCGTGTGCCCATCCAGGTGCCTGCTGGTGGCCTGCTCGGGATCATCGCATCCCAGGCGCCGCCGTCCGACCGCCCCAGCGCCCTGGCTGGCATCGTGGAGATCGGCGAGCGCAAGGGCGGCGAGCCCAACCTCTTCCCGACGGTCTACCTGACCGGCGGCCAGCAGGGCGGTGGCATGGTCAAGGACGACATGAACATCGAGGGCACCGACGAGCTCCTGCCCGTTGGCATCGATGGCTTTCCGGCTGTGCTCTTCGCCTTCCGCTTCATCTCGCTGCTCTGGCCGGTGGCGCAGAACCCGAACTTGAAGTCGCGGCCGTTCAGCCGCGCGATCATTGGCTCCTCCGCCCCGGAGCTGGCCACCACCGCCTTCGAAGCGCAGCGGAAGTACCAGTTCCGCAACCGTCCGCCGGTGAAGTACGGCGCGGAGGCCTTCTACGACCACCAGACGGGCGGGCATGGCCATCCGTCGCTCACCCTCGAGATGCTCGTCTTCGACGTCGAGGCCGGCATCATGGGCGTCCAGACCTGCAGCACCTACGACTCGGTGCTCGACACCACCCGGGCCATGAACACCGCCTTCCCGCAGGGCAAGGTCCAGCCGACCCCGGTGTTCATCAAGCCCCACACCTGGCAGACCAAGGGCTCCAAGGCGCAGCCGGGTGGCTGGCCGGAGCACGGCTATCAGGTAACCATGAACCTGGACCAGGCGGTCTGGGCCGCATGGACCAACTTCCTCTCCGTGGCTGGGATGGATCCGGAGCTCGGCGAGGCGCTGGCGCGGTGGGGAACGACCACCATCGACGCCAAGCACCAGTCGTCGCTCCAGATCATCATGAACGCCTGACCATGGGGACGTTCCGTTGGCGGCCCCGCGCCTCGGGGGTCGGGCAGTACCTGGCCTGCGAGTGGCGGGCCGCCAATGACCGGGCGATTGCGGAGAAGAGGGCGGATCCGGCCCTCCTGAAGGACCCGGAGCGGGACACGTGCCACATGTCGCTGGGCACGTGCATCCACTTCGAGACCCAGGATGGCCTGCGCTGCCAGTTCGCATCGCAGGACATGCTGTGGCTCAACAGTGACGAGGATGAGACCGAGCGGGAGCAGGACTTCGCCGAGATCAGCGACCGCTTCTTTGGCGGCGATGACGACGCCTGCGTGAAGGCGCACCTGGCCGGCGATCCGCGCACGCACGCGCCGAAGCTGCGCGAGTACGAGGACGCCTCGCTGCTGTTCGGCAAGAACATGTCGGAGACCCGCGAGCGGATCCGGGCCTCGGCCAAGCTGGCCGCCCAGCACGTGCCGGCCAGCCCGGATGGCAAGCCGTGGATCTGCGAGACCGCGCACGAGAACGAGTACGTCACGGGGCACAGCGACTTCTGGTCCCAAGATGGGACCGTGCTCGGTGATTTGAAGAGCACCGCGAAGCCCCCAGTCCACGCCTATATCAAATATGAGCACTACGGCCAGCTGGCCGTGTACCACAACCTGACCGGATGCCTGCGCAGCTGGGTGCTCTATGTCGACAGCATGCGCGCGGCCTGGACCACGCTGGTGTGGATCGACTGGACCCGGCCGGGTCCGAAGCGCTATGCGGCGCACATCGCCGAGGTCTGCCGCTACCTCTGTTCTGATCAGCTCTATGAGCGCGCGATCCCGCGCCTGGGCCCCCACTGCAAGGACACGTGGTGCCCCTACTACGGGAACTGCCACCAGGATCAGATGCCGCCGCGCGGCATCCACATCGATGCGGTCGCCGCCACGCAGGCGACCGGGCCCCTCCTCTGGGGCGGAAAGGCGATCGGATGAACGACCCTGCACCAGCGAAGCCAGAGAGCCTTCCGCTGCCGCTGTTCCGGCTGCCGACGGGCGCGGTTATCAACTTGCGTTGGGTGACCATGCTTGGGCGCATCCGCGATTCCGACGCTAAACACCCTCGGTCCTATTTTCGTATCTCCCTACTCGGCGTCGACTCGCCGATAGAGATGGACGCGACCCAAACAAGCTCGCTCGTGGAAGTGCGCGACGAGCTTCTCGCCGCCTGGTGCGGTGTGGTGGGAGGTACCCGGTGACCACCGCGCGCAAGTCCAAGCGCCGTCCACGCACACAGGGCGGCGGTCAGCCCGTCGGCGTCTGGATGTCG
>Ga0210395_10003527_pt1 | contig 11991 bp, 7 predicted proteins | sample IncBWH4OmetaG_FD_150861 | JGI IMG/M metagenome (GOLD analysis project Ga0210395, IMG submission 150861) | Forest soil microbial communities from Barre Woods Harvard Forest LTER site, Petersham, Massachusetts, United States - Inc-BW-H-4-O ...
TTGTCGTCGCGCTTACAGTGCTCGCAGGCGGGAGCCCTCTTCTTGCGCAGGATGACCAACTTCGCACCGCGCTCGACTATCTGGTCGCCGCCTACCCGAACGCGCTCGCCGGCCATGACGACAAAATGCTGCGCTGGCGTGATGGCACCGTCATGCCGGTATCGGACGGCACCGAGAATAAGCCGTTCCAGGAACTGCTAAGACACGCATCCATCGCGGATCAGTTTCGCATTCCGTATCCGCGCGGCACGCTGGAAAAACCGCCGGCCGTCGATGCCGATCCGGGTCGCTTCCGCAATACGGCGTTCTTCACCAAGATGTACGGCGATTGCCAAAAGGGCGAGGTGTCACCGCGCCTTGTGTCGTTTGCCTGGCTTCCCAAGACGTGGGGCAAAACGATCAACATCACGTCGATCAACGGCGTCGACGCGCAATTGCGCGCGGTGTCGGCGGAGATCGACGCGCTGCCGGACAAAATCAAACGCGCCGCCTACCCGATCGCCGGCACTTACAATTGCCGTGCGATAGCGGACACTGGTGAGCCGAGCCCGCACGGCTACGGCATCGCCATCGATCTCAACACCGCGGTATCCGACTATTGGTATTGGCGGCCGCATGACGGCGCCATCGTCTATCGCAACCGCATGCCCGAAGAGATCGTCGCGATCTTCGAGAAACACGGTTTTATCTGGGGCGGCAAATGGTATCACTTCGACACCATGCACTTTGAATTTCGACCCGAGCTGCTTGCCACGCCGTGAGACCTAGCTTTATTCCGCCTTGATGTTGGCGGCGCGGATCACCCTGCCCCATTTCTCGGTCTGCTCGACGACGAGCTTGTCGAGCGCGGCTGGCGACGCGACGAACGCAGTGGCGCCGAAGTCGGCGAGCCGCGCCAGGATCTTTGGATCGGCGAGCCCGGCATCGATCTCGGCGTTGAGCTTGTCGACGATGTCGCGCGGCGTCGCCTTGGGCACCGCGATCGCGGCCCAGGCGCTGGCCTCGAAACCCGGCAGGAAATCGGCTACCGTCGGCAGGTCGGGCAGCGCCGGCGAACGCTCCGCCGTCGTCACCGCCAGCGCGCGCAGCCGGCCGGCGCGGATATGCTCGATCGACGGCGGCATGTTGTCGAAGGCGACTTGCACCTGGCCGCCGAGCAGATCGACCACCAGCGGCGCCGAGCCGCGATAGGGCACGTGCACCATGTCGGTGCCGGTGGTCATCTTGAACATTTCGCCGGCGATGTGGGAAATGCTCCCGGTGCCGAACGAGCCGATGGCGAGCTTGCCGGGATTGGCTTTGGCATAGGCGATCAGCTCCGGCACCGACGTCACCGGCACCGCCGGATTGACCTCGAGCACCAGCGGCGTGCGCAAAATGCCGCCGACCATGGCAAAATCGCGGATGAAATTGAAATTGAGATTTTGGTAGAGCGCCGGATTGATGGTGTTGGTGCCGACCGCGACCAGAAGCGTATAGCCGTCGGGCGCGGCGTGGGCGACCGCCTCGGTGGCGAGATTGGCGGCGGCGCCGGGCCGGCTCTCGATGACGAATGGCTGGCCGAGCCGGTCCGACAACCACTGCCCGATCAGGCGCGCGGCGATGTCGGTGGCGCCGCCCGGCGGGAAGCCGATGATCATGCGCACCGGCCGCGCCGGATAGGTTTCGGCGCGCGCAAGACGCGGCAGCGCCGGCAGCGCCGCGGCACTGGCGGCCAAAGACAAAAAATCCCTACGAGCAAGTCGCCGACAACGACTCATCGGATCACGACAGCCGATACAGCGCCCTGGCGTTGTCGCGCAAAATGCCGGCGCGTTGCGCTTCGGTCATCGCAAAGCTCAGCGCCTGCCGCGGGTCGTCAAAATCCCAGTGCGGATAATCGCTGGAGAACATCATCCGGTCCCAGCCGATCCAGTCGAGCACGTCGTAAAGATGCGCCGGCTCTTCTGGCTCCTCCATCGGCTGGGTGCAGAACCAGAAGTGCTGGCGCAAGTATTCCGACGGCGGGCGCTTGAGATGCGGCGTCTCCTTGCGCATGTGCGCCCATTGCTTGTCCATGCGCCAGCCGAGCGACGGCGCCCAGGAGAAACCGGATTCGATCAGCGCCACTTTCAGGTTCGGAAAGCGCTCGAACACGCCTTCGGTGATCAGGCTGACGACATTGCCGGAGATGCTGGTGCCGAAGGTGTAATGCTCCTGCATGTAATAGGTGCCCCAGCCGGTGCCGCTCGACGGATGGCCGCCCGGGGCGCCTGCCGGATGCAGGCCGAGCACGAGATTGTTGCGCGCGATGGCCTCGTAGATCGGCCAATATTTGCGCCGGCCGAGCGGCTCGCTCGATCGCGGCGAGATGATTACCTGGCGGAAGGCTTCGTTCTGCGCGGCACGGGCGTCGATCTCGCGCACGGCGAATTCGGGATAGTCCTGCGGCACCACGATGCCGGCCTTGAGGCGGCGGTCTTTCTCGACCCAATCGTGGATTTGCCAGTCGTTGACGGCGTGCGACAGCGCGGCGCCGAATTCGAGATTGCGCTCTTCCATGCCGCCGCGCGACAGGCACACCATCATGCCGGTATCGCAGCCGTTGAGATCGAGATGCTGGCGCTGCATCAGTTCGAGATCGCAGCCGGGCGGGCCGCCATTCGACGGATAGGCGTCGGCGCGCATGCCGCTCGCCATCATGCGCGGAAACGACAATTGCCCGCTCAAGCCCTGGCAGAGATGGCCGCCAAACGTCTCGCTGTGCTCGCGCCAGCGCGCCTCGAGGTAAGGATAAAGGTCCTTTGGCGAGCGCTGCACCGGATGGATGTCGCAATCTACAAAGCCCAGCCGCTGCGCGGCCTTGGTTTCGCTCTCGGGCACCGGCTTGTTCATCGCGCCATCTCCTCGCGCATGGTGATTCGTTGACCCGTCTCAGCCGCCACTTTTAAACGCGGATAGGTCGCCAGCGGATTGTCGATCAGAATCTTGCGCAGCATCACATCGGAAAGACCCTCCGGCAACGCGTCATCACCGTCGAACTGCCAATGCGGGTAGTCGGTCGAGAACAGGATCAACTCGTCGGAGCGCACGTGATCGATAATGCGATTGAGCACGTCGCCGTTCGGCACGTCGAGCGGCTGCAAGGTAAAACGCACGTGATCGCGCACGATCTCGGCTGGCGCCCGGTCGATCCACGGCACTTCGGTGCGCACACCGCGCCAGCTGCGATTGGTGCGCCACAACAGCGTCGGCAGCCAGGCGAAGCCGGATTCCATCAGCACCAGTTTGGTGCCGGGAAATTTTTGCAACACGCCTTCGGCCAAAAAACTCACCAGCGTGTCCTCGAAGGCGGAGGCCTGGAGCACGCTGTCCTCGAGATGATAGGACGGCCAGCCGGAGCCGGTGGGCGCGTGGCGGAACGTGGAGCCGGCATGAATGCCGATGGGCAGGCCGTGCTTCTCCGCGGCGCGATAGATCGGCCAATAACTGCGATGGCCGAGCGGCCGGTCGCCCATCACCAACAACAGCACCTGCACGAAGCGCGGATCGGGCGCGCAGCGCTCGATCTCGGCGACGGCAAGCTCGATGTCTTGCGACGGCACCAGGATCGACGCGCGCAGCCGCGGTTCGCGATCGAGCCACTCTCGCGCGATCCAGCTGTTCACAGCCCTGCACAATGCCGCCGCCATGTCGGCGTTGTAGAGCGCCACCGCGCCGTGCAGCACGTTGCAAATGGCGAAACGCGTGCCGAAAGCATCGAGCGCATCGCGGCGCAAGGCAGCGAGATCGGCCCCCGGCGCCCCCGCTTTCGGCCGCCAATCCGCCCGCGCCGATTGCGGCAGGTTGGTCGCGTAGCTCGCGAGCACGAACGGCGAGTGGTCGATATAGCGCTCGGTCAAATGCTCGCGCCAGAAATCGTCGAGATACGGCATCAGCGCCGCGACGTCGGGCACGGTGGGATGCAGGTCGCAATCGATTGCGCCGGCAAAGGGAAGCTTCATCGCATGTCTCGCGCACCGCGCCCTGACAACGCGCCCAATATACGCCGGGGTGCGCCCAGGCACCAATCGGAGACCGGCTGGTGTGGCGCGCGGGCGACAGCGGACGAGAATTCGCTCTATGGGCTTGTAATTCGGTTGTTTTTCCCGACGCTTCTATTGCTGCGTGCCGGCCGCATCGGTAGCTTTTGAGCGTCGACGCGGGCGGCAACGGGCAAGCTGCTTCGTCCGGGGGGCGTCGGGGCTGGCTGTGACTTCTGGTGTAAATCCAACGCAATGCGGCCTCGGTGCGCGCGCCCGGCGAACGGCGCGGCTGCGCTCTGCGTTGCTCGCCAGCACGGCGCTGATCGCCGGCGCGGGGTTCGGCACGACGGCCGCCCACGCCCAAAGCGCCACCTGGGCCGGCCCCGGCGCCGATTGGGACACCACCGCAAACTGGTCACCGACCGGTGTGCCGACGGCGACGGCGATCTTTACCGGCGCGACGCCGACCAGCATCACGTTCTCGCAAGCCGCGACCTCGATCGGCACGATGCAGTTCAATGCCGGTGCGCCGAATTACACGTTCACGCTCGCGGGCGGCCCTCAGTTGTTGACGATTTCCGGCACCGGCATCGTCAACAATGCCGCCGGAGCGCCGGTCTTCGTCGACGGGATCGGCGGCACAATCAATTTTCAGAACAGCAGCACCGCCGCCAATGCCGTCATTCAGATGCACGAGGGCAGGCTGAGTTTTGGTAACACCAGCAATGCCGGCACCGCCACCATCACCACGCCGGACTCGATGCACATCGGCACCATCACCTTCTTCGATCAGAGCTCGGCCGCGAGCGCCAATATCACTATCGTCGGCTCGCTCGGCCTTACCGGCGAACAACTGTACTTCCTCGATCAGAGCACGGCCGGCAACGCCACGATCATCAACAATCCCGGGCTCGGAGCCGGGGGCGTGACCCAATTCGGCTTGACCACCGGCACCGACACCGCCGATGCCGGCACCGCCCACATCACCAACAACAACATGGGCGTCACCGACTTTCTGGTCAGCACCTCGGCGAAGAACGCCACCATCACCAATAATGCCGGCGGCAACACCGATTTCCAGGATCAGAGCACCGCGGCCAACGCCACCATCATCAACAATGCCGGCGGAACGACCAATTTCGGTGTGCCCCTCGTCGGCACCGACACTGCTACCGCCGGCAACGCCAACATCACCAACAACTCTGGCGGACTTACCCAGTTCGATGCCGCCACGACAGCCGGCAATGCCACCATCACCAACAATGCCGGCGGTTTTTTGCAGTTTGGTACTTCGGGTTTTGTTACTCCGGGTTTCGATGATACCGCTACTGCGGGCAACGCCATCATCACCAACAACGGCACGGTGAGTTTTAATTCGGTGACCACCGCCGGCAATGCCACGATCACCACCAACAACGGCGGCAATGTCTTTTTCTTCGACGCCTCGACCGGCGGCAATGCCCGATTCATCACCAATGCCGGCGGCACGTTCGACATGTCCGGGCTCACGTCGGCCGGCATGACCGCGGGCTCGATCGAAGGCGCCGGCAACTATTTCCTCGGCGCCAAAGAGCTCACCGTCGGCAGCAACAATCTCAGCACCACGGTGAGCGGCGCGATCGCCGACGGCGGTTCGTCCGGCGGCGCCGGCGGCTCGCTCACCAAGGTCGGCACCGGCACGCTGACGTTGACCGGCACCAATTCCTACACCGGCGGCACCCTGATCAACGGCGGCACGCTGGAGCTCGACGGCACCAGCGCGTCGGAGGTCGCGGTGAATTCCGGCGGCGTGTTCTCCGGCGACGGCGTCGTCGATTTTCTTGGGCGTAGCTTCTTCGCTACCGTGACGATCGATTCCGGCGGCGTGTTCGCGCCTGGGCGACCCGGCCAGCCCGGCACGTTCATGACCATCGACGGCAGCCTCGCCTTCCAGTCCGGCGCGATCTATCTGGTGCAGCTCAATCCGTCGAGCACGACCTACGTCATGGTCAACGGCGCGGTCACGCTTGCCGGCACGGTCGAGGCGTTCTTCGCCCCGGGCAGCTATATCGTGCCGAAGACCTACGAAATCTTGCAGTCGTTCGATCGCAACGGAACGTTCTCCGGCGTCGTGACGGTGCCGCCGAATTTCCAGGCGAATTTGACCTACGATCCGAGAAACGTATTCCTGAACCTCACGGCGATCCTCGGACTGGGCGGCAATCTCACCGTCAATCAGAACAACGTCGCCACCGCGCTGAACAATTTCTTCAACAACGGCGGCACGCTGCCGCCGAATTTTTCGACCGTGTTCGGGCTCACCGGACCAGCGCTGGCCAATGCGCTGAACCAGATCGACGGCGAAGCGTCGGTTGACGCCGAGGCAACCGCATTCAAATCGATGAATCAGTTCCTGTCGCTGATGCTCGATCCATTCGTCGACGGCCGTACCGGCTCGCCCGGTGGCGGCGCGCTCGGCTTTGCGCCGGATCAGCCGGCGAGTTTCCCGCCAGATATCGCGCTCGCTTACGACAGCGTGCTCAAGGCGCCGCCAAAGCCGGCGGGGTTCGATCAGCGCTGGACCGCCTGGGGTGCGGCTTACGGCGGCTCCAGCAATACCAATGGCGATCCTGCGGTGATCGGCTCGACCAGTTTCACGGCGCAGACTTACGGCTTCGCCGCCGGCATGGATCGCCATATCTCGCCCGACCTGGTCGCCGGCTTTGCGCTCGCCGGCGGCGGCACCCATTGGGATCTGGCGCAGGCCATGGGCGGCGGGCGGAGCGATGCGTTCCAAGTCGGCGCCTACGCCACCAAATATTTCGGCCCGGCCTATGTCGCCGCCGATATCGCTGTCGCCAATCACTGGATGACGACCAGCCGCACCGCGTTCGCCGGCGACCAGCTCACCGCGAATTTCAACGCGCAGAGCTACGGCGGCAGGATCGAGGCCGGCTACCGCTACGCCCTGCCGGCGACGTGGAGCGTCACGCCGTACGGCGCGCTGCAGGTGCAGAATTTCCACACGCCGCAATACAGCGAGACCGATCTCACCGGCGGCGGCTTTGGGCTGACCTACAACGCCATGTCGGCCTACGATACCCGCGGCGAACTTGGCGCCCGCTTCGACGAGCCGACCACGCTCTACGGCATGCCGCTCACCTTGCGCGCGCGCTTGGCCTGGGCGCACGATTGGGTCAACGGACCGGCGCTGCAGGCGGTGTTTGAGACGCTGCCCGGCGCGAACTTCATCGTCAACGGCGCCGCGGCAGCGAAGAATTCCGCGTTGACCACCGCCGGTGCCGAGTTGCATCTGACACAGGCGTGGTCGTTGCTCACCAAGTTCGACGGCGAGTTCGCCAAAGGTTCGCAGACCTACGCCGGGACCGGCACGCTGCGTTACGTGTGGTGATCAGGCCGGGCTGCCTAGCGCGGCTTGTTCGGGGCAATGCGCACCGTCCGTCCGTCGATTGTCACGTTGAAGCGCGACAGGAAACTTAAACCCAAAAGGCCGTCGACGCCGTCGCCATAGGTCGCGGCGCTGTCGGCCTCGACCACGACCGGCACGCTTTTCGCCTTGAGCGAGCGTAACTCGATCCTGTCGGCGCGGCCGCGTTGACCGTCGGCAATGCCGTTGGCGGTGTGAAGGCGCACGGCTGAGCCCGGCTCCATCTCGACCTTCGCCTTTTTGGCAAAGCTGTCTTTGAGCGAAACGAAGGCCGCGCCGGTATCCAGGATGAAAATGGCGGGCACGTTGTTGACGACAACCGGCACCTTGACCACGCCGCCGGGGCGCGCCGCTGGAAATCGCTCTTCGCCGCCGCTCGTCGCCGCGGCGCAGCCGCCCTTGGCGGCGTAGTCCGACAGCATGGCCTGCACCTGGCTATTGTCGTGCCGCGACGGGTCGAGCGCCACCCAGCGCTGCAGCGGCAGCATCGCGTCGCAGAACTGGTCGAGCCTCTCGTAATCGCGCGCCATTCTGTAGTAACCGACGCTGCTGATGCGGTCCTTGTTGCCGAACAGCTCGATCGCCGTGACGTAATCGTCGATCGCCCCTTTGAACGATTTGTTGCCGTCGCGGGCGACCGCGCGCAGGAAGTAGCCGTTGTCGTTGAACGGCTCGAGCCGGATCAGGTCCGCGGCGATGGTTTCGGCCGTCGTATAGTCGGAAAGCTTGAGCAGCGTGTTGACGGCCGCGCGCAGCGCCGGCGCATAGCCGCCGCACTGCGAGGAGAAGTTGACTTGCGCAACCGCCGCCTCGCGCCGGTAGCCGGCGGCATCCAGCGCGTCGCCGAGATGCAAGATGGCGTCCTGGTCGCATTTCTCGCGCGTCAGCTGATCGAGCGGCCCGCGCACCGAAGCGGTCGCGACAACGGTGCTCGGCAGGTCGATACTGAGCCGCGCCAGCGTCCCGGCAATATCGCTCGCACCGGTCACGGGCGATTGGGCGGAGCACGGCAGCAGCAGGACAACCTGCAGTCCGGCGACCGCGGCCAATGCTCGGCCAAAACCACGCATCGCCCAGCCCCCCAAAGCCTCGGCAAGCGGATATTGCGGATTGTAACGAGAAACCGCCGTGAGGGAAGCACAGCCTAGACGTCTAGTACTTTTCGGACCGTGACGGCCAGCTGCTCGCTGGTCAGCGGCTTTTGCAAAAGCTCGACGCCGGGATCGAGGCGGCCCTGATGCACGATGGCGTTGCGCGAATAGCCGGTCATGTACAACACCTTCAAGGACGATTGGCGCGCCCGCGCGACTTCCGCGAGCTTGCGCCCGTTTTGCCCCGGCATGACGACGTCGGTCAGCAGCAGGCTGATGGTTTTGTGCCGGTCCATCAGCGCCAGCGCCTCTTCGCCGCCCGCCGCCTCGAGCACGTCATAGCCGAGCCCGCGCAACGTTTCGACCACGTAAGCGCGCACGTCGGCGTCGTCTTCGACGACGAGAATGCACTCGCCCGGGCGGCCGCCGCGCGGTTCGCTCTTGGTCTCGGCCGATGGCAAGGCCTGCCCGGTAAAGCGTCGCAGATACATTTTGATCGTGGTGCCCTCGCCGACCTCGCTGTAGATCTTGACGTGGCCGCCGGACTGCTTGACGAAGCCGTAGACTTGGCTGAGCCCAAGTCCGGTGCCTTGCCCGGCTTGCTTGGTGGTGAAGAACGGCTCGAAGGCGCGCTCGACGATCTCCTTGGTCATTCCGGCGCCGGTATCGGTGACGCAAATCTGCACGTATTGCCCGGGACGCACGTCGGAGTATTGCCGGCAATAGGCGTCGTCGAGGTAGGCGTTGCCGGTTTCGATGGTCAATTTGCCGCCGTCGGGCATCGCATCGCGGGCGTTGACCGCGAGATTGAGCACCGCGGCTTCGAGCTCCGCCGGATCGGCTTCGACCGGCCAGACCCCGCCGGTGCCGACGATTTCGAGCGATACGTCCTCACCGAGCGCGCGGCGGAGAAAATCGGAAAGGCCGTTGAGCAGGCGGTTGACGTCGATCGGGGCCGGATTGAGCGGCTGCTGCCGGGCGAACGCCAACAGCCGTTTGGTCAAGGTCGCCGCCCGCTCGGCGCCGTGCATGGCATTGCCGATGCGTTGCGCGAGCTTCAAGTGCGCCGCGTCGGTCCAGGATTCGAGCTGGTGCCGCGCATTCTCCAGATTGCCGATGATGATGGTGAGTAGATTATTGAAGTCATGGGCGACTCCGCCGGTCAGGTGGCCGATGGCGTCGAGCTTTTGCGATTGCCGCAGCGTTTCCTCCACCGCGAGGCGCTGGTCGGTCTCGGCATAGAGGCGCCGCGTCCGCCGCAACACCGCGAGCAATGTCAGGAACAGAAACAGCGTCGCCGGAACGCCGAATATCAGATGCATGGCCATGCCGCTCATCCACTCGTTGCGGATCTGGGCGGTGTCGATGCCGACGATCACGTAAATGGGGAAGCCGGGCAATCGCCGCGTCCCGACGCGGCGCTCGATGTTATCGTTGCTGCCGACCGCGGTGTAGAAACCGCCCGCCGGATCGGCGGCCATGCTGCGCTGAAAGCCGCTGTGCTCGCCAAGCCGCACGTCCCGTGCGATCGGCGGATAGCGCGCCAGCATGGCGCCGTTGTCGCGCACCAGCGCGAATTGCAGCCCCTCGCCGCTCAACAGGTGCGAATAAAACCGGCTGAAGTCGCTCGGCAGCAAAGACATCTCGATGACGCCGATGAATTTACCGCTGGCGTCACGGCGCGCGCGGCTGAAACTGAAGTAGGGCTGCCCGCCGGATACCGATTGATGGATGCCGCCGATATAGACGCCCGGCGGACCGTCGCGGGGCACGGCGAAATAGTCGAGCGTGCTGAAATCCTCGGCATAGGGTGCCGGATAGTCGCGGGTGATCACTTGCGGGTGGCCGGTCGGGCCGAAAATCCAGATCGATTGCACTTCCGGCAGCGCGCTTTGGATCTGGCGCAACCGCGTGTGCAGCTGTTCTTCGTTGGCCCGGATGTCGGCCTCGGAAAGGCCCGCCACCATATTCTCGATGGTATCGAGCGCCAGATTCATCGATTGGAACACTTTGAGCGCCTGCTCTTGCAGCACGTCGAGCGAGCGTTCGATTCTTTCGTCGGCCAACGCGGATGTGGCGCGATAGCTCAAGGCGCTGGCGAATGCGAAAAGCAACACCGGCAGCAGCAAAGCGGCGGCGGCCAGGACATGCAGCAGGCGCACGGTGGTGGCACGCGCCTGGGCGTCCCTGGAATTTCTGCTGAGGACGCTCTCCGGCGCGGCAGCTTCGGGCATGATCCACGTTGTTCCGCCGCCAGCATGGACTGCCAACAGACGATTCTCAATGTTGCAAGAAACGGCAGTATAATCGATCGATCAAGACATGTCTTTTGACGTATCAAGATTTGTCTTTTGACGCAATTTGGCGCGGTTCAAGTTCAGCTTGCGTTCATCGTTGAAAAGCATATTCATGCGTCATTGCTGGCCAACCGGCAGCAACGGGGAAGGCTATCGCTCCCGCCCAAATTCGATACGGCGATTGGAGCACTCTGCCATGGCGATTTACCGCCTGCTGCAGCATACGGCATTCACCCCTGAAGACATTGCCCCGATCGGTGCCGCCTACGAGGATTGCTTGCGCATCCTCAAACTGACGAACCGATCCGATCCGCTGACTGAAATCATCGCCAAGGCCATCATCGAAGTCGCGCAAACCGGTGTCCGCGATCCGATTCAACTGCGCAAGCTCGCGCTCGAGAAAATAGGAACGCCGCCAGCCAAATAGGCTGCGCGTTTACCCCGCCCGGCATTGCACTGCGTTCGCCGTCCCGGTCTGGACGGTCGATTGGAAACGGCTATCCGGCGGCTTCCGCACACGCTCATGCAATGATAATATGATAACGCAACCAGAGATTATCTGGTCGTTTCAATATTCAAAAGGGGGGTTACGCATGTCACGATTCAAGATCGGCATTGCCGCGCTCGGAATAGCGATCGGAATTCTCGCATCCCTGCCGGCTCGCGCGTGGGAGCGCGGCCCAGTCGACGTGCTGGCCGTGCTGCCGGACGTCACACAAAACGTGCAGAGCAGCGTCGAAGGGCTCACGGTCGGGCCCGACGGCAACATCTACGTTCCGACGTTCGGCTTCAACACGCAAGGTTCTCTCACCGGGAACGCCGTGCTGTTCGTCATCAGCCCGAGCGGCAATGTCGTCAGGAAGCTCACCATTCAGGGATCGAGTCCGCATATGCTCGGGCTCGCTTTTAATCCGGCGTTCGGCAACTTGTTGGTTCTCGACTTCGGCGCCGGAAAGGTGCTCGACGTCAATCCCTATTCCGGCGAGTCCACGGTAAAGGCCGGACCGATCGCCAATTCCGGCCTCAATGCGCTGACCTTCGACCGCGCCGGCAACGCCTACATATCGGACTCGTTCAACGGCACGATCTGGAAGCTCACCCATAGCGGGACGCTGACATCATGGGCGAGCGGCAATCTGCTCGGCCCGGGCACCGGGTTGACGCCACCGTTC
>Ga0210395_10003528_pt1 | contig 11989 bp, 12 predicted proteins | sample IncBWH4OmetaG_FD_150861 | JGI IMG/M metagenome (GOLD analysis project Ga0210395, IMG submission 150861) | Forest soil microbial communities from Barre Woods Harvard Forest LTER site, Petersham, Massachusetts, United States - Inc-BW-H-4-O ...
CGGTTTTGGATGCGGAAAAATTAGAATGTGGAAAAAAACAACCCTGGGGAGGCTAGGGTCGTTAGGAAATCCCACGGACCAGGCTCCATGTGCCCATGGCACAAAGCGCAATGCCCGACAGGCGTCTGCCTTGCGCGCCGAATGGCGCCACTTTTTCGAGTAACACGAAAACCGTGAGCGCAGCGATCCACCACAGGTTCATCACGCCGCCGACAAACAACAGGAGCATGAGCGCCCAGCAGCAGCCGAGGCAGTATAGGCCACTGGCCGCACCTAGATAAAAACCGCCGGCCATGCCGTTTTTCCAGTGCCGGGTCAGGAACTCCGCCGGTGAACGGCAGGCGTTCAGACACGCACGTTTAAAAGGCGTGAATTGATAAATCCCGGCGGCAATGAGCAATGCCCCGCCAAACATGGGATTGCGGGATTCCATCATCGGCGACAAAAGCAGCGCGTGCGCGAGCGCGCACTGAAGCACTGTCGCGACGAGGCTGAATGCGGTCCAGATGAGCAAATACCCTCCGGCAAATGCATACACTTGCGCCGGGGCGCGCGCGGCGTCGGGACTCTTTCGGACGACGCATCCGTACAGCAACATCGCCGGTGCCGCGGACGGCAGCATCATGCCGGCCATCATTACAACCCACATGGCGAACAGCAGCGTCCAATAAGTGAGATCCCACGTGTTCCGCATCATCCACGCCGCGGAGCCATCCATCGCGCCATACATATCGCGCGCCATCGGCACGATCCACGCCCAGCAGAGAATGGTGGCAACGGCGAGCGCGCCGCCTACCAGCCAGCGATCGTGCCGCACGAGCTTTTCAATGGGCGTGCGGTCATTCACGGCTTCTTAACGCACAACACCGTGCGTGCCCCAATGGATGCGCGCCAGATGAGCGTGGGTGCCGTCAAACTCGAGCTCGATGGGCTTGGACGTGGCCTTGCCTTTCCCGCTAACGAATTCCGCCTCGGTAAACTCAAAGCCGGTCGGAAGCGTGACCCGCACTTGATGATCGCCGCCGGTCATGGGATTCTTGATCGACGCGGCGCTGAACTCGGCGACGCCCGGCACTTTTACTTTTGCGGTGCGAGCCTTGACGTCGATGGCGAGCTCGATGGGCTTGAAAAGGGTCGGCAACACCTTGGTCACAGTCGTGGAAAACACCTGCCAGATAAGTTTTCCCGGTTCGGTTTCCTGGCCATGGGAGATGGCCTCAAGGGCGGCCCGTTGTTTTGCATCGGCACGTTCGTCCACGATCGCTTGGAATGTGCCATTCCCGAGATGGATGGGCCCCGGCCAGGACGCGAGTATGCCCCAGCGCAGGCCGTCGAGCGGGACGTCGCCGAAGCGACCTTTTTCGATTTGCACAAAGGTGTGGGCCCGGCAGTCCCCGTGGGTCGGCAGCGCATTGAACTGGCAGGGACAGCCGACGTCGCAATTGCAGTTTCCAAATTCCACACCCTGCATTGACCATTCCACGAGTTTCATGGTGTTCCTTTCGACGATGTACCGCTGTTGCGCAGAAAATTTGCGAGCGGAGCAAAAAGAAAACCAGCGTTACCGGCAAGCCTGTTGTGTGACTTTTGGGTCATAGGATGCAGGGCATGCTTTTAAAGCCGGCGTTGTCTCGCTGGCCTGTTTTGTGCTGAGGTTATACGCCCTTGCTATGCTTCAAAGAGCGTGTGAGCTGCATACACTGTGACACACGCCGATATTTAATCAAAAAAAGCAAAGCATGGCCTCTTCCTTTCTGACCAAGATGGTCAGGGTTGTCGGACTCACCCTGTTGGGTTCCGTGGTGTTCGCTTGGGTCGCAAGTCCCGCTGCGGCCCAAAACTACGACTACCCCTTGGAAACCGGTTACCTTCGCCTGGATGCCCGTTTGCAAGGCAACGTGCCAAACGGCCAGTCGGTCGTCGTGGGTCAGGTCGAAGCGGATATCGTCAGCGGCACCTACCTGCCCGACTTCACGAATCCCGTTTTCTCGCAGGTGAATTTCCAAGTCGAGGATGGCGCCGGGCTGGTGTTAACCCACGCGACCGATGTTGGGCGGATCCTGTATGGGCAGGATCTCTCGCTCACGCATGGCATTACCCAGGTGAAACTTTATCGCGCGGACTTTTATGGCGGCGGGTTTCTCTTTTCGCCCCAGGAACTCAACTGGATCGATCCGGCCGGGCCGGTGAATATCGGCGTGGACGTGTTGAACAACAGTTGGGCGTCGAATACGGGCATTCAGGATCTTTCCACGCAGCTCCTGCGACGGATCGACTGGCTGGCGGATGCCTACAACATCGTCGTGGTGGGGGGCATCCCGAACGATTCCACGGCGCCTATTCCCGAGCTCATCGCCAGCATGTACAACGGCATCACGGTCGGTGTGTCATCCGGCCTTTGCAGTCACGGTCCCACGATTTTTCAGGAAACCGATGGTGTGACCGCCGGCCGATGCAAACCCGATATCGTGGCGCCGATGCCAGTCGTCAGCGCCGCGGTGCCCCTTATTTCATCCTACGCCGCCCTGTTGCTCGATGAAGTGCACCAGCGCACGGCTGCGGGACAAACAAATTTTGCGAAGGGGGTGAAGCCGTCCGTGATCAAATCCATCCTGCAAACCGGGGCCAACAAACTGCCGGGCTGGGCCGCCACCGAGACCACCCCGCTGGACTTCCAGCAGGGAGCCGGCCAGGTGGATATCGACCATTCCGAAATGATTCTCTCCGCCGGTTGCGAGCCCCCGGGCTGGGTCAGCTCGATCGGTTGGACCTATGAAGAAAACGTCGCGCCGGTGGACACACGCCTGTATTATTTCATCCTGAACGAAACCACGGCCAAGCGTTTTGCCGCCACGCTCAACTGGCATCGAAAAATTACGAGCACGGGCGTCACCCGCACGGTTGATCTGGCCAGCCTGGCCCAGCTGCAGTTGGAATTTTATACGTTTGCCAACGGCACCTTTACCCTGATCCAGGCCAGCCGGAGCCCGATCGACAACCTTCAGCACATCAGCCTGCCAACGCTCGCCAACGGCATTTATATTCTTCGGGTGATCAATACGGGCGACCTGCCTGCCGACTATGCGCTAAGCTGGGGCTGCCTGCCGGTGACGGAGGCTAACATCGGTCCCTGACGCCTGCAAACATTGGGCCATCTTACCGGCCCACGACTGTGCGCTGGCACCTTGGCGTGCCGCTTCAATCCTGCGGTGCGTCGGCGGCTACGTGCTCGTAGCTGATCTTGCCTTCGATGATTTCGCGCAGCGCGGTATCCTCGGCCGTAAGTTTCTCGAGCGACTCGACCAATGGGCGGCTGCCGCGTCTCAGCTGTTTCACGCGGCGTGAGACCACGTTGACCAGGATGTTCGGGTCGTCGATGGTCTTGAGTGCGGCCTTAAGGTAATCGTCTCTCATAATTGGGAGTCAGCCAAGGCAGCGGCGAGGGCGAAGAATTTCGTCGTTTTCATCTTTGTTCTTGGCTGAGTTTCGCATTCTAAAAACTCATTGCGCCAAACACGACGTATATCGGAGCGACGAGCGACGGGCCCGGGCAATCCGTTGGCGGGCCATTCGGTTGGAATGATTAAAGCCTCATCCTCGCAGTGAAAAGTCAGCCATCAAAACATACCCGCGCTGTCTCTCCGCTGTTTTGTGGCTGCCTCCTCTGATTGCTTGTTCTCGGGCTGGCCATCGCTAGGGTGGGCGAAAGATGGATCCTAAATCAATGGTTTTACCCCTGCTGGGCGTAGCTTCGGTTTTGGTATTTATTTGTCGGATACGAGAAATCGCCTCGAAGGTTTCGCCCGATCCATGGTCGCAGGAAGTCGATCTTACTGTCAGGGCCAAGGACGCCATCCCGGTGTGCATTAATTGTCTCTATCCCCAGCAAGGACACCGTTGGTTCTGTCCGCACTGCAGCTTTCCGGTGGGAGAATATAATACCGCGATGCCCTATCTTCAGATTTTCTCGCTGGGCGAACTTCTCCGTCGTGGAGTCGTTGGGCCGCCAGAGAAGGGGTTCACGCTCAAGCTGGGTTTTTCTCTCTACTCTTTCGAGTATGCTCTCCTTGCCCCCATTTATTGGTTTTGGATGGTAAGGAAGGCCAGAGGCAAGCCGATCTGCCAGGCGCAAAGAAAAGATCTTCAATTTGAAGAATGGAAGAGGGAAGACCAAAAATAAACGCGTCGGGACGCCGCGTTCCACCTCTTTTGTTTTAACTTTTCGAAACCTGACCCTGTCGGATCGCCATTAATTCCCGTACAGCTCCTAACCGGCTGTTGAAAAACTAGGCTGTCTTCGCCGCGGGTGCGGGCCTGTTCAGCTGTCCGCGCGCGAACATAATGTAACCCCGGAGCGCATAAAACTGGTCGGCGAGGGACGCCGGCACTTTGAGTTTGTTGACGCCCCCCTCGAGTTCGTCGAGACGCCGGAGCAGTTCCTGCCTCTGCTCGTCGGTCAGCGTGCCCATGGCCTCACGCTCGAGGCGGATGAGCCGCCGATAAAAATGATAAAACCGCAACCGGATTCTAAACTTGTAGGCGTTGGGGAAAAAGCGGATGGCAGGAATGAGGACGATCACCAGCGGGAGAAAGGCCACCGCGATTCGGTTAATGAGGCTCGCGAGCCAGAAATTTCCAACGTGTTTGTAGGTAAAACTCTTGCCCGATTTGTAATAACGGGCCGCATCATCGCTAATCGTGAACTCATGTTCGAGCGGGGCAGGGAACTCCCCTCTTTTTTGGAGAAGACTCGCTTTTCCGTGAACCTCCTGCGCCACTCCGATGAGGAGGTCCGACATAGCCGGATTCAACTCCTTCCGCGCCACCAACTCCACGGTCGGGCCGACCAAAATGGTATCATGGGCCGGCAAATCCGTGCCGAGATCGATCGACCCCTCGGGGAATTCTATCTTGTTAAGGTAGGTAAACCTTCGGACATACGCGTCGGCCTGCGTGAAATTGTACATCTGGACATCGGGCGAGTGGATGAGGGTCTTCAGGACTTGGACCGGGGCCGAATCTCCCATGAGGAAAATGGCGTCCAGCTTTCCGACCAAGAGGGCCGCTGCAGCCTGGTCCGCATCAATATCCAGCAGGGTGGTGGGAGGGCCGGTGATTCCGTTGGCTTTGAGCAGGGCGAGGGCGAGCGGGCGCGTTCCGCTGCCTTTGGCTCCCACCGCGATCCGCTTCCCCGCCAGTTCTGAAAGGCGGTTGAACGGTGTCGAGCTGCGGTAGAAAACGAACAGCGGCTGGTACGCGATGCTGCCCAGGGAAATCAAGTCGTCCAAATTCTGGCCATCCGCCAATCCTCCCTGCACAAAACCGATGTCGACACCTGAGTCGGATGATTTTAACCGATGAAGATTTTGTAGGGAACCAGCAGAGACGATGATCTGAAGCTCCACTCCGTGCTCGGCCAGGATCTTTTTGTACTGTTCGGCATACCGCTGGTAGGTGCTGCCCGGCTTGCCGGCGGAAATGGTGATGGTGCGCGGAGGAGCCGACCGGATAAACCATACCACGGCGAGGGCGCAAATGGCGATGATGAAGATCGCGACCAGGGTGGCCATCGGTTTGCTCAACCCGAAGTTTTCGCTGAGCCCTGATATCATCGGGGCGGGAGGAGCTACTTTCACTATTGGGACCTTCATTTTCATGATAATTGACGATGCACGGCAATCGGAGCCCGCAAATCAACCGGTTTGGATAAACAAAGCAATCGCGCGGTTGCCGCGAGCCTGTTCCATAGTGGATCAAGCGCCTTTGTGAAAATGTGAACATGGCGGCACTCCCTGAATCGAAGGCCCGTTCATTTAGAATACTGAAACATTTCCCGCAGCTTGCTGCGGGGTTTTCAACGGGAAATTAGGACGCCGCCCGGCCAGCCCCGCACCAGTGGAGCTGTGCAAACTGCGCGTAGAATCTGCGGGGCTCCCCCCGGGGAGTAGCGCTGGCGCAAGGGCGGCGTTCAATTGGGTGTTTTTTTACGTTTTTGCAATAAGCTCCTGTTAAGCGCAAAATTTATAAATTTATAAACTACTTTAATTCATAAACTTATAAAATTATTACAACCGACGATTTGCAAAAACCAAGGGAATAAAAAAACGACTTTTCCACGCGAAAATAGGGTTAGTCCCTCGTCCGTCAGCCACCGGCTATCGCGCCGACAATCAGAAAAGCCTCGGTGCCGCTAGCCACCGCATCGGGTAATCGAGCTTCGGGAGGTTCAAAGGAAAAATCCTCTTTGCAGGCAAAAAATCTCACGAATGGGCGGCGCTTCAGCGTGCCATGGTCGCGAATCGTCCCGCGCAACGCTGGGTAACGCGCTTCCAGCGCGTCGAGCATGGCGCCAAGTGTCGCCGGGCTTGCCACCTCCAGTTCCACGTCGCCGTCCACGCGTGCCAGGTTGCGCAAATGAAATGGCAGCACCACCCGGATCATCGAAATTCAGCGGTTATCGACCACGGATCACACGGAAATAAAAATTTCTTTCTTAAACCGCGAATGACGGCGAATAGACGCGAACTTTTTACCGTAGATATCTCGATCCTTTTTACACCAAGGTCGCAAAGATAGCGAAGTAATCTCAGTTTTTTTAACCACTGATGCCCACTAATGGTCACTGATATGGCCTCAGCAAAAAATCTTCGGGGCTTTGCGTCCTTTGCGGTCTTTGTGTGAAACGGCTTGCTTTTCAATGCCTCGGTTTGGGCTTGGGCATCCGTGGCTATCTGTGAAATCCGTGGTTTCATCTGCTGTTTCCAGGATCATCGCAACACCTGGGCTTCAACCGACAACACCGCCGGAAGGTCGTGCACGATGGCTTTCCATGAATCGCCGCCGTTGGCCGAGGCATAAACCTGTCCGCCCGTTGTGCCGAAATATACGCCGCACGGCTCCAGCGAGTCCACGGCCATGGCCTCGCGCAAGACATTCACGTAACAATCCTTTTGCGGCAGTCCTTTTGTGAGCGGTTGCCACTCGTCGCCGCCGGTCTTGCTGCGATAGACGCGCAGTTTGCCTTCCGGCGGATAATGCTCGGAGTCGCTCTTGATCGGCACGACGAAAATGGTTTCCGGTTCATGCGCGTGAACCTCGATCGGGAAACCAAAATCGCTCGGCAGATTGCCGCTGATTTCGCGCCATTGCTCGCCGGCGTTGTCGGTGCGCATCACGTCCCAATGCTTTTGCATGAACAATACGTCCGGCCGCGACGGGTGCATGGCGATGCGGTGAACGCAGTGTCCGACTTCCGCATCGGGGTCGGGCAGCTCATAGGGCGACTTCAACCCGCGGTTGATCGGCTTCCAGGCTTTTCCGCCATCGTCGCTGCGAAATACGCCGGCGGCGGAAATGGCGATGTAAATCCGGTCCGCATTTTTCCCATCCAGGATAATGGTGTGCACGGCCATGCCGCCCGCGCCCGGTTGCCAGAGATGGCCCTTGGCACCGCGCAATCCGGGCAGTTCCTTCCACGTTTTGCCGCCGTCGATGGTTTTGAAAATTGCCGCGTCCTCCACGCCGGCGAAGGCCGTGTCCGGGTCGGTGGGCGACGGTTCGAGATGCCAGACGCGTTTGAACTCCCACGGATGCTGCGTGCCGTCATACCACTTGTGCGTGCCGGCCTCGCCGACGTAGACAAATTTGTTGCTCTCGCCTTTCGGAAACCCCTCTTGGCTTTTCAATTCCTCCGGGCTGCTGCCCGGTGTATTCCAGGTTTTTCCGCCGTCGTCGGAACGCTGGATGATTTGGCCGAACCAGCTGCTCGTCTGCGACGCATAAATCCGGTTCGGGTCTGCGGGCGAGCCTTTGAGATGATAAATTTCCCAGCCCGCGAAATGTGGGCCGCTGACTTTCCATTTCTCGCGCTTTCCATCCGAGGTGAGGATAAACGCGCCCTTCTTTGTGCCGACCAGGACTCGTATTTTGCTCATGATTTTCTCCGCTTGGGTTATGAGGGAACGCTGGTGGAAAAAGATAGGCCGGCCGCAGGCCATGAGCAAGGGCCGAGTGTAACGAGGCCGCGTCGAATGGCTGCCCGGGCTGGGATCGAACCAGTTACCAAGTGATTAACAGTTATTCGCTTTGCGTGTTCTTTGCTGTCTGCCATTGTCCGCTTGTGGCTGCACTTATCTGCTCGATTTCATAGGTAAAATGCTTCACAAGTTAGAGACATGAGCAAACAAATCGAAACTTTTGAAGACTCGAAAAAGGGGACAGAAGAGGGACAGACAGGAGGGACAGACAAGAAAGCACGCGCGGCAAAAACGCATCAGGATTTCTGGAAACCGAAGCTCAGGCAGCGCTCATTCAAGGATCGCAACGGGAAGACCGTGGAAATCCCGGAATGGCAGATTCGGATGAAGCATAACCGCCAGGAAGCTTGGTTTAACCTCGAGACGGCCAATCGGGCCACCGCTGCGATCAAGGCCCGGGACATTTACGTTTCACTTGTGAGCGTTGGCTGGCCCGCCACCCTCGCCAAGTTCAAGCCCAGCCCCACCGCCAAGGCAGATGTCTGCACCGTGGGCGAATTTCTGGCCGACGTGCAGGCCCGCAGCCATCTAAAGCCGATGACGGTGCGCCGGTATGCCGTAAAACTGCGTAAAATGGTCTCTGACGTGGCCAAACTGGAAGCCGGGGTGAAGGCCAAGGCCAAGCGCGCGAAATACGATTACGCCAGCGGTGGGCGCAAGGCATGGCTTGCCAAGGTAGACGGCCAGCCGCTCCACGTGCTCACGCCGGATACCGTGAACGCATGGCGCAATCATTACGTCGCCAAGGCCGGCTCAGACCCCATTAAACGCAAATCGGCGGAACGTTCGGCTGCATCTTACCTGCGCTGCGCCCGGGCGTTGTTCACGGCGGACGTGGTAAGCGTGCTCAAGGTAAAGCTGCCGTCCAATCCGTTTGACGGCGTGAAGCTGAAAGACCCCGGCCCGCAGCGTTACCATTCCGAGGTCAACCCTGAGTGGCTGCTGGCATGCGCAGCGCGCGAATTGAGGCAGACGCATCCCCAGCAATACCTCGCCCTGTTCCTGTGCTTGTGGGCAGGCTTACGGCGCAAAGAGGCGGACTTGCTGACGTGGGAACAAATTGACTTCAAGCAAGGGGAGATTCACGTCCGCCGCACGCCCTACTTTGAGCCAAAGACAGAGGAGAGTCAGCGCAATATCGACTTGGCCCCGGAGGCCATCGACGTGCTGCGCTCGTTCAAGAAAGGCAACCGTTCCGAATTTGTCTTGGACGGCTCGGAAGCCAACCCCGCCGCCACTTACGATTTCTACCGTTGCGATTGCACCTGGCGTGATCTCAACGCATGGCTGCGAAAAAAAGGCGTGCGCCAGCGCAAGGCGATTCACTCATTGCGGAAGGAAAGCGGCTCGCTCATTGCATCCACGTTTGGCATCGAGGCCGCTCGGCAGCATCTCGGCCACCGGGACATTCGCACCACGTCATCGCATTACGTGGATAAAAAGAAGCGGGTGGAAGTAAACTTGGCAATGGGCACAGCCGGACAACTGAAAGCGGTGGAGGGATAAATATGCTTTTTATAAAACCAGTAAGCCACGCAAAACCGATGGAATCGAAATCCTTAATTGCGGGCGCGGCCGGAAGTGCGAAGCACATTGATATTTCACCGCTCCGAATCGGTCGAGGTCAGGTCAACAGGCTTCATGAGGCGGTATTAAACGGTGACACCGAGGCTGCCAGAGATTTGGTCGATCTCGCTGCCTACGCAGCGTTCGCACTAATGCAGATTTGGAACAGCTATGACCTCGACATACTCTCGCCCGATTTTGAGAAGAATCGGGAGCCCAGACGCGAAATGCTGCGCGCGATAGCTGGGGGACGGGAAGCTTGGCCGCTTGAGTATCACTGCCGGAAGGGGCAGAGGAAAAAAACCGAACAAATGGTGAAGCAGCTCGGATTAGGAACTGCAACCCCGCTCAAGGCGATAGGGGTGGATGACGATATGATGCGGCACTTGATCGAAAGCCTCACATACACAATCGGAATGCCGTCGGCTGACAACGCCCAAGAGTGGGTGGAAAGGGCAATGAATGAGATCGAGACATCTGAACCCCCCGGGATGAGGCTTGCCCTACGCGACCCCAAGACATGGCTTCACGGCCTCGCTGATCCTGAGCGACAGGTGGGAAAAAGACAAAAGGCTGCCTATAAAAGACTCGAAAAGTGGGAAGCGGAAAAGAAGGCGGAACACAAATCAGGTAAACTTTCCATTGAGGAATCCGACACGAAGGCAAAACGCGCAAGAGCCATAGAAAATTTTCAAGTGACCGACGCTGAATTGGTGTTCGGGCTGAAAGAGGCACTTACTGCTCGGGTGAAATCCCTCACAGAAAAGCGACCCCAAATTAAGGAAAGGTAGATTTGGAGTTTGCCGGGTTCGTAAGTGCGCAACCGGGCGTTTCTGTTCATGGCCGCAATCAGAAACGCTTATGAACAAACAAACACCCTCTCACCTTTATTCAATCTCTCTGCGCAGGAAAAGGCCTGTGTCGCCGAAGAGTTCAATATCTCGCCGGAAGGCATCAAAGATGCCATTCGCCGCATCACCGAAATCAAGGCCAGCTACCAGCAAGAGCCTTACGCCGCCTGCTGTGGTTGGCTGCGAACCAGCCGCCATGGCAAAGAAGTGCTTCATCACTTCCAATATATGCTTATTTCTTATTCATATTCTGCTGCACTGCATTCGTGACCAAACTCGCAAATATCATGTCTTTTATTTCTTTCCAGTGATCGTAGTAGTAGGTTGTCAACACCAGTTCAGTCTCTTCGGAGAGTTTTTGTTCTTGCTCAGCTGTGAGGCCACTCGAATCAACGCCTGGCGTGTCTGGAGACGCGGACTGTTTTGAATAACGCGCTATAAGTTGATCTAGATAAACCTGATTAGCTATCAGGGCTTTTTTTCTCCAAAACTTGGCTACCCAGAGTCCTGATTCAGGGTCTTTTTCGTAGAGACTAGCCATTTCCGCCTCAACGAGGAGGTCTGTGCTGTCGCCGTTTTCATTTATTAAGAGAAGCCTCGCACGCGTTGAGTGATCTCGTAGATCGCCTAAGTCTAAAGTGAATTTACTTACAATCCCGAAGCCGATATCCTTCTCGTGCTTTCGAAACCATTCGGCTCCGGCGCCTATGTTGAGCCTTTGACCGATTTCCTGAGTAACCTCGCTCTCAATCTTCAACTCTGTTGGCGTCTCGTGGGATTCAGGAGAAGTTTGCTGGTCACTTTTTCTCTCTAACTCCGCGATCTGAGTTTGCACATCAGATAGTTTAGCCGCCTGAGCATCCACATCTTTTTGCAGCTTACCGTTCTGCTGTTGTAGCTGAGCAATTTGATCGTGAGCAATAGAGAGCTGCCTTTGGGAAGCGTCGAATTCTGCCCTTTTGACGCAGCCGCCAGCCAAAAGAGCAATACACAGCACAATAGGCAGCGTTTTGATTTTCATGGAAATTTGGTGCGTTCCAAAAGCAAAAGCGTGTTAGAGGGGTGTAGTTATGATGGGTCGTGGCATCACAGAACGAACGGCTTCATCGGCTCAAAGTATTTGGAGGAATGCCCTGAGATGCGAGCGAATTACCTACAGGCTCAATAAGATGTTTTGGATAGGACACGCACGGATTCGATGAAGGCAGCAACTTCCGTCTCGTCGAACAGCACCACGCGCGCGTTGACCTTGTGCCGCGCGATCTTACCGGCATCCGCCCACCGAAAAATTGTTCGTGGGCAGATGCCGAGTTGAGTCGCGACGGACTTTGCCTTGCTGAATTTGCGGATAGTGGGTTCAGCCGCCATTGCCGGTGATGCCGTTTTTGTCGTCCGAGCATCGGTTTTGCGATGCACCCCACCGTTGTTGCCGCCCACCGCCACCCGCGCCGCTTCCTCCCGCTCCGCCACGACCTCACCACCGTCCCGCGCCTCCACCGCCGCCAATCCCGTCAGCTCAAGTTGAGCGATTCCGTT
>Ga0210395_10003530_pt1 | contig 11987 bp, 8 predicted proteins | sample IncBWH4OmetaG_FD_150861 | JGI IMG/M metagenome (GOLD analysis project Ga0210395, IMG submission 150861) | Forest soil microbial communities from Barre Woods Harvard Forest LTER site, Petersham, Massachusetts, United States - Inc-BW-H-4-O ...
GTTAGATGGGCGGCCGCCTCATCCAAGCGCCCCTGGGCGAGGTCACCCATCGCGCGCACCAGGGCCAGCTCGTGGTGGTCTGCGCCCGGCGGGAAGGCCCGCACCAGCGTCTGTATCGTCTGCGCTTGCCCGTCGAGCGTCAGGCTGAACGAATGATCGGCGAGCAACTGGGCGGCGTCACTCCAGTCGCCCGCCGCCTGCGTGTGCCGGATGGCGTTGACGACCTGCCCCTGCACGGTGAACCATCCGGCGGCGCTCCGGTGCAGCGCGGGTACTTCTTCGGGCAGCGTCCGGCGCAGCTCCAGCCGCAGGAAATCCGCCAGCAGGCGGTGGTAGCGGAACCACGTGCGCTCGGCGTCCAGCGATTCGACGAACGCGTTCGCATCTTCCAGACTGAGCAGGATCCCTTCCGAGCCAGGGCGGCCGGTCAGCAGGTCTGCCAGCTCGCCGTTGACGCGCTCGAGCAGCGAGGTGCGCAGGAGCAGATCCTGGACGTCAGGCGACTGGCGTTCGAGCATCTCGGCGAGCAGGTACTCGGCGACCGTGCGGTCGCTGCCAGAGAATTCCGCGACGAATCGTTCCGGGTCGGGGTGACCGGTCAGGGAGATCGCCGCCAGCCGCAGGCCCGCGGCCCACCCTTCGGTCCGCTGGTGCAGCAGTGCCACCCCGGCCGTGGACAGCGCGATGCCCGAGGCGTCGAACAGCTCGCGGGTTTCGAGCTCCGTGAAGCGCAGGTCGGCCGCGCGGATCTCGGCTAGCTCACCGGCCAGGCGGAGCCGATGCAGCCGGGGCAGCACATCGCGGCGCGTGGTCAGTATCGAATGCACGTGCGGTGGAAGGTTCGTCAGCAGCCGGGTGAGGTGAGCGAGTGCCCCTGGCGAGGTCAGCTCGTGGAGATCGTCAATAACCAACGTGATGCCGCCCGCGGCATCGGCGAGCTCGGACAGCACCCGGTCGACCATGGCCGGTGCATTGAAATCGGGTGTCGCTGCTGACGGTTCCGCGCGGCCGGTCGTGGCCGAAGCCTGACGGACCGCATCGAGCAGCGCAAGCCAGAACTGCTGGGCATCCTGCTGGTCGCGTTGCACCTGCAGCACGGCCAGCCGGCGCGGCTGCCCCGCGCGATCGGCCCAGGCGCGCAGTAGCGACGTCTTCCCGCTGCCGGCCGGAGCCGAGATGATCGTCACCTTCCGCGTCGCCGCGCGATCCATGGCAGCGAGAAGATCGCCCCGGTCGATCAGCCGGGGAGTTGCTTGAGCCACCTTCAACAGGCCTGCCTCGATATCTCAGCCGGACACGCTAGCGTCGGTAACGCAGCCCTGGCGCCTTCCCTCTCGGTACCAGGCCAGCCGACGTGCTGTCAACCGGCGTGCCGCTCGCTCACCAGTGCTTCGCCAATGGGCACGACGTCGACTCGGTAGATGTCTTTCGCCGCACGCTTCATGCCCGACTCGACGCCGCGCACCAACGCTCTGACCTGGCCACCGCTCAGCCCATCGTCGATGCTAATCCGCGCGACAATCCATACCCGGCCTGGGCCAGCGAAGGTGAAGAGAAGTTCGCGAATGGCGGTCACACCGGGGTACCCGAGGAGAAAGGCTCGTACCTTCTCCTCATCGGCGGGCCGGAAAGGCTGGGTCAGGCCGGCGACATCGTGGCCCGCCGGCCCTCCGGCGGCCCCGCCCCAGGCGCCGACCAGGAAGTCGTGGCTGCGCTGGATGAGCCGAAGACTGACGCGGATCAACACCAGCGCGATCAGCACCGCGGCGACGCCTTGAGGGATAGATGACCCGGTGACCTGATTCAGGGCCAACGCCGCGAACGCGATCACGTCTCCAGAGACCGACACCGCGTCCTCGGCGAACACGGCCCGCAGCGAAGGGTCGGAGGTCACCCTGGACTCCTCGAGGAATTCTCGATGGTAACGGCGTGCCCGGCGCGCCATTTGCCCCGCCGACTGGCGGAATGACACCAGATCCAGCACGGTGGAGATCGCCAGCACGATATAGGCCACGGCGAACGATGAGGTGGCACTGGGATGGATCAGCTCATCGATACCCTCCCGCAGCGAGAACCCGGCGGCGATGACGAACACCCCCATCGCCGCGATCAGCGCCCAGAAGTAGGCCTCCCGCCCGTAACCCAGGGGATGCTGATCGTCGCGAGGGCGGCTGCTGCGACGCTGAGCCACGAACAGGGACAAGTCGTTACCGCTGTCGGCGAGTGAATGCGCGGCCTCGGCGGCCAGAGCGGCCGAACCAGTGAAGACCGCTGCGGCAACCTTGGCGAGCGCGACCCCAAGGCCCGCCGCGAGTGCTGTCAATACGGTCCGCGTGCTGTCGTCCGGCATGGCCTGACTCCGCTCTCCCTGCCACCGCCCCTGGTATGCCCGGGCGCATAGGTCGTGACTCGTTCGCGGCCTGCCGGAGCGCGGCCAGTCCCATGGCGAAGGCGGCACGGGTGAGGCTGCCCGCCGCCGCGGCGCGATCATGGCGGAGCAGTGGGGCTACCAGCTCGCCGAGCAGCGCAAGCGCCTTGGCTTCACCCAGGCGGGACTGGCGGAGATCATGGGCGTGACCCTGGGCGGGTCTCGCAGATTGAGCACGGTGAGGTCTCAACCGTCGAGGCACTCGCCAGCTACGTCGCAGCACTTGGCCGAAAGCTCGAACTGATCGCGGACATCGGCGGCCAACTGCTCAAGATGCCAGCCAACCCAGCCGCCTGACCCCCCGACTCAGCTGGCGACCGGCGCACCAGTCTCTCAGCGCGCTGCGCGCCTGTGCGTGCGGAACCAAGCGGGGCGCCGGGTTCGTGACGAGCGGCCAATGGACAAATGCGCACGGCGTTTTATGCTCGGGTGAGGCGTACGGAGGGGATGTTGTTCATGTTCAAGCAAACTTCGACCTCGCTGATCCTGATCGGCATTCTCGCTGTCATCGTCGGAGTCATCGCCATCGCCTGGCCGGGCGTCACGATTCTCGCGCTCGTCATCCTGTTCGCGGTCTACGCGTTCATGGACGCCGGCCTGCAGGCCGCCAGGGCCTTCAGCAGCCGGTCCGCCGGCCCGGTGCTCGGTCACCTGCTGCTCGGGGTGATCGACGTGGCGGCGGCCGTGTTCGCCCTGGCCTGGCCGGCGCCTACCGCGTTCGTCCTGGTCATCGTGGTGGCGGCCTGGGCCCTTATCGGTGGCTTCGCGGAGATTTTCGCCGGGTTCGGCGGCGGGGAGACCCTCGGCACGCGCGCGGTATTCATCATCGCCGGGCTGGTGTCCGTCCTGTTCGGCCTCGTCCTGTTCGCGCGCCCTGGCGTCGGCGCCGTCACGCTCGCGTTGCTGTTCGGCCTGTTCAGCATGATCTACGGGTTCTCGCAGATCATGACCGGCATCCACGCCCACCAGCTGGGCAAGTCCGCCCAGTCGCCGCGGGCCGTGCATGAGGCGGTCTGACCGCCGGTTCGGTCAGTGCTGACGCTGCGCGGGAACGCGGTCAGCGTCCGCGGCCACCGGCCGCAGCACGGCGGAGCCGAGCCAGTGTCCACCCGCGGATTCTCGCATATCCCGGTGAGCCTGCCGAGGCTCGCGTGCCGCGGGTGTCACGTCCGGCGGCGGGATCATCAGCCGGGCCGACGTGGCAGCGTCACCGCGGCTCGTTCGGGATAATGAAGAATTTGAATTTTTCCGAACGGACCGCGGTTCCCCTGATCCCGCGGACCTGTCTTCAGTCAGGCCGGCTGGCGAGAAACGGCAGGAACTCGCCGAGGAACTGATCCGGCACCTCGAGATGCGGGATGTGCCCGCAGCCGGGTATTACCGCCCGGGTCGCGCGCGGAATATCACGAGCGGCGGCGGCGGAAAGCTCCACGAAGTCACCGAGCCGGGCGGCGTCCTCCGGCTCGTCAGCGGAGGCGGGCCGGCCGGCTCACCAGGCTTGACGGGGTCCTGGGTTCAGCGCCCGCCGGCCGCGTCGGCGACGGCGGCGGCGATTGACTGCGCCGTGGCCTGGACGGGCGTGCCCGCGACCAGGACGGTCGGCGTCGCCTCCACCCCCAGCGCGATGGCCCGGGCGGTCACGTACGGCGCCCAGTCACGATAGGGCAGATCCGACACGCAGGTCGAGAAGGCCATGCTGTCCAGCCCTACCGTGCGGCCGATCTCGGCGAGTTCGGCGTCGCTCAGGCCCGCCCCGCCCTCGGGTGGCTGGTTGACGTACAGCGCGTGCGCGTATTCGGCAAAGCGTCCTCCGTCGGCGGCGCAGCCTGACGCCGAGGTCGCCCGGGTGGAGTACTTCGTCGTCGACGCGTCATCCAGGAAATTCATGGGATGGTAGACCAGGCTGATCCGCCCTTCGGCTACCAGGCTGGCCAGCGTGTCCCCGGACGACAGCTCGAACCGCTGGCAGTACGGGCACATGAAGTCGATGAAGGCATCGACGCGGACCGGGCCGTGCCCGATCGTCACCCCGTCCCCTTCTTCGGTCGCGCCCGCGGGAAGGCGGCTCGGCACGGTCGGATCGGTCATGGATCCCTCCGGGATGCTAGGCGGCGATCAGGGCACCTCGAACGACGCGAATCACAGCCGCGATTATCGCACCTCACTCCGTCGCGCGCCGACGGAGGTCAGCCCGAGTCACGATCACGGCCCGGTGTGAGGCAGCCAGGACACAGCCCGCCCTGTCATTGGTCTTGCGGGCCATCGGCTGCCTGCCCTAGCGCGGCGGGTCGGTGGCCAGGTTGCCGGCGGATTTGAGGGTGTCGGGGTGATCGTGGCCGAGGACGCGGCGGCGCCGTTCGAGCGTGTCCTGGTCCAGGTCGCGGGCGGCCCGCGTCTCGCCGAGCGCCCGCAGGTCGGCGGCCAGGTTGCTGGCGGATTTGAGGGTGTCGGGGTGATCGTGGCCGAGGACGCGGCGGCGGCGCTCGAGGGTGTCCTGGTCCAGGTCGCGGGCGGCCGGCGCGTCGCCGAGCGCGCGCAGGTCGGCCGCCAGGTGGTTTGCGGAGTTGACGGTGTCGGGGTGGTCCGGGCCGAGGACGCGGCGGCGGCGCTCGAGGGTGTCCTGGTCCAGGTCGCGGGCGGCCCGCGCCTCGCCGAGCGCGCGCAGGTCAGCGGCCAGGTTGCTCGCGGAGCGCAAGGCGCTGAGGTGATCCTGGCCCTGTGAGCGGCGATAGCGCTCGAGTGTGTCCTGGTCCAGCTCGCGGGCCGCCCGCGCATCGCCCAGCATTCGCAGGTCCATAGCCAGGTTGTGGGCGGAGTTCAGGGTGTCGGCGTGGTCTTCGCCGAGGACGCGGCGGCGGCGCTCCAGCGTGTCGCGGTTCAGGTCGCGGGATTCGCCGTAGCGGCACAGCTCCCAGAGCGTCCAGGCGAGATAGTGCGCGGCCATCAGCGTGTGCTGATGATCTTCACCGAGCCGAGCGCGCCACTGATCGTGAACAGCGCTGATGAGATCCCGCGGGGTACGGGCATCGCCGCGCTCGATCAGGTACCAGCACACGTGGCAAACTAGCTCGCGCAGGGCGGGGCTCTCGGTGGCGGCCAGGTCGGCGGCCAGCACGTGCGGCATCAGCTGTGCCCACCGCGCCCATTTGCCGGGATCGGGCGGGTCGCCGGGCTCGCCGGCCGCCAGGATCGCCTCCGTGCACTTGCGCGTGGCGGCGGCGCGGGCCGGGGTGAGCCGGTCGCGGAGGATCGCCTGGGTGAGCCGGTGCATCTGCAGCCCGCGGTGATCGACGCGGGCCAGCGACTGTCTCGACATGTGGGCGAGGGTCTGCCGCCAGGCCAGCGGGTCGGCGGCCCGCGCTGCCAGCTCGCCCGGCAACAGGCCGATGGCACTGGTGAACAGGCACTCAGGAATCGGCTCGGGCGCCAGGAATGCGCAGAGGCTGGCCAGCTCAGCGGCCGCCGGGTCGCTGTCGGCGAGCCGGTCCGCTATCAGAGCGGTGGCGGCCGCCAGCGAGCGCGGGTAAGAACCAGGTTTGCCGCGGTCTAGCAGCTGCCTGGCCCGGGTCCGCAGCAGGTCCAGGTACTCGCTTGCCGGGGTGCCGGTGTCCGCCATGAACCCGGCGGCTTGGGCGATGGCCAGCGGCAGGTCGCCGAGCTCGGTGGCGAGCCCGTCGGCCTCGGTCTCGGTGAGCCTGGGAAGCCGGCGCTGGAACATCTCGATCGATTCGGCCCGGGTGAGCACGTCTATCTCGATCGGCGTGCCGACCTCGCCCCAGCCATGCTCACGGGAGGTGATCAGCACGTGCCCGCCGCCCCCCGGCAGCCAGGGCGTCACGTCAGCCGGAGCCTGCGCATTGTCGAAGATCAGCAGCCATCGACCGCGCTGCCGCAGCTCGGCCAGTACCGCTGCCCGCACCGCCTCGGTCCCTGTTCCGCCCGCAATGCATCCCAGCGCCAGTCCGAGGCTCGCGACCTGGTCGCCGATGAGCGCGTCTTGGTCGGCGTTGATCCACCAGGCCAGGTCATAGATTCCAGCGAAGCGGTGCGCGTACTCGGCCGCCAGCTGGGTCTTGCCCACCCCGCCCATCCCGTACAGCGCCTGCACGACCGCCGCATGCCCGGCCAGCAGCCGCTCCTGCACCGCGGCCAGCAGCTTGTCGCGTCCCGTGAAGGCAGGATTCCGGGCCGGGATGTTCCACACCCGCGGCATCGTCTCGGGCAGTCGCGATCCGGAGCTTCGCAAGGCAGTCAGCACGTCCGCGGCCGGGGTGCGCCCGCGGGCGGCCGCCGCGAACAGCACGGCTGCCGGCTCGGTCATGCCCAGCGCCCCGGCCAGCAGGAGGGCGGTGTCCTTGCGGGCGGTGCGGTTGATACCGCGTTCCAGGTCGCTGACCGCCCGCGAGGAAAGGCCAGCCGCCGCCGCCAGTTCCTCTTGGGTCAGCTTCGCCTCGCGCCGGAGCTGCCGCAACAGCCCGGCAAACGAAAGAGAACCCTGCTCCCGCTCGTGCTCCTGCTCCTGCTCCGTCAAGGCCCACGCCCTTGCCCAAGCCGACAGACCGCGCCTCGCCACCACCGCTGTAGTAAGGAGAGCACGCTGCGCCAACAATACGTCGGACCCGCGCTGTGCGTCATCCTGTGAGCGGTCATGTGAGCGGCTACGTATGGTGCCCGATCCGCCCGCCCGTGAGCCTGGGACCAGAAGCCGGAAAGGGAGGGTCCATGGGTCAGCATCCAGTGTTCGCGCGAATTCGTCCTGCGAAGAGAACTATGCGCTGCTTGATGATCGCTTCGGTTGCTGCCGTTATCACGGTCTCAACTGGGTCGATAACAGCGGCGATGGCCGCCTCTCAGCCGTCCATGATCACGAACGATAACAGCGTCAACATCGCGGGCCACGGCGCGGGCAATTCACTGCGGTTCTTCTGGGCGGTGAACGGGACGAGTACCTGGCATCCGGAGACGGTCGCGGGCCGGAACACGACAGGCTCGGCGCCGTCGATGACCCAGGACGGCGGCGACGTCAATATCACGGCCGTGGGCGCGGGCAACAGCCTGCGTTTCTTCTGGGCGGTGAACGGGACGAGTACCTGGCATCCGGAGACGATCGCGGGCAAGAACACGACCTACTCCGCGCCGTCCATGACCACCGATGGCAATGACGTGAACATCGCCGTCGAAGGCCCGAACCACACCCTGCTCTTCTACTGGGCCGTGAACGGGACGAATACCTGGCACCGGGAGCAGATCGCGGGCAAGGACACGACGTACTCCGTGCCGTCGATGACCAACGATGGCAATAGCGTCATCATCGCCGCCGAGGGCGCGAAACATACCCTGCGGTTCTACTGGGCGGTGAACGGGACGGCGACCTGGCATCCGGAGATGGTCGCGCGCGGGAACACGACGTACTCCGCGCCCTCCATGACCACCGATGGCAATGACGTGAACATCGCCGTCGTGGGCGCCGGCAACCGGCTGGCGTTCTTCTGGGCGGTGAACGGGACGAGTACCTGGCATCCGGAGACGGTGGCGGGCAAGAACACGACCTACTCCGCGCCGTCCATGACCACCGATGGTAATGACGTGAACATCGCCGCCATGGGCGCCGGCAACCGCCTGCGGTTCTACTGGGCGGTCAACGGGACGAGTACCTGGCATCCGGAGACGGTCGCGGGCAAGAACACGACCAACTCCGCGCCATCGATGACCAACGACGGCAATAGCGTGAACATCGCCGCCGTCGGCGCCGGCAACCGCCTGCGGTTCTACTGGGCGGTCAACGGGACGGCGACCTGGCATCCCGAGACGGTCGCCCCCAGGGGCAGCATGGCGTAGCATCCGCCGGCGATTTCCGGCTCGGGTTCCCGCGTGGAGTCGTGAGCGCCCCGCCGCCCGTGAGGGTGGCGGGGCGCCTCTTTCGCGTGCGGATCGCCCCGTCGGCACGGACCTTGACCGCTCAGAACTCGCTAGTCAGGCGGCGCCGAGCGAAGTGCCGAGTAGGTGGAGCGGGAGCGGGCCGTTGGCCAGCACCGCGTCGTGGAACTCGCGCATGTTCCTGGTGCCGCGCAGCTCACGCAGGTACCAGTGGCCTACGTGGTAACCCAGTGCCTGACCGGGATCGTCGACGGCGTAGCGGAGCAGTTCGCTGGCGATCTCCGGTTCGGACATGAACGCGCGGGCACGCAGGCAGGCCGCGGCCCGGTCCAGAGACCAGCCGAGCACGTTGAGGCCGGTGTCGACCACCATCCGCGCGGCGAAGAACCGCTCGGAGGTCATCCAGCCGTACCGGCGGTTCTCGCGGATCGGTGTACATGCCGATCTCGTCGCACACACCGGCCGCGTACTCTGCCCAGCCCTCGAGGTACCCGTTGAGCGCGAACGTGCGCAGCCCGGTCTGCTGGCGCCGGATCGGATGCAAATCCGTGTTCTCGGCAAGCAGGCTCATCTGCAGGTGATGCCCGGGCAGTCCCTCGTGGTAGATCAAGCTCGCGGCCTGTAGCAGCGGCCGCTCCGGAAGGTGGGAGGCGTTGTAGTGGTAGTAGCCGGCGCTCGTCCCGGCGGGCGGCTGGTAGTAGCCGTAGGTCATCCCGCTGAGTTCGGCATTCAGCGGGCGCAGCCGGAACGGCGCGGTGGGAAGGCGGGAGAAGTAGCGAGGCAGTTCGGGCAATACCCGGTCGATGTGCGCCTGGAAGATCCGCTCCAGGTCGGCGGGTGACGTGGCGTACATGTCCGGATCGCCGGCCAGCGCCGCCCGGTGCGCCGTCTCGTCGCTGATGCCGAGTTCGTCGCGGATCCGTTCCGTAATCCGCTCGATCTCCGCAAGCCCGACCGCGTGCACCTTCTCGGCGGTCAGGTTCAGGCCGGTGTGCAGCGATATCAGCCCGGCGTAGCACTCGGCGCCGCCCGGGTACTGTCCGATGCCCACCCCTTCCCCGCCCGCCAGTCCATCATCGGCCAGGTCATCGAGGATCCGCCGGAAGGCGCCGTAGATCCGGCCACGTACGATCCCCGCGGTTTGGTCGGTGAGCCGGCCGGCCGGACCTGGCGCCAGGCGCTCACAGCGGCCAGGGGCGACCAGCAGGCCGTCGGCAGTGGCGGCGAGGCCGCTCATCGTCGAGGTGGCCTCGGGCACGGCCCAGGCCGGCAGCCGGATACCACGCTCGCGCTGGGCTCGCATTGTGTCGCCGATCTGCTCGACCATCGCGGCGTAGTCGTTCAGCAGGCTTAGGTACCGCTTAGCATCCGCCGCGGTCGCCAGTTCGGCGGCTTCGAAGATCTCCTCCCGGTAAGTGCTGAGCGCCATCGCGTTGTAGGGCGTCACCGGGAACCGGAACCAGAACCGCTGCGCTTCCGCGGCCTCCTGCGCAAGGTGATCGCGCAGGAACGCGGCATCAATTCCATCGATCCCGGCAAGCCGGTCAAGCGTATTCTTCGCGAACGAGACGTCCTGCTCCATGGCTTCCGGGCCGCCGGAAGGCAAGGACTCCACCTCCCGCCCGAACCGCAGCGCACTGACCGGATCCCGCGCGAGCGCGCGCTCCCACAGCAGGTCACTCAATTCCGCCGCAATCGGCTCAGCCATCCCGGCAGGCTACAGCGCCGGACCGGCCTATCGCGACAGCGCGACCGGCTGGCCCGCACGACGGGCGGCAGGCAGCCGCGCCGAGGGTGCCTTCGGCTTCACGAAAGGAGGACCACGCAGTGCTTGCCGGAGAATAACCCGAGGGTCCTCGTTCTGGGCGCCTGGCTGCGGGCAAGCCGCTTGCCCGCCGCCCCCGGCCGGCGGGCAAGCCGGCCGGCCGCCCCACCCCGGCCGGGATCGTGGGTCAAAACGGGTGCGGCACCCTCCGATGCGGTGAGTATGTCCTATTTTGCTGTACTTCGCACCCAGCCGCTAGTACCTGTTTTCGGGATCGTGGGTCATGCACGGCGAATAGCGCCGCAGATGACCCACGATCACGACCCGGGCCCCTCAAACGGGGTGAAATGTCCCGTTTGCCCGTCCGTTTTGCCCGTTCCGGCGCGACGGCCCCGCATCTGACCCACAATCTCGCCTGCCGCTGCCCGTTGAGGACCTGAGGTGAGAGTCGCATCACATTCGTGGTCCTGGAAATGCTTGGGTAGGTCAAGTAGTTGTATAGTGCAGGTAGTTGTAGAGCGCAAGCAAGCGGAGGTGCGGCGATGACCCCTGACCAGGAGACAGGAGGCCAGGCTGCCGTGACCGCTGTCGCGGACAGCGTGCGAGACCTCGTTCGAGCCGTGCGCAAGTCCAAGGCGCGCATGACAGCCGACGGCCGCGATGACGTGGAGTCCGCGACGCACACGGTCCTGCACATGGTCGCGGCGGGCGGGCCGATGCGGGCCAGCGAGCTCGCGGGAAGCGTGCACTCGGACCTGTCCACCGTCAGCCGCCAGGCCGCCGGGCTGGTCGCCGACGGCCTGCTGGAGCGCCGGGCCGATCCCGTCGACGGCCGGGCCTCGTTGCTGGCCCTGACCGCGGCAGGGGAAGCGGCCGTCGCCGCCCGCGAAGCGAGCCGGGTGGCCTTCTTCGCCCGGGTGCTGGACGGCTGGACCGAGGGCGACCTGCGGCAGTTCGCCAGCATGATGACCCAGTTCACCGCCTCCTATGATCAGGTCCACGCCGCCGTGATCGCTGAGCAAGCGCAGCAAGCACAGCAAGAACGAGCCGAGTGAGCGTAGCCAGCCGCGCCCCCGGCGCCGCCCGCCACTGAACGTCAGCAAGCCCTGAAGTACGAAAGGCCCCCCATTGTGACTTCAACCGTAAGTCGGCCAGTTCCGCATGCCCAGCGCGAGGAGCTGAGCCACCGGCAGATCCTGACCATCTTGTCCGGGCTGATGCTCGGCATGTTCCTGGCCTCGCTTGACCAGACGATCGTCGCGACCGCCATCAAGACCATCGGCAACGACCTGAACGGCCTGTCCGCGCAGGCCTGGGTGACCACCGCGTTCCTGATCACCTCGACGATCGCGACGCCGCTGTTCGGCAAGCTGTCGGACATCTTCGGCCGCAAGCGCCTGCTCATGGCGTCGATCGGGATCTTCGTGATCGGGTCGGCAATGTGCGGCCTGGCCCAGTCGATGTACGAGCTGGCCGCCTTCCGGGCGTTCCAGGGGATTGGCGCGGGCGGCATCATGCCGCTGGCGCTGGCCACGATCGGCGACATCATCCCGCCGCGCGAGCGGGCCCGCTACCAGGGCTACATGATGGCCGTGTTCGCCGGCTCCTCGGTCCTCGGCCCGGTCCTCGGCGGCCTGCTGGCTGGCGCCCCGACCATCGCCGGCATCACCGGGTGGCGCTGGATCTTCTACATCAACGTCCCGGTCGCGGCCATCGCGCTGGTCGTCATCGCCCGGGTGCTGCACGTCGACAACGCGCGCAAGGAGCGGCGCATCGACTGGGCCGGGTCGGCCGCTCTGGCGATCGGGCTGGTGCCCCTGCTCGTCGTGGCCGAGCAGGGGAGCGGCTGGGGCTGGGCGTCGGCCGCCGCGCTGCTGTGCTACTTCATCGGCGTGGCCGGCTTGGCTGCCTTCCTCG
>Ga0210395_10003534_pt1 | contig 11984 bp, 11 predicted proteins | sample IncBWH4OmetaG_FD_150861 | JGI IMG/M metagenome (GOLD analysis project Ga0210395, IMG submission 150861) | Forest soil microbial communities from Barre Woods Harvard Forest LTER site, Petersham, Massachusetts, United States - Inc-BW-H-4-O ...
CAGCTTCGGATCGGACAGCAGCACTCCCAATTCTCCCGACCACTCCCCGGCAAAGCCGAACCAGGGCCCCGCTATCACCATCATCGCCACGTCCCGCTCTGGCGGAGTGTTTGATTTCTACGGCAAACTCCCGGGCGACAACTACGCGGTCTATATCGATACTTCGATCGGCATAGTCGTGATGCAATTTGCCGAGGTCAATCCCCCCGCGCCACAAGCCGGAACGCCCACCGGCCCGCGAGCCTACGTCACCGATTTGCCCACGGGCCTTCCACACGCCCGCGTCGTCATCAAATGCAGAGTCGATACTTCCGGCAAGCTGCAGAATCTCCAGGTGCTCGAGCCCGGTCCGGCGGCGATGACCGCCAAGATCATGGCCGCACTCCCCAACTGGAAGTTCCGCCCGGCCATGCGCGGCACCCATCCCATCGAAGTCAACGCCATCCTTGGCTTCAACATCGACACCAACGATCGCAATTAGCTTGGTACCCGCTCCTCTGCGCGGAAAACTCGCGAATGCCAGGGGTACCGTGGAAGAGCGGCGCTTCAGCGCCGCGTAAAGCACTACAAAAAGGAATCGGGCTTTAGCCCCTTGTGACATCCAACCTTGTCATCCACAGCCCCAACGTCCGATCATCACAGCGGAGGCGGTGCACGAAAGCAGTTTTTTCGCGCTCAGCCCAAAGCCAAGTCCCATGAAGTCAAGATTTTGCCCACAAATGATTGATTCCAAGAGTCTATTTTGCGTTTTCACGCCAACGCGATGATTTCAATAGATCAGGGGGAGGGGGGTATCACTAGCTACGAGAAGGTAAATAGGCTTTTTCCTAAAGCGAGACGGAATTTCAGCGCATGTTTTTCAGAGCCGCTACTTGGTCTGCAATCGCAGCCTCGCCAGAAGCGCGTACGACTTGCGAAACCAGGGACGCTCCCTCCGCCGCTGGTATCCCGGCATACTCGGTCTTTTGTCGAGAATTTTCTGAGCCCACTCGCGAGCCTCGTCCGCTCGCCCCTGCGACTGCAGGAAGAGAGCGTAGTTGTAGTAAGTCTCCGAACTCGTGGAGGTTTTCGTAGCCTGCTGAAACAAAGCCTCGGCTTTTTCCGGCTGTCCGGTTTGCGCGTAGGCATGAGCCAGCAGCCCCTTCGCACGCTGGAAGTCGTAATTAGGATCAGCCGCAACTGCACGCTCAAGATCGGGAGCCGCCGCGGCAAAATCGCCCAGTTCGACCTCTGCGATGCCCCGCCGGTAAAAGGGATCGGCCGAATCAGTTCGCGACGAGATCGCTTTATCGTAGCAAGCGCGTGCCCGGGCAAAATCGCCGTCGTCAAGATAGAGCAGCCCCAGTTCTTCGTAGTTCCCCGCCGAAGGATTATCAAGAATAGCCCGCTCCAGTTCATGAATCCGCCGCCGCCTCGGAAACGCCTGAAACGACCCGCGCAGCAGCCCGGCATCGGGAATCACTTCAGCGACAATGTAGATCAGCGCCCCAACCCATCCCAGAAACAGAATGATAAAAATCCAGTAAGTGTCCGGCCGCCGGCGGATGAAGTGAACAATCGCCACCGCCTGCAGAACAAATCCCCATCCGCCGAGAAAGAAGAGAAGTGATCCCATGGACAGCGAAGAATATCACGGGCCTTCACGGATGCTAGAATCAGCAGTGGTCAAGCCTTTCACGCCGCCGATTCGACTGATCGCTTCCGACATCGACGGCACATTGCTCAATCCCCAGTTCCAGATTTCCGAAGATGACCTGGCAGCACTGCGGCGAGCGCATGCCGCAGGTATCGAGATCGTGCTAGTCACGGGACGTCGTCACGCTTTCGCCCTGCCCATTGCCAGACAATTGGGTTTCGATCTGTGGCTGATCAGTTCAAACGGCGCCGTAACCCGCTCTCTGTCCGGAGAGACCTTCCACCGCGACCTGATGCCGCGCGAGACCTGCCGCGAGTTGTGCGGCACCATGCAAGCTTTCCGTGGCAATACCGTTCTACAGTTTGACAAGGATTCCAAAGGCGCAATCGTGCTCGAACACATGGACGACTTGAACCTCAGCATCCGGCGCTGGCTGGAGAAGAATATGGCCTACATCGAGTTCGTCGTCCCTATCGAGAACGCACTGGTGAACCATCCCGTGCAGGCAATGTTTTGCGGCTCCATGCAGCGGATGAGCGGCGCCCTACGGACACTCGAAGCCAACGGCATGAAAGGAAGAATCACAGTGCTGCGCACCGAATATCCCGAGCGGGATTTATCGATGATCGACGTGCTGAATGTTGGTTGTTCGAAAGGCCACGCCCTCGAGCGCTGGGCCGCGCATCGGGGATACCGCCGCGAGCAGGTCATGGCCATCGGTGACAACCACAACGATGTGGAAATGCTTGAGTTCGCCGGCCATCCGGTTATCATGGGGAATGCCTGCGAGGAGTTGCGCGGCCGCGGCTGGAGCGTAACCCTCGGCAATGATCGCTGCGGCGTAGCGGCAGCCGTCGCGGAAGTGATCGGCAGCTAACGGAGAGGCTCCGACGGGAATGTTCGGGAAGGGCACGGCTTAAGCCGTGCCGTAGACGAGCCCCCGAGGATGTGGGCTTTAGCCCCTGAGGGCTTGACGCGAGCAGATTCTTAAAAATGAAGAAGACCATCCAGATCGGGCAGTGGGCAGCGTTCATCGCGCTGCTAACAGCAGCAGCGCTTCCCTGCTCCGCCGCGGATGCGGCCGTTCTGCGCAACGGATTCTCCATCCGCCACGAGCGCCGCCAGGTCATCGGGACCATCACCCGCCTGTATATCGATGGCGACAACTCGAGTTTTGTCGATGTACCAACAGAAGAGATCGACCACTTCGAAGCTTTGCCGGCGGAATCGTCGCCGCGCGAACCGGCAAAAGCAAACAACGATCCCTCCCGATCGCAATCTCCGGCAACAAACTTCCAGCCTTCAACGGATCTAAACGAAGTCGTACGAGAAGCAAGCGGAACCTACCATCTGGATCCGGATCTGGTAAGCAGCGTGATTCGCGCCGAGAGCGGATTCAACGTACGGGCGGTCTCGCCGAAAGGCGCGCAAGGACTGATGCAGTTGATGCCCCAGACCGCATCAGAACTAGGGGTGCACAACGCATTCGACCCGCAAGCGAATGTGGAAGGCGGCGCGCGCTACCTGCGCGAACTGCTGGAGCGTTATGATTTTGATCTGATCAAGGCGCTGGCCGCTTACAACGCAGGCCCGCAGCGAGTGGAGCAGTACGGCGGTGTTCCGCCCTATTACGAAACCAAAGCCTACGTAGCACGCATCGTACGCGACTTCAACAAGAAAAAGCTCGCCGCAAAAACCGCAGCACCTCCGAAGAGTTCAGAGAGCAACGCAACCGGAACTCCAGTTCCGGCGGCCAAACCGCATAAGTCAGTTCCGCAGGCCCAGGCGAAAGCGGCCCCCGCACCCAGCCAGTAAACCACGCCTTCGTTTGACCCTCCCCTCCCACTCATTTACCTTGGGAGTGCCGTTTCCGCTTCGCGTTGCGAGGTCGCGGCGCGAGGCTGCCCCTTTCATGGACAAAAAGCGCATCGTGGCCAGTGCGGTGGTGTTCCTCATTCTGGCCGTTCTGGTTTACCTGCAATATCGTCACTGGCAGAGCTTTGATTGGGCTACGTTCTGGGCGCAAACCCACCTCATCAAGAAGTTTCACGTTTTGCATGCCATCGCTCTCATCTATATCGCGTATTTCCTGCGCGCCGTGCGATGGAAGATTTTCCTGAAGCCGGTGCGTCCGAAAGCAACAATAATGGACATGCTGTCTCCGACCATGATCGGGTTCACCGGCCTGGCTCTGCTAGGGCGGGCGGGAGAATTCATTCGTCCCTACCTGATCGCTCGCCGCACCGATCTTCCCTTTTCTTCGCAGTTGGCGGTGTGGACCGTGGAACGCATTTTCGATATTGGCGCGTTCACCGTCCTCATCGTACTGGCGATTTTTCTGCCCAGCGCGTTACCTGCGATTCCGCATCCGGAGTACTACAGGCGCTTTCAGGAAGGCGGCTTTTTTCTGGTCGGCATCGTGCTCGTAACCACAGCGGCCGCGATCGTGATCCGGCGCAGTGGAGACGCAGTGGCGCGGTGGGTGGAACAGAAGTTCGGGCATCTCTCTTCGAACGTCGGCCACAGGTTGGCTCAGAGGGTGCGTGAGTTTGGCGCGGGACTGGACACGATTCACGGGCCCGCGTCGATGCTTTGGCTGAGTCTGGTGTCGGTTGGGATGTGGTACATCATTGCGCTCGCATACCAGGAAGTTACGCACTCTTACGGCCTGGCGGCGCTGGAAATTCCCGTGTCACAGATTCTGATTCTAATGGGAGCGAGCATGGTGGGTTCGATGCTGCAGTTGCCGGCGGTTGGCGGTGGCTCGCAGATGGCGACCATCGCCGCGTTGTCGAGCGTGTTCGACGTGCCTCCGGAAATGGCAGCGAGTTGTGGAATTCTGCTGTGGCTGGTCACGTTCGCGGCAGTCGTGCCCATCGGCTTGGCGCTCGCGCACCATGAAAGGTTGTCACTGCGGAAGTTGTCGAAGGAAAGCCATCAGGCCGAAAAGGCGGAAATTGCTGGGCCTCCGGCGTAAAGCAGGTCGCTGTCGATCATGCAGGTACGGGCTGCAAGGCGCGGTGGCACTCCCCTGTTACAATTTCTATATTGATCCCGACCATTCAACGTAGTTAGACAGGTTCGTTTTCGATCAACATCAGCGCCATGAAATGTCCCTTCTGCGGATTTGCGAATGACAAGGTAGTTGACTCGCGGGAAAGCAAAGAGGCGGAATCGATCCGCCGCCGGCGCGAATGCCTGAAGTGCAGCAAGCGCTTCACTACTTACGAGCGCATCGACGAAATCCCATACATGGTCGTCAAGAAAGACGGCCGGCGGGAAAAGTTCGACCGCCAGAAAGTTCTGAACGGCCTGCTGCGGGCGTGCGAGAAGCGACCGGTACCCATCAGCAAACTGGAACAGATTGTGAACGAGGCCGAATCGTTCGTCATCGAATCGCAGGAACGCGAGCGCAAGACCAGCGAACTGGGCGAACTCATCATGAACCGCCTGCGCCGCTACGACAAGGTGGCGTATGTGCGCTTTGCCTCCGTCTACCTGGATTTCAAGGATGTAAAAGAATTCATGAACGAGCTGACGGATTTGGTGAAATCGAAAGAGACTGAGCCCCGTACGAAACAGACGGCAAAAAACTAACTGATCGGGTCGAGGTGTCCATGAGAGCGTTTGTTGTGCTTTCCTTATTCGTTGGCCTCGGGACCGGTGTCATGGCGCAGGATGAGGAAACGAAGTGCTGCTGTACGACCTATGACATGTCCGTTTGCCTCTCCAAAATTCACGACAAGGTCGATGCAGAGCTCAATGCGACCTACGAAAAGGCTTTGAGACTGACGCAGAGATTCGGCGACCAGGACGTTGAGAACCTCAGGGACGCGGAGCAGAAGTGGATTGCGTACAGGGATGCGGCGTGCAAAGCTGAGTACGGCTTGTGGGGAAAGGGTAGCGGAGGACCCAACGCCTACGGTATGTGCATAATCAGACTTACGAGACAGCGTACGAACGATCTCAAGAATGTTTACACGAAAATGAATCGGTAAAGTTGGCGTACGCGGGACGGTTTCGATATGGCACATAAAGTTACTCTGATTCCCGGCGATGGCATCGGCCCCGAGGTGACTCGGGCCACGGTGCGCATTCTGGAGGCGACTGGCGTGAAGTTCGAGTGGGAGTCATTCGCCGTGGGCGCCGATGCCTTCGAAAAGCATGGTGAATACATTCCAAAAGAAGTGATCGAATCGATCGAGCGCACGCGCGTGGGATTGAAGGGACCAGTCACCACGCCCGTAGGCGGCGGCTTTTCCAGCATCAACGTGGCGCTCCGCCAGAAATTTGAGCTGTACGCCAACTTCCGCCCGATTCGTAATCTGCCTCACATCCCCACGCGCTATCCGGATGTCGACCTGATCATCGTGCGCGAGAACACCGAGAGCCTGTATTCCGGTCTGGAGCACGAAGTCGTGCCCGGCGTGGTAGAAAGCCTGAAAATCATCACTGAGAAGGCCTCCACCCGCATCGCGAAGTTTGCCTTCGAGTATGCCCGCAAGAATCAGCGCAAGAAGATTCATGCCATCCACAAAGCCAACATCATGAAGCTGTCGGATGGCTTGTTCCTGCGCTGCTGCCGCACCGTGGCCAAACAGTATCCCGAGATCACTTACGGCGAGCACATCGTCGACAACACCTGCATGCAACTGGTGATGAATCCTTATCAGTACGACATGCTCGTGATGGAAAACCTTTACGGCGACATCATTTCAGATTTGTGTGCGGCGTTTGTGGGCGGCCTGGGATTCGTGCCCAGCGCCAACCTGGGCGACCACTGTGCGATTTTCGAAGCGGTCCATGGTTCAGCGCCTGACATTGCGGGAAAGAATCTTGCGAACCCAACCGCACTGCTGCGATCCGGACTGCTGATGCTGCGTCATCTCGGCGAGTTCGACGCGTCCCTGCAGATTCGCAACGCACTGGAAAAGGTGTACCGGCATCCCGAGAAGCTGACGAAAGATATCGGCGGTCAGGCGGGAACGTCGCAATTTGCTGATTCGGTGATCGAAGAAATGGAAAAAGCGAAGACCGCGCCAGCCGCGGTTCACTAGAGATGGGTTATCACTTTTCATCTTCTTCGATTCCGCCATTGACTCTCGCCGCAGATGAGAGTAAATTCGCCCGTTCTGGGGAATCTGGGGAATGGCGCGCACAACACGGCGTGTGGGGGTGATTCTGTTTCAGCTCGGCGGTCCTGACACGCTGGCTGCGATAGAGCCTTTCCTTTATAACCTCTTCTGCGACCCCGATATTATTGACTTTCCCTTTGCCCGCATCGGGCGCAAACCTCTGGCCAAACTTATTTCAACCACGCGCGCCCGCAAAGTTCAGCACCACTATGCAACTATCGGCGGAGGCTCGCCCATTCGCCGCTTCACCGAGCGGCAGGCGCGGGCGCTCGAAGCCGAGCTGACGAATCTTGGCCTCGACGCGCGGTGTTTTATTGCGATGCGATATTGGCATCCCTTTACCAGCGAAGCCATCGCGCAACTCAAGGCAGCGCAGTGCGATGAAGTCGTGCTGCTGCCGCTGTATCCGCAATACTCCTCGACCACCACGGGTAGCAGCCTGAATGAGTGGAAGCGCCTTTTCCACGGCGATGTTCCGGTACACAACGTGGATGCGTTCTACCAGCATCCCATGTATTTGGACGCGGTGATCGAAAAGATCGAAGAGGCGCTGGCACGATTTCCAAAGCCGGAACGCGCCGAGATTGTTTTCAGCGCGCACAGCGTCCCCATGTCGGTGATCGCGAAGGGCGATCCCTACCAGCGGCACATTGAGGAGACGGTGCGCCTTCTGATGGAGCGCGGGGGATTCCGCAATCCTCACCGGCTCTGCTACCAGAGCAAGGTGGGAGCCAGCAAATGGCTGCAGCCTTCCCTGCACCGCACGCTGCGCGACCTCGGCGCCGAGAAGGTGCGGGAGGTTTGCATCGTGCCGGTGGCATTCGTTTCCGATCACGTGGAGACTCTCGGCGAGATCGATCACGAAGCACGCGAGGAAGCGCGGCGGCTGGGCATCACGCAATTCGAAATGAGCGCAGGACTGAACGATTCTCCAAAGTTTATTTCGGCGCTGGCGCAGTTGGTGACGGACGCTCTGGGCGAAGAGGTCGATGCCTGCGTTCCGCCGGTGCTGATGGCGGCCGACTAGCAGAGAGCACGATTTGCTTGACGACGTTACTGCTCGAGAACTTTTTGTTCGGTTAGTAGAAAAGAATAAAGAATTAAGGAGGAAGACTCATGCCGGAACCGGAGGGCGCGAAGCCCACCCCGAATCCCGAGCCAGCCAAGTCGGCGGCCCCGAGCGCGGTTGATGCCACGAAGTACGTCGGCACGCCGGCGGTCGGAACCTCGAAGGCGGCAGCGGCTGCTGGATTGTCCTCGCCTGGGCCATCGAATACCGAGATCGACCGCCGCCGTCGCCGTCTGGTGTGGGTCGCAGTAACGGCATTCCTGACTGCATGGTTCCTGGCTTTCTTCCGGTTCTTTCTTCCTCGCACTCTTTTCGAACCGAACACAGTTTTCAAGATTGGCTATCCCTCGGAGTTCGCGCTGGGCGTCGACACAAAATTTCAGCAGAAATACCGCATCTGGGTCGATCGCACTCCAGACCGCGTGTTCGTGATTTACGCACGGTGTACCCACCTGGGCTGCACCCCGGACTGGAAACCGAGCGAGAACAAGTTCAAGTGCCCATGCCACGGCAGCGGCTATGACAGCGAAGGCATCAACTTCGAAGGCCCGGCTCCGCGTCCCATGGACCGCGCCAAGGTCGAACTGGCTCCCGATGGGCAGATCATTGTCGATACCTCGAGGCTCTATCAGTGGCCGAAAGGGCAGCCGTCACATTTCAACGATCCAGGAGCATTCTTGACGGGAGTGTAAGAGAGCAAGGTCTCGGGTCTTCGGTGTTAGGTCTCAGGCAAAACTCGAAAATCTAGCACCTAAGACCTGAGACCGAATACCTAAGATCTTCAACGTAGGACTCATATGGCTGACGAAAATAACGGCAAGAACGGCAAAGTAGGCCTGGTCGATCGCGTCAAAGATGACATTCAGGCGATGAAAGTCGACATCCCCGCCAAGGCGAAGGAGCAGATCGAAGGCCTGAAGGATCCGACCAAGACTCAGGTCTACACTTCGATTTTCCGCCACAAGCACGACGACACCCCGCGCAACCGGGCTCTGGGCGTGCTTTCCAACGTGTTCCTGCACTTGCATCCGGCGAAGATCAATCGCGACGCGGTGCGTTACAGCTACACCTGGGGCATGGGCGGAATCACATTTTTTCTGTTCATCATCCTCACCTACACCGGCGTTCTATTGATGTTTTATTACCATCCCAGCAAAGTGCAGGCGTTCCGCGACGTGCTCTACCTTGAGCACGACGTGCCCTTCGGAAAGATCCTGCGCAACATGCACCGCTGGGCGGCCCACCTGATGGTGATTGGCGTGTGGCTGCACATGTTCCGAGTTTTCCTGACTGGGTCTTATAAGAAGCCACGCGAATTTAACTGGAACATCGGCGTGTTGCTGCTGGTGTTTACTTTACTGCTCTCGTTCACAGGATATTTGCTGCCCGACGATCAGCTGGGATTCTGGGCCGTCACCGTGGGCACGAACATGGCGCGAGCCACGCCGCTGCTGGGGCATGAAGGCCCGTTCGGCTCGATGCTCGGCATGACGCCTTACAACGACGTGCGCTTCGGCCTGCTCGGCGGCTCGATCGTAGATGCGAATGCCCTGCTGCGGTCCTACATCTGGCACTGCATCGGAATTCCGATTGTCGCGTCGATCCTGATGATCGTTCACTTCTGGCGGGTGCGGAAGGACGGCGGAATCTCGGGCCCCGCGCAAGTAATGCTGGAAGCGGAAGCTGACAAGCCGCGCCGGGGGCCAAAGGCCGCGGGAGAGTAACGCGGTCGGAAAACAGCAGATTCCTCATCGGGCTTTCAGCCCGGTTCGGAACGACAAAGTATTTTTTAGTAATCGACACCGAGAACAATTATGGACTGGCGACAACTTTGGGAAATTTGCTCGGCTCCTGACAATGTGCCTATCGTAGGCTTGATTCCGCTACTGGGCTTCTACATTTATCTGGCCTGGAAGCAAGCGCGTGCCAACGACCAGTTAATCGCGCAGCTCGAGGCCGATCCCGCTCTGGCCAAGACGCACCACCGCAAGACCTGGCCCTTCAAACCTGGCTGGCAAAAAGAAGTGCATGTCTGGCCGTTTCTTCTCCGCATCGAATTTCTCGCCGCTATCATCGTCACGATTATTCTGATGGTCTGGTCGATCACGCTCAACGCCCCGCTGGAAGAGCCAGCCAACCCCAACCTGACCATGAATCCGGCAAAGGCCCCGTGGTATTTCCTCGGACTGCAGGAGATGCTTGTTTATTTCGATCCCTGGATCGCCGGCGTGGTCATGCCCACGATGATCATCGTAGGTCTCATGGTTATTCCATATGTCGATACCAACCCGCTGGGCAGCGGCTACTACACTTGGAAGCAGCGCAGGTTTTCCATCGGCACCTTTTTATTCGGCTTCATCATTCTGTGGGTCGCGATGATCATCATAGGAACCTTCATTCGCGGCCCCGGCTGGCAGTGGTTCTGGCCCGGGCAGACCTGGGATCACAACCGCCTCATCTATGAGGTGAACCGCGACCTTCCCGACATTTTCGGGATTACGTCGAACATGGCGAAGGCGCTTTTCGGCGCGGTCGTGGTCGGTGGCTATTACCTGCTCGGAGGTTTTCTCGTCTATTCGCTGTTCCGGCGATTCATGGCGAAAGACTTCAAGCGCATGAGCCTGCTGCAATTTTCCATCACTCAGTTTCTTTTGCTCACCATGGTCGCGTTGCCCTTGAAGATGGGGCTGCGCCTGCTGTGGCACATCAAGTATGTGTGGATTACGCCCTGGTTCAATATTTAGGTCTTAGGTGTCAGGTCTTGGGTCTTGGGATTTCGACTCAAGGCAGATTACGTTGTGGCGAAGTAGACAACGATGCAAGCCTATGACCCGAGACCTGAGAGCTAAGACCCGATTTTCCGGAGGAAGCGGTGCCTGAACAACCCAACCCCGAGCAGGATCCGATCACAAGCAAGTCGTACGCCGCCTATTACCTGGTCGCGATGGTGATTCTGATGGCGACGTTGTTCTGGGCTTTGTGGGATGAGGCGTGGACCCAGCGGCCCTGGAAGGCTTTCCAGGGGCAGTGGGTAAGCCGCTACAGCGCTTTCTTAAATACGGCGCGCTCGAAGTCGGCCACGTCGGAAAAAGATGTCGAGCAGAATCCCGATTACATCGCTCTCAAGCAGGCTTACGAAAAGACTTATCAGGATTCCAAAGCCCAGGCCGAAGAAGCGCGCAAGAAGCTCGACGACGCCAGCGCGCGCCTGCTCGCGGTGCAGAGTGTATTCACCGACCGGCGCGCCTACGTGAATGCGTTGACTTACGAACTCGAAACCAGCACCAGCGCATCCGCCAAGGCCAGCAAGCAAAAAGAGATTGACACATACAAGAGCGAACAGGCGACGGTTACGTATCCCGATGGCAGTAAGCAGTCCTATACGTTTCCTCAACTCGAAGAAAAATACAACGAGATCCGCGACGAGCGCACGAAACTAAGCCTCGACCTTGGCGACGTGTTAAAACCCGTCACTGCAGCCAAAGCGAAGATGGATGAATACATCTCCGACCACATGGTCGACCTCACGCCGCAGCAGATCGACGGATTGAAAAGGCGGGCGACCGAATGGGTTCCGGCGATTGTGCAGATTAATGTGGCCGAAGCTAACATCGTTGACCGGTGCGAATCCTGCCACATGAATACCCGCGAGCCTCTGAAAATCAGCGCGGTGTCGATGACAGCGAAGGGCGAGAAGAAGCCGGACGAGTACGCCGATGCCTTTGTAAGCCATACTCAGCCCGAGTTGCTGCAGATTCATGATCCGGAAAAGTTCGGCTGCTCGCCCTGCCACCAGGGCAACGGACGCGCCACCACGAGCGTCGAGAAAGCGCACGGAAACTACGAGCACTGGCTCTGGCCACTGTTCCCCAAGGAAAACGCGCAAGCCGGCTGCCAGAATTGCCACGCTGCCGACATGGTTCTGGCCAGCGGGGACGTTCAGTTCCAAACCATCAACAACGGCAAAGACCTCTTTCGCCAGCGCGGCTGCATGGGTTGCCATCGTTACGAGGGATACGACAAAGAGCCCGATGACCTGAACGCGATCAGTCAGCAGATCAAGCAGATCGAGAACCAGAAGATAGACAATCTCAAGCAGAACGCGTACCTGATGAAGCAGGCAGACGCCGCCGCGTCGAACGAA
>Ga0210395_10003536_pt1 | contig 11980 bp, 11 predicted proteins | sample IncBWH4OmetaG_FD_150861 | JGI IMG/M metagenome (GOLD analysis project Ga0210395, IMG submission 150861) | Forest soil microbial communities from Barre Woods Harvard Forest LTER site, Petersham, Massachusetts, United States - Inc-BW-H-4-O ...
GGAATGTCTGTTCCAATGCGCAATGCCCAGCGAGGGCCGCGTGCAGCACCTGATCCGTGAAGCAGAGCCACGTGGTGCCGGCGGCAAACGACAAGTCTGCTCGTGGCGCGCCGGACTGGTAGGCAGCGTCCAGCTTTCCTGTGTCGTGCAGACGCAGCATGATCCGATCGTATTCACTGCGCCGCCCCTTGGTGATGCCCAGGCGCTGCAGGAGCCAGGCGCTGCCGGGCACCGCCGAACCCGTGCGCGGCAGGAACTGGCGGGCGAAGTCAGGGAATGACTCGCCGACGCGCCAGGCACGTGGTGCGCCATCTGCCGAAGCGTTGCTGAACAGGCGGAGAATCCGCTGGCCACGCATCGGGCGGCTGGGAAACGCATCGACGTGCAGCAGCCGGTCGTCGTGCCGCGGCGAATACTGGCGGCCAGCGATCTCCGCTGGGCGGAAACTGGTGCGCGCCCGCTGCAGCGCAGACGCGTAGCCAGGCAGGAGATCGCGCAGCAATGTCTCCGCCATGTCGGCGAAGCGGCGCAGCATCGTTTGCAGTCGTTCGGCCTCGCCGCCGGACAGTGACGCGTTGCCGATGCGGCCCGTTGCAGCATCGAAGCTGATGTTCTTGCGCTCGCTACCCATGACAGTGGGCGACAGCAGGAACGTCTCGTCCGGCGCCAGACGGAACGGCAATCGCGCCATCAGCACGCGGCCGGCCTCCAGCGCATCGAGCGCCTGCGTCTGCACAGGCGGTGCGAATGGTCCCTGCCAGTCGGTGATCGGCAGTCCTTCGATGACGTCGCTTGCCTGCATCGCTATTCGTGCACCAACACCCAGTCATTGATGAAACTCGCCAGCCCATTGGCATGAAAGTCACGCTGGAGAGCCGTGTGATCGTAGTCCTCGCGCACCCAGTCGAGGAACGGCTTCCGCCCCTCGGCCTCGCGCGCGTAGTAGTGGAAGAATGCATCCAGCACGCCGGTCCGCGCCTGCCTGATATGGCCGAAGCGCAGCGAGAGTTGCGCCAGTGCCTGCCGCGAGGTGCCGCCCTGATACAGTACGAACAGTCCGGCCGCGAGCCCCGCGCGATCCGCGCCCGACTTGCAATGCAGCAGCGCCGGCGCGCGCATCTGCCGGAAGATGTCGAACAGCCGGAGGATCCGCTCGCGCTGCGGTGCGCCACGACTGTCCAGCGGCGCATCGACAAACTCCAGACCCAGGGCCTGGGCCGCCTCACGGCTCAGCGCATCCGAGCCATTGCCGGTCTCGCCGCGTAGGTTGATCAGCGTCTTCAGGCCGTAGCGGCGCGTGAGTGCCGCGAGGCGCGCCGGCGTCGGATGGTTGCAACGATACAGGCGTCCGGGCGCGACGGCGGCGAAATTGCTCCAGACCAGTCGGAACACCGCGTGGTCGACGACCAGCGCGTCAAGCCACGCGAGCGCGCGGCCGCCGGCGGTACTCACATCGCCTTTGAAGATGCTGTTCATTGGGACCGGGTTATGGCCGCGCCACGGGCTCGGGCGCAATCCGAGGCTACCCGGGGATCAGACCGGCCACATCCTCGCGGCCGTCCGATTGCAGCCCAGCGACCACGCCGGCTCGGTCCTCGGCAGGGCGGTTCTGGCTCATCTTCCATTTGCCCTCGAGCCGCGATATCGGCAGCGTGAAGCCGACGATGCCCTTCAGCATGACATCGATAAAATCGGCCGGCGCATCGGTCACCGCCCAGGGCTCGGCGCGAGGCGCCTCCTGCCGGTCGGTCAGCCGCGTCACCACATCGCGCAACCGCTCCGGGTCGTTGAAGAACTCGACCGTGCCGTAGGCGTGGATCGTCACGTAGTTCCAGGTCGGCACGACCTTGCCGGTCGCACGCTTGGTCTCGTACCAGGACGGCGTGACGTAGGCTTCCGGGCCTTGGAAGATCGCCAGCGCCTCGCCGATCGCGCCGCGCGCCTGCGGGTTTGGTCGCGCGAGATGGCCGACCAGCGTGCCATACGGGGCGGGGTCCGCGTCGAGCAGCATCGGCACATGGCTCGCTATCAGCCCGTCCTGCGTCACCGTGACCAAGGTCGCCAAGCCGGTGCGGCGGATCGCATCGTGCAGCAGGTCGATACGGTCTTCTTTGTGCAGCGGAGGAACGTACATGCGTGGTTGCTCAGGCGGCGGCGCGGATCGCGGCGGCGCGGACTTCGTCTCCGACGCCCGCCTCGAAGACCGCAAAATTCTTCTCGAACCGGCCGATCAGTTCGCTCGCCATCCGGTCGTATGCCGCCTTGTCCGACCATGACTCCCGCGGGTCCAGCACTTCGGCCGGCACGCCAGGCACCTGCTCGGGAATGGCGAGGCCGAAGAACCGCTCCTTGCGGAAACGTGTCCGCGCCAGACTGCCGTCCAGCGCGGCACGCAGCAGAGCACGCGTGTGGCGAATGCTCATGCGCTGTCCGACGCCGTATTGCCCACCGCTCCAGCCCGTGTTGACCAGCCAGCAATCTGCCTCATGCCGCCCGATGAGTTCGGCCAGCATTCGGCCGTACACCTCCGGTCGGCGCGGCAGGAAGGGCGCGCCGAAGCAGGTGCTGAAAGTCGCCACCGGCTCGGCGCCGAGCCCTTTCTCGGTTCCCGCGACCAGCGCGGCCTAGCCTGCCAGGAAATGATACATCGCCTGTGCCGGTGTCAGCTTTGCGATCGGTGGCATGACGCCGAACGCGTCGCAGGTCAGCATCACGACGTTGCGAGGCTGCCCGCCGCACAGCGATGGCTCGATGTTGGGGATGTACTCCACCGGATAGGCCGATCGCGTGTTCTCGGTCAGCGACTGATCGGTCAGGTCCAGCCTGCCGTGCCCGTCGGCGACGACATTCTCCAGAACCGTGCCAAAGCGGTGGCTGGCGGCCCAGATCTCCGGCTCATGCTCGGCCGAAAGGTTGATCACTTTCGCGTAGCAGCCGCCCTCGAAGTTGAACACGCCTGTCTCGCTCCAGCCGTGTTCATCGTCACCGATCAGCTTGCGGTGCGGGTCTGACGAGAGCGTGGTCTTGCCGGTGCCCGACAGCCCAAAGAACAACGCCACGTCGCCCTCGCCGCCGATGTTGGCGCTGCAATGCATCGGCATCACCCCGCGATCCGGCAGGATCCAGTTCATCACGGTGAAGATAGATTTCTTCACCTCACCGGCGTACTCGGTGCCAACTATGACGATGGCGCGCTGCTCGAACGACAGCGCGACGGCGGTACCGCTGCGTACGCCGTCGATCGCCGGATCTGCCTGAAAGCCTGGCGCGTGCAAGATAACGTAGTCTGGCTGAAAATCCGCCAACTCCTCGGGCTTCGGCCGGATGAAGATGTTGCGCGCGAACAGCGCCTGCCAGGCACCGGTGGTGACCATGCGCACCCGCACGCAATGCGCCGCATCGGCGCCCGCATACAGGTCCTGGGTGAACAGTTCCTGCCCCTGCAGATAGGCCTGCACGCGCGCCTTCAGCACGGCGAATTTCTCTGGTGCGAGGCGATTGTTGACACGGCCCCACCACACCTCGCCGGTCACCGACGGCTCATCGACCACGAACTTGTCCTGCGCCGACCGACCGGTATGAACACCGGTCGTGACGACCAGCGCGCCGTCGACCGACAGGCGCCCCTCGTCGCGCCGAACCGCCTCCGCCACGAGCGCCGGCGCGGTGAGATTTGCATGCACCGGCCGAGACGCGTGGACGCCGGTCCCGGCAAGCGCCTCAGCCGCAATGGTCTTCCAGTTCCTGTGCCTCGGGTGCGCGGTGTCGGCGACAAGCGTCAACGGCTTTGCTCCTGTCCTGGGCGGCGTGCGGCAAATGACGGGTGGGTCGATGATAAGAGTGGAAGTGCGAAACAATCTAGCCCATCCACACAACTTTGAATTGTGCGGCGCAGCATCACCCATGAGGTGACCATTGGGTGAGCCTGCGCTATGACGCGATGAAAGGAGACGACGCAACGTGAACCAGCCTTTCGGCATCAATAGCCTGCGCAATGGCCCGGACGGGCGCGGCCGCTTCGGCGAATTCGGCGGCCGTTTCGTCGCTGAGACGCTGATGCCGCTGATCCTGGAAGTGGAGCAGGCGTATCTGGCAGCGCGCGCCGATCCGGCGTTCAGGACAGAGCTGGACGCCTACCTGAAGAACTACGTCGGCCGACCCAGCGCATTGTGGTTCGCCGAGCGGCTGACGCGTCACCTCGGCGGGGCGAAGGTGTACTTCAAGCGTGACGAGCTGAACCATACCGGCAGCCACAAGGCCAACAACTGCATGGGCCAGATACTGCTGGCCAAACGCATGGGCAAGACACGGATCATCGCGGAGACCGGCGCCGGCCAGCATGGCGTGGCGACCGCGACAATGTGCGCGCTGTTCGGACTGCCGTGCACTGTCTACATGGGCGCCACCGATATCGAGCGACAGAAGCCCAACGTGTTCCGCATGAAGCTGCTGGGGGCGGAGGTGAAGCCGGTGACCTCGGGCGCGTCCACTCTGAAGGATGCGATGAACGAGGCGCTGCGCGACTGGGTCGCCAACGTCGAGGACACCTATTACCTGATCGGCACCGTCGCGGGCCCGCATCCGTATCCGATGATGGTTCGCGACTTCCAGTCGGTGATTGGCGAAGAGGCGAAGGCACAGTTGCGCGAAGCCGAGGGACGGCTGCCGGATGCCGCGGTGGCGTGCATCGGCGGTGGATCGAATGCGATGGGGCTCTTCCATCCGTTCCTGGACGATCCGTCGGTGCGGCTGATCGGCGTTGAGGCCGGCGGCCACGGCATCGAGACCGGTGAGCATGCCGCCAGCCTGACAGGGGGACGACCCGGCGTACTGCACGGCAACCGGACCTATCTGTTGCAGGACGATGACGGGCAGATCATCGAGGCGCATTCGATCAGCGCCGGTTTGGATTATCCGGGGATCGGGCCGGAGCATTCGTGGCTGCACGACATCAGGCGCGTCGAGTATGTGTCGGCGACCGATGAGGAAGCACTGGCGGCTTTCCAGCTGTGCACACGGACCGAGGGGATCATTCCAGCGCTGGAACCGGCGCATGCGCTGGCGCATGTGACGAAACTCGCGCCGACGATGGGAAAGGATCAGATCATTCTGATGAATCTGTGCGGGCGGGGCGACAAGGACATCTTTACCGTCGCGGAGCATCTCGGGGTGAGGCTGTGAGCCGGCGGAAAAGGCTTCTCCCCCTCCCCCCAATCCCCTCCCGCAAGGGGAGGGGGAGATTCTTCTTATGACGCGTATCCCCGCACGCTTTGCCGCGTTGAAGCGCGAAGGTCGCGGCGCGTTTATCCCCTTCATCGAGGCTTGGGATCCCGACGCCTCGACCTCGCTAGAGCTGCTGCGTGGCATGCCGACGGCCGGCGCGGACCTGATAGAGATTGGCATTCCGTTCACCGACCCAATGGCGGATGGCCCGATCGTCCAGGCCGCGGGCAAGCGCGCGCTGAAAGCCGGCGTGACTGTGCGGCATGTGCTCGCCTTGGTGCGCGAGTTCCGTCGTGACGACGACGCGACGCCGATCATTCTGATGGGCTATTTGAACCCTATCCTGTCCTACGGCGCCGAACGCTTCTGTGCCGATGCGGCCGGCGCGGGTGTCGACGGCCTGATCATGGTCGATCTCCCCACCGAAGAGGCCGACGTTCTGGTGCCGCACGCCGCCGCCCACGGCATCGACATCATCCGCCTGGTCGCGCCGACGACGAACGACGGACGCCTGCCGCTGGTGCTCGATGGCAGTTCTGGCTCCGTCTATTACGTCAGCATCACCGGAATCACCGGCACACGCAGCACCACGGCTGAGCATCTCGCCGAAGCAATTCCACGTATCCGCAAGGTGTCCGATCTGCCGATCGCCATTGGCTTCGGCGTCCGCTCGCCAGTGCAGGCAGCCGAGGCGGTGCGTGCCGCCGATGCGGCGGTCGTTGGATCGGCGCTGTGCACCACGATCGAGGCGAACCTCGGTTCACCTGACCTGGTGCGCAAGGTGCTCGATCAGGTAGGCGAGCTCGCCACCGGGGTGCGTCGGGCGCGCGAGCACGTCAAAGCGTAATGGATGCTTGCCAATGATGGAAGCCATAAGGGCCAGCGAAACACGATCGCATCGACACTCTGCTTGCCGCAATAATCAAGGTGCAGCGCGGGCACTCGATCGGATTGGCGCGCCGGTGCTCTCGTAGGCGACCGGCAAACACCCGCATACAGCCCAATCAAGAACTTGCGCTCAGGAGGATTTAATCAATAAATTAGCTCGTGCCGCCAGGTGACACCTGTTCGAATGGCCTTTGCCGGTATACCGGCGGCCACGCAGTTCGGCGGGACTTCACCTGATACCAAGGAGCACGCGCCTATAATCGAGCCCTTCCCTATATGCGAGCCCTTGAGGATCGTCACGCGCTGCCCAACCCAGATGCGGTCCTCCAACACGACATCCCGAGCCGGGTTAACGCGCTGGCCGGTTATTACATCTACGATCGAGTGCATATCGCTTATCGTCACGTCCACTTCACCAGCGAATAGACAGCCTTCGCCGATGGTTATTCGGCCTGGTTCATGCAGCAATAAACGGACACTACCGTTGAAACCGGATCGGCTCCCGATGATGACTTCTCCGCGGTCCATCGCGTGTATAAATAAATTGCCGAGGCTGCAGCCCACGCCAATGCGTACTTTGCAATTTGATCCCAAATAAGCGTAAATATTACTGGAGACCGATTCATCCCCGATCTCCAGATGATTGCTGTCACCGCCAATTACTGCATGGCCCTGGATCCTATGCCCGGCTGTCGACGGAAGGACGATTTGGTTGCCTACACCGCGATCATCAATCTGGAGCATAACTGCAATGTGCATGATCCTGATCGGGCCGTCTACTCGCAAGGCTGATGCTCAAGGTTAAGCTCGCCAGAGGAGCACGGGGGGCAACCCTGAAGCGCAACACTCCAACAGCGTCACGAAAACCTACGACTTGGGTATACGTTGCAACGGATCCGCAATCGTCCCGCTGGGTCATCTGAACGAAATGAATTGGTAGGTTTCATGAAGTGGTACTTAGGCATCAATGAGGCAGGCACTCATAACGAGCTCGGATTACATGCGCGAATTGCTGTAAGCTCAGCGCTTTCCCGTACGGACCTTGAGCCTCGCCTCCTTTACACTGGAGCTCGGAACGCCTTCACCGAATGGATGGAAGCGCGCGGAGTAATGGTGATCGACGTTGAGATTAGGTTTGAGAAGGAGATCAATTTTCTTGCGGCACAGGGCCTCTACCCTAAAGCGCTGCTAGGTCACTGGTTGCGCTCGCAAATCTGTCTTCTAGAGATGGGCGACGAATTTGTCGTCTACACAGATTGCGACGTTCTCTTTGTTGAACAGCCGGACTTCGGCCATATCCATCCTGAGTACTTCGCCTGCGCGCCGGAGTTTAAGGTCGACAACTGGAACTACTGCAATACTGGCGTCATGATTATCAATGTCCCGTCTCTACGGCGGACGTACCCGGAGTTCCAAGAGTTTGTGCTCTGCGGCATGCGACAAGGTCGCGGCCATATGTTCAATGATCAGGCTGCGTACAATGAGCTATACCGCCGACGTTGGGAACGATTGGATCCAAGCTTCAACTGGAAGCCATACTGGGGCATCAACGAAGCGGCCCCAATTATACACTTTCATGGACCCAAGCTTGATACAATTCGCGCAATCCTGGACGGCCAGTGGGATTGGACCAGCGAGTACGGGCGACAACTCGGAAGCCTTCTGTGCTCCTCCCTTCCCGGATATGAGTGTGCCATCCGCGCACTGCTAGATTGCGCTCAAAGGGATCTGCCAGAGAAGCTACGAATGTTGCAGAAACTTGTGGAGGATCTTGCACGCGAGCCCGTTCCCATCCCTGCTGACCAGATAGATCTGTCGTTTATGAACTTCCGTTACTTTGCGGATGATTAGCTGATCTCGATCGTCCGTGCCAATCGAATGATAGTTGGTCGGCACGACGCGCACACAAGAGAGCAGCGGCCGGTGATGGTTCCAGGATGGTCCCTAGCGCGCAATCGGATGTCGAGAAACTCACCAATGTCGAGGCACGTTGCCCAATCGGCCCTCCCGGCGACTATCGAGAATGCGGTGCTGATTGACCTGCGGTTCGCTGCAGCTCCAAGCTGCTGCGGGACCTGCGGATCGCTGCCACCATCCCCGTCATGGAGCAACGCCTCCCCAGCCATATCGGTCTATAGCCGATGTGCCAAGCGGAATTTCGTTGGAAAATGGCGAAGGCATGATGGCAAACAGTGGCGCGAGATTGATAGTGAGTCGCCAACCTGGAGCTATTCACTCCGTGGTGGCATTTTACCCCATCGAAGACGCACCATAGGCCAAGACCCATGAGCTGGCTCACCGAATTCGTCCGCCCCAAGATCCGCACGCTGTTCGCCCGGCGCGAGGCACCGGAGAACCTCTGGCACCAATGCCCCGCCTGCCAGCAGATGATCTTCCACCGCGACCTGCTCGCGAACCTGAAGGTCTGTCCGCACTGCTCGCACCACATGCGCGTCGGTGCCATCGAGCGCCTTGGCTACACGTTCGACGAGGGCAGCTTCACCCGCATCGAACTGCCGAAGGTCGTGGCCGATCCGCTGCGCTTTCGCGACACAAAGCGTTACACCGACCGGCTGAAGGAGGCGCGCGACAAGACGCATCTGGACGATGCGCTGGCGGTTGCACATGGCAGGATCGACGGCCACCAGGCCGTGGTTGCGGCGATGGAGTTCGAGTTCATCGCCGGCTCGATGGGCGCGGCGGTCGGCGACGGAATAGTGGCGGCGGCGCGGCTGGCCGTGTTGCAGGATGCGCCGCTGATCGTGTTTACCGCCTCGGGCGGCGCGCGAATGCAGGAAGGCGCGATCAGCCTGATGCAGATGCCGCGCACCGTGATCGCGACGCGGCTGGTCAAGGAGGCGGGGCTGCCATACATCGTCGTGCTGACCGATCCCACGACGGGCGGCGTGACCGCGAGCTTCCCGATGCTGGGCGACATTCATATTGCCGAACCAGGGGCGCTCATCGGCTTCGCCGGACCACGCGTCATCGAGCAGACGGTGCGCGAGAAACTCCCCGAGGGCTTCCAGCGCGCGGAATACCTGCATGAGCACGGCATCGTCGACATGGTGGTGAAGCGCACCCAGCTGAAGGCGACGCTGGCGCGGCTGATCTCACTGCTCCGCGTCAAGGAAGTGCCGGTGGCGGCATGATGCACACTCCATCCGTCATGGCCGGGCTTGGCCCGGCCATCCACGTCTCTTCTGCACGCATCGGCAGAAAACGTGGATGGCCGGGCCAAGCCCGGCCATGACGGTGAGGGGACGGCCCTGGCCATGTCCGCGCGCATCGAAGGCATCGTTGCGCGACTGCATGGCCTGCATCCGCGACTGATCGACCTCAGCCTTGATCGCTTACGCGTGCTGCTGGAGAAGCTCGATCACCCTGAGCGCCGACTGCCGCCGGTGGTCCATGTCGCCGGCACCAATGGCAAGGGCAGCACCTGTGCCTTCGTGCGCGCGATGGCCGAGACGGCGGGGCAGCGCGTGCACGTCTATACTTCGCCGCACCTGGTGCGCTTCAACGAACGCATCCGTGTCGCCGGCGAACTCGTGTCGGACGCGGCGCTGGCCGCGGCGCTCGAACACGTTGAACAGGTGAATGCCGGCGCCGCCATCACGGTTTTTGAGGTGATCACCGCGGTTGCGTTCCATCTGTTCGCGCAGACGCGCGCCGATCTGTGTATCCTTGAGGTGGGTCTCGGTGGCCGCGGCGACGCGACAAATGTCATCGACCGGCCTGCCGCCTGCGCGATCACCTCGATCTCGCTCGATCACCGCGAGATGCTCGGCGACACGCTGCCGCTCATCGCGGCGGAGAAGGCCGGCATCCTGAAGCGCGGGGTGCAGGTGGCGATCGGCGTGCAGCCGCCCGAGGTGACCGACCTCCTGCTGACCGCGGCGCAACGTGTCGGTGCACCAGTGATGCTGCGCGATCGCGACTGGCGCATCGCCCCGGGTCGCTACGACGATACGCTTGGCGTTTTGGAGCTGCCGCCGCCATCGCTGCCTGGCGCTTTCCAGCTCGACAATGCCGGCATCGCCATAGCGGCAATGCGTGCGTCCGGCCTGGCGATGGATGCCACGGGCGTCGCTCGCGCGGAGTGGCCGGCGCGGCTGCAGCGCCTCCACGGCAAGCTGGCTGCGCTGTTGCCGGCGGACTGGGAGCTATGGCTCGACGGCGGACACAATCCCGGCGCCGGCGTCGCGCTGGCGGAGCATCTGCGAACATGGTCGGATCGGCCGGTGCATGTGGTTGTCGGCATGAAACAGACGAAGGATGCCGCCGAGTTCCTCCGGCCATTGGTTCCATTTGCAACCACCTTGTGGGCGGTGGCCGAACCCGGTCAGCACGATGCACGAACTGTCGAGGCGATCATTGAAGAGTCGGGCGGCGTTGCGCGGCCGGGTCCAAATGTGTCGGACGCTTTGCATGCGTTGCCCCGGGATCGGCCCGCTCGGGTGTTGATATGCGGCAGCCTTTACCTGGCAGGCGAGGTTCTGAAGCTGGATGCCTGATGCCAAGCCCCGACACTGGGTCTGGCGCTACCCCTCCCCCCGTGCTGAATTGACGCGGGGGACGAGGAGCGAAACGACCGATGAACGACGCCGCGAACCGGCCTGCGACGCAGGGCAAGGGGTTGGCCAGGTCAGCCGGTGCGCTCGCCGGCCTGAAGGTCATCGACCTGACGCGCGTACTCGGCGGACCGTACTGCACGATGATCCTGTCCGACCACGGCGCTGAGGTGATCAAGATCGAGCCGCCGCAGGGCGATGAGGTGCGCGACTGGGGCCCACCGTTTCACGAGGATGACGCCAGTTACTTCATCGGTATCAATCGCAACAAGCGCGCCATAGCGCTTGACATAGGCAAGCCGCAAGGACGCGCGGTATTGCTGCGCCTGCTGGAAGGCGCCGACATCGTCATCGAGAATTTCAAGCCAGGCTCGATGGAGAAATGGGGGATCGGCTACGACATGCTGTCGGAGCGTTTCCCGCGGCTCATCCATTGTCGGATCTCCGGTTTTGGAGGCGACGGTCCGCTTGGCGGCCTGCCCGGTTATGACGCGGTTCTCCAGGCGATGACCGGTCTGATGAGCGTCAATGGCGATGCGTCGACCGGACCGATGCGTCTTGGCACGGCGATGGTCGACATGGGCACCGGGCTCTATTCCGCGATCGGCATCCTGATGGCGCTACACGAGCGCGAACGCTCCGGCCACGGCCAGTATCTCGACATGACGCTGTACGATTGCGGCATGTCGCTGCTGCATCCGCAGGCGGCGAATTTCTTCCTCAACGGCAAGCGGCCCGCGGGCACCGGCAATCCGCATCCCAATCTGGTGCCATACGACAAGTTCCCGACAAAGACCTGCGACATCTTCATCGCCTCCGGCAACAATGGACAGTTCCGCAAGATGGCTGAGATCATCGGCCGACCGGAACTCGCTGACGATCCGCGCTTTGCCGACAACGGCAAGCGCAACATCAACCGCGCGGCGCTGACCGAGGTGCTGGCCGCGGCCTTCGCCGAGCACGACGGCAACGAACTGTCGCTGAAGCTGATCCGCAACGGCGTGCCCGCGGGCCCTGTGCTGCCGGTCGATGAAGCCACCGCCGCGCCGCATACAGCGCACCGCGAGATGGTCACGGAACTGGACTGGTACCGCGGGCTCGGCACGCCAATCAAATTGCAACGCACGCCGGGCGGCACACGCCGACCGCCGCCGAAATTCGCGCAGGACGGAGCGGAAGTGCTCGCTCAGCACGGGTATTCGGCCGACGAAATCGCAGCGCTGCAACGCGATGGAGTGCTGCTGACCGAGCGCCGCAGATAGCAGCGGCCTAACGCGCCTGTTGAATTGCCGATA
>Ga0210395_10003539_pt1 | contig 11976 bp, 11 predicted proteins | sample IncBWH4OmetaG_FD_150861 | JGI IMG/M metagenome (GOLD analysis project Ga0210395, IMG submission 150861) | Forest soil microbial communities from Barre Woods Harvard Forest LTER site, Petersham, Massachusetts, United States - Inc-BW-H-4-O ...
AGGCCCGATGGACCTTCTTTCTAAATATTATTTCTTATCTCCAGTCCCATTTGACTTTCATAAAGTAGACAGTATCACACAGGCTCCTAATTTTGAGTATACTGATAAAATAACAGAACATGCACAACAAGCTCCAACTGAACCAGTTATTGTGACTCCTCCATTTGATTTCAAGGGCGTTGAAGAAAGACCACCAACCTTTACGAATGCAGTGTATCATCAACCAATTCCTAAAGAACCAGTTATAGAACAAGTCGCTATTGATATGTCATTACTTCCATTCAATCCAAAGGCAGATGGTTTTAGTTGGATGAGTGTTAAAACTGAAGATTTACATAAAACAATGGCAATTCTTAACATAGATATGTCAGTAATAAATCAAAAGCCATTGAAAGACCAAAAGTGGGACATGATAGCGCTTATAAAAAGAGCTTTAGGAATAGGAAAATAAAAATAAGTCCTCTAAAAACACATAAATAGTGTTTATAAGAGAGGATATTCCATGGTACCATACAGAAAAAAGAGAGAATTAGCTAACTGGATACGTCGCCGCTTGGGTTCTCCAGTTATAGATGTCCTCATAGATTCAACTCAAATAGATGACTGTATCGACCTTGCATGCCTTTATTTCGGTGAACATGCAGGTGGTATAGGTAACCAAGAATCTATTATTCTTATTTCTCCTGAACAAGTGTATTATGATGGGACTGGTAATGCGAATCAACCCGCTCCAATAGCTGGAAAATGGAGAAAGAAGGCTACAACTCCTAGTCCTTCAGGAACTTCAGGAATGTCCTGTCAGACAACAGGTTCATCAGCCTGTCCAATTCCTACTGATACAGCACAACCTGCTGACAAATGTGATAATATCCACGTTCATAAAGATACTGTATTTCCTCCAGAAGATAAAGATGGTAATCCATGCCCAGAAGAGTCTTGTATTCGTGGACCTAACTGGTGTGGAGAGCATCAAGAGCCACAATGCTTTACTGATGTAGAACCCTTTGACCCAAATGCCTTTGGACCATTTTGGGTAGAAGGAGACACTACAGCTAAGCCAACTCATCGTGGGTTTATATTCAAGACCGTTTATGATGTTCCAAGCGACGTTATAGCTGTCCAACAACATTTAGATAGAGGCTTGAATAGCATCATTGGTGACAGAACCAATGAAGAAGATAATGCCTTATTTTCTCCAGCATATATGCTTTTACAAGCTGGTGGTTCGTGGGGCATGCAAAGCCCTGGTTCTTCAGTAGATAATCGTTGGGGGTTCTGGATGGGTGGAAATGGTGGATTCGTTGATATTGTTGGTTATGAAATAGCCATGCAATACATCCAGATGTTTAGAACTTTATTTACAGTTCATATGACAGCACAACTTGATTCAGTAGCACATAAAGTTAGAATTACTCCTCCTCCAACGGCTAAAGGTGTTATAGCCTTTGAGTGCACACGAAGAGTAGCAGATGAGTATTTATTTTCCCATCAGGCGGTCCTTGAATTGAGCCTGGCGCATACGATGATAAACGTTGGAATGAATGCCAGCAAATATACTAATCTAACAATGCCAGGTGGAGCAGCAATCAATGGCGCACTTTATCTTGAACGCGGAGATGCCTTACGAGAAAAAATAGAAGGACAAATACAATCTGGAATGTACGCAGAACCTCCAGGATTTTGGATGGGTTGATCTAACCTGTTGTCATTACACAACTTATAACTTTCTTTTGATAAACAATTTTATGCGTTTTAGTACGTTTTCTGTATCATACATTACTTCTTTAGCCGTAAATCTCAGAACTTTCCATCCAATTGATTTTGTATATTTATCTCTAATTTTATCTCGTTTGGCTATATCCGAACGCAGATGTAAAGCCCCATCAACTTCAATATCTATCTTTTTGTTGATAATAGCAAAATCGTAGGCATATCCACCAATCGGATAATTATAATGAAATTGTATATTTGCTTTAGTTAGAACTTCGTACATTATCTTTTCAGGATAACTCATTTTAGAAGAATTATATAATAGATACGGAATTTTGTCAGGATTATCTTTTAGATATTGTTTCTTTTTGATAGACATTTTCTTTCTCATTGCTTTATAACGGCGTTCTCCTTCTTTTTCTCCATATTTTTCATATAATAATCTTTTAACGTTTTTCCCTCTCTTTTTAACAATTTTTGATATTTTCTTTCTGGTTTTATTATATCTTTTAGTAGCCTCTTCTTCACCATATTTGGCAACTAATAAATCATATTGACATTTTTGACCTTTATTTCTTTTTGACATTCTCTTTTTATATTTCTCAAATTCCGCAGGAGCGCGTTTCGGACCATACTTATCTATAAGTCTCTGGTATGTAGTTTTATAAGTCTTCTTTCTCTTTTCTTTATAAGCAGCAACTGCTTCTGGTCCTTCGTGTTCTAATAACCACTGGAAATAGCCTTTCCAGCCCTTTTTCTTTTTTGAGATTGCTTTGTGTCCACATTTTTTAGAGCATGTTGCTCTTGCTCTCCAATCTGTTGATTTCTCACTTTCTCTCCTATAAAATATTGTTCCACAAATTGGACACGTCTTCTCTGTTGGTATAGGCGGTAGTTTAGTTTTATTTTTCATCTTTATTTCTCTTCTTTATTGAAATAATTCTGGACAGTTTTCATTGTCTTTGCTAATAAGTCTTCAATTTCTTTTTTCTGTTGAACCGATTGGTTCGTTTCTCCATTCATGTTGACTGTATCAATTCCAGCCATCAAAAATGAATTCATAGAAACAAAACGGATATAATCACTGACGTTCTTGAACCCAAATAATTGAGCACGATATTCTATTTTTGCTTTTTCGTCAGTATCTACAGTAAAGTTTAGTTCTTCATTTCTGGGATTTGTTGTTTTACAAAAACGCCCTCCTTCTTCTATATTATAGCCATTATTAACCGCATCATATGAGCCAATCCAATATATTTCTTTTTTATCTAAAACTTCTTGTGTTTTAGCCGCATCAATAATATAAAATATAAAGTTTTCGGGTCCATATTTTCTTAATGCTCTGTCTAATTTGCGTTGCTGTTTAGTGTATAATTTCATATAACAATTCCATCTCATAGCTATATTCCAAGTTTGACCTACATAATGTTTGCCGCTTGGACTCGTTAAAACATAAATATATCCTTCCATAACTTATCCTTTTTAGTATTTTTATAAACGATCTCCCTAATTATACCACAAAATAGATATAAATATCATTTTTGGAGTCTTATAACTAATATGTCAGGACTTTCAGATCCACTTCAATATAAAAAGTACTTTGGTCAGTATTCTGGTGATTTCAATAATCAGAAAGAAATTGAACTGTACGACAATTTAGCAGCAGAAATGGCTGGAATAAAAGGCATTCCTATTGAATATTATACCATCAATGTTGATGGCTATGCTGATGAAATGGACCCTATTTACGGAGATAATGACCGCCCTCAATGGGACAGAAAGTATGTTCTAACTGGCATCATTGAAGAGTTTTCTCCAGAACTTCAAGCTTTTTTAGCCATTGGAGAAAAACAGATTGATGACATAACGATGTACATTCATCGTTCTACATTTGACAAACTTGTTGGAATTAGAAGTAAAAAAGCTCCAGTTACAAATACAGAGCGCCGTGGTGCCTATGGTCCTATAGCCAAAGACGAAATAAGAACTATTTACAATGGTTTAGTGTATGAAGTCGTTACTGGTGGCTTACATTTTATGGATTCGACTGCTCAAACGTTTGGTCATAAGTTTTGGTATAAAGTGACTGGTAAGATGCGCGAGACTTCTCAAGCCGCCTTTGGTCTTGGTGAACAGCGTGGAGCATTACCAGAAGTCATTCCTTTAGATCCTAAATATGTTGGTAATCCTCAATTCGTATTACCATCTCCAACACGAGCAGAATTAGATGCTGCTGACCAGACTATCCAAACAGTTCAGCCATCTGGTGTTCCAACACAAAATCCATTAGAACCAGTTGCTTATGTCACCATTGGTGCTCCTCCTGGTCCTAGTGATGGAACTGTGCCAGATGATATTCTCCTTCCAGATGGTCGTGTCGCTAGTAAATATAAGGTGGTACCTGAAAAGGATTATAGCACCAATGGAGACCAGAACGAAATAAAGGAAGCAGCAGAACTTATTATAGATCCACAAACCGATCAACCAGCAACTCCAGGACCATCAGGAACTGAAAGTGAATATGGACCCAATGGAAGAACCATAAAACACGATCGGGATTTATTTGGAGACTGGTAATCACTTGATAACAAACTATTTTTATAAAAGGAACAGAACATGTTAGACGAAGATTTCAAGAAAAAGGTAAAAACCATATTTGAGAATATGGATTACAATACTCACATAACCGAAGAAGATGAACCAACCAATGACTTTATTCATACTGGAGCTGATGGAGTCTCTTATAGCGTCAAAGTTGAACCAGATGAAAATGAGTTCAATGTGTTAGATGCGAGTGGAAATACCATTGACATCTTCATTCCATCTATGGTTGACCAAGACGGAGGACTTCCTAAAGCAACTCGCAAGGCTATTATGGATGATTATAACCAAAATCATTCTAAAGAAGAAGCAGTTGCTGAAAATGCTGAAGTCATCAATAAGTTCAAGAAAGAATATGGTGACAAAGCTGGCGAAGCTGCCTATTATGCTACAGCTAATAAGCAACACAGGAATCCAGAAACCTTCCATAAAATGAAAGAAGAAAATAAAGTCAATAACTTTCCGTTGACGGAAGACAAGAAGAAGTAATTTAGATGAAGTCTTATTTCTATCCACAATCAACCTATACTGCTGTAACTGCATTCGCAGAAGTTTTCTGTGATATGACAGTTCGTGTCTACGATAAAAATGGCGCGATTGTTGGCATCAAACCAGTTCCAGCAACTTTGACTCCACGAGAGAAAATAGTTTCTATCTTGAAGGCAAGTAACATCAATGATGTTGACCCACAAGTAGATAACTATCTTCCTCGTATTTCAATCAATTTGAGTGGAATGGAATGGAATCCAGATAGAATGCGTGGAAAATATGAAACAAGACTTCTCAATATAGAATATGAGGAAGATGGCTTAAGTCGTGAAATGCAGGTTGACATGCAACCCGTTCCATATAACTTGGAGTTTGAGGTTGTTGTATGGGCTAAGTATATGACCGATGGAATGCAAATCATGGAGAACATTCTTCCATGGTTCGCTCCAGAAATACAGATTTCCTTCAAAGAAAGAAACTTTGGTATTGAACATAAGTGCAAAACGACTCTCAATTCAGTCACTCCAAACTTTGTCTATGAATATGGAGAAGGTGGTGATAAGAGCCGCAGAGTTCTGCAATGGACATTGGCATTTACCATGGAAACCATTATGTGGAAGCCTATGGAAATAAAGCCAGAAATCTTATGTTCTATCATTAGAATAGCAAATGTTCCATGCCAAAAACTTCCATTCGCTGGAACTAAAATTGTTACATATGATCCAATTATTCCAAATCAAGTTACAAGTATTTTTGATAAGCCGACGAATCTTACTGTCTTTGATTTAGATGCCCAAGAATCTTATGATTTGATGACAGATTATTGGAAATTAGCAAACAGGAACATGCAGCAGCCAACAGTAAATGATTGTGTAGATGCAAACTGCGCTACCGATCCAGGACCACGACCAATTTGGGATCCAGCATTAGATGCTACTCCGTGTCATCCGCCGCTAAAATATCCTCTAATAATCATAGATCCTCTCTCAGGTAACATTACGAATTATTGGCAAGAAGAAGTTGTTACTAACTCTATTATAGAGATAGTTTCTTATATACGAGTGTATAGTTCGAACGGAACTCTTATAACTGATACAACTGTCATTCCTAATGATACGTATCCTTCTGGTGATGGGATTATATCAGCTACTCCAGACATAACGGGCTACTAAAAACTTATAAAAGATGCTATAATTTATAAAAGAGGAATACTATGTCCACCAATAATCAGCAGCCACAAGACTCCAACAATCAGCCAACAAAAGGTAAATCATTCAAGAACATTGCCGATTTACTAAAAATGGATGGTTCTGATGGCTTTGATGAAGCAGCCGCAGAAAAAGAACTTATGGAAATGGAAGCGCGAAAGAAGCAAATAGAAGACTTTAAGAGACGCTTTGCCGAGATCCAATCAATGACGAATGTTGATGAATACATGAGCAACATCTTGAAAGAGCTTGTTGGCAAAGGTATGGTCATGTTAGACTCCTTACAACACGAAATAGAAGACAATCCAACTGGTAGAGATGTCGAAACTGCCGCAGCTATGATAACATCTATAAACTCAATCATAGACAACATAAACAACATAAAAGTATCTCAGGCTAAACTAGGATTAGAACAACAAAAAATAGATGTGAAGAAACAGTCTGCTGGAGCGCCCCAAGGAACTGTGACGAATAATGTCATGATGTTTGGGACTACAAGCGACTTGATGGATCTTCTTATAACTAAAAAAGTTATTCCAGATGGTAACGCTCCAGCAGCTATAGAACCTCCCATAGAAAATAAAACTATAACAATAGAAGGAAACACAGATGCCAATCAAATATGATGACCATGGACATATAAAACGTCCTGGACTAAAAATAGAATATGATACAAAAATGATATCTGAATATGCTCAAAGCGCTAATTCGGTAATTTATTTCGCTGAGAACTTCTATCGTATCATTCACGCAAAAACTGGCGCACAACTTATAAAGCTAAGAGATTATCAGAAAAAATTATTATCAGCATTTGAATCAAATACTAAGGTAATAGTACTTTCGAGTAGGCAATCGGGTAAGTGCCAGAGTTTTGATACTCTAATAACTATCAAAGATAATGAAACTGGAGAAGAACAAGAAATTACTATTGGACATTTATTTGATTTACTATATAATGAAGATATGAAATAACTTCATTTATTGGAGGTAGTTATATGGATCTGTATCTTGATGGAAAACTGATTATTAAGCCAATAGAAGTTTTTTCTTGCCCAGATTGTGGAAAAGAATATAACATTGAGGTTTCGCTCGCCAAACATAGAGAACGCGATCATAATTATAAAGCATCAGAAGACAACAATAAACCTAAAAAAATAAAAGAAGATATTTTTTGTGGTATTTGTCATGAAAAATGTTTTAGTAAGGGAACCTTGGCTAAACATGTAAAGAAAAAACACAAAGAAATTACAATAATAGAATATGCTCACAAATATATTCCTATGGAAAATCCAACAGGTAAATGTATGTCTTGTAAAGTTGATTTGCCTTTCAAGGGATTAGGAATTGTTTATGACAAATTCTGTAGTTTTCCATGTGGAACAAAATGGTACAATGAGCATACTACTAGAGTAGATAAATCCTTAAAGACTAGAGAAAAGAAAAAAGAAGACGATCCAAACTTTGAACTAAGTCCAGTACACACACAATATTGGATAAATAAAGGAAAAACCGAAGAAGAAGCAGTGCAACTGGTTCACGAACGTCAACAAACATTTTCACTAAAAATATGTATTGAAAAACACGGCGAAGCTGAAGGTACAAAAATATGGCAAGAGAGACAAGATAAATGGCAAAAAACTCTAAAAAACAAAAGCCCCGAAGAACTGGAAAGAATTGCTAAAGCAAAATTATGGAGTGGCGGAGGATTTTCTAAAATATCTCAAGAACTTTTTATAGGCATTTATAATAAGTTTACCGATGTAAATACTTTACCAGATATTTATTTTGCTCAACTTATGAAAAGACCAATAGAAACAATTGACAAAAGTAATAAGAATCACGAATTCTGTATGATAGACGAAAATCAAAAAGTTTATTTGTTTGATTTTTATGTAAAAGATATAGAATATATTATAGAGTTTGATGGCGATTTTTGGCATGGAGTACAACGTGGGAGACAGGCTCATTATGATGAACGAGAAAAGAATATACTAATTTGTAATCCTAAACTTACTATCCGACATATAAAAGAAAAAGATTTCAATGCTGATAAAACTAAAGCAATAAATGATTTTTATAATGAAATATTACAATTATTAGAGGCTAAAAAGAATGCTCCAGCCATTGCGTAAATTTGAGAAAACTGTAATAATAAAACCAAATAGATTTAGCATAAAAACTCCTCAAGGCTGGAAGCCAATTACAAAAGTTTTCAAGACTATTCCTTACGATGTTTGGTATATAAAGCTTGAAAACGGTGATGACTTGAAGGGCGCAGATACCCATATTCTATATACCAAAAATCATACATCTATTTATTTACAAGATATAACGGTTGGAATGCCTATAGAAACTGACGATGGTTATTTCAAGTGTATTGAAATAAAGAAATTAGATGTTCCAGCAGAGAATATGTATGATGTTGAAGTTGATTCAGACGAACACGAGTTTTATTCTAATGGTTTCGTGAGTCATAATACAACCACTTCAGCAATATATCTTTTGTGGTTTGCTATGTTCAATAAGGATAAAACGATAGCAGTCTTAGCTAACAAAGCCGATACTGCGAAAGGTATTTTAGCTGAAATAAAATATGCGTATGAATATTTGCCACTTCATATCAAATCTGGAGTTGTAGAATATAATGCCTTCAATGTGAAATTTGAGAATGGATGTACTATTTTTGCGAAAGCAACATCAGCCGACGCTCTACGTGGCGAGAGCGTTTCATGTTTATTCTGCGACGAGTACAGCCACGTCCCACAAAATATTGCTGAAGAGTTTTGGACTGCTAATTATCCAACTATTTCTACTGGTGGTTCATGTATAGTAGTTTCAACTCCCAATGGAACAGCAAATGAGTTTTACAAATTGTGGAAAGATTCTATAGATGGAACGAATAATTTTCATCATGTTGAAGTCAAATGGTCAGAAGTTCCAGAACGTGACGAAAAATGGAAAGAAAGAACTATTAGGGATTTAGGATCAGTTATAAAATTCAACCAAGAATTCGGTTGCCAATTTGTCGGTTCATCTGTTACACTGATTGATGCAAATTTTATTATCAAAAAATTGAAGTGGGAAGAACCAGTTCTAAAACCTGATGATTACTCAAAATTATGGAAACAACCCCAGCCTGGACACAAGTATCTTGTTAGTATAGATACTTCAGGTGGAGTGGGTTCTGATTTTTCAGTTATGAATGTTTTTGATATTACTTTCTATCCACATAAACCGGCTGAACAAGTTGCTATTTGGGCTAGGAACGATGTTACTCCTCCAATGTTTACAGATTTTATTCATGATACTTTGTCATATTGGAATAATGCTTATCTCATTGGAGAGACAAATGGATTGAGCAATGAAGTTCTCACTCGTTTATTTGATGAAAAAGAATATGAAAACATTTATTTTGATTATGAAGATGACGCTTATGGCATTTGCTCAGATAAAGTAAGTAAACCACAAGCATGTGTCTGGTTCAAGGAAGAACTAGAACAGGAACGTCTTATAATTAGAGATTCTCAAACAATAGACCAATTAGGTTATTTCGAAGAAGTATCTCCTGGAGTTTATAAAGCCAAGGGCGGTAGAAACAACCACGACGACTGTGTTATAACCTGTATTTGGGCTGCTCATTTTCTAAAATCGCGTTTCTTTGAGGATGTTCGAGATACATGGAACATCAACAAGCCTAAAAAGGCTCCTCAAGTAAAATTAGAGCCTCCAGAACTTCAATTAGGAGTTACTTATGATGCTCCTCTTGAGGAAGAAGCTATTAGCGATCCCGATGTAGAAGCTGCCTATGATGCCTTTTTAGAAAGAGATGAAGACCTTCATGGTGATAATTGGCTTGAATTAGACGAAAAGCGCCAAGCCTTAAAAAAGAAAAATAAAGATAAAGATTTTTAGTGATTTGGAAGCCTTTCGTTTGATATAAATAAAGGTACTAGAGAAGTGATTTTATATCTTCTCCTTGTTTATTATCTCAGAAGGAGCTACCTAAATGGCCACAAATCTTTCTCCAGCCGTAACAATAGTTGAGCAGAATGCTTCACAATCGGTTCCTTCAGTAACCACATCGGTTGGTGCTATGGTTATGCACACAACTAAGGGCGCAGTAAATGTTCGCACTTTAGTTACATCCCCTTCAGATTTACAAGATAAGTTTGGTATACCCAATGATGTCGATTATACACACTGGTTCAATGCTGAAGCATTCGTCAAAGTATCTAATCAACTTTATGTTGTACGTGTGGAAGCAGATACAAAGGCATGTGCTGGCGTTACAGTAGGCCTTTCAGCAACTGGAATGGGAAATATAGTTCTAAGCACTCCTACAACTGAACAGGTTGTGAATTATCCTTTAGCTTATAATGAAATAAAGTTGCATGAAGCGAAAATAAACTATGGTCTCCCACCAGGAACTGGTACTGGTGAACTTGATAATGCTGCTAATAATCTTTATAATGAAGATGTTTATCATTTCTATGCCGTTGGACCTGGCACCTATTATGATGAAATCTCAGTAACTGTCGTCAATGCAAATGACTGGAATGTTCTCGTAGCCTTCAAGGGTGCTCTTTCTGAAGCGACTACTCAAACAGCCATCAACGCAATTGCCCAAGAATACTATACTGGCGTTCCGGCAACAACTGCTGCTCCAGCCATAGACCTTCTTTCTAACTCTCTCATCAAATATGATGTAATAACTCCTCCTACTGGTGATTCAACCACATGGTTTGTCAATACAGGCACTCTCGCAGTATTGACTAACTTTGAAGTTGGTCCTCAAACAGCAGATGAAGGATTGCTCATCGTTTGGGACGAAAATGATTCTCCAGCAGAAGCCTATGTATTCTCTAATTTACAAGACAAATTGAATGGTCTTGGAGATCCAGAGTTCGGACCTCAAATCGTCAATGGTAATAGTTCTTATATCTACTTCTTCATTGGAAACTCAATAGCAGCAGCCGCTGGTATCCCAGTTGTAACCGTCAACCAAACCTTCTTAGGTGATGCCGATTTACTCACTGGTGATATCCCCGGAACGGGCCTTGGTGACTTGACCAGCGAAATACTTACAGCATGGGAAACCTTCTTCTCCAATGCTGAAGATATCTCAGTTGACTTACTCATAGACCCCGATTATCCAGATGTTGTGAAGCAATACTTGGACCAATTGTGCAGCACCATTCGTATGGACTGTATGGCAGTTCTGAACGTTCCTCAGCAATATATGCAGAATACGACAGACTTCCAGCCAATTGCAAATCCGTTCACAACCATGAGTAACTATGTTGCTAATATCTTGAATATAGATTCATCATATTCAGCTATCTATGGTAACTACTTCCTCATCTACAACAGATTCACACAACAAAATGTGTGGGTGCCTGTCGCTGGTTATGTCGCAGCTACAATAGCATTTACTGACTTCTCTAATGCTCCATGGTTTGCGCCAGCAGGCTTGAACCGTGGTATCATCAGCAACGTCATCAGCATTGCCGTCAACCCAAACAAGGGTCAAAGAGACGTTCTTTATTACAATGCCATCAATCCAATTGCTAAGTTCCAGAACTTAGGCATTGTCATCTGGGGTCAAAAGACCATGATTAGTGGTGCTTCAGCCTTCAATAGAATCAACGTTCGTCGTCTCTTCCTATATCTGGAAAAGACTGTCAAGCTTATGGCTCAATACTTCTTGTTTGAGTTCAACGATTCACAATCACAGTCTAATTTCGTTGGACGTGTGAATCCATTCTTGACTGATGTGAAAGCTGGTCGTGGCGTCTATGACTTCTTGGTTGTCTGTAACTCTACAAACAACCCACCAGAAGTTGTTGATGCGAACCAATTCAATGCTGATATATTAGTGAAACCAGCAAGAGCAGCAGAATTCATTCAATTGACCTTCACTGCTGTTGGAACTGGTGTTGACTTCAGCGAAGTTGTCGTGAGCTAATAG
>Ga0210395_10003540_pt1 | contig 11975 bp, 9 predicted proteins | sample IncBWH4OmetaG_FD_150861 | JGI IMG/M metagenome (GOLD analysis project Ga0210395, IMG submission 150861) | Forest soil microbial communities from Barre Woods Harvard Forest LTER site, Petersham, Massachusetts, United States - Inc-BW-H-4-O ...
CCGCTCGCCGAGCAATTCGGCCATGCCGGTCTCCTGGCACAGCCGCTGCAAGCCGCCGGCGGCGCCGACGGTGAGGAGTGGGCCGGCGACATTGCCGAGAATGCGCGTGGTCCAGGCGGCGTCGGTGAGGAGCCGCTCGCCGAGCCGGAGATTGCCGATGACCATGATGCCGACGCCGGCGACGAGCAGGACCAGCGGGCGGCCGACGCCGATGACCGCTTCGCGCGCCATGCCGCCGCCGAGCGGCTCGCTCGGAATGTCGCCGAGGGATTGCACCATCAAGAGCAGCAGCGGGGCGATCGTCGCCACTAGCAAGACCGCAGCCGACCATGCTCTTGGTTTGCCCATGGCAGCAGGCGGCGCCGCCATCGTCGGCTGCGGCGCGCCATCGGCGGCTGACAGCCAATGCGCCCACAGCGCGCCAACAACAACGCTCAAGACTGCCAGCGGCAGGCCGAACAGAAAGACTCGGCTCCACGCGGCATCGAGGATGGAGGCGGCCGCGATCGGCACCGGCGAAACCAACAGCAGGCCGTGGCTTGCTGAAATCGCCAACGCCAGCGTCAGCGGCCGCGCGTCAGGTTTTTTCGCAGGACCGGCGTCGCTAGCGGTGGCGCGAAGCAGCGGCGTCAGCAACGCGAACGCCGTCGACGGTGTTGCGGCGAGGCCGGCGATCACGCCGGCAAGCGCCGCCAGCCAACTGGAGCCGAGAGAGCGCCAGCGCGCCGCCAGCACGGCGAGGGAGCCGGCGGCGCCGGTCGCTTCCGCAAGGCCCCAGACCAATCCGGCGGCGACGATCACCAGCCCGGGGGAGGCGATCGCTTGCGCGAAGCCCGAGCCGAACGCCTTGCCGACAAAGGCGACAGTGAAGCCGGCAGTCATGCCAAACCCGGTGGCGACCGCGACGATCGCCAAAAACGGATGCAGCCGCCGCCACGGCGTCGCCACCAGAACAACAACTGAAATAAGGAGAAGGAGTGCGTCGAAGAGCGGCATGCCGGACATCACCTTACACTTCCACTTTTCCGGATCATGCTCTAGTGGTTTTTCCGATGACGGACGGGACAATCAGGCTGCGACATTTCCGTCGGCGTGACGTGCTTGCGGCGGCGTTGGCGTCGATCGCCGCGGCTAGCTCCGCGCTCGCCGCGCCGCAGAATTTCATTCGTGCCGAAGGCACGCATCTGGTCGATGTGCAAGGTGAGGTTTTCGCCGTCAAGGGGATCAATCTCGGCAATTGGCTGGTTCCCGAAGGCTATATGTTCAAGTTCATGCGCAAGCGCGCGCCCTCGGAGATTGCCGACGTCATCGAGGCGCTGGTCGGCCGCGAGGAGGCGGAGGGGTTCTGGAATGAATTCCACGACCGCTATATCACGCAGGCGGATATCCGCTTTATCAAGGCGACCGGCTTCAACACCGTGCGCGTGCCGGTGCACTGGCGGCTGTTCGTCACGCCGGGCGATGCCGACGACGGCAGCGCCGACCGGTTCGAAGGGCAGGGCTTTGTTCTGCTCGACCGGCTGCTGCAGTGGTGCCGCGACGCCGACCTGCGGGTGATCATCGATCTGCATGCCGCGCCCGGCGGGCAGACCGGCGTCAACCACGATGACGGCACAGGCTTTCCGCTGACCTTCTATGTGCCGCGCTATCGCAATCTCACCATTGCGCTGTGGCGCGCGCTGGCGGCGCGTTATCACGACGAGCCGGCGATCCTCGGCTACGACTTGTTGAACGAGCCGATCTCGCCCTATAGCGACGAGGCTTATCTCAATCCGCGGCTCGAGCCGCTTTACCGCGACATCGTCGCCGCCATCCGCAGCGTCGACTCAAACCACGTGGTGCTGCTCGCCGGCGGGCAGTGGAGCACGAGTTTCGCCATGTTCGGCCGGCCGTTCGACGCCAACGCGGTCTACACCTATCACAAGTTTTGGGCCAAGCCGACGCGCGACGCGCTGCAGAGCTATCTGAATTTCTCCAATCGCTGGAACGTGCCGATCCTGATCGGCGAGACCGGCGAATACAATAATGTCTGGAACGAGCGCTTCCGGGAATTGCACGAGCGGCTCGGCGTCGGCTGGGTGTTCTGGCCATACAAGAGCCTCGACACCACGACGGCGGTGGTTTCAATTCGAGAGCCGGCAGGCTGGGCGCTGATCGCGCGTGTCGGCTCCACCGACACGATCGAGCCAGGGATGTTGCCGCCGCGCGGCGAGGCGCTCAAAATCCTCGACGCCTATCTCGAAGCGGTTAAGTTCGAGAACAACCGTATCAACCGCGATTATCTCAACTCGCTCGGGCTATCGGCGCCGTAGCGATGCGGCAGGATCAGAACGCCTTCGCCGGGTCGGCCCACGCATTCAAGGCGACACTGACGCCGATCTGCGCGCCGAAATAGCTCGCGTTGGTCTGGCCGATTTCGCCGATGAACATGGCGTAGCCGGTGACGCCGCGGCTCATGCGGACGCTCGCGCCAATTTCAGCGGTCGCCCAATCGGCGCCGAGTACGACGGCCGGCATGGAATAGCTCGGGGCGGCGATGGTGGTCAGCGACGCCGTGACCAGGCGATTGGTCGACGCGAGCTCATGGTCCCATGCGAGCTTGGCGAACGGCGACCAGATGCCGACGTCCATGCTGGCCTGATAGCCGAGTTCGCTGACGGCGGAATTCCGCGTCTGCGCGGCGAACGACAGCGCGGTGAAGCCGCCGCTGGCGGCGAAGGCGTCGGTTTCGGTGTAGCCGTTGATGCGCACCTGCTGCAGCAGCATACCGGCCAGCGGCCCGTGCGCGAACGGCCCGGCGAAGAAGGAATAGCCGCCCTCGGCGGCCAACGAGAAGTTGGTGCCGCCGGTCGAGCCGGTGTTCGCCTGGGTGGTGATGCCAATCGGCACGATGCGGTTAACGGTGTCGTCGAGCACGCCGGCGCTGCCGATAATGTCGGCCCAGACCGGGCCGCCGGCGAATGCCGCGTAAGCGCTGGCGGCGAACTCATTCTGCAGGAAGCCGCCGCCGAGGCTGAAGGTTTGCGCGGTGTTGCCGACGGCGAGCGCGGCGCCGACAAGCCAGCCGGGCGCGATGGCATAATCGGCGCCGACGGTGGCCGCCGCCGGCAAGCCCGGATCGTTGGGAAAGCCAGGCTGCCCGGAGCTCAATGCAAGCCCGGAGAGGTCGCCGGTGATCCAGGCATTGAAGCTGCCGACGCCGCGCCCGCGCTGCGAGATCGCGATCTGGGCGCGTATGCCTTCGACCATCGCCTCGCGGGTTTTGACCGGCGCTTCGGCGAGGAATGAGATTTCGCCCGGCGCGACGATCAGGCTGTATTCGTAGTCGGCGACGATCTTCTGCCCGGCCGTGGTCAAGTGAATGTCGTCGGCGAACAGGTGAGTCTGCTCGGCGCTCGGCGACACCAAGGTCGAAACGGTCGAGGTCGGCGAACAAAAAGTCGCCCAGCCGCTCGGGATGCCGGCCGGCTGCGTGCAGGCGGGGCCAGCGCCGGCGATCAAGCCGAATACCGCCGGATTCGAGGTGACCGCCCGGAACATTGCATTGATGTCGGCCGGTATGAAATTGACATGCGCCGCGGCGAGGCCGTTCCAAAGCGTCGTGTCATAGGTCGTCCGCAACGCCTCGAGTGTCGTGCCGCCGAACGATTGCGGCTGATCCGGCACGACGATGGTGCGTGCGCCCGCGGCCGCAAGCCGCGCGATGCCGGCGACCAGATCGTCGGCGGCGCCGACGACATAGGGGGCTTGGGCCACGCTCGGCAAATTTCCCGCGGCGAACGAGACATCGTTGCCGCCGGAGCTGATCAGATAAAGTGCGTTGGGATTGGCGATGCCGCTGTTGGCGGCGAGATAGTTGCCGATCTGGACGACGGTCGGCACCGCGCCCTGGAGGCTGTTCGGCGTGCCGGTATTGAATTGCGCGTTGCGCGCATCGCCGGTCGCGTAGTTGGTGCCGCCTGGCTGGTTGGCGGGAATGCCGGTCAGGCCGAAAGAACCGGCGAGGAATTCCGAACTGACCAGCCCAGGATTGGTGGTCGCCTTGCCGCCGCCCTGGGTCACCGCGATGGCGAAGTCGGCGTTGTATACCGGATTAGTCGAATTCGGCGCGGCGTTGCGATACCAGCCGCTGTCGATGGTGCTGTCGCCGAAGCCGACGAATTGATTGAAAGATTGGCCCGCCGCAGGCGTGCCGGCGCCGACGGCCGCAAGCGCCACCGCGGCGCGCGCCCACTTTCCCCTGAAACCGCTCATTCCGCCGCTGCCCAGCCGCTGAGTCGCTGACCGCGTAAGCTACACGATCGGGCTGTGGCTGACTGTTGCGCTGGAACAACAGCGTGGGCCGCGCTGCGCGGGGAATTAACAGGTCCTAAATCCGCCAGGGGTTGGCGAGCGGTGATCGCCGCACGATGCGAAAAAACCGCGCGTCCCCGCTGTCGCGGGGACGTCGGCTTTTTCATACACGCTACTGGATTCCCCGCGGTCGCGGAAATGAGAGAAAACTTAGCGGGAGTCGCTTACCAGCAGGGAACGCACCGGCAGCAGCGGGGCGCGCAAGCGCTGATCCAGCCGGGGCCGCAGCCGCAACCGCCGGTCATGCCGTTGCACGCCGCCTGTTTCACGATCGGCGTGGCGTTCTTGAGCGCGTGAATGCTGGCGGCGCCGCTATGCTCGTTTTGCGCGCTGGCCGGCATGGCCATCGCGCCGAACACAAGCGCCGCAGTCGCCAATGTGATGGTGAGCTTTCTCATAAGACGTTCCTCCTTGAAATAAAAATGCAGGACAGCCTGAAGAGACGGGATGAACATACACGATTTCGTAGCCGCCGTGGACCTTTTTTTCTGCTCAGATTTTAAGCGAATGACACGGCGGTGACGGCCAGTCCACAAACCATGCACTAGCCGAAGATCGCCTCCGGCACGAGTGCCGAGACGACGTAGTTCGGGACGTCGACGACGTTGGAAATGCGCAGGTCAACGGCGACGCTGCAGATGACATAGGCCTGCTCGCGGGAAAAGCCGCGCTCCTGCAACAGCGTAATCATGTTGAGCACGGCGTTGCGCGCAGCGAGCGTCAGGTTCTCGCTCTCGATCTCGCCCTTGGCATTGATCGGCATGCCCATGACGCCAAGGAAATTCTGCGGCACGGCATATTTCGGATCGGCAAAATAGCCGGGATGCGAGAAAACCGGACCGGCGAAGGTCCGTTTGTTGGCGAGGCCTTTGTGGACCTTGAAGCGGACCACGACGGTCGCGCCCATCTCGACCGCGGTGACGCAGACCTCGCCGTCGCCTTGGGCAAAATGTCCGTCGCCGGTGGAGAACAGCGCGCCCTTGGTGAACACCGGCAGCAGCAACTTGGCACCCTTGGTCAATTGCTTGACGTCGAAATTGCCGCCGTTCTCGCGCGGCGGCAGGGTGCGCAGGCCTTCGAGGCCGCAGCGCCCGCCAGGCACCGCGCCGGCCTCGCCCGGCGGTATGACAAAGCCGCCGGCATCGAGCGCGCGCTGCTCGCGCTCGGTCCATTCCTTGAGCTTTTGCGCCGACGGCGCGGTTCCGGAGATTCCCATAAAGGGGGCGCCGGGAATGCGAACGCCGGGGAGCTCGGCGGACGTCGCCCAGCCGTCGCGGATTTTCCACTGCACCACGAACGGCGTGGTCATCACGTCGCGGAGAAAGCCCAGGCCCGGAACGATGGCGCTGAACGCGGTCGGCTGCGGGAGGATGTCAATGAATTCGACTTCGAGCATGTCGCCGGGCTCGGCGCCCTTGACTGAGACCGGCCCGGTCAGCGGATGGATGCGGCCTGGATCGAGCTGAGCAAGGTCGGCGACGGTGACACCGGGGCCGATCTGGCCGTCGACGCCATCGCGCGTCTCCAGGACGACTTCCTGGCCTTCGGCAACTTCCAGGAGCGGCGCGATGTCGGGATGGTAGCGGTTATGGCCGGTGCTCGGCTCGGCGGCAAGCGGCTTGGTACGATCAATACGGATGGCGTGCATGGAGGGGCTCACGTGCGAGGGAGGGGCCGGCGGCGAAGCCTACACTGCCGCGCGTTGGCGCTTCAACAGCTGGCGTTTCCCGGACGCCGTGCAGCGCGAGAGCGGTGCGCCGCTGATCCGGGATCGTTACAAACGCCGAGTTTCGAACGATCCCGGTTCTGCAGCGCAGCACCACAGCGCGCGCAAGACGCGCGTGAACGCGCTTATGGTGCCGCGCTGCGCCCGGGATATGTGCTGAGTACTCACCCGGTCTTCACCGCCGCGTAAATGCCGCGCTCGAATTGGCGGTAGACCTGCAATGCCGGGTGGTCGGCGAACGGCAAGACCTGGGTCATGAACACCGCGGCGACGTGCTTTTTCGGATCGATCCAATAATAGGTGTTGTAGATGCCGGCCCAGGTCAGGCTGCCGGCGCTGCGGCCTTCCGGGACCGGCTGCATGTTGATCATGTGGCCGTAGCCCCATTTCAGGCTGATGCCGGGAAAGAAATCGACGTCGTTGGAGAGGCCCGGCGCTGTGGTTTTGAGGATGCCGGCTTCGACACGGCCGATCTGGTTCTGGCCCATCAGCGCCACGGTCTCGGGACGCAGGATGCGGGTGCCGTCGAGCTCGCCGCCACGCAGCAGCGCCCGGGCGAGGGTCAGATAATCCGGCGCGGTCGAATAAATCCCGCCGCCGCCGGAAAACGTATGCGGCACGCCTTGCAGCTTCGACTCGTGCTCCATCGGTTCCGCCTTGAGCGTGCCGTCCGGCAGGCGCCGATGGCCGCTCGCTTCGCGCCCGCGCTGCTCCGAAGACACGACAAAGGCCGTATCCTTCATGCCGAGCGGCTCGAAAATGCTTTTGCGGTAATGTAGGTCGAGCGGCTCGCCGCTGACCTGTTCGACGATTTTGCCGACCCAATCGATATTGGGGCCGTATTGCCAGCGCTCGCCGGGATCGAACATCAGCGCGGTGCGCGGAAATTTGCCGCGCTCCGCCGCGGTGAGCTTGTCGAGCGCCTGGAGGTATCGTAGCTCCTCGGCATCCCAGAGCCGGTAGGTGAAGCCTGCGGTATGGGTCAACAAGTGACGCAGCAGTAGCGGCCGCCGCGGCGGGCGCAAATGCGGCTTGCCGGCGCCGTCGAAGCCGTCGAGCACTTGCGGCGCGCTCAGCGCCGGATCGATGTCGGGCGGCGGCGCGTCGAGCGACAGTTTGCCCTGTTCGACCAGCTGCAAGGCGGCGACCGAGGTGATCAGCTTCACCATCGAGGCGACGCGGAACACGGTATCGCGCGTCATCGCCGGCCCTTCGCGGAACCGGCGCTCGCCGAAAGTGCCTTCATAGACGATGCCGCTGTCATTCGCGGCCATGGCGACGATGCCGGGAAGCTCGCCGCTGGTCGTTGCCGCGCGCAGCGCCGTATCGATGTGGTGAAAAGGGCTGGCGGCGGGCGCCGCCTCTCTGGCGCCGCCGCTGCCGGCGCGGCTCGTGGCCAAAACGCCCGCCGCCGCGAGCGTCGCCGTCGTTTTCAAGATGTCGCGGCGGCTAGCATGACGAGTCATGCGCGCCGTGCGTGCTGATCGGCTCACATCCGCAGGATATCGGCGCAAGATGACGCCCGTTCAAAGCTTCACCTCGTGAGCATAATACGCGATCTCGTTGTCGCGCCATGCGGCCGGATGGCCGGCAAAGCCAGCCTTGATGCTGATCGACGTGGCATTCTTGGAACCAGCCTGAGTGACGTCGGGACCTTCGGCGGCGATTTGCTCTGAGGTCTTGGTTCCCGGGCGGATAATGGCGATGTGGCCCGGCCGGTCGTCATGGTGATTGTGATAGCTGGCAACGACCAGCATGCCGCGATTGGCGGCGGCCTGCGCCTCACGCGCGTCGGCAAGCTTACGCCAACCGTGAGCCAAGCCTTCCTGGGCAAGCCAGTCGTTCTGGGCATTCGCCAGCAATTGCTGGCCGTGCTCCGGCGGACGCAGGATGTAGATGCCAAGCTTTTTCGCCGCGGCGGCGACGAAGGCGCTGCAATGGGTGTGCTTGCCGGGCGACGTTTCCGGCACGCCGGTCGGCAGGCCGCTTTCCCAATAAACGTGCTCGCCGGCGATCCATTTGCTCTCGACGCCCATGGCGTCGATCTCGCGGAAAATCTGCTGCGCCTGCGGTGTAACGGCGTCTTCCGCCGCCGGCGCGGCGCCGGTAAGGGCGAAGGCGGCGAGCAGTAGCGAGCTTCCTGCAACCGCGCGGGATAAAAATCTCATCGAAGTTCCTTCGGCAAACACGTGGACCTCTTTGGTTGGAGTGGCGGCGGCGTCATATTTCGACGACCAGATAGTCTTCCTCGACCGACACCGGGAAATTTTCGGCGATGTAGGGACCTTTGACCAATTCCTCGCCGGGCGCCACCGTCACCTCGAACTGACGGATGAACATCGACTTCGGATCGCAATAGCTCTGGCCGGTGGCGATCTCGAATTCCCAGCCGTGCCAGGGGCAGCGCAGGAATTCGCCGGGCCGGGTGAGGCGATAATGGCCGGGCCCGTTCGATTGGGTGAGACCGGTAATGCGGCCGGAGCAGAGCGGGCCGCCCTTGTGCGGGCAGCGATTGGCGAGCGCATAAAATCTGCCGCCGACATTGAAGATGCCGATCTCGCGGCCCTTGGCGACGACAAGCTTGCTCGTTCCGGGCGCAACCTCGGCGGCGCGGCCGACGACGTGGCGGCTCATAATGCAATCATGCGCTACGGCAGCCGGTACAGCGCCTGGGCGTTGTCGCGCAGGATGCCGGCGCGCTGCGCCGGCGTCATCTTGAAGTTCAGCGCGACGCGCGGGTCGTCATAGTCCCAATGCGGATAGTCGCTGGAGAACATCATCCGGTCCCAGCCGATCCAGCCGATGATGTCGTGCAGATGCGCCGGGTCTTCCGGCTCCTCCATCGGCTGGGTGCAGAACCAGAAATGCTGGCGCAGATATTCCGACGGCGGCCGCTTGAGATGCGGCGTTTCCTTGCGGCTGCGCTGCCACTGCTTGTCCATGCGCCAGCCGAGCGAGGGCGCCCAGGAGAAGCCGGATTCGATCATCGCCACCTTCAGCCCGGGAAACTCTTCGAATACGCCCTCGATGATCAAGCTGACGACATTGCCGACCATGCCGGTGCCGAAGGCATAATGCTCCTGCATGTAGTAGGTGCCCCAGCCGGTGCCGCTGGTGGCATGACCGCCCGAACTGCCGGCGGGGTGCAGCCCCAAGATGAGATTGTTGCGCGCGATCGCCTCATAGATCGGCCAATATTTCCGCCGGCCGAGCGGCTCGCTGGAACGCGGCGAGATGATCACTTGGCGGAACGCTTCGTGCTCGGCGGCGCGGGCGTCGATTTCGCGGGCGGCGAACGCGGGGTGCTCCTGCGGCACCACGATGCCGGCTTGAAGACGCTTGTCCTTGGCGACCCAGTCATGCAGCTGCCAGTCGTTGGCCGCGTGCGCCAGCGCGGCGCCATATTCGAGATTGCGTTCATCCATGCCAGCGCGGCCGAGCACGACCAGCATGCCGATGTCGCAGCCGTTGAGATCGAGATGCTGGCGCTGCATCAGCGCAAGGTCGCTGCCGGGCGGGCCGCCGCCGTCGGGATACGAATCGGCGCGCATGCCGGCCGCCATCATGCGCGGAAACGGCAATTGCCCGCTGACGCCCTGGCACAGATGGCCGCCGAAGGTTTCGGCATGTTCGCGCCAGCGCGCCGGCAAATACGGGAACAGATCCTTCGGCGTGCGCTGCACCGGATGAATGTCGCAATCGATGAGACCGAGCCGCTGCGCGCTCTTGGTCTCGCTCTCGGGCACTGGCTTGTTCATGGCGCCATCTCCTCGCGCATCGCCGCCGGCTTTTGCTTCGCGCTTTTGACTGCCGCGTGCGCGGTGCGCAGGCGCGGATAGGTGGCGAGCGGATTGTCGATCAGGATTTTACGCACCGTCGCGTCGGCAAGCCCGTCCGGCAAAGCGTCGTCGCCGTCGAATTGCCAATGCGGGTAATCGGTCGAAAACACGATCATCTCGTCGGAGCCGACGTGATCCATGATGCGATTGAGCACGTCGGCGTTGGGCACATCCGCCGGCTGCAGTGTGAAGCGCACATGATCGCGTACGATGTCGGCCGGCGCCCGGTCGATCCAGGGCACCTCGGTGCGCACGCCGCGCCAGCTCTTGTTGGTCCGCCACAACAGCGGCGGCAGCCAGGTGAAACCCGATTCCATCAGCACAAGCTTGATACCGGGAAACTTCTGGAACACGCCCTCGGCCAGGAAGCTCACCAGCGTGTCCTCGAAGGCCGGGCCCTGCAGGATGCTGTCTTCCAGGTGATAGGACGGCCAGCCCGAGCCGGTCGGCGCCCGGCGGAAGGTCGAGCCGGCATGAATCCCGATCGGCAGGCCGTGCCGTTCCGCGGCGCGGTAGATCGGCCAGTAAGTGCGATGGCCGAGCGGGCGGTCACCCATGACCAGGAGCAGCACCTGGACGAAGCGTTCGTCCACCGCACAGCGTTCGATCTCGGCGGCGGCGAGTTCGGCGTCCTGCGGCGCGACCAGGATCGAGGCGCGCAGGCGCGGCTCACGGTCGAGCCATTCGCGCGCCATCCAATCGTTGACCGCCTTGCACAAAGCCGCCGCCATGTCGGCGTTGAACAACGCCACCAAGCCGTGGAGCACGTTGGCGACGGCAAAGCGGGTTCCGAACGGATCAAGCGCCTGCGCGCGGACCGTGTCGAGATCGGCGCCCGGCAATCCTTTGGCCGGCCGCCAATCCGGCCGCGCCGATTGCGGCAGGTTCGGCGCGTAGCTCATCAGCGTGAACGGGGCTTGGTCGATGTAGCGCTCGGCCAGATGCTCGCGCCAGAAATCGTCGAGATAGGGCATCAATGCCTTGACGCTCGGCGCAGCCGGATGCAGGTCGCAGTCGATCGCGCCTTTGATCGGAAGCTTCATCGCCTGCCTCGCGCCGCGTTAACGCGCCACAATAGCACAATATAAGCCGGTAGCCGCGGACCCGCCAATCTCGCGCGCCCGCGGCGGAGAGGGAAAGACCTCACGCCGCGATGAGGTTCCCAAACCGCTTAAGATTTTCTTTCTGCTTGTCGTTGCGCGGCGCAAGCTTGAACAGCCGGGCGGCGGTGCCGCCCAAAATGTTGTGCTTGCCCTTCTCGGACAGGAACGGCAGGTCGAAGATGGTCGACGGCAGATCGAAATCCCAGTGCGGATAGTCGGAGGAATAGAGCAGCTGCGTCTCCGCATTGATCATGCGGAACGTCGTCTGCATCGCGTCGTGGTCCTGAATCTCCATCGGCTGCGACGAGTAAAACATGTCGCGCATGTAGTCCGACGGCTTCTTTTTCAAGAGCGGACATTCCGACGGCCGCAGCATGTATTCGTGATCGAGCCGCTGCATCAGGAACGGAATCCAGGCAAGCCCGGATTCCATCCAGATCACCGGCAGCTTGGGAAAGCGCTCGCCGATGCCGTTGACGATCCAGTTGGTGCAATTGAGCACATTGTACCAGGTGAAGCCGAGCGCATGCGCGGAGATGAAGCGGTTGCAGCTGGCGAATCCCGGCTCACCCCAATTGACGCCGGAATGGAAGGCGATCACCAGGCCGCGCTCCTCCATCGCCCGATAGACTTTCATGTAGGCATTGTCGTGCACGCCCATATTGGAGCGCACGGTCGTGACCATGAAGCCGCCGACATGCTTCCTGCCGCCGAAGGTCTCGACGTGGCGCAGCGCCGCGGCCGGATCGGAGAACGGCAGGCAGAGCAGCGAAAAGAAACGGCCGCCGGCTTCCGGCATCACTTTCTCGGTGAGCCAGCGGTTATAGGCCCAGCACAGCTCGACCTCCATTTCCTTCTGCGGATGCAGGCCGATATTGAGCATGCCGGTCGGGAACAGGCAGGAATAATCGACGCTCATCGCATCCATCCAGCGGTGGCCGAGCTGAATGTCGC
>Ga0210395_10003541_pt1 | contig 11974 bp, 9 predicted proteins | sample IncBWH4OmetaG_FD_150861 | JGI IMG/M metagenome (GOLD analysis project Ga0210395, IMG submission 150861) | Forest soil microbial communities from Barre Woods Harvard Forest LTER site, Petersham, Massachusetts, United States - Inc-BW-H-4-O ...
GCAAACCGCCTTAAACACTCGAGAATGCACCGGCCAGGGCGATTCCTAGCCAGTCGTGAGCCGTTCGACAAGCGAGTCATGTTTGATGGGGGCGTCCGGAACTCTAGCGGCGGCCTCTTCCTGAGAACTACGTTAGAAAATGCTAATAACCGGAAGTAAGAAAATTGCCACCGGTTGGGGGCGGTGGCCATGGGAGGACGAATCATGGCGAACATCATCGCTATTGGTCGGATCGGCATTCTGGGAGTGGGCCTGGGCATCAGGGCCGCGTTGGCCACCAACCTCGGCACCCTCTTTGAAGCGACGGCCGGCTCCAGCGATGTCGCCTCCGGCAGTTACGATTTCGCCGCCATACTGACTGGGGGCACCAGCGATTTGAGCGCGACCGGAGCTAATTTCTTATTCGAAACTTTGCCGAGCTTGTTCTGACCTGCGCGCCGGTGGCGCGTGCCGCTGCCGGGTAACTTGGCCTCCTCGACTCGCGCGGGTGGCTGGTGCGGGGAACATCGTTGTCCTGCAAGCGGAGTCGCCCGCTACGACCGGCGACGGGACCGGCCCCCGGGCTGGTCGACGTCGCGTCCTGTTGGGGCGCAACACGTAGGACTCAAGCAGGTCATGCGGGCGCAATAGTTGAGGCGTAGTAAACACTATGCCGCAAGACACAAAGCAACGGCCGACTGTCGCGACTGACCTTGTCAGCAAGCTGACGAAACCACAACCTCGTTCTCGCCAACAGCGCGAGATCATGCACCGCGAAATCATCGTCTGCGGTGATGACCCGCTGGCGAAGACGATCGCTGAGGAGCTCAGGGGCGCCGGCGCGCGGATAATCCAGATCACCACTGCCGCCGATCTCCTCGGCGCCGGGGTACATCGCGCGCGCGCCGTCGTCTGCGCGGGGCCCGATGATGAGGTAAATCTCGAAATCGCTTTGTTAGCAAGGGAATATTCTACGAACGTTCGCGTGGTGGCACGCCTGTCCAACGACGTGCTGCGTGAAGCGGTGTCCGCCGTCAGCGGCCCCGGCGCCATCCTGGACGTCGCCGACCTCGCCGCACCGTCCATCGTCGAGGCAGTTCTGTCGCGTAACGCGCACCAGTTCGAGACGGCCGGTATCGGCTTCGTTGTCTGGGGAGCCGAGGCGCCACGCGACGGGACTCTGCGCCAGATTTACAACGACCTGGCACCCGTGGCGGTGGTCCACGGCAAGAACTCACCTACCCCCGGCGAGGTGGTGCCGTGTCCGGGACGGGATCTGCCGGTCTACGCCGGCGACTGGACCTCGATGATCGGCGTGAAAGACGAACTAGAAGCCCGCGGGATCACCGTGCCTCCGCCGACCGCGACGCGCTCTCGCCAATCCCGGGTGCGACGCGCAATCGATGCCGTGCGGGCGCTGCGCAACGACGTCAATCCGTTGCTTGTTCCCTCCTTGGCATTCGCGCTTTTCGTCACGCTCGGCTCGACGGCCGTGCTGCGCTTCACCTACGAGAGACCGCGGATGTCGTGGCTCGACGCCCTGTACTTTGCCTCGGAGACAATTTCGACCGTGGGCTATGGCGATTTCAGCTTCGGCCAACAATCCCCTTTCCTGCGATTGTTCGCTGTCGCGTTGATGTTCGGCGGCGCGATCGTTACCGCGATCCTTGTTGCGTTCATTGCGGACATGCTGTTGTCGCGCCGCTTCGTCCATACCGCCGGCGTCCGCCGGGCACGGCATATGCGCGACCACGTCGTCGTTGTCGGGCTGGGTTCAACCGGCATCCGCGTCGTGAGTGATCTGACCGCTGCCGGATACGACGTCGTCGTCATCGAGCGGGACGAGAACAACCGCTTCCTGTCGATCGCGGCAAAACTCGACGTGCCGGTGATTTTCGGTGACTCAACGATGCGCCAGACGCTGGAATCCGCGCGCGTCGATCGCGCCCGCGGAGTGGCCGTGTTGACGCAGGCCGACATGCAGAACATCGGGACCGGGATCGTGCTGCTGGAAGTGTTGGGATCGGATACGAAGGTGCCGATCGTCATGCGCGTCCAAGGCCGCGCGCTGGCCGCTGCGGTAAACCGGCAATTCGGCTTCGAAAACGTCCGGTCGATCGTCGATCTGGCGGCCCCCTGGTTCATCGGCGCCGCGATGGGCCTGCAGGTGTTGGGGACGTTTTGGGTCGGGCAGCGCTCCTTCATGGTTGGCGGAATGCTGGTGACGGCGGGCAGCGAGCTAGATGGACTGCGATTGGTGGATATGTCGACCCATACGCGCGTCATCGCGATCACTCGACAGGACGGGCCGGTCAGCCTGCGCCCCCGCCGCGACGCCCGACTGAAAGCCGGCGACACCGTCTACCTCATCGGCCCTTACCGCGAGCTGATCGCGACGCTGCGCAAGGGCCAGCCTCCGCCGCTGACCGCCATGAACAGTGGCGCGGCGACACTGGCGGCGGCGCGTGCGCTGCACGGGCCGCCGGCGCGCCGCCCGCTATGGGCGCCAGAAGACGCCGAGGTTTGACGTACTGAGTCACACGTCGTAGTAGAGCGCGAACTCGTAGGGAGTCACCCGGAGGTTGAACGGCGCAATCTCGTAGTCGCGCTTGTAGTTGATCCACGCCTCGATCAGATCGGGCGTGAACACGCCTCCCTCGGTGAGGTATTCGCTGTCCTCTTCCAGACGGTCGATCACCGCGGACAGCGAGGTCGGAGCTTGAACGATTTCCGCTGCCTCGTCTGGCGGCAGCTCGTAGAGGTCCTTGTCGACGGGTGGAGGCGGCTCGATCTGGTTCTTGATGCCGTCCAGCCCGGCCATCAGCATGGCCGAGAACGCCAGGTACGGGTTGCCCGACGAGTCCGGGCAGCGGAACTCCAATCGCTTGGCCTTCGGGTTGTTGCCGGTGATCGGGATGCGCACGCACGCCGAGCGGTTGCGCTGGCTGTAGACCAGGTTGATCGGCGCCTCGAAACCGGGGACTAGCCGCTTGTAGGAGTTCACCGTGGGGTTGGTGAAGGCCAGCAACGACGGCGCGTGGTACAGCAAACCGCCGATGTAGTGGCGGGCGGTGTCCGACAGTCCGGCGTACCCCGCTTCGTCGTACATCAGCGGGACGCCGTCTTTCCACAGCGACTGGTGGCAGTGCATGCCCGAGCCGTTGTCACCGAAGAGCGGCTTCGGCATGAACGTCACTGTCTTGCCGGCCTGCCATGCGGTTTGCTTGACGATGTATTTGTACATTTGATGGTCGTCGGCCGCGTGCAGCAAAGTGTTGAATTTGTAGTTGATTTCGGCCTGGCCGCCGCTGCCGACTTCGTGGTGACCCTTCTCCAGAACGAATCCCGCATTGGTCAGGTTGGTCAGCATCGCGTCCCGCAGGTCCACGTAGTGGTCGGTGGGCGCCACCGGGAAGTAGCCACCCTTGGGTCGGACCTTGTAGCCGAGGTTGGGGCTGCCGTCGGGCTGGGTCTCTTCTCCGGTGTTCCACCACCCGGATGTCGCGTCCACCTTGTAGAACGAGCCGTTGATGCTCGAGTCGAACTTCACCGAGTCGAAGATGTAGAACTCGGCTTCTGGGCCGAAGTACGCGGCGTCCGCAATGCCGGTGCTGATCAGGTAGTTCTCGGCCTTGCGGGCGACGTTGCGCGGGTCGCGTGAGTACAGCTCGAGGGTGAACGGGTCGTGCACGGAAAAGTTCACGTTCAGCGTTTTGGCGGCACGGAATGGGTCAAGGGTCGCGGTTTCCGGATCGGGCAGCAGCAGCATGTCGGACTCGTGGATCGATTGGAACCCGCGAATCGAGGAACCGTCGAAGGCCAAACCTTCTTCAAAAACCTTCTCGTCGAAGACGTAAATCGGAATTGTGAAGTGCTGCATGGTGCCTGGCAGGTCACAGAAACGGACGTCGACGTACTCAATGTTCGCGTCCTTGACGAGTTTGAAGATATCGTCGGAGCTGTTTTCGGACACAAAGTCCTCCTTATGCGGGTCATCCGCGGGCTGACGGAGAACCCCAGCCGGCCATGATTTTGTTCTTCGAGTATTCAATATGCGGAGCAAAGTCGCTCGTTGAGCAGCGCGCGGACAAAAGCTTGGTGTTTCGGCCAGTTTGCAAGATCGATACGGTGGCCTCGCAATGCCGTTACATTGGCATCGCCGATTGGTTTCACACGCGCAGCGAGGCGGTCATGGGATTCATCACACCGGAGCTTCCAGACGTCGATCCCGACACCTGGGCGACGCTGCCGGCGGCTTCCAGACTACAAGTGGTCACCCGGCATTGGGTTGAGCATGGCTTCGGTACCCCGTCCGCGATCTATCTGCTGTACGTGATCAAGATGGCCGTGTATGCGGCGGGCGCTGCCGCGGTCATCTCACTGACACCGGGGCTGGGCGGGCTCGGTCACATCGGGGCGTGGTGGACGCAGCCGATCGTGTATCAGAAGTTCGTCATTTTCACCCTGCTGTTCGAGGTCTTGGGATTGGGCTGTGGATCCGGCCCGCTCACCGCGAGATTCTGGCCGCCGATCGGCGGTTTTCTTTATTGGTTGCGGCCCAAAACGATTCGTCTGCCACCGTGGCCGAACGAGGTTCCGTTCACCAGAGGCGATACCCGCACCATCGTCGATGTCGGCCTCTACGCGCTCGTGCTGGCTTCGGGCATTTGGGCGCTGCTGTCACCCGGCCAAGGCGGGTCGGTCACCGGCACTGGCGACGTCGGTCTGATCGATCCCATTGTGGTGGTGCCGGCGATCGTGTCTCTGGCACTGTTGGGTCTGCGCGACAAGACCATCTTCCTGGCCGCCCGCGGCGAGCACTACTGGCTGAAACTGTTGGTGTTCTTGTTCCCGTTCACCGACCAGATCGCCGCCTTCAAGATCATCATGCTCGGGTTGTGGTGGGGAGCGGCAACATCAAAGCTCAACCACCATTTTCCCTACGTAGTCGCGGTGATGATCAGCAACAACGCGCTGCTGCGAGGCAGGGCTTTCAACTGGTTGAAGCGCATGCTCTACCGCGACCCCGTCAACGACTTGCGCCCCACCTGGATACCGAAGTTCATGGCCCACGTCGGCGGGACCACGGCCGAATTCATTGTTCCTGCGGTGCTGGTGTTCTTCGCCGACAGTCATCCGTGGCGGTGGTGGCTGATCGGGTTCATGGTGATCTTCCACCTCAACATTATTTCCAACCTCCCGATGGGCGTTCCGTTGGAGTGGAACGTGTTCTTCATCTTCTCGCTGTTCTACCTGTTCGGGCACTATGGCAGCATCACCATCTACGATCTCAATTCGCCGCTGTTGCTTGCCTTCCTGATGGCAGCGCTCGTCGTGGTCCCGATAGTGGGAAACGTTTTTCCGCAACAGATTTCATTCTTGCCCGCGTTGCGCTATTACGCGGGCAACTGGGCGTCCAGTGTTTGGTGCTTCCGCGCGGGTGCTGAGGAAAAGCTGGATGCCGGCGTCATCAAAAGCTCGGCGCTGACCGCCAACCAACTGGCCAAGCTCTACGACCCGGCGACCGCCGAAATCATGAGCGACAAGGCTCGGGCGTTCCGGTCCATGCACGTCCATGGCCGGGCGCTCAACGGGCTAGTACCCCGTGCGCTCGGGGAAGAAGCGAACGAGGCGGACTACACGTTTCGTGAGGGCGAACTCATCGCCGGGCCGCTCATCGGCTGGAATTTCGGCGAAGGCCACCTGCACAACGAGCAGTTACTGGAGGCAGTGCAGCGGCGCTGCAACTTCGACGAGGGTGATCTTCGGGTGATCATCCTCGAAGGCCAGCCGATCCAGACGCAGCGGCAGTGGTATCGCATTGTCGACGCCAAGACCGGCCTGATCGAGGAGGGCTACGTTACCGTTGCGGACATGCTGGCCCGTCAGCCCTGGCCGGAGCCCGATGACGAGTTCCCGGTCCATCTCACAACGCACGGCGCCGGCGCTCCCCATGGCTAACGCAGTCGTCGTCGGTGCCGGGCCCAACGGTTTGGCCGCGGCAATACACCTGGCGCGCAACGGTTTAGACGTTCAACTGCTGGAAGCCGCGGAATCTATCGGGGGAGGAGCGCGTTCGGGGGAGCTGACGGTACCCGGTGTCATTCACGATTACTGCTCGGCCGCTCATCCGCTGGGGGTGGGGTCACGGTTCTGGCAGGAGATCGACCTGGGCCGCTATGGGGTGAGCTGGAAATGGCCGGAGATCGACTGCGCGCACCCATTGGACGACGGCACCGCCGGGGTGCTGTATCAATCGATTGAAAAGACGACGGCGGGCCTTGGCTCCGACGGACGCCGGTGGCGTTTGGCGGTTGGCGATCTCGTCGCCGGTTTCGATGAGCTGGGTCGGGATGTGATGCGCCCGGCACTGCACGTTCCGCGCCATCCGATGCGTCTCGCGGCCTTTGGGCCGCGCGCCGTATTGCCGGCCAGCGTGGCGGTGCGGTGGTTTCGCACCGAGCAGGCGCGCGCCCTATTCGGCGGTGCGGCCGCGCACATGTTCACCCGGCTGGATCGGCCATTGACCGCGGCGATGGGACTGATGTTTCTGGCCAGCGGGCATCGCTTTGGCTGGCCGGTCGCCGAGGGCGGATCGGGGTCGATCACCGCCGCCCTGGCCGCCGCGCTGCGCGATCACGGCGGTGCCATCACGACCGGTGTCACCGTCACCAGCCGCCGCGACATCCCCGACGCCGACGTCGTGTTGCTCGACCTGACCCCGGCCGCGGCCGTGCAGATCTACGGCGATTCCATGCCCGGTCGGATCAAGCGGTCCTATCGGCGCTACCGCGAGGGCTCATCGGCTTTCAAGGTCGATTTCGCGATCGAGGGCCATATTCCGTGGACCAACCCCGAGTGCGCCCGTGCCGGCATGGTCCACCTCGGCGGGACGTTCGCCGAGATCGCTTTCGCCGAACGCGAGCGGGCACAAGGGCGGATGCCGGAGCGGCCCTTCATGCTCGTCGGGCAGCAATACCTGGCCGACCCATCGCGTTCGTCCGGCAACATCAACCCGATCTGGACCTACGCCCATGTGCCGTTCGGCTACCCGGGCGACGCCACCGCCGCCATCACCGACCAGATCGAGCGGTTTGCGCCCGGCTTCCGCGAGCGCATCGTCGCCACCGTCAGCAAGAGCACTGCCGAGTTGCAGGCCTACAACCCCAATTACATCGGCGGCGACATCATCGGCGGCGCCAACGACCGGCTGCAGGTCGTCTTCCGGCCCCGGATGGCGATCGATCCCTACTTCACCGGCGTGCCCGGCGTCTACCTATGCTCGCAATCCACGCCGCCCGGCGCCGGTATCCACGGGCTGTGCGGCTATCACGCGGCCCAGTCGGCGTTGCACCGGCTGCGCAGCTGAGTCAGCAAGCCAATCGGCGTGACCTAAACCACCGGATTCGCGGCGCATTCCCGCAGCTACTAGGCTGGCGGCGAGCAATTTGTCAGCGACTAAGGAGAGACAAGTGACGGTCCGGGTAGGCATCAACGGCTTCGGTCGAATCGGACGTAACTTCTACCGGGCCCTGCTGGAGCAGCAGGCCGCGGGCGCCGACACCGAGATCGAGTTGGTCGCGGCAAACGACCTGACCGACAACGCGACACTGGCGCATCTGCTGAAATTCGACTCGATCCTGGGCCGGCTGCCCTACGACGTCAGCCTGGAAGGCGATGACACCATCGTCGTCGGCGACCACAAGATCAAGGCGTTGGAGATCAAGGAAGGCCCCGCCGCGCTGCCCTGGGGTGACCTCGGTGTCGACGTCGTCGTCGAGTCGACCGGCATCTTCACGAACGCGGCCAAGGCCAAGGGCCACCTGGACGCCGGGGCCAAGAAGGTGATCATCTCGGCGCCGGCCACCGACGAGGACATCACGATCGTGCTGGGCGTCAACGACGACAAGTACGACGGCAGCCAGAACATCATCTCCAACGCGTCGTGCACCACGAATTGCCTTGGGCCGGTTGCCAAAGTGCTGCACGACGAGTTCGGCATCGTCAAAGGCCTGATGACCACCATCCACGCTTACACCCAGGACCAGAACCTGCAGGACGGCCCGCACAAGGACCTGCGCCGTGCCCGGGCGGCCGCCTTGAACATCGTGCCGACCTCGACCGGTGCGGCCAAGGCCATCGGATTGGTGCTGCCGGAATTGAAGGGCAAGCTCGACGGCTACGCGTTGCGGGTGCCGATCCCGACCGGTTCTGTCACTGACCTGACCGCCGAGCTGACCAAGTCGGCCACCGTCGCCGAAATCAACGCCGCGATGAAGGCCGCCGCAGACGGCCCGATGAAGGGCATCCTCAAGTACTACGACGCGCCGATCGTCTCCAGCGACATCGTCACCGACCCGCACAGCTCGATCTTCGACTCCGGGCTGACCAAGGTGATCGACAACCAGGCCAAGGTGGTGTCCTGGTACGACAACGAATGGGGCTACTCCAACCGCCTCGTCGACCTCGTCGCGCTGGTCGGCAAGTCGCTGTAGCCGTGAGCATCCCTAGCCTCAAAGACCTTCTTGCGCAGGGTGTTTCAGGTCGTGGTGTGCTGGTTCGCTCCGACCTGAACGTGCCGCTCGACAACGGGGTGATCACCGATCCGGGCCGTATCATCGCCTCGGCGCCGACGCTGAAGGCGCTGGTCGACGGTGGCGCCAAGGTGGTGGTGACCGCGCATTTGGGACGACCCAAGGGCGAACCCGACCTGAAGCTGTCGTTGGCCCCGGTGGCTGCGGCACTTGGTGAGGCGCTGGGACAGGATGTGCAGTTGGCCGACGACGTCGTGGGCCGTGACGCGCGGGCCCGCGCTGCGCGTCTGACCGACGGGGATGTGCTGCTGCTGGAGAACATCCGCTTCGATCCCCGGGAAACCAGCAAGGACGACGGGGAGCGGCTGGCGCTGGCGAAAGAGCTCGCCGAACTGGTCGGGCCAACAGGCGCTTTCGTGTCCGACGGGTTCGGGGTGGTGCACCGCAAGCAAGCCTCGGTCTACGACATCGCCACCCTGCTGCCGCACTACGCCGGCAAGCTGGTCGCCGAGGAGGTCAGCGTGCTCGAGCGGCTGACCAGCTCGACGCGGCGGCCCTACGCCGTGGTGCTCGGGGGTTCGAAGGTGTCGGACAAGCTCGGTGTCATCGAGCAGCTGGCCACCAAGGCCGACAGCATCGTCATCGGCGGTGGCATGTGCTTCACATTCCTTGCCGCAGCAGGTCTTTCGGTGGGCACCTCGCTGCTGCAGACCGAGATGATCGACACCTGCCGCCGATTGCTCGACACCTACGCCGACGTGCTGCGCCTGCCGGTGGACATCGTGGTGGCCGAGGAGTTCGCCGCCGATTCGCCACCACAGCTCGTCGCCGCCGATGCGATCCCGGACGGCAAGATGGGGTTGGACATCGGGCCGGGATCGGTCATCAGGTTCAACGCGCTGCTCACCAACGCCGAGACCATCTTCTGGAACGGCCCGATGGGTGTTTTCGAGTTCCCGGCATTCGCCGCCGGCACCAAGGGCGTCGCCGAAGTGATCACCAGGGCGACCGCCAAGGGCGCGTTCACCGTGGTCGGCGGCGGCGACTCCGCTGCGGCGGTGCGCGCGCTGGGCCTGCCCGAGGACAGCTTCTCGCACATCTCCACCGGCGGCGGGGCGTCACTGGAATACCTTGAGGGCAAAGAGCTGCCCGGGTTAAAAATACTGGGCAGTGCTACCTGAGCTAAGGACGCCGATGAGTCGCAAGCCGCTGATAGCCGGCAACTGGAAGATGAACCTCAACCACTTCGAGGCGATCGCGCTGGTGCAGAAGATCGCGTTCTCGCTACCGGACAAGTACTTTGACCGGGTCGACGTCTCGGTGATTCCGCCGTTCACCGATCTACGCAGCGTGCAGACGCTGGTCGACGGCGACAAGCTGCGGCTGACCTACGGCGCCCAGGACCTGTCGCAGCACGACTCGGGCGCCTACACCGGCGAGATCAGCGGGGCCTTCCTGGCCAAGCTGGGCTGCAGCTACGTCGTCGTCGGTCACTCCGAGCGACGCACCTACCACGGTGAGGACGACGCGCTGGTGGCCGCCAAGGCCGCCGCCGCGCTCAAGTACGAGCTGACCCCGATCATCTGCATCGGCGAGCACCTGGAGGTCCGGGAAGCCGGTGAGCACGTCGCCCACTGTCAGGAACAGTTGCGTGGATCGGTGGCCGGGCTGTCCGTCGAGCAGATCGCCAAGGTCGTCATCGCCTACGAGCCGGTGTGGGCGATCGGCACCGGGCGGGTGGCCAGCGCCGCCGATGCTCAGGAGGTGTGCGCGGCTATCCGCAAGGAGCTGGGCACGCTGGCCTCAGCGCACATCGCCGACACCGTTCGAGTGCTCTACGGCGGCTCGGTGAACGCCAAGAACATCGGTGACATCGTCGCGCAGGAGGACGTCGATGGCGCTCTGGTCGGCGGCGCGTCGCTGGACGGCGAGCAGTTCGCGACGCTGTCCGCGATCGCCGCCGGGGGACCGCTGCCGTAACCAGTGGGGCGCACGGGGCTGTTGGGGCGTTGGGCTTGACGGCCAGTCGGCTGACATTTAGCTTAACGAAACCTGAAAGAAACACAGGGTCGCTAGATTCTGGTGGTTACGCAGCTCTACCACGCCCACGGGGAGGCAACCGAATGACCGGTCGCGACGGCAATAGGCACTCACGCAACGCCAAGGTCCGGCAGTACGGATTCGTCGCGGGTGCGGCCGTCGGTGCGTTCGTGGCCGCGGCGGCGATGGCCACCGGCTCGGCCGCGCCGGCCAAGGCCGACTTCGAGGACCTGCTCGACCCGATCATCCAGCCGCTGTTGACGCAGGTGACGGACTCACTCAGCAGCTTCGATCCCGCGGCCGCCACCGATCTGACCAGTTGGAGCGACAGTCTGCAAAGTAGCCTGAATTCGCTCGATGTGGGGGCTGCGCTGCCGTCGACCGCAGAGCCTGCGGCCGCCCTTCCGGCGTCTGATGTCACTCCAACCGAGACCGCCTACATTCCGCTAACCATGCAAGAGACCACCGAGCCGACCGTGAATGCCTCGATTGACGGCAGCACGGACCAGCCGCTGCTCGTCGACACCGGATCGAGTGGTCTCGTTATTCCCGACACAGACCTCGGATCGAACTTCCTCACCCAGCTTGAGAGCCTGATCGAACTCGGCGTGCCCAGCGGAATCAATGAGAGCGGCTACAGCGGCGGGGTGGACTACATCTATCTGACCTACAACAACGTGCCGGTCGATTACGACCTGGGTAGCGGCAGCACACTCGACACCACTGCCCCGGTCGAGGTCGAGGTTTACTCATGGGACTCGAGCGACCCCACGAGCTTCTTTACCAACGACGCCTTCCAGAACTTTCTCGCCAGTAACGATTCAACCGGCGGCATCCTGGGCATCGGGGACAATACCAGTGGTGGGGCGGGCGAAAGCCCGTTCCAGGCGGATGGCTATGACGGTGTGACCGTCGACGAACCCGACGGCTACTTGATTGCCAGTGACGGCAACCCGGGAACGCCCTACGCAGATCTGCCGAGCACCGGCTCGACCCCGACAGGTGACCTGACCGAAGGGGTGTCGACCGAAGAAAATGGTGGCGGGACGGTTATTGATACCGCCGCTCCGGTCACCGACGACATCGACTCCGCGGGTGTCTACGGAACCATCCCGTCATCCATAGCGCCCAACGGAGTGCCGGACAACGACTGGGTCACGGTCTACGACAACGGTACGCCGCTGTACTCCTACGAGGTGGAGAACGCCGGAGGAGACCAGCTACCGAACGAGACGCCATCAGTGGTCTCGGGAAGCTCGATCGATAGCGGCTACGAAGCATTCGAGGGCAACCCCGTCTACATCGACTACGGCAACGACAACCTGTACTTCGACAACCCGGGTTCGGTCACGGGGCCGTAGCGTCTCTGACGCCGATATGAGGCGGTCACTCGCAGGCCGGTAAGGTGTGGGCCATGGAAT
>Ga0210395_10003542_pt1 | contig 11973 bp, 9 predicted proteins | sample IncBWH4OmetaG_FD_150861 | JGI IMG/M metagenome (GOLD analysis project Ga0210395, IMG submission 150861) | Forest soil microbial communities from Barre Woods Harvard Forest LTER site, Petersham, Massachusetts, United States - Inc-BW-H-4-O ...
TCGCTGAAGTCTTCCAGTCGACCTGTGGTCATCTCGGACATAAGCTCTCAGCTGTCTGCTACCCGGCCGGCTGCTGTTGCGTCATGCAGTGCATCGCGCCCAGGCCCCAGATGAAATCTCCGGAATAAATCGGAACGATTTCGCGCGTGGGGAACAGATCGGCCAGCGTGTTGAGCGCGATGCGGTCGTTGGGGCGATTGAAGACGGGGGCGAGCACGACTCCGTTGGCGATGTAGAAATTGGCGTAGCTGGCGGGAAGGCGGCGGCCTTCGAAGATGACGGGCTGCGGCATCGGCATCTCCACTACGGTCAACTGGCGGCCGTCCTGGTCGCGCGCGGCTTGCAGGCGGCGCAGGTTGGCGCGGAGTGGTTCGTGGTTGGCGTCTTTCGAATTGGGCTCGACCATCGTGACGATGGTGTGTTTCGAAACGAAGCGGGAGAGATCGTCGACGTGGCCGTGGGTATCGTCACCGACGATGCCGCGGCCGAGCCAGATGGTGTTGGGAGCTCCCAGGTAGTCGGCAAACGCTTTTTCGTAGTGCACGCGCGCCATGTGCGGATTGCGTTCCTGCACTTTGCTGAGCAGGCATTCTTCGGTGGTGAGGACGGTGCCGACGCCATTGACGTCGATGGATCCACCTTCGAGCACGATGCGCGTGTCCTGGGAGAGCGGGCGAATTTCGTGGGTGCGAGGGTGGCCCATTCTAGCCGTGTTCTTTGCGGCTAGAGTGGGGCTTTTGACACTAGCCATCAGGCTGCCGATTTTTTCGTCGTAGCGCCAGTTGGAATATTTTGCCCAGGCGTTAAAGCGGAACTTGAGGGCGAGCGAGCCCACCTCAGGGGCTGAAGCCCCGACCTTTCTTTGCATCTTATCGGCACGACTGAAGTCGTGCCCTTCCCGATTTTCGCTGGGCGATGGCGTGAGGAAAATGCAGCCGGAATCGCGCAGCCAAACGCGGTTGGTGGGCCAGCGATGGAAGCGGATGTTGGATGAGAGGGCATCGGCTCGTTCGAGCACGCGACGCGCTTGGCGCGCGGCCGCGGCATCGTTGACGATCAACTCGACGTGTTCGTGCTTCGCCAGATTGCGGATGATTTCGGCGTAGACCCAAGGGATCGGCTCGAACCTGCCTGGCCAATCGCCATGATAGTGAGGCCAGGCCAGCCAGGTGGCCGCGTGCGGCTCCCACTCTCCGGGCATGCGGTAGCCGAGAGACGCGGGTGTGGCATCGGCGGTGGTTAAAGTTTTACTCGAAGATTTGCGGGGAGCTTTAGCCACGATGAATTCTCGCCCTAATCAATCAAGCGGCTGGTGATGGGTGCGTACGCATCAATGCGGCGGTCACGCAGGAACGGCCAGTTGCGGCGAATATCTTCGAGCGCTTTCAGGTCGACGTCGCCGATCAGAATTTCCTCGCGGTCGTGCGATGCTTCGGCGAGTACGCGGCCGAAGGGATCGCAGAAAAACGATCCGCCCCAGAATTCGAGGCCCTGGCCGGGAGCAGACTTGCCGCGGATGTTGCCGGTTTCGAAGCCAACGCGATTGACGACCGCGACGTACACACCGTTGGCGATGGCATGCGCGCGCTGGATCGTGCGCCACGCGTCGTGCTGGGCTACGCCGAACTCGGCCTTCTCCGCGGGATGCCAGCCGATTGCGGTCGGATAAAAAAGAATGGTCGCACCTTGCAACGCGGTCAGGCGCGCGCCTTCGGGATACCACTGGTCCCAGCAGACGAGCGTGCCGAGGCGCCCGGCGCTGGTGTCAAGCGCGCGGAAGCCGAGGTCGCCGGGCGTGAAGTAGAACTTTTCGTAGTAGAGCGGATCGTCGGGGATGTGCATTTTGCGGTAGAGGCCGCGCAGGGAGCCATCGCTGTCGAAGATGGCCGCAGTGTTGTGGTAAACGCCCGCCGCGCGCTTTTCGAATAAGGACGCGATCAGAACGACGCCGTAGTTTCGCGCTGCCGTCGCCAGCTTCTCGCTCGAGGGACCAGGAATCGGTTCGGCTAAATCGAACAAGGAATGATCTTCGCGCTGGCAGAAGTATTGGGTCTGAAAAAGCTCAGGCAGGCAGACGACCTGCGCTCCGCGCCCGGCAGCGTCGGCGACGCGGGTGATTGCCTTCTCGAGATTCTGTTCGGGCTCTGGGCCGCACGACATCTGGATCAATGCGACCCGAAATTTTTCAGGGGACACGCGTTTCCGACCTCCGCGAACAAATATAGCAGGAGAAAAGCTGGCATCTTTTAGTTCTCAGCCATCAGCCTTCGGCAAGACCCGGCGAAAGCCGTACGAATCACCCCGGATATTCCCCGATCTCGGCCGTCTAGTGCGGATTCCTATTCTTGTTCGGATTTCGGGATAAGAATCTTTTCACGCTCCAGAGTCGAGAAGATGGGCTAAAATCACTGCCGCCTCGAAATCAGCGGGCCACCACTTCCTCTGCAACGGACCGAGCAGCTGAAAACGCAAATCCCAAACAACAGACAACGAGCAGATAACAAGGAGAAATCATGATTCGAAGATTCGGCATTCGAAGATTCGGTATGTCCCTGCCAGCCGTCCTCGCAGTCGTGTCGCTCATGGGTATCGTTTGCCAGGCGCAGTCACGACAGACGTTGACGCGTCATGTGCGTGAAGTGGTACTGAACGGAGAGGCTCTGCCTGTGGGCCGCGTCCCGACCGCGCAGTCCATGCGGCTTGTGCTGGTTTTGCCGCCGCGCAATCAGAGTGAGTTAGACAGCTTTTTGAAAGACGTCTACGATCCTGCCAGCGCGTCGTATCGGCACTTCCTTTCGGTGGACGAATTCACCGCGAAGTTTGGACCCACGCAGGAAGATTACGACGCCGTCATCCATTTCGCCGAGGGGCACGGGTTGACTGTGGTTGGCACCTCCCCGAATCGGCTGAATATCGACGTCCGGGGATCGGTATCGAATATTGAGGAGGCGTTCCATTTGACGATGGGCCTCTACAAGCATCCCGCCGAAAACCGCATCTTCTATGCTCCCGACCGGGAACCCACGCCAGACCTGGGTGTTCAGCTGTGGCACATCTCCGGCCTCGATAACTATTCGATTCCGAAACCCGCCATGCACCGCGGTCAGGCCGCGCGGCCGAACGCCACGACGGGCTCCGGCCCAAGTGCTTCGTTCCTGGGCAGCGATATGCGAGCCGCCTACTACGGTGGAAGTCTCACCGGCAGCGGCCAGTCGCTCGGGTTGCTGGAGTACGCCGGAACCGATCTGGCCGACCTCACCACGTACTTCAAGAACGCGGGTCAAACGAATAATGTCCCCGTGACTCTCGATTCGACGGACGGCACGAGCACGAGTTGCCTCGCATCCCAGGGCTGCGACGACACCGAGCAGACTCTCGACATGACGCAAGCGATCGGCATGGCACCGGGCTTGTCGAGCCTGGTGATGTATGTGGGATCGTCCGACTCGGCCATTTTCAACGCCATGGCCACGGCCAGCCCGCTCAACGCACAGTTGAGTTCTTCGTGGACCTGGTCTCCGGCGGACCCGAGCACGGACAACCCGTATTTCCAGGAGTTCGCGACGCAAGGTCAAAACCTGTTTCAGGCGGCCGGCGACAGCGGCAAGTGGACCACTTCGGGTACGGCTTCTGAAATTTTCCCGGCGGATGATGTCTTCGTGACCTCGGTCGGCGGGACGGACCTGGATACCAGCGGGGCAGCAGGTCCGTGGAGTTCGGAAACTGCATGGGTTGACGGAGGCGGTGGTATTTCACCCAACAAGTTTGCGATTCCCTCGTGGCAAACAGCTGCCGCCAGCGGATGCTCGAGTTGTTCCAAAACACTCCGAAATGGCCCCGATGTTTCGGCCAATGCGAATTTCACCTTCTACGTGTGTGCGGACCAGACCGCCTGCACGGCCAACGAGTACGGCGGAACGAGTTTCGCGGCGCCCATGTGGGCCGGCTACCTGGCTCTGGCAAATGAGCAGGCAGTCGCGAACGGCAATCACACCGTGGGATTCATCAATCCGAGTCTTTACACCATCGGTGGGAGCTCGAGTTATGGCTCCGATTTCCATGACGTCACCAGCGGCAGCAACGGCTTTTCGGCAACTGTGGGTTACGATTTGGCGACTGGCTGGGGCAGTCCGAACGGAAGCGGCTTGATCACAGCGCTTGCCGGCGGGTCTTCTTCAGGTCCCGGCTTCAGCCTCTCGGCGTCTCCTGCTTCGGTATCGGTGGCGCAAGGAGGCAGCGGCGCCTCCACGATTACCAGCACGGTGACGGGGGGCTTTGATTCGGCCATCACTTTGTCCGCGACTGGCCAACCTAGCGGCGTTACTGTGAACTTTAATCCAAACTCCATCACCGGCGCCGGAAGTTCGAGTATGACGATGATCGTCGCCTCATCCACGGCCACCGGCACCTATAAGATTACGGTCACGGGAACCTCGGGGAGCACGGTTGAAACCACGACAGTCTCGTTGACGGTGACCGGGACGAATCCTAGTTTCACCATCAGCGCATCGCCGACATCGATTAGCGTGGTCCGCGGCGGGTCCGGCACGGCGACTATTACTACGACCGTTTCCGGCGGCTTCAACTCGGCAATCAGCTTGTCCGCGGCGGGACAGGGAAGCGCTCAGTCCGTTACCTTCAGCCCTAGCTCCATCGCGGCTCCGGGTTCGGGGACTTCAACTATGACGGTCAAGGTGGGTAGGAGTGCCAGGACCGGAGACCACACCATTACCATTACTGGGACGGGAGGAGGGGTGACGCACACGACGACAGTCATCCTCGACGTCTTACAATAGTGGCTTGAAATGCCGCGGGCGCTGCCTTCGGCAAATTCAGGAAGCCAGATTCATCGAACCAAAATCGCTAAACAAAGAGCCCGGACCTTCGTGGTCCGGGTTTTTCTTTCGCGGAATTGTCATGAAGGCGGAGGAAACCATCGAGGCCCTTAGTGCACGTGGCACCCAGTCGCGCTGTTCCTGTAGAGTATGTTGTCGGGAAGAACTGCGATCGCTCGGGAGGCTGGCGTTGAAACACGGCAATCATGTGAATTCGCACCACGGCAATTCGAAGGGCCATGCTCAGAAGGAGCAAGCTCAGCCCGGGAAAGAACACGGTGCGGGCGGTGAGGGCGTCGACCGTCATCTGCATAATCCCATCGAAGACCGGCTGATTCCGCTGGAGCCGCTCGACCTTGGCAAAGTGCATTCGATCGACGGGCTGGTGCGGGCGATGGCCAAGACCGCCTTTACCGGACGCCAGTTGGGCGAGGCCGCCGACGTACTTGAGGCGATGGCACTCGACGAAGATGCGTTCATCGTCATGACCCTGGCCGGCGCCATGACCGTGGCCAAGCAAGGACTGATCGTTACTGAGCTGATCGATCGAGGGATCGTGAATGCGATTGTTTCGACCGGGGCGCTCATGGCGCACGGACTGGTCGAGGCCACGGGGCGTTCACACTTCCGCGCCAATCCTGAGGTGTCGGACGAAGAGCTTTACGAGCAGGGCTACAACCGCGTTTACGACACGCTCGAGCCGGAACAGAATCTCGACGACGTTGAGGAAGTAATGTCGGCAGTACTCGAGGCCTGGGACCACAACGAGGTCATGTGCTCGTACAAGCTGAATCACGCCATCGGCGCATATCTGGCGAAGCGCGATAAGGATCAGCGGGGCATTCTGAAATCGGCGTACGAGCAGGGAGTGCCGGTGTTCGTGCCGGCATTCAGCGACTCGGAACTTGGTTTGGATACGGCGCTGAACAACCGGCTGCGGGAGTCGACGGGGCGGCACAAGATCCGCTTCGATCCGTTCGAAGATCTGGAGCACTTTGCCGCGACTTTGCTGCGCCAGAAGAAGCTGGGAATTTTTACGATCGGCGGAGGCGTGCCGCGGAACTGGTCGCAGCAGTTTGGTCCGTTCATCGAATTGCGGCATCGGCGGCTGGGAGAAAACGTGCCGTTGAAGCGCTACCACTATGGGCTGAGAATTTGTCCCGAGCCAGTGCACTGGGGCGGGTTGTCGGGCAGTCCTTATAGCGAAGCGATATCCTGGGGGAAGTTCGTACCGCCGTCGGAGGGCGGGAGGTTTGGCGAGGTATTCGTGGACGCGACGGTCGGTTTGCCGATTATCGTCGCTGCCGTGATCGAGCGTCTCGATAAGGCGAAAAAAGGCGGGAGCGCGCGCAAGGGGGCGCGGACGGCGTCTCGCAAGTAAGATTGAGGGGGAAGACTTCTAAGCGAGAATTACGCGTTGCTCTCGCAGGCGGTCGAATCCTGTGCACTGAACTCCTGGGCGGAGTCGCTTTGCTGGGTGTCTTGATTGCCCGTGCGCATGCGCCGATACAACGGAGCAATAATACTGTTTTCAAGTACTTCTGACTCAGCCTGAAACCAATCCTGTAGGGCCTGGCCATCTTCCTGCCCGCGCGTTTCGTAGAGCTGCTTGGCCCGCGAACGGACCTTGCGCTCGACCAACTGCACCATCAGCGCCTGTTGCTTTTTTCTGCGTGTTTCGATGTCCACTGCTATTCCTTTATCCGGGTCTGTGATCTGATCTGTGTTTTTGTCTTTTTCTACCATTTCAATCATAGCGGATCGCTGTTAACGGAGTATTACATCCGACTAACCAGGAGGTTACTAAAGTTCAACCCCTATGAAAGCCTTATCCGTCAGATGCCGGAATACGCCCTAGGATTCATTTAATTGCATTGTTTTCATTGAGTTAATTGCGACAGCTTGAGCAGACGGCCGCGCCCAAACGGGATGGATCGCTTCCTGGTGTGAAGCTGTTTCTCGACTTGAAAGTTAGACGTAGAGGCGAAGGCGAAGTGAGCGGACTGCTCCCCGCAGGACGATTTGGGGAGCAGCAGCGGCTGCTGGTGGGTTCCTAGTCGAAGATCAGTACGGCCGAAGCGATCACCGTCGTCCACAGGGCGCGTTTGTCGCCGACGGCGGACTGGGTCACGTTCGCGGTGCGGACGATTTTATTCGACAGGCGGTAGATTTGCTTCTTCTCGTCCCAGGAGCGATCAGGGTCGAATTCCACGTTGAGGGTGGTGGCGAGCATTTCCGCGGCGAGTTCCTCGGCGTATTCGCCGGCGGCGTCTTCGGTCTCGCCGAAGGAGTGGTGCTCGCTGAGATACCCGTACGTGTTGCGGTCGGCCGGAATGGCTACGCCGATCGAGGAGGCTAGCAGGCGGTGAGGTTCGCGCGTGGAATTTTCCGCGACCACGGCGAAAACCACTTCGCCGGGATGCAGGTACTTCACGCCTTCTTTGCGAGCCAGCAGTTTGCAGTTTGGCGGGAAGATGGAGGAGACCCGCACCAGGTTCTGGGCAGCGATACCGGCGTCGCGCAGCGCCAATTCGAAGGAAGTCAGCCGTTCACGATGCTTCCCGACTCCCTTGGTAAAGAAAATCCGCTTCGGAACCATGTCTTTGCCCAAATCCGTGATCCTCCGACAAAGAAAAATTGAGACAGGAGAATGCACAATCTAACACATTGGTTTGTTAAGGAAATATGAATTTGCAGGCAGAAGGAAAAAAACGCGGGGAGCGCTGGCGCGCATCCCCGCTTCGTGCCCGGATGTACTAGGGGGAGGGCCCGGGCAAAAACCTTTTCGAAATCGTCTCGTCGGCCCGACCGTCGCTCGTCGACATTCGCTAGCCGGACCGGAACAAAAGCGTTACTTCGCGGCGACGACCTTGCTTACCTCAACGTTGGTGCCGTCGACGTTGCCGGTGACGGTGGCTTTCTTTCCCGCCTGTTGATCGAGCACGGCCAGCGCTTCCTTGTCGGTGGTGTTCAGGACATAAATCTTGTCGCCCACGACCAGCGCGTATTTCGAGCCGTGCGCTACGCAGCTGCGCGTGCATTCGGCCGGTGTGCCCTCGCCTTCCATGTGTTTAACGCCGCACATCGCGTCGCCCACTTCGCCAGTGAGGGTCTGCTTTCCGGCCGCCATCGCCGGACTGAACACGAATAAACTTGCCGAACTTAATAATGCCGCGATCAGGATCGAACGCCGCCAGCCATTTCCCAAACCAAGCCTCCAACTACGGTTCATCCCAGGTCTCCTTCAAAACCGATGCAGCCCGCGGTGTACGAGCGCGGACTTGCGGCCAGTGTATCAAGGCGACCCTATTTCGCAAACGACGTGACCTGGAGCGTGAGATCAAAACGGCACTGTAAGAGTAACGGGATCGAAGCGATATCGGAAAACGTTCCCGAATTTGTTCCAAAAGCCGAACAAGAATCGCGAGACCCGCTGCCGACGCCTATTTCGGTGCTTTCGCGGAGTAAATCAGGTCAACGTCGACCGTCTTTTCGCGGACGTTGGCGGTCACGTGCGGAGTGACATCCCAGTCCAGGTTCACCGGAAGCAGTTTCTGGGCGGAAGGCAAGTATTCGCTCAGGTAGGTCGAGTCGTAGACGTCGCCAGGGCGGATTCTCCATATGGTTCGGAGCTTCGCCGTCAGGCTGTTGTCGAGGCCGCGGAATTCGAGGTCTCCCATGTGATAGACGGCCCCCTCGGTCACGATCAGGTGGATGACGACCGCGCTGGCCGCGTCGTCGAACTGCGCGTCCGCTTTAATCGTGGTGGTCACAAATCCGTGGGAGCCGTAGAGCTTCTGGATGTCTTTCAGGTTGTCGCCGAGGCGAATCGTGTTGGCGGGCTGGCCGGGCTCGGCATGCACCATTTTCTGCAGCGTGTCAGTAGGGAACTCATGATTGCCGGACCACTCCAAGCCTTTCAGCTTGTACTGCTGGCCGGGAGTGACGGCGAAGATCACGTCTACAACCGTCTGGTTGCGTGGCCCTTCTTCGTTTTCTGCACCAGGTTGTTTGATGACCTTGGGTTGGGGCTCGCCGAACTGTGCCTTCAGGTATCCGCGCGCGTAAAAGACAGGCAGAAGCTGGTGCTGGACCAGCAAGTTCAAGCGGGTGCGGGAGTATTCGCGGTCGGGAAGTTTTTCGGAGGCCGCTTCGAGGGGAGGGATTTCGGCGTCGGCCGCGCCTGTGAATTCGATCTTGCGCACCTGGATCAGAACGTCGGTCACATGGTAGTTGATCGAGTCGACCGGCCCGTCGGCTTTGCCGGTGCGCTGATACTCGACGTGCCCGGGGATTGAGTTTTCCACCAGCATGGCCTGCAGTACGTCGGAGACGTCGTCGGCCAGGCGGCCCGAGACTGGCAGTTCGCCATCGAATAGCGGGGAATGTTGCTGGATGCGTTGCTTGAGTTGGGCGTCGGTGAACCAGACGAAATCCTCGAAATGCGCCGGGACGAATTTGTCGGCGTCTTTGACTTGCAGTTCGAGCTTGGTGCCCGCCGAGGAGTACGAAAAGGTATAGGCGATTTCGGTGAAGACTCCCATATCGCCGAGACGGCGGGCGGCTTTCTTGAAGTCGTCGTCAGTGACGGTGGCGCCCATCTGCAGGCCGGTGGCCTCGGCGACGGCAGCTTCGGGGAAGCGTTTGCTTCCGACGACTTTGATGGCGATCAGCTGGCGAACTGAGGCTGGCATTTGCGAGAGCGGCTTCTGGGTCGCCGCGCCTTGACCTATTGCGGGCAGGCAAAGGCCGGCGATGACGATGATCAGCGGGAACGGAAACCTGGGGAGTGCTTTCGTCATCACTTAGTCATCGACTTGGAATGTGCGCCAACTCTTCCGTGGATTTGTGTTTCACCGCAATGTCGATGAAGGCTAGCGCGGCGCGGCTGAGAGCTTTGTCTTTGCGGAAAACCAGCGCCAGGTCGCGCCGAACCTGCGCGTCGGCGATGGCAATCGCGGCCAGCGCCTTGGCTCGAACGTCCTCTTCGACGTTGGAGCGGGCGATGAAGCCGATGCCCACATCGGCGGCTACAAAGCGCTTCAGCAATTCGCTGGAATCGAGTTCCATGGTGAAGTTCGGCTTCAGACGGCGCTCGTGAAACAGTTGCTCGATGGCGTCCCGTGTGTGTCCAGCCTTGGGGACGACCAGCGGAAATTTCGCCACCTCGGCCACGGAAACCGCCTTCAATTTTCCCAGCGGATGATGGGGCGGCGCGATCAGAATCAACTCATCCCGATGGATGAGCACCACGGTCAGGCGGTTGTCTGTGACGGGAAGGGAAAGGACGCCGAAGTCGACCGAGTTGTCGATGATGGATTCGAGAATTTTTCCGTAGTCGGCGCGCTTGATGTTCACTGAGACGTCGGGGTATTGCTTTTTGAAATCGGCGAAAACATAAGGGAGGATATGCAGGCATGTGCCCTCATTCGCGCCGACTATGATTTCGCCGCGGGGCACGCGCTCCATCTCGGCAATGGCGACCAGCATGGCCTTGCGAGCGTCGAGCGTTTCCTCGACATATTTCTGAAACGCTTTGCCGGCGGCCGTGAGCGAGACTTTGCCTCCGGAGCGGTCAAACAGCTTGGCCCCAACTTCTTCCTCCAGCCCGCGAATCTGCGACGAAATGGCGGGCTGGGTGCGAAAACGCTTCTCCGCCGCCCGCGAAAACGAGGCGTGCCGCGCCACTTCGAGGAACGTCTCGAGCTGGTCGAAATCCATAGAAGACTCTCAGCCGTCAGCTCTCGGCTGTCAGCAAAGCGGTTCATTTCAGGCATCCGGCAGGCGCGACTTAGCTGACGGCTGATAGCTGATAGTTGACAGCTTCAGTATAAAGTCACGTTATCGCCGCTATAAGAACAATCGAATTGCCAGCGTCCGCAGACTCGCTTTAGACTCTCTCGTCCTGCACATCGCGACCGATTGTAGCAGCCTGCCCGACTGCAGGACTCTCCGCAATCGTGCGCCCGATTTTTGAACGAGTTGCTCCCGGCAAGGAGTTTTCATGACGGACCCCAAGGCTGTTCTCGAGTTCGCGAAGAAGAACGATGTCCGGATGCTTGACCTGCGTTTCACGGACATTCCTGGGCTCTGGCACCACGTTTCCTATCCCATCGGACAGCTGACGGAATCGTCATTCGAAGAGGGCTTCGGCATTGACGGATCTTCGATTCGGGCATGGGCCGGCATCCACGAGAGTGACATGCTGCTCAAGCCCGACGCCAACTTTCATTTGCTTGATCCTTTCACCGAGGCGCCAACGCTGGTGCTGGTCTGCGATGTGGTCGATCCGGTGACCAAGCAGCGCTACGATCGCGATCCTCGTTACATCGCGCGCAAGGCTGAGATTTATTTGACCTCATCCGGCATTGCCGATACGGCGTATTTCGGGGCCGAAGCCGAATTTTTCATCTTCGACAACGTGCGCTTCGATCAGCGCGAGCAGTACGGCTTTTACTACATCGACGCCGAAGAGGGCCGCTGGAACTCGGGCAGGGAAGCGAACAATCTCGGCTACCGTCCGCGCTACCGCGAAGGCTATTTTCCTGTGCCGCCCACCGACCACTATCAGGATCTGCGCACCGAGATGGTGCTGACCATGCAGAACTGCGGCATCGATGTGGAATGCCATCATCACGAGGTGGCTTCCGGCGGGCAGACCGAGATCGACTTGAAATTTGATTCGCCGGTGCGTTCCGCCGACAAGATGCTGCTCTACAAATACATTGTGAAGAACGTGGCCTATCGCCAGGGCAAGACGGTTACGTTCATGCCTAAGCCAATTTTTGGCGACAACGGCAGCGGCATGCATACGCACCAGTCGCTGTGGAAGGCCGGCCAACCGCTCTTTTCGGGCGACGGATATGCGGGCCTGTCGCAGCTTGCGCTCTGGTACGTCGGCGGCCTGATTAAGCACGGGCCGGCGCTTTCGGCGATCATCGCGCCGACAACGAATTCCTACAAGCGCCTGGTGCCTGGATTTGAGGCGCCCGTGAGTCTGGCCTACTCGCGTCGTAATCGCTCGGCGGCCTGCCGCATTCCGATGTATTCGATTGCGCCCAAGGAAAAGCGCGTGGAGTTCCGCCCGCCTGATCCAAGTTGCAATCCGTATATGGCGTTTGCCGCGATGTTGATGGCG
>Ga0210395_10003543_pt1 | contig 11972 bp, 9 predicted proteins | sample IncBWH4OmetaG_FD_150861 | JGI IMG/M metagenome (GOLD analysis project Ga0210395, IMG submission 150861) | Forest soil microbial communities from Barre Woods Harvard Forest LTER site, Petersham, Massachusetts, United States - Inc-BW-H-4-O ...
TGAGGATCTGGTCGGCCGCACCGTGCTGCTGGTGGACGACGACGCCCGCAACATCTTCGCGCTGTCGAGCGTCTTGGAGCGGCGCGGCATGAACGTGCTCACCGCCACCACCGGCAACGAGGCGATCGAGCTGATCGAAAAGACGCCGTCGCTCGCCATCGTGCTGATGGACATCATGATGCCGGAAATGGACGGCTATCAGACCATGGAGAAAATCCGCCAGAACCGCGCCTATCGCCGGCTGCCGATCATCGCGCTCACCGCCAAGGCGATGAAGGGCGACCGCGAGAAATGCCTGGAGGCCGGCGCGTCGGATTATCTGGCCAAGCCCGTCAACACCGAACAGCTGTTGTCCGCGCTGCGGATGTGGCTGCACCGCTAAGGCCGGAATCATGACCGAGAAAGTCAACGTCCTCCTGGTCGACGATCAGCCCGACAAGCTGCTCGCTTACGAGGTCATCCTTCACGAACTGCACGAGAACCTGGTCAAAACCTCGTCGGCGCGCGAGGCCTTGCAATTCCTGCTCAAGAACGACGTCGCGGTCATTCTCATCGACGTCTGCATGCCGGAGCTCGACGGCTTCCAGCTTGCCGCCATGCTGCGCGAGCATCCGCGTTTCAGCGAAACGGCGATCATCTTCATTTCCGCGATCCATCTGACCGACGTCGATCGGCTGCGCGGGTATGCAATGGGCGCGGTGGACTACGTGCCGGTGCCGGTCATTCCCGACGTGCTGCGTGCCAAGGTCAAGGTCTTCGTCGAGCTTTACCGCAAGACGCGCGAGCTCGAGCAATTGAACCTGAAACTCGAGCGTCATGTGGCCGAGCGCACGGCGGAGCTCGAAGCCTCGAACGTGCGGCTCGTGCAAAGCGAACAGGGCCGCAGCTTGGCGCTGGCGGCTGGCCAGATGGGCTCCTGGGAATGGGACATCGCGGCCAATCGAGGCGCGTGGGACGAGGGCCAGTACCGCATCTTCGGCGTCGAGCCCAAAAACTTTGAGATTTCGACGGACAACATCCGCAAGCTCTTGCATCCCGACGACTGGGAGCCGCTGCGCCAGGTGGTGCTGCGCATGGCCAGGGGCGAACGCACCCAGCAGGTCGAATTCCGCGTGCGCCGTTCCAATGGCGAATTGCGCTGGTGCACCGGCACGGCGGCGGCGAGCGTCGACGGGGCCGGCAACGTGGTGCGGATCAGCGGCGTCACCATCGACGTCACCGAGCGCAAGGAGGCCGAGGAGCGGCAGGTGCTGCTGGCGCGCGAGGTCGATCACCGCGCCCGCAACGCGCTCGCCATCATCCAGTCGATCATAAGATTGACCCGCGCCAAAAGCGTCGACGACTACGTCGCGACCGTCGAGGGCCGCATCAAGGCCTTGGCGCTGGCGCACACGTTACTGTCGGATTCGCGCTGGCACGGCGCCGATCTCGGCACGCTGGTGGCCGAGGAATTCGCGCCCTACCGCAGCGGCAACAAGATCGAGCTCAAGGGACCGAACGTCTCATTGTCACCCGCGACGGCGCAAGGGATCGCGCTGGCGCTGCACGAGCTCGCCACCAATGCGGCCAAGCACGGCGCGCTGTCGTCGCTCAAGGGCAAGGTCAGCCTGGCGTGGCAATTGCAGTCCGACGTTTTGACGCTGCACTGGGTGGAGAGCGGCGGACCGCCGATCAAGACGCCGTCGGCGCGCAGTTTCGGCTTGAAAGTCATCAAGGCCAGCATCGAGCAACAGCTTGGCGGCCAGGCGACGTTCGACTGGAATCCGAGAGGGCTGCGCTGCGACCTGGCTATCGCGCTGCGGGAGGCAAGAGAATCCCGCGAGCAGGATAGTGCCCATCAGGCCAATGGTGGCGGCAACGGCGCCGCTATCCCATTGAAGAAGGTCGACAAGCCGCGCGTGCTCGTGGTCGAGGACGAGGCGCTCGTCGGCATCATGATCCAGGAATGCATGACCGAACTCGGCTTCCAGATCGTCGGCCCGATTTGCACGGCGTCCGACGCATTGGCGGCCGCCAAGGCCGGCGACTTCGACGCCGCGATCCTCGACATCAATCTCGGCGACGGCATGGTCTACCAGGTCGCCGAAATTTTGGCGCAGCGCCAAGTGCCGTTCGTCTTTGTTACCGGCTATGACGCCGACAGCGTCGACAGCCGGTTTCGCGAAATCCCGGTCCTGCAGAAGCCCGTCGAGCGGGAAATGCTGCAAAAGCTGTTTGCGCAAAGGACAGGCCACGCCATGGCCGGCTTGGCGCGGGATGACAATCGCGTCCGCGCCTGAACCCCGCTCGTGCTGCGAACCTTCGAGCTCTTACTGGATCACGCGAACGACCGGGGTGATCGACAGGTCGGCGGCGGCGGTCTGGATGGCGATGAGCTGCGCCAACAGGCCGAAGATTCGCTTCGTGGTCGCGGCCTGCTCGGGCACGCAGTAATCGCCGTCTTCGAACCAGGTGTGGACGAAGCATTGGCCGCCCAAGTTCTGCATCACCGTTATCAGAGCCGGATCCTCATGCACGGTCTCCAGCACCGGCGGCTCCGCCGCGTAGGGGCGATTGGGCGGAATATAGGCATAATGCGACGGCTCCAGGTGCTCGCGCTGCATCTTCATCAGCGTGCCGAGGAATACGAAAACGCCGTAGGCCGAGCGCGGGGTGATGCTGAAGCTGATCTGAGGGCCGCTCGTAGAGTTCGTCGGACTGAAGGTGAGCGGCAGGATGTCAGCCTGCGCGACGTCTTTGTCCGCCTCCGGCGTCCAATCGGGGGAACCGCATGTCAGTTTGGAATGGAATAGCAGCGTCCGTTGAATGTCCAGATTGTTTTGAGCCTCTTGCACCAAAGCCGGCGAAACCGTGGAGGTCGCCTGCTGAGCCAGCACGGGGTTGAAACAGAACCGTGCATAGGAGAGGCCCTTGGGCGATCCGCTCGAGCCTCCGCCTTGAGTGCCGCCCTTTGGCGCGCTGTAGGAGGCGTTGGCCTGTTCGGTTTTTTCTTCGACGGTCAGGCCGGTATAGGCGGCGTTGTGGACCCAATCGATGAAGCAGCGATGCTTCGGGTCAATTTGCGAGCAGCCGTAGTCGTCGGGCGGATTGTAGTGGTAGCCGAACGGTGGCGCGTTGGGCAGTTCGAGCGTGAACGAGTCCGTGAACAGCCAGAACAACAGCTCGCGCGAATAGCCCTGGCGGATGAAATAACTCAAGGTCTGCAAGTCGATCGGTTTCAGGAAGCCCTGATAGAAGGCGCTGGTTTCCTGCGTCGACACGCTGAAGTTCGTGCTGACGGCCGTGGTGTTGCCGGCGGTCGTGTTGCCGAAAATGACGTCACGTCCAGGAGTAAACAAAGGCGCGGTGACGTTGGTCCCAGGGTTGCCGAATGACGGAATATGCGGTCCGAGCAGGAACGACGGCAACGCAAGGCTCGTCGTATTGGTGAGCGACGGCGTGACGTTGGCGACGACGGTGAAGCTTAAGGGGTAATCGTGGCTGGCGCGCACGAGATTGAGGAATATGGATTCGTTGCGCGCCTTCGCCAGGCTGCGGCTGACCGTGTCGTATCGGTTGTCGACCGGATCGACGACCGCGCAAGCGCCGAGCGCGCCGGCAAGCAACGCCCCGACAAGCAACACACGCCACCACATTGTCGACTCCCAACTCATCTTAGCGGTTACGGTTCTTTGATATTCTGCACATGTCGAATGGGTGTCCGAAAACCTTCCTAGAACCTGTAGTTCACGCCGGCGCGCATCACCGCGAAGTAGACCGACGGGAAACCCGCGGCGATGGATGCCGGTGCCGATGCGCCGGTGACGGCCGTAGCGGTTGCGGTTACCGTCGGCGAGCCCAAGTGCACATAGAGAAGCTCGGCCCGGAAGATCAGATTGCTGGTGACGGCATAGTCAGCGCCGGCCCCGGCGCTCCAGCCAAGCAAGGTTTGCGATGCCGAGCCGGCGAAACAAGCCGTGCCGAGTGTGCAGGCATAGGAGAAGCCGCCCGCGGTCAGTCCGTTGGTGGCGACGGCAGGCACGCGGAGATTTTCGTGCACCTGTCCAAGAGCAAACCCGCCGGTGCCGTAAAGCACGAGCGACGGCGTGAGCACGACGCCGGCCCGCGCCCGAACCGTGCCGAACGAGTCGACGGTCTGGCTCACAGCCATGTTGGTTGCGCCGATATTGCCGAGCCTGAACGACGAACTCACCGAGCCATCGAGATTGGACCACTGGTAATCGGCTTCCGCACCGACCAGCCATTGCGAATTGACCTGCCAGTTGTAGCCGAACTGGCCGCCGGCAACGGCGCCATCGCGGCGAAAATCCATCGAATTGATGCACTGGCCCTTCGGTGCGCCGCCGCCGCCGCAGGTGCCGGCCAACGCCGCCGGATCATTGGGCGTGAACGCGACGGATGAATTGCCCCAGGCGAAGCCGCCGTTGATGCCGACGTAAAATCCGGTCCAGGCGAGATACGGAACTGTGCTGGTGATGAATTGCGATGGCGGGACCGCCATTTCCTCGGCCATCGCGCCGGTCAAGCCGAACGCAAGCAAAGTGGCGATACACGCGATACTCTTTTTCACGGAAGCCCCGCCGATACAACGAGGAACTAATGTATCGGATACGCAGAACCGGATAACCGGATTTACGCAGCCCACCCAAGACGAGCGTAGCATGGGCGCTGCGCAGGAAAAGATGTGCGGCCACAGAATCCAAATTTCTGTGATAACTTTGTCACGCAGGCGGGAGTGTTTGGCTGGGCGTCGCGCCGGGACGCGCTTCCCGCAACCGCCGCGCCGCGATCAGGCCGTGCAGGATATGCCCTGCGGCATTGCCAAGGGCACGGCGGCGTCAGCCGGTCAGGTGCTCGATTTTGACTTGTTTCTCCGCCGCCATACGGCCGATCTTGTAGAGCTCATGGACGGCGCCGGGATCGTCCATGCCGCGCAGGCGGGCAAGAGCATCGTCGCTCACGTCATAGTTGAGCTCGCGGGCCAGCCAATCCTTTTCCAGCCGCACGTCGTAGCGCAGGAAGCGAAACATCTTGCCGCCGGGCGGCAGCTCGGCGGCCAGGGTGCCGACTTCGGAGTTGATCTGCCACGGCGCTGGGCATTCGCCCATCCATTGCATGAGCGCAAGCACCAGCATTTCGGCGTCGGTCATCAGCGAAATGAGCGCGTGAAAGGCGAGCTTGGTGAAGCGGGCAAATCCCAGGCTCTGGTAGGACAGCCGCGGCCGATAGGTGCCGGTGCCGACCGAGATGACGGTGAGGCGGTCCGGCCCGGTCGGCCATTTGATGTTGAATGGGCCCAACGTCGCCATCTGGAACAGCGCTAGCGACGGATTGTTGTGCGGCGTCACCCCGCCGTCGACAAACAGGCCGTAAGTGCGGGAATCGATTTCGACGTGCCGGCCGATGCCGAGACGCCGCAACAAGGCCTGCACCACGCGCGCCGGCCATGGTACGTTGAGCGGCTTGGCCACGTCGTCGGGCAGCATGGCTTTGTTCTGGCTGATCGGCAGCAGCTCCGGATCGAAAAAATGCGGGGCGGCAGTGCTGGCGCGCACCAGGTTGACCAGCGGATAGTCCTTGTTGCCGATATCGCCGGTACTGCTCTCCCAATACGGCGCGCGCGGATTGTTCGAGAGGATCCAGGGGCTGCCGGTATCCATGCGCTTGGTGATGACGCAATAGCCGGTGATCAGGTCGGTGCTTTGCAGCACGCGGTCGCCGACCACTTCCTCGATCTGGTGGCGCAGGCCGCGAGCGTCGAACTTCGCCTGCAACAGCGGAACGCGCCAGCGCTGGCGTTTGAAGGCAAACGGCGCCAGCCTGAGATAGAAGTCCTTCACTTGCGCCGTGCGGTATCCGAGCGCCAGCGCGCCGGCGATGACCGCGCCGGTCGAAGTGCCGCCGACAAGGTCGAAATAGTCGCCGAGGCGGACCTCCTTGCCGTCACGCTCGCTGAGCAGCGCCTCGACGCGCTCGAGAAAGGCCACGGTGAGCGCGCCGCGCACGCCGCCGCCGTCGAGCGCCAGAATCCGCTTGGGGCCGGGACCGAACAGATGGCGGTCGCGGGAGTTCGCGAAAGTAGCGGCGCTTGCATCGTTCATGCGTACTCTGCCTGATCGTGGAGATTGTCGCTCAAATTATTGCCTCGGCGAAGCGAGAATTTCTTCGACCGCGCGCGCTAAGGTCGCCACATCGGCCGGGCGAAACGTGTTTTTCAAACCTGGTCCCGCGCCGGTCGCTGTTGCGCCTGAGCCCGGCCACGATATTTTCGTTGCGTTCGGGTGCGTCGGCTCGATCCATACCACAACGATACCATCGGCGATGGCGCGCTCGACGATCTGCGCAGTGCCGCCGATGCCGGCCGCCACCTCGCCGTCCCAGATCGCGATCAACAGATCGATATTCGCCAGCATGAAAAGGCCCGCCGCCTCGTAGGCGCGCGGCCGTTCATCGGCATCGCCGTCAAGCTCGAACACATCGCGGGCGCGGGCGAGCAATTGTTCGAACTCCGTGCGCGACGCCTGTGTCTCGAAGTCACGCGCGTATTCGGCTTGCTTGAACGGCAGCACGGCTTGCAATGCAAAGCCGACAGCGAGCCCCGCCGCGGCGACGATACGGTCGGCGCCTTCAGCCAGCGAGGAGACGATGACGAGCGCACCCGCGGTATTTGCCTTGCGCACGGTCGCGGCGATTGCAGCCAGGATACGGTCGAGGTGCGAACGCAGCGGCGCTTCGGACTCTTCCGGCAATTTTGGCGGCAGGCGGTGCCCGCTGACGCCGATACGCAGGCTGCGCGAGGAAGGCACCGGATGACGGGCAGGACTCACGGCAGGGGACGACCCACATTCAGCGGCTAGCCCTTATTGGGCCTCGTCCCAGCATAGCGCAGAATTATCGCCGTGGGAGCGCCCATCACGGTTGCGGCGATGCTGTCCCCGGCCGCGCCACCAGGCCGAGCTCGCGCAGACCCAGCACCAGCGTGGCGAGCAGGAACGGAATCACGAAATAGGCGACGCGAAAGGTCAGCAGCGCCGCGAGCAGTTCCTCTTTGGGATATTGCGGCAGTCCGATGAGGAGTGCCGCTTCGATGACGCCGAGGCTGCCCGGCACATGGCTGACGGTGCCGAGCAAGGTCGCGGTGACGAAGATGACCAGCACCGGCACGAAATCGACCGCGGGGTTTTGCGGCAGCAAAGTGTACATCGCGGCCGTCACCAGGCAGAGGTCCATGGCACCGATGCCGGTCTGGACCAGGGTGAGGCGCGCACTGGGCAGCACGAGTTTCCAATTGGCATAGCCGACGGTGCGCGGCCGCGGCGCGAGCCAGGTCAGGTAACAAGCGATGCCGAGCAAGGCCGACAGCCCGAAGATATGGTTGATCCAAGGCGGCAAGCGATCGACGACGCTCGCGGCCTCCGGCGCATAGGCCATGGCGCCGCCGAGCACGAAGGCGTTGCCGAGCCAGAACGTCATGCCGGTGACGAAGGCGATTTTCGCAATATCGAGAACATTCAAGCCCCAGGGGGAATAAACGCGCAACCGCACCACGGCGCCGGTCAAGGTCGCGGCGCCAAGCGAATGCCCGATCGTATAGCTCGTGAAACTTGCAAGCGTCGCGACGTGAAACGGGATCGTCCGGCGGCCGATGATGTGGAGGGCAAACACATCATAGAAGGTCAGCGTGATGTAGCCCAAGACGACGAAAACGCCGGCGATCACGATGTTACGGATCGGCTGCGCGGTGAACGCGGCAATCACTTTGCCGGCATCGATGTCGCGCAACAAATGCCAGAGCGCGACACCGACACAGGCGGCGATCAAGAGGCTGAGCGCGACACCGAGCCAATTGCGGCCAAGTTTTAGAAGGGCCGTCCGCGCGGTGCTGCTCGTCACGTTCGGTATCGGCCTGCTGCCATAGGCGAGCGATCTGGCCGACGTCCCGGCCAGACGAGTCGCGCCGGCAACTTTTCATTTGTTTGTAACAACCATGTAACGCCCGGGCGGACAAACGGTCGCGCCGATGTCGCGACCGTCACACTGCTGAGACATGAAATGGCAATTGTCGTCGCGCGCGATTCGACAACATGGGTTCCCGGCGGAGAGCAACCTGATGCGCGTTCTCGTCGCAACGGACGCTTGGCGTCCCCAGGTCAACGGCGTGGTGCGGACGCTCAATTCGCTGGCGCGCGCCGCGGCCAAGCTCGGCGTGACCATCGAGTTCCTGTCGCCGGAAGGTTTTCCGTCGTTCCCGGTGCCTACCTATCCCGGCCTGCGGCTCGCTTTGCCGAGGCGCCGGCGGATCGCCGAGCGCATCGCAGCAGCGCGGCCGGACGCCATCCATATCGCGACCGAAGGGCCGATCGGCTTCGCCGTGCGCTCCTACTGCCGGCGGCACGGGCGGCCGTTCACCACGAGCTATACGACGCGGTTCCCCGAATACATCTCGGCCCGTTCGCCGATCCCGCAAGCGTGGATCTACGCCGTGTTGCGCTGGTTCCATTCGGCGGCGGCGGTGACGATGGTGGCGACGCCGTCGCTCACGGCGGAACTCGGCGAGCGCGGCTTTGCCAATCTCGGCCGGTGGACGCGCGGTGTGGATACCGACCTGTTCCGCCCGGACCGCGCCATCGATCTCGGCTTGCCGCGGCCGGTCTTCATGACGGTCGGTCGAATAGCCGTCGAAAAGAATCTCGAAGCCTTCTTGTCGCTCGATCTGCCCGGCACCAAGGTCATCGTCGGCGCCGGACCGCAGGAAGCCGAGCTCAAGCGAAAATTCCCCGACACGAAATTTCTCGGCATGCTGGACAACGGCATTCTCGCTTCGCACTTGGCCGGCGCCGATGTGTTCGTGTTTCCAAGTCTCACCGACACGTTCGGCATCGTGCAGCTCGAAGCGCTCGCCAGCGGGGTTCCGGTCGCGGCTTTTCCGGTCACCGGGCCGAGGGACGTCATCGCCGACAATCCGGTCGGCGTCCTGCACGAGGATTTGGCGGTTGCGTGCATGGGCGCGCTATCGTTGTCGCGCGATGCCTGCCGCGCCTTTGCGCTCAACTATTCGTGGGAAAACAGCGCGCGCCAGTTCATCGGCCACGCCCGCAAGGTGGCGACCGGCAATACCGGTGAGCCGCAGCTCGCCGGAACGATCACGGAGACCGTCCATGGCTAAGGGCGGCAGGATAAAAAGCAAGCCAATGGAAGGGTCAAGCATGAGCAGCACGCTTTTGGAGTCCGATCTCGACACCCAGACCATCACCAAGGCTTATGCGCGCTGGGCGCCGGTCTACGACCTGGTCTTCGGCGCGGTCTTTGAACGCGGCCGCCACGCCGCGGTCGCGGCAGCCGCGCGCGTCGGCGGGCGTCTCCTGGAGGTCGGCGTCGGAACGGGCATCTCGTTGCCGCTGTATTCGCGCGACCTGAAGATCTGCGGCATCGATATTTCCGAGCCCATGCTGCGCAAGGCGCATGAGCGGGTCGCTGAATTTGGCCTGAGCAATGTCGAAGAGTTGCGGGTGATGGATGCCGAGCATCTGGAATTTCCCGACGCGTCATTCGACGTGATCGTCGCGCAATACGTCATCACCACCGTGCCGAACCCGGAGGCCACGCTCGACGAATTCGCCCGCGTGCTCAAGCCGGGCGGCGAGATCGTGCTGGTCAGCCGGGTCGGCGCGGAAGCCGGCTTGCGGCGCTCGCTTGAGCATTGGTTCCAGCCGGCGGCGCGCAAGCTCGGCTGGCGCACCGAGTTTGCCTTCGAGCGCTACGCACAATGGGCGTCGCGGACGGCGGGCGTCACGCTGGTCGAGCGGCGCGCCATGCCGCCGTTCGGACATTTCTCGCTGATCCGGTTCGCCAAGGACGGCGCTGCGGGCGCGGCGCGGCAGACCGATCAGGCGATGCGCGCGGCGGGCTGAACCGCGCGCCAGTCGTAAATCGAGACAAGAACCTTCACCCGACTGTCACGGACGAATCCCTGTCACAAGGGATTCACCGAATCGCCATACCCAAATCAGGAACCGCACGGGGACACCGATGGACAATTTTCGCGAGGCATTACGTACGCAGCGCTGGGACGATCATCGCTACTATCATCATAGCCGAATCAATCAGTCGCTGCACTTCGTCAGTGCGATCAGCTTTCTGTTCTCCTATGTGATGATCTTCAAGGACCCGGCGATCTCGGCGCTCGCCGGCTGGCTCGTCGCCATGACCACGCGGCAGACCGGGCATTTTTTCTTCGAGCCCAAGGACTACGACACGGTCAACCAGGCCAGCCACGAGCACAAGGAAGAGATCAAGGTCGGTTACAATCTGCGCCGCAAGGTCGTGCTGCTGACGATCTGGGCGGCGTCGCCCATATCGCTCTATTTCAGCCCGACCCTGTTCGGCCTGTTCACGCCCGCCACCAACAAGACCGAGTTCGTGCGCCAGGTTGCGGTGATCTGGCTGGCGCTCGGCATCGGCGGCGTGCTGTTCCGCACCGTCCAGTTGTTCGTGATCAAGGATGTGCAGACCGGACTGGTCTGGGCGACAAAAATCCTCACCGACCCGTTCCACGACATCAAGCTCTACCACAAGGCGCCGCTGGCGCTGCTGCGCGGCGAGCTGATCGATCCCGCCATCGGCCTGCATCATTGGGATGAGGACGACGCCGAAGAGGTCGAGGTTCCGCGGACCACCTGAAACGGCCGCGGTGGATCGCGTCTGCTTTGGCTAATGCTTGCGCGAGGGGAACAAGCGGTGGGCGATCATCTCTTTCATGATCGCCCGCTTGATTGTCTTGTCGGTCATTGCCGGGTCGTGCCACCACCAGCCGTCCTGCTGCATGGCCTTAGCAGCGGCGACGAAGCGATCCGCCACCGCATCGAAATCGGCGTCGGTATAATTGAGGCTGAAGATCAGGCGGGCGGTGCCGACCCAGCTCAGCGCCAGGCCTTGCGCCCGCAGATAATATTGCAGCATCCAATTGTAGCGCGACGGCTGCGTGTAACAGACCACCCACAGCGCCGACATATTGGCCACGTGAACCGGCAGCCCCTCGTCGGCAAGCCGTTGGTTCAGCCGCTGCGCTCTGCAGTCCCACACCGCATCGAGGTTTTGGTAGAGCGCCTGCACCTCCGGCGTCTGGAATTGGCGCAAAAACTCGTTCATCGCCGCCATCACGTAAGGATGCGCGTTGAACGTGCCGCGGGCAAAGCAGATGTCGGCGGGGCGGTCGTCGCGGAACCGCTTCATCAAATCCTTCCGTCCGCAGACGACGCCGATCGGCAACCCGCCGCCGATGGTCTTGCCGTAGGTGACGAGATCGGCGCGGACGCCGAAATAGTCTTGCGCGCCGCCTGGCGCCAGGCGGAAGCCGACGAACACCTCGTCGAAGATCAGCACGATGTTGCGCTCGCTGCACACCTGCCGCAGGCGCTTGAGCCACGCGGTATAGGCCGCCTTGTCGAAGTGCGAGCTGCGCGTGCTGTCGAGCAACGACGAATCGGTCGGTGCCGGCGCATTTGGGTGCAAGCCTTGCTCCGGATTGACCAGCACGCAGGCGATGTCGCGGCGCGTGCGCAGCACGTGCAGCGTTTCCTCGGACATGTCCGCAAGCGTATAGGTCTCGCGCGCGGGCTGCGGATTGCCGATGCCCGGCTGCACGTCGCCCCACCAGCCGTGATAGGCGCCGCAGAAGCGTACCAGATGGGTGCGCCGCGTGTGGTAGCGCGCGAGCCGCACCGCCTGCATCACCGCCTCGGTGCCCGACATGTGGAACGACACTTCGTCGAGTCCGGAAATTTCCTTGATACGCTGCGTGTTCTCGATGATCAGCGGATGATAGGCGCCGAGCACCGGGCCGAGCTCATGCACGCGGGCGGCGCCGCGCTCGATGGTGCCCTTGTAGAAGTCGTAGCCGAAGACGTTGACGCCGTAGGAGCCGGTGAGATCGTAGAAGCGGTTGCCGTCGAGATCGGTGACGGTCACGCCGT
>Ga0210395_10003545_pt1 | contig 11970 bp, 13 predicted proteins | sample IncBWH4OmetaG_FD_150861 | JGI IMG/M metagenome (GOLD analysis project Ga0210395, IMG submission 150861) | Forest soil microbial communities from Barre Woods Harvard Forest LTER site, Petersham, Massachusetts, United States - Inc-BW-H-4-O ...
ATGAGAATCACGAGAGCGTCATAGCGCGGGTTATAACTTCTTGAACGTTGCACGCCTTGCACGGACATGGCTGTACTCCCTGTCAACAAACGCCGATTTATTCTTTGGCTTTTTATTGACGTGGGAATGCGGGCCGTCGCATTCCGCATCGAGACTTTTTGGGCAGACGTTCAGCGGCTCAGCGTTTGTTGCTGCGGTTCCGAACGGCCAATCACAAAGGTGGCGACGCGATGGGTTCTCCGACCGGCAAACCTCTTATGAGGCGTTGCACAGGCCGCGTTGAGAAACGCGGCGCCGAATCCCTGACAAAAGTCGTCGGTTGGCGACGGGCTTGCGGCGAGGATGGAGGCTGCCGTGTCGGAGGATGCCGGCGCCGGCTGCGTCAAGCCGATCGGCAATGCCCATGCGCTGATGCGCGTAAGCGAACCGACGGCCGTGGCGATAACGACGATGCCGATCAGCGCGTACGCCATGGGCGCCAGGGTTTTTCGCCGGCGGACAGGCCGATCCAAGTGTTTGACCTCTGCCGGCGACGGCAACCTGGCACTGCGATGAGCGCGACGCGGCAGGGCCAACCGGCCTCTGGTGTTGACCTGCAGGCTCTGCGGCTGCGGCGAATGACCGTGCCAAGCGCGCCACTCTACGGGTCGAATGTTTATCGGCGTGCCGAGGTCGCAGTTGATCCAGTCGCCGGCATTGGTCTGCCGGCACGGGAATTCAAGAGTCGAGATCGCCGTTCCCACGCGCACGCGAAGCTCGACGCCGCGATTGCAAGGCGCGGTCGAGATCGGATGCCAAGGGTGCGAACGAAAGTGCAGAGCAAACGCCATATCGCAACTCGTCGGCTGGCTTGCGACGCATGCGTTGACGAAAGCGCGCCAACGCGATGCCGCACGCGGCTCGGACCTCATTGCGTTTACCGTAGGGGGGCGCAGGCACTCGCTCTACTCTACGCAGGTTAGAGTGCACTACCGAAAGAGATAGGAAACCCGATACCAAGGTTTAGGGCCCCAGAAGCAGGGAAAAAGGCCACTCAGATGCCGGCGCGAAATCGCGTCATAACGACGATGATCGCCACTTGCATCAGTCCCTGCAGGGCGACCGCGTAAAAGTACCACCGCATCCAAAAACTGATCTTGGTCATATCCGGCTTAGGCTTCTGCAATTGGAGGCAGACGTAGACGTTGACCGGCGTCAGGAAACCAAGACCCTGGATCGTCATCAAGGTGACCAGGATCAGCGCCGCGGCCACCCACCAAAAGGCCGGCCAATCGAGCGCGGTGTAGCCCAGCGCGACGGCGAGGAACCAACCGGTCGTGCCGGAGATGATCGACACCGTCGGCATCAGGAACAGCGTCCGCGGCGTCAGCCGGCGGACGATTTCACGGCGCACCGAAAGGTCGACGCGGCGCAGGATCGGGCCGAGCACAAAGCCCATGAACAGATCGACGCCGGTCCATAACAGGCTCGAGAACACATGGACGAAGTCGAGCAACCAGATATTGCCGGCGACGATGACCGCGATCATGGCCGCGATCATGGCCGCGATCGCGGCGAGCGCCCATGGCAGATAGCGCCACCGGATCAGCCCCTCCGATGTTTCGGCCGCGACGACCGTCATCACATCTCCTTCAGTCCCTTTGCGTATTGCTGAAAGCGCCGCACGTAAATGTCGGCGCCGCCGGCGATCGATTTGATCGCGGCGTCATCGAGCGTGCGGATGGCGCGCGCCGGCGCGCCGACGATCAGCGAATTGTCCGGAAACGTTTTGCCTTCGGTGACCAGTGCGCCGGCGCCGACCAGCGAGTTTGCGCCGATGCGCGCGCCGTTGAGCATGATCGCGCCCATGCCGATCAGCGAATTGGCGCCGACGGTGCAGCCGTGCAGGATGACGTTGTGGCCGATCACGCAATTTGGCCCGATGGTGAGCGGGAAGCCGGGATCGGTGTGCAGCGTGGCATTGTCCTGGATCTGCGAGCGCTCGCCGAGCTCGATCCATTCGTTGTCGCCGCGCAGCACCGCGCCGAACCAGACGCTGCTGTCGAGCCGCAATCGCACCCTGCCGATCAGCGTCGCGTTCGGCGCGACCCAATAGCGGCCGGCTTCCGGAAATTCCGGCTTTTGGCCATCGAGTTCGTAGATCATGGAGAACAACTGGCTTTAGGCCCGCTCGTCCCCGCGGAAGCGGGGACCCAGTGCGCTCCGGCTGGATTCCCGCTTGCGCGGGAATGAGCGGAAGTGGGAGCCCTGCCTGGATATCAGACGTGGAGCAGCGCTTGAAGCGCGAGCACGACCACGGTTCCGGACATCAGGCTCCACAGCCCGGCGATCACGGTCGCCACCATGACGAGGTCGGTGCGGCGTTTCTCGAGCCGGCGGCCGCGCAGCGTATTGCGCATGATGATGTAGGGCGCCGAGAACATCAGCAGCGGAATGGCGGCAAAGCGCGCCGCCACCGGGCCGACTTCGAGTTGCCGAAAACTCGGGAAATGCTTGGCGAACAGCCGATAGCCGCTGGCGCAGAAACCCGCCGCGGCAAAACCCCAGGCCAGCGCGAAAAAGGAACTGATAGCCTCCGGCGTGATCGCCTGCGGCATGGCTGTGAACATTCCGGTCTCCTCGCCGGAATTCATCGCAGAGGACACAGCGGGCCGCCACGGCTTGCTTAAGGAAAGGTTAACGAGCGTGCCGTACTCACTGGTGAGTCTCGAAAAAGGCCACGAATCATGACGGCTCACGTCCTCCCTCAACGCAATATCCGCCATTCCGCGCGCGGCAGGCTGATGCTGCCGTTCGCCTGCCTTGCTTCGCTGGTGCTAGCGGCGGGGATTATCGTCTCGTACATGCTGTGGCCGACATGGCCAAGCGCGCCGGTCCCGCTCGATGCGCCGGCGATCCCGATCACCGTTGCCAATGTGCTGTTCGACGTGCCGCCGGCGGCGATCCGCGCCGCGGTGCAGCGTCATCCGGGACCGCACGAGCGGGTCGACCTCGCCTTCCTATGGCCGTCGCTGACGCCGCCGCAACCGGACGTCAAAGCCGCCGACCAGCTGGCGGCCGAAAATGACGGCAATGCGGCGCCAAAACCGGTCGATACTCAACGGCTGTTCGTGACCATCGCCGGACTGGGCTCGGTCCTGCCGCCCGCAGATCGGCTGCGGACCATTTATCCGCGCTACATTGAATCGCAGGCCACCGCCGGCCCGGACGGGCTCGCCATCGTGGCGTTTCGCGCCGGCACGCCATACGACGGCGAGGATTTGGTTTATGTCGGGACCACGCCTGAGCAGTTTTTCGCCCGCTGCACGCGCCAGGTCGGCGCCGTGCGCGGCACTTGCCTCTATGAGCGGCTCATCGACACCGCCGAGGTCACGCTGCGCTTTCCGCGCACGTGGCTTGAAGACTGGCGCGGCGTTGCGGCGGGTGCCGACCGGTTGATGGCGCAACTGCATCCGCAGAAAAACTGACGGGGGCTCAGGCCAAATCCATATCCAAAATCGGCATTTCAAAAATATAGGACTTTTGCCGTCCCTTCTCGTCGTCGACGAACAATACGCCGATGAACTCATCGCCGACATAAGCTTCGAGCGAATCCCTTTTCTTCGGCCGCGGCACCACGCGAATGCCCTCGTTGTCGAATTTACGCTTGAGGTAGGTATTGAGGACCTTGAGCTGATCGATATCGCTCACTTGTCCCAAATCGATTTCCATGCGGAAATTATAGGAGCGATCGTCGTCCTCATCGTCGACGTTGAGATCGCCCAGCCTCTCCTCGCCGATATAAACCTCGGCCAAATCGTCCTTGCGCGGCTGCGGCACCACGCGGATGCGCGAATTGCCGAACAGCTTTTTGAGATAAGCGTCGAGCTTTCTGACTTCTTGAACGTCCACTGCGTGCCTCCAATCAAAGCCGCATAGCACGCAGCGGCACTGACAACAATCGCCACAACAACTCTATCTTGGCCGTCAAATCCCGTCGTGAAAGATTTGATCCATGGTGCGCGCCGGTTCCGGGCAACCGGCCTGGCCGATCACCTTGGCCGGAACGCCGGCCACGGTGACGTTGTTCGGCACCGGTTTGGTCACGACCGAGCCGGCGGCGATGCGCGCGCAATGGCCGACTTCGATATTGCCGAGGATCTTTGCGCCGGCGCCGATCATCACGCCGTAGCGGATCTTGGGATGGCGGTCTTCCCATTCCTTGCCGGTGCCCCCCAAGGTCACGTCGTGCAGGATCGACACATCGTCGCCGATTTCCGCGGTCTCGCCGACCACGAGGCCGGTGGCGTGGTCGAGGAAAATGCCGCGGCCGATCTTGGCGGCCGGATGGATGTCGCACTGGAACACCGCCGACGAGCGGCTTTGCAGATACAGCGCCAAATCGCGCCGGCCCTTGTGCCAAAGCCAGTGCATCAGCCGCTGGGTCTGAATGGCATGAAAACCCTTGTAATAGAGCACCGGCTCGATCATCCGGTGGGTCGCCGGGTCGCGGTCGACGGTCGCCATGAGATCGGCGCGGAATGTCTCGGCGAGCGCCGGAATGTCCTTGAGCGCCTCGGCATAGGCCTGCCGGATCAATTCGCCCGACAGCGCCGGATGGTCGAGCCGCTCGGCCAGCCGATAGATCACGGCCGTTTCCAGCGTTTCGTGGTGCAGGATGGTCGAATAGATGAAGGTGGCGAGCTCAGGCTCGCGGCGTACGATTTCTTCCGCCTCGCGGCGGATACGCGCCCATACCGGATCGACGGTATCGAGGGCCGCCTTGGCCTGCTGCTGCGCCATCGGATCGTCTCCCCACTCAACGGCGAAAACGCCGCCTTCTACCATAATGGGGAGCGCTTCCGCCAAAGCCAAGAGTTGCAAAATTGTGGGCTAATGGCCTGAAAATAGGGCCAATGGCCGATAAACTAGGCCAATGGCTGGGTTATTTCTTGTTTCACGGCCGTTCGGCGAGGAATTTCAGGACCTCGGCCTTGAACGTCCGGTCGCCGACCGCCAGCATGTGATCGCGGTCGGGGATAGCCAGTGCCTGCGCGCCGGGGATGAGGGCTGCGAGTTCTTCCGGGGACCCGGCAACCGAGTCCTTGGTACCGGCGGCGACCAGAACGGGCACCGCCACGTGGACCAGCGCCTCGCGCTCGAGCGGCTGGCGCGAGCCGCGCATGCAGGCGGCCAGAGCCCGCAGGTCGGATTTGGTCTGCTCGGCAAAGGCGCGGAACGCATAGCCGGTGGGATCGGTCACATCCGCGAGCGACGGCGCCTCGAGCGCTTGTGCAATCACCTCGGGCTGCAGCCCTACCCCGCCGACGAGGCGACCGCCGACGCCGCCGAGCACCGCGGAGCGCACATGTTCGGGGTTGGCGACCGCGAGGAACGCCGTGTTCCGCGCGCCCATGGAATAGCCCATGACGTCGGCGCGCGGCAGGCCGAGATGGTCGATCAGCGCGCGCACGTCGTCGGCCATGATGGCGCTGTGATAAGCGGACGGATCGTAGAGTTTGGTCGAGGCGCCATGGCCGCGATTGTCCAGCGCGATGACCCTGCGCCCTGCCCGCTTCAGCGTCATCACCCAGCCCGGCGCAACCCAGTTCACCTCCTTGTTGGAGGCAAAGCCGTGCACCAGCACGATCGGCTCGCCTTCGCCCTCGTCGAGGAAGGCGATCTCCACGCCGTCATGGTCAAAACTCGGCATGGCCCGACCATACGGCGCAATCGGCCATGCAGGAAAGTCTGGTGCCATAGCCAGCGGATCGGATTAGGCTACCGCCAACGATAAAATTCACGGGAGGATGACGATGCAACGCATTTGGCTTGCCGGCTTGGCCGCGCTGTTTGCCTGCGTGAGCGGCGCCGCGAGCGCGCAGATTTCCGACGACGTGGTGAAGATCGGCGTGCTCACCGACATGTCGGGTCCGGCTTCGACGCCGACCGGTCCGGGCTCAGTGGCGGCAGCCGAGATGGCGGTCGCGGACTTCGGCGGCACTGTGCTGGGCAAGCCGATCGCGGTGATTTCCGCCGATCATCAGCTCAAACCCGACGTCGCCGCCGGCATCGCGCGGGAATGGTACGACCGCGATCAGGTCGACCTGATCGTCGACGTGCCGGTGTCCGCCGTGGGGCTCGCGGTGCAGGGCGTCGCCAACGAGAAGAAAAAGCTGTTCATCACCCATTCGACCGGCACCGCGGATTTCCACGGCAAGTTCTGCTCGCCCTATACGATGCAATGGGTGTTCGACACCCATGCGCTTGCCGTCGGCACCGCGCAGGAAGTCGTCAAGCGCGGCGGCACCAGCTGGTTCTTCCTCACCGCCGATTACGCCTTCGGCTATTCGCTCGAGAAAGATGCCTCCGACGTGATCAAAGCCAACGGCGGCACCGTGGTCGGCGCGGTCCGCCATCCGTTCCGCACGCCGGATCTGTCGTCGTTCATCCTTCAGGCTCAGGCGTCGAAAGCGAAAATCATAGGCCTCGCCAGCGGTCCGCCCGATAACGTCAACGCCATAAAGCTCGGCGGCGAGTTCGGAATCTTCGCCGGCGGCCAACAGATGGCGGGCCTTCTGGTCCTGATCACCGACATCGACGGGCTCGGGCTGAAGACGGCGCAGGGCCTGGTGCTCACGACCTCGTTCTATTGGGACATGGACGACAAGACCCGCGAATGGTCGAAGCGCTTTTTCGCCAAAATGGGCCGCATGCCGACCATGTGGCAGGCCGGCGTCTATTCGTCGGTCATGCATTATCTGAAAGCCGTCAAGGCGGCGGGCACCGACGATCCGCTGCAAGTGGCGGCAAAAATGCGCGAGATGCCGATCGAGGATTTTTTCTCGCGTAACGGCAAGCTGCGCGAGGACGGCCTGATGGTGCACGACCTCATCCTGGTGCAAGTGAAGAAGCCGGAAGAATCGAAATATCCGTGGGACTATTACCAGATCCTCGCGCATATCCCCGGCGATCAGGCATTCGGCCCGCCCAATCCGGCTTGCCCGTTGGTCAAAGGCTGATCACCGCCTTTGCGTGTTCGTCGTGAGTGATACGCAAACCGCGGTTTCCGCCGAACGCGGAGCCGCGGCTCGCTTCGACGTGAGAAAACTCACGCCGGAATTTCTTGAAAATCCCTATCCGACGTACCGTGCGCTACGCCAATTCGATCCCGTCCATCTGATGCCGGACGGGTCGTATTTCCTGACGCGCTACGACGATTGTCTCGCGGTCTACCGCGATACGGACACGTGGAGCTCGGACAAGAAACTTGACTTCCGGCCGAATTTCGCCGACAGCCTGCTCTACGAGCACCATACAACGAGCCTGGTGTTCAACGATCCGCCCTATCACACCCGAGTGCGCAAGCTCTTGGCGCCCGCTTTCACGCCGCGGGCGTTGCGCGAATTGCAAAAGCGGATCGAAGAATTGGTCGATCGGCTCTTGGAGACAGCCGCCGAACGCGGCGAGATCGACCTGATTGCGGATTTTGCCGCCGCCATTCCGATCCAGCTCATCGGCGACATGCTCGGCATCCCGCAAGGCGAGCGCGAGCCGTTGCGCGGCTGGTCGCTCGCCATCCTCGGCGCGCTCGAGCCGGTCTTAAGCCGCGAGCAATTCGATACCGGCGTGCGAGCGGTCGCGGAGTTCAAGGACTATTTGAGCGACATCATCGCGCGCCGGCAAAACAGCGACGCCAACGATCCGGCGGAAATCCTGTCAAAGCTCATCGCCGGTACCGACCTGGCCGCGGCTGCGGCGAAAGGCGAACGCCTCTCAAAACTCGAACTCATCCACAACTGCATTTTTCTGCTCAATGCCGGGCACGAGACGACGACCAACCTCATCGGCAACGGCGTCGACCTTCTCATCCGCCATCCCGACGTCATGAGCGATCTCCGCAGTCATCCTGACGCAATCGAAACAGCGGTCGAAGAATTTCTGCGCATGGAGAGCTCGAACCAGCTCGGCAACCGCAGAGCGGCCAAAGACACCGTGCTCGGCGGCGTCGCCATGGCGGCTGGAACCTACGTGCACATCGGCATCGGCGCCGCCAATCGCGACCCGGCGCAATTTCCCGATCCAGATCGCCTCGAAATCCGTCGAGAGCCGAACCGCCATCTCGCCTTCGGCACCGGCATTCACGCCTGCGCCGGCATGTCGCTCGCCCGTATGGAGGCGCAGGTGGCGATCGGCCGGCTGCTGCAGCGTTTTGGCCGGATCGAGCCGGCGGGCACCTTCGTGCGCAGCGGCCGCGCACGCTTTCGCGGCTTCAAGTCTTATCCCGTGCGCGTCAGCGCGCCGTAATCGCCAGCAATTGCAATTCGGCTTGCCTGACGCGGCGCGCCTTGCGCCAGCGAATGTAACGCAGCGTCATGCGCTCGGCAGCGGCTTTGCACGAGGAGGCAAAGCCGAGCAGCATGAACGCCGCCCAGAACAACCACATCGCGAAATCGAGCGCGCTCGCCGTGAGCACGATGGCGGCGCGGCCGAGCAGTTTTATGATGGCGCGGGTTTTGGTCCCCTTTGCGGCGGCGAGCCGGGCGAGGCGCGACACATCCTGCGGACCTTCGGCGACTTTCAGGCTGTCCAATGCCGCTTGCGTGCCGGCCTTGGTCTCGACACGGCCGACATTGCCGACAAGCTCGACAAGACCGCCGGCTTCCTCGACTTTCACCGCTTCACGCGCGATGCGCACCGCCAAGACCGGATTGAGGCGGCCGGTGCGGCGCGCGGCCTTGACCAGCGTCAGGCCGACCCGCGCCGGCGTCGCGGCTCCGACCGAAATATATGTGGCGGCGGTGATCGCTATGCCGACGCCGGCGAGGCTGAGAATCCATGGATCGGCAGGCTTGCCGGTCAGGTAACGGGTTCCCTCACGGGCGGCGTCACGGATATCGCCGAAAACGAAAAGATCGCCGACCGCCGTGCCGGCGAGGCTTGCCCCATCGACCGGCTCGCCGGTCCACAGCCCCTGTACAAATCGTCCCGCCGTGCCGGCGACCGAGCCCGCTTTCACCTGCGCTTGCTTGACCTCATCGGCCAGCGCCGGATCAATGGCGACGCTACGATCGGCCGCAAGCTCGACAAAGCTTTGCGCCAGATCATTGTCGCCTGCGGCAAGCGCCGCGCGGATTTCGCGCTGCGCGACGTCCCGGCTGAAAACGCGATCGAGCGCCCGGTCACTGATTTGGACCGGATCATCCACGGCAAGCCGCGCGCGTGCCTCCATGCCGCTGCGAATGACTGCAAACGCGGCGCCCGCAAACAGGGCTGCGCCCAAAACCGCAAGGGCGGGATGGCGCAGCACGGCAATGAATCGTTTTCGGCCCATAGCGTGAATCATGCCGCCAATATAGTCTTTCCAATGCGCCGCCGCATTGCCGGCCATTTGCGGCTTTTTTGGCGGCGACGCGACCAGCGAAAGCTAGGAATCGCCGGCCTGGCCCGCTATGGTGCCGCCCGAAACCGACCCGTTGAGACCATGACGGACAGTATCGTTCCCCACTTCCACAACGACCCGGGTGTTGCGGTCATCGAGATCGGCGCCCGGGAATTCATGTGCGTCGGCGCCAAGCCGCCGTTCGACCATCCCCATGTGTTCTGCGACATGGGTGACGACGCCGAATATATCTGCCCCTATTGCTCGACGCTTTACCGCCACGATCCGACGCTCAAGCCGAATGCGGCACGGCCGGCGGAATGCACCTTGCCCGGCACGGACGTCTGAGCGCACCGGGGAGCGTGTGCCCTGCCCACGTCCCGCACCGTCATCGTTGCAGGCGCCGGTATCGCCGGGCTCACCGCGGCGCTTGCGCTCGCCCGCAATGGTTTTCGCGTGGTCGTGCTGGAGCAAGCCGAGCGGCTTGAAGAGACCGGCGCCGGTATCCAGCTTTCGCCCAATGCCACCCGCACTTTGCTCGAGCTCGGCCTCGGCGAGCGCTTGCGGCCGCACGTGGTCGCGCCGCTAGCCTTGCGCGTGCTCAACGCCAAGAGCGGCCGCGAAATCGTGCGCATGCCGCTCGGCGACTCAGCCGAGCAGCGCTACGGCGCGCCGTATTGGTCGATCCATCGTGGCGATCTGCAAGCGGCGCTGAGCTCAGCCGCCGCCGAGAATCTCGACATCAGCCTGCGGCTCGGCTCGCGCGTGGACGATTTCGTCGCCCACGACAACGGCATCACCGTCTCCGCGCAGGGCCGCAGCGGCGTCTGGCAGGAACGCGGCGACGCGCTGATCGCCGCCGACGGGCTGTGGTCGATCACGCGCGCGCGCATGGGTTTTCGCGAGCCGCCGCGCTTTGCCGGGCGCACCGCCTGGCGGGCGCTGCTGCCTGCGGAGCAGGCGCCGCCAAATTTTCGCGCGCCGCTGGTCCATCTGTGGCTCGGACGCGAAGCCCATATCGTGCACTATCCGGTCAAGGGCGGTGCCCTCATCAACATCGTCGTCATCATCAACGACAACTGGAACGCGCCCGGCTGGAGCGCGCCGGCGAGCCGCGACGAGCTGTTGCCGCGCTTGTCGGTCGAGCGCGTGGCGCCGGCCGTGCTCGGCTTGATCAACCAGCCGGAAACCTGGCTGAAATGGGCGCTGTTCGACCGCCGGCCGTTGCTGAACTGGTCGCAAGGCGCGGTGGCGCTGATTGGGGACGCTGCCCATCCGATGCTGCCCTATTTGGCCCAAGGCGCCGCCATGGCGATCGAGGACGCGGCCGTGGCGGCGCAATGCCTCGCCCAAATGCCCGACGACGCAGCAGAAGCGTTGCGCGCCTATTGCGCGGTGCGCCGCGCGCGGGCCTGGAAAGTGCAGCGGCTCGCGGCGCGCAATGGGCAGCGTTACCACTTGGCCGGCTTGCACGCCGCGCTGCGCAACACCGCGATGCGCATCATGGGCGGCGCGCGGTTGTTGCATCACTACGATTGGCTCTATGATTGGCGCCCGCCCGCAACCTTGTCGATCACCTGATGCTGTTTCCAACCACCATCGCCGGCAGCCTGCCAAAACCCGCCTGGCTCGCGGAGCCGAACAAATTATGGGCGCCGTGGCGGCTGCAAGGTGAAGAGCTTGCCAGCGCCAAGGACGACGCCACGCTGATCGCGATAAAACTGCAGGAGGACGCCGGCATCGACATCGTCGGCGATGGCGAGCAGGCGCGCCAGCATTTCGTCCACGGCTTTCTCGAGGCGGTCGACGGCATCGATTTCAACAAGCGCGTCGAAATGGGCATCCGCAACGATCGCTACAAGGCGATGTGCCCGACCGTGGTCGGCGAACTAAAGCTGCGCCACCGCGTGCACGCGCGCGAGGCGCGACTCGCCCGCGCCCATACCAAGCGCAAGCTCAAATTCACCTTGCCCGGCCCGATGACTATCGTCGATACGATCGCCGACGCCCATTATGGCGACCGCGTGAAAATGGCGTTTGCCTTTGCGGCGCTGCTCAACGAAGAGGTTCGCGGCCTCGCCGCCGACGGCGTCGACGTGATCCAGTTCGACGAGCCGGCCTTCAACGTCTACATGGACGCCGCCGCCGGCTGGGGTATTGAGGCGCTGCACCGCGCCATCGACGGCGTCGATTGCACCAGCGCCGTGCACATCTGCTACGGCTACGGCATTCCCGCCAATATCGAGTGGAAGGCGACGCTCGGCACGGAATGGCGGCAATACGAGAAATTTTTCCCGGCGCTGGCGAAAAGCCGCATCGACCAGGTTTCGCTCGAATGCATCAATTCGCACGTGCCGATGAGCGTGCTGAAGCTGCTCGATGGCAAGGATGTGCTGGTCGGCGCCATCGACGTCGCCACCGACCGCATCGAAACGCCCGAGGAAGTCGCCGCGGTGATCGGCAAAGCGGCAGAATATGTTCCTGCGCAAAAAATCATCGCCTGCACAAACTGCGGCATGGCGCCGATGCGCCGCGAAATCGCCGCATTGAAGCTTGAAGCACTCGGCCGCGGCGCCGCGTTGGCGCGAGAGAAATTCGGTTGAGTCTGC
>Ga0210395_10003546_pt1 | contig 11970 bp, 9 predicted proteins | sample IncBWH4OmetaG_FD_150861 | JGI IMG/M metagenome (GOLD analysis project Ga0210395, IMG submission 150861) | Forest soil microbial communities from Barre Woods Harvard Forest LTER site, Petersham, Massachusetts, United States - Inc-BW-H-4-O ...
CGCACCTCGCTCCCCCAGCGCTTCGCTTCTTCCACATACGCCGACACGTGATAAAACCCCGCGCCCGCGCTGCACATCGCCGCCAAAAACTCCGCCGGATGATGCGTCTTCAAATACGCCATGCGGTACGAAATATCCGCGTACGTCGCTGCGTGTGCCTTGCAGAAACCGAAGCCCGCGAATTTTTCCACCATCATCCACGTCTCTTCGCGTTGTTGCGCGGTCAACCCCATCATTCCAGTGGCCAGCAGGAACTTTGCGCGTAATCGTTCGAGGTCACGCCGGCCGGAGAATTTCGCGGAGGATCGCCGCATGATGTCGGCTTCGGCCAGCGACATCTCTCCGGCCACCTGCGCGATCTGCATCACCTGTTCCTGGAAAATACACACGCCAAGCGTGTCGCCGAGAATGCCCTTGAGCGCTTCGTGTGGATATTCAACTGGTTCTTCGCCGCGCAGCCGCTTTATAAACAACTCTTTCGATCCATACTCCGACGCTCCCGGCCGGATCAGCGCCAAAGCCTGCGCCATCTCCTCGAGTGTCCGCGCCTTCATCATGCGCAGCAGCCCGCGCATGGCCGGCGATTCGATCTGAAACACGCCCATCGTTCTACCCGCGGCAATCACGTCGCATGTCGCCGGATCATTTTCCGGTATCGCGTCAAAATCAATCTCGCGCGGCTTCGGACACGGCGTCACTCCATCCGGCGCAACATTCGCCGTAGTAGCACAGCCACTCCTGGCTGTGCTCTTCTCTTTCTTCTCCTTTACCTCTTCCTTTACCGCCTCTCTCTCCTTCTCGATGTTGTCCAGCGCCAGCGACATCGTCGTGAACCCGCGCTGCCCCAGCAAATCCATCTTGATCAACCCGAGCGCTTCGATCGCGTTCATGTCGTACTGGGTAACGACAATCCCTTTCGTTGCGCGCTCCAGCGGCGTCAGCCAGGTCAGCGGGCGCGCGGAAATCACCGTTCCGCACGGATGAATTCCCATGTGCCGCGGCGCATCATCGAGCCGCAACGCCACTTGCAGAATTGTTTTCCATGGCTCGTCGTCCACCGGCAAGTTACGGCATTCCGGCAAATCACGAATCGCCTGCAAAATCTCGCGCACCGGCCGGTGCGGCAGCCGCTTCGTAAAATGGTTCACTTCGCTCGGCGGTACGCCAAACACTTTCGCAATTTCGCGCACCGCCAGCCGCGCGTGCATGGTCACAAAACTTCCAATCATCGCCACGTGCTCTTCGCCCCAGCGCTGGTACACGTAGTCGAGCAGTTCATCGCGCCGCGCGCCGCAAATGTCGATATCGATATCGGGGCAATCGCCGCGCTGCTCGTTCAAAAATCTTTCGAAATACAATCCCCAGCGCAACGGGCACACGCACGAAACCCCCAGGCAATACGTCACCATCGAACTCGCCGCCGAGCCTCGCGCCACCGCTGGAATCCCGCGCCGCTTGGCCTCTTCCACGATCTCCCACACCAGCAAAAAATACGGCGCGAGATGCAACTTTTCGATCACGCCGAGTTCGTGCGTCAGCCGGGAGAGCACTTCAGGCCGCAGCGGACGGTAGCGTTTCTGCGCACCTGCAAAACACAGCTTCCACAAATACGAAAACGCGGACTCGCCTTCCGGCACCGGGAATTCCGGAAAGATTGTCTTGTGCAGCGTGAGTTCGAGATTGCATCGCTCAGCAATATCCAGCGTCGCGCGCAGCAGTTCTGGATGATCTGGGAAAAGGTTTTGCATTTGCGCCGCCGGCTTGAACCACGCTTCGCCGGTGGTGATGTCCGGCGCCGCAACTGTCGTTAGCAACCCGCCGGTGCGCACCGCATTCACCGCGCGGTGATGCAAATGCTCGTCCGGCCGCAAAAAATAAACGTTGTTCGTTGCGACGAGCGGGATGCCGAGTTCGCGGCCGATGCGTTCCGCTTCGCGCAGCGTGCGGCCGTCGCCGGGAGACAAATGCTGCACCTCGATCCACAGCCGGTCTCCGAAAATATCTTTCAGCCGCGCGAAGTGACTCGTGGCTGGTGATCCGTGACTGGTGATTGGTGACTCGTGACTCGTGTCTGCGTCGTGCGTTCGCGTTGGCAAGGGGCACAATGCAATCACACCTTTGGAATGCTTCGCCAATTTCTCCAGCGTCACTGGACGCTCTTCACTTTCCACGGGCCGCCCGTCGTCCTCACCGGAGGTTTTGCTCTTTGCTAATTCGGTCGTTCCCAAATGGCGCAGCGTCACCAACTGGCACAAGTTGCTGTATCCCTCCATATCCGCCGCCAACAGCACCATCGGCAGGCTCTGCAAATGTTGATTTTCATTTTTAGAATTTCGACCTTCGAAATACGAAACTCGAAATTCGACGTCAATCACCACTCCCACAATCGGTTTCACGCCCGCCGCTTTCGCTGCCTGATAGAACGGCACCGCCGCATACAGTCCATTCGTATCCGTCAGCGCCACGGCAGGCATCTTCTGCGCGACCGCCGCCGCAATAATCTCTTCCGGCGGCGCCACGCCCCGCAAAAACGAATAGTGGCTGTGACAATGAAGATGGACAAACACGTGACTGGTGACTCGTGACTGGTGACTCGTGAAACCTATGTCGCGAAAGTGGTTTTCCACTAATCACGAAATAGGAGTTACGAGTTCGCCGTACGAGGACGCGCCCCTTGTATTCAAAAATCAGGGTAGGGAATAGGGAGGGGAATTCAGCAACATTTGATCAGTAATGCTTTGTGGGGCGCAGCATGCTACGCCCCTACAAGGAACTTCATCTCGATAAACATGGGGTGGAGAGAACCAGGCCGCCGGGCTTGGTGGCGTAGTGTTCGCGGAGTTCGAGGCCGTTGCCGTAGAAGACGGCGTTCCAGCCGTAGCGGCCGCGGACGGAATCGAGGCCGCGGTTCAAATACCAGCGGCGGTTGGCGTCGGTGTCGAAGAGTTCGTGCTGGCGTCGGTCGGCTTCGAGATTGGTTACGTTTACGCCGATCAGGCGCACGGCGACGCGGCGCGTGAATAGTTTTGCAAAAAGGTCTTTGGCTTCCGCGAGCAGTTCGCGTTCGTCATTGGACGGGCGCGTCAAGCGCACTGCTTGGTGGGCGGAAAAGTGGTCAACGTAGCGGATGCGCACGCCGATCGTGCGTGCTTGCCGGCCGTATTCGCGCAGCGTCGAGCCGATGCGCTCGCTCAAATATTCGATGAGGCCGCCCAGAAATTCCGTGTCGATTGTGCCGCCTTCGATCGTGGTTTCGCGCGAGACGGACTTTGGAGTGGACGGCAGCATCACTTCGCGGCCATCGAGCCCGCGGGCGCGCTCCCAGATTTGTCCGCCAATCACTTCGCCAAACGCCGCCTCCAGAGCGGCTCGCGGCACATGGCGCAACTCTCCGATTGTGGCGATGCCGCGCTCCGCCAGCATGCCGGCATGGACATGGCCAATCCCGTGCAGTTTCTCAACCGGGAGCGGCGTCAGAAAATCTTCTTCCGTTCCCGGAGCAATCATGCGGAAGCCGCGTGGGCGCTCGAGGCGCGACGCGATGGAGGCCACCACTTTCGTGCGCGCCGCGCCCACGCTCACGCTCAGTCCCGTTTGCTCGAGTACATCCGTCTGCACGCGCCGCAACGCTGCCTCGTAATCCGGATACAGCCGCTCTGTCCCCGCAAAATCCAGATAGAAATCGTCCAGCGCCGCCGTCTCGACCGCGGGCGTGTACGTCTCGAGAATGCGCCGCACGCGCTCCGCGAAATCCGCGTAGTGTTCGTACTGCCCGGGCACGACCAACGCCTTCGGGCAAATGCGCAGCGCCTCGCGAAACGTCATCGCCGTCTTCACGCCGCACGCTTTCGCTTCGTAGCTCGCCGAGGCCACCACGCCGCGCCCGACCAGCACGGGTTTGCCGCGCAGCTTCGGGTTCAGCACCTGCTCGACTGACGCAAAGAACGCGTCCACATCGACGTGGACAATGTTCGGAATCGTCCTGGAACGCGGCGCGTCGGCTCCGCGGCCTTTTTCTTCACGCGCATCTTCGTGAAATGAGTTGAACGGCATCGCCACTGCGGGGAATACGTTTTCGATACAGACGTCCATAACGGCTCCTGTTAATTGTGACCGCACAGCGGTGAACGCAGGGAAGCGGCTCGTTTACAATGTCATCCCAGCGGCCAAGCCATCGCGGAGCGCGTCATTTGCGTTCTGGATGGTCTTCCGGAGTCGAGGGATCCCTCTTTCGAGCTGATCCCTCACCCCGCTTAGGGCTCGGAATTTTCAACGGGCGGCGCCCAGTTCGTGAGAGCCAAAAATGGCAATGGAGCCGAACGCCGCCCGTTTCCCGTTTCCTCTACCGCCCCGCACTATAGGCGAATAAAAAGCGAAAGTCAAGGACTTCTTCGTCGTAGGTAGTGGGTCAGTTTCCGATTACCCGACTTCCAAGACCTAAGCATCCTTCTTCCCTTTGCGTACAATCCTAGGGGATGAACAGTGTCTCGAACCTATGGTTCCGAGAAGAAAACGCTTGGTGAAACCGGAGTCTGAATGAAAATCAGGTGTCACCGATACATTGGTGCTGTGGCGTTCGCGATGTCCGCCACAATGCTTCTTTCTTCTTGCGGTTCGCGGAAATCCACTCCAAGCGACAAGGACATGGCAGACGCTGAAGACGAGATTTATGAGACGGTGGTTCGTTATATGGTCACGCCAGTCCACGGCCAGCCGCGAATAAGTTATCTTGTTTTTGACGATGTGCTGCGAACAGAGCTACAGCCCGGAGTAGATGCTGAGTCCTGCAAGAAGAGTGCTCGCGAGAATCTCAGCTTAGAAATTGCTCCGCCTGTATACAATTCGCTGGCCGACAAAGCGTATCGCTTCTTTACGCGGAGGGAGTTAGATGTTGCGCTTCACGCCGATACAATTCGGAATTTTCTTGAGAGGTCATGCACTCTGGGTTCGCTCTCACAGACCTTCCACACTGACTTGCCACGCAAATTCGTAAGGGCGGAAAATGTCCACTTCAAAGGATGGCCGATTCAAAAAGACGAGTCCAAGTCATTTGAGAGGCTATATCCCGGAGCTAGTGGAATCATCTCGTTTTCGCATGCAGGTTTTGATTCCACGTTGAACGAGGCTATTGTGTCCACTGGCTTTGTTTGCGGGGGACTCTGCGGAACGGGGTACCGTTATGTTCTTCGGAAGAAATCGGGAAGATGGGAAGTCGTGGAAGGATTGATGGTCTGGGTGTCCTAGCCGTTGACTGATTCTAGTGTCGTTCTCTAAGGTTCTGGTAAACGCTGCCGGTTACCGGAAACTGACCCACTACCTCGTCGTAGCACAGGCACTCTTGCCTGTGCCCTTTTTTTGTCTACTTGCTCTTGACAGTTGCCGCGAGCAGAGATACATCTCTCTTCCCATGAGCACTCCTTTTGTTCTATTTCTCGCGTTTGCTATCGGCATGGTGTCTGGAATGCGTTCTTTGACGGCGCCGGCGGTCGCGGCTTGGGCGGCGCGTCGGAATTGGTTGAACTTGGCTGGCTCACGATTGGCGTTCATGGGATCCACTGCCGCTGTCGCTATTTTCACGGTGTTGGCCATCGTCGAGCTCATTGCGGACAAGCTGCCCTCGACGCCTAGCCGCACCGCGCCTGTCGGACTGATTGCGCGATTTTTCTGCGGCGCGCTTTCAGGCGCTTGCGTTGGAGTATCGGCCGGGCAGACTCCCACCTTTGGCGCTGTCCTCGGCGCTGCCGGCGGCATCGCAGGAGCTTTCGCGGGCTATCAATGGCGCACCGGCCTGGTGAGAGCGCTCAAGGTGCCCGACTTTGTCATCGCTCTTGTTGAGGACGCTATCGCCATCGCGGCAGGCCTCTTCATCGTTACTCGACACTAACCCGAGGCCATCCTCAAAATTCCCGCATGCAGGGTCAACCCTCGGCGTTTTATCATCTCTAATGAGCCCGAATTATAGCTACCCTTTGTGCATCGAATTCTCGGCAGGCGCAGAGTCTCAACAGCCGGAGGACCATCCATGAGCGGACCCGACCACTATCAGGCCATCGTCATCGGCTCCGGGCAAGGAGGGACGCCGCTTTGCCAGGCATTGGCGAATGCGGGCCTGCGCACTGCTCTTGTCGAGCGCGCGCACGTCGGCGGCACGTGCGTCAACGAAGGCTGCACTCCCACCAAAACGATGGTCGCGAGCGGGCGCGTGGCTTACCTCGCGCGTCGTGGGGCGGATTACGGCGTGCAGACCGGCAATATTACGATTGACATGAACCGCGTCCGCCAGCGCAAGCGCGACATCGTCAACACCTTTCGCAACGGCAACCAGTCGCGCATGGAAAAAACTCCCAATCTCGATCTTCTCTTTGGGGAAGCCAGCTTCACCGGCCCGCGCTCGATTCAAGTCCGCCTCAAGGATGACTCCAAGCGCACTCTAACCGCCGATCAATTTTTCATCAATGCAGGTTGCCGCGCGTCCGTGCCTTCGCTTGAAGGGATGCAAAGCGTGCCGTATCTCGACAGCACTTCCATCATGGAGCTCGATGCTGTTCCCGAACATCTTCTGGTGATTGGTGGCGGCTACATCGGTCTCGAATTTGGCCAGCTCTTCCGCCGCTTTGGCAGCCGCGTGACTGTCGTGCAACAAAGTCCGCAGTTGCTGCGCGGCGAAGACGCCGACGTCGCCGCCGAAGTTCTGGCCATCATGCAGCAGGATGGCATCGACGTTCTGCTGAGCACCAAAGTCCAGCGCATCGCCAAGGAGGGCCCGCAAATCAAACTTGCCGTCGCTTCGGCCGGCGAAAGCGAAAGCCGAACCATCAGCGGCTCTCACGTGCTCGCCGCCACCGGCCGCGTACCCAACTCAGACGTGCTCAACATCTCCGCCGCAGGCATCGCCGCGGACAAACGCGGGTTTATTCAGGTGAACGCAAAGCTCGAAACAAATGTGGCTGGAATTTACGCGCTTGGCGACATCAAGGGCGGGCCTGCGTTCACACACATTTCTTACGATGACTTCCGCATCATCCGCACAAATCTTATCGAAAAGGGAAGCGCCAGCATCGAAGGCCGCCTCGTTCCATACACGGTCTTTATCGATCCCCAGCTGGGCCGCGTGGGCCTGTCCGAGGAGGAGGCGCGCGCGCAAAATCGCAAGATACGCGTCGCCAAAATGCCTATGTCGCGCGTCGCTCGCGCGCTGGAAGTCGACGAAACGCGCGGCTTCATGAAGGTCATCATCGATGCCGGCACAAAGCAAATCCTGGGCGCAACTGTTCTCGGTCTCGAAGGCGGCGAAGTGATGTCCATGATTGAGTTAGCCATGCTAGGCAAGCTGCCTTACACTGCGCTTTACAACGCGATTTTCGCTCACCCCAATCTTTCCGAAGCTCTCAACAATCTTTTTATTGAATCCAACTTTGTTTCCTGATGCCATGCGCAGCCAGCGCGACACGTTTTTAGGGAGTGCTGCGTTCCAATTCTTTGCGGTTCCACTTCGCAAGATCCGCTCCCGCGTCATACGTGCTCTGCAAAAATGCCAGCAACGCCGCGCTTGGCGAAGCAGCTTGGCGTACATCGTCGTACATCAAGATAAATTCCTTTAGCTGAGGGTGATAAAACGCCTCGGCGGGGCGCACAGAATGTTGCGCAAATCCAGGCGGCTCCGGCGCGGCATAGGCGTAGAACGCAGCTCCCTTGATATCACCGCCTCCCGGCCAAAATCCCGCGCTGATCACTTCGTGCGAGTACGCTTCCCGAGTGATCGGGTCCGCCCCCGCCCGCTCCGGAGCGCGCCGCCCGGAAAAGCGCGTAGCCGCCAGATCGAAGCTGCCCCAGAAAAAGTGCACCGGACTTGCCTTTCCGATGAACCCGGCGCGAAATTCTTTGAACACCGCCTCGCAGCAAACGAGAATCCGCCAGAAGCGATTCGCGTATTCGGGGTCGTACGCAGCGTGTTTCGTATCCTGGTCGAACGGAATCGGGTCGGGAATTTCGACCGGCGTTTTCCAAATCTTGACGGCAATTCCAAGCGAAGCCAAGCCTCCCATGAACTCGCGGTAAAAATCGGCCACAGAGCGCGGCGCCAACGTCATCGTACGAATCGCATCGTTGCTGGTTCGAATCACGAGCAGGTGATGGACGAAATCAAACTGAATCTCGAAATTTCCGCCCGCGTAAGGTATGGCAGAGGTGGTCAGCCCCAAGGCATTTACGTAAAGGGGCACTCCCCACCAATGATTGATATTCGGCGTTAGCGCCAGCCGGACTTTGCCCACAATTTGCGTCCACATGTGGAGCGTCGCGTAGGTGTCTTTCCAGGCTTCAAGAGGAAGTTCGGGCCAGGGGCCCTGCTCGGTACGGGCACTACTTGCGTTCATAGTTCCTCCGCAGAGACCAAACCAATGCACCGCCATCCGGCAAAATTCGAGGCATTTCCCTAAATGGAGAGTATATGCCTCGAATCGCCCACGTATACTCCGTCTGGGAAAACTCTCGCTCTGGCGGGACAACGACTCTTAGCTTCGTGGATTCCCAATTAACACGAACGTCCGTGCTTACTCGTGCAGCACAACGCTCAACAGAGAAGTGTTGATCTGTAGGCCGCCGTTGTACTTGATGAAGCCCAATTTCCTGAACTTGTTCATGAAGAAATTGACCCGTGAGCGCGTTGTACCGACCATCTCTGCCAGCGTTTCTTGCGATACTTTGGGGAGTAGTCCGTGGGGTTGGTCTTCTTTGCCATAACGGGCAAGCAAAAGAAGAGCGCGGGCGAGCCGCTTCTCGCTCGAGTTGAACAGCTGATCGATCAGGTCCTCTTCGATTCGAATATTCCGCGCCAGCATGAAACGGATGAACCGGTCGGAGAGGTCATGCTCCTCGTGGAGCAGCTTCAACATTTCGCTTTTCTCGATCACAAGCACAGTGCTCGGTGTGATCGAGGTGGCCGTCCCTATGCGAACGGACTGACCCGCCAAACAGCCTTCCCCAAAGAAGTCGCCCGGTTCCAGAATAGCCACGACCGCCTCTTTGCCGACCTCATTGACGACGGTTAGCTTTACACCGCCGCTTTGTAAATACATGACACTCGTAGCGGCGGCGCCTTGCGCGTAAACGAGCTCCGCCCGCTTAAATTCCTTAACTTTTCTCGCCACACCGGCGGAATCGAGAAAAGCTTGCGTGTCGAAAGCATGCTTCTCCCTCAGTTTTGGATTGGATTTGCTCTTCCGAGAAGTTGGGGCCCGCATGGAGAAATTACCTGTGAATTTGTAGCGCAATCACTGCGTGCTAGTCAAGAAGTTTTGCTGGATTGCCCGCTGTCTGGCTTGACCGCGTTACTTCGGCGATTGTGTAGGGTGGTCGCTAATTCTTCGAGAGTTCGCCCTTGAACCGGCTTTCCACATCTTCCCGGCTTAGCGGGTTTCTTGCATTTGCCAAGACGATCGAATAGACCACTTCATTGCCTGCAATCTGCGCGGTTATAAACGCCCCGTCTCGCGGCAGTTCCTGGTAGATGAACTTCACTTTTCTTCCGTCAGAAAGTGTTTTGATCCATTCTTCGTCAGGCATTGTCGCAGCTCCTCATGCGGGGCCCGGGGTGTGGCGCAAGCTTGCGGTCCGCCAGCTAGTTTTCCTTTCTAGATTTGGCGATGGACGTTTTGGACTCGGCGGCGACCGTAACCTCAACGTGAGCACGCTTTTTGAGCTTCACTTCATCGCCGTGCTCGTCAGTTAGCGAATTCTCGACACGGAGGTCTCGATGGCGGCGGGGGGCTCCGTCCACAGCAATCTGTGCCCTTTCCGGCTGTCTCACGTGTCGCGACGGGATGATTTTGTCGACGATTCCCGGCATCGAGGTGCTCGGCCGCTCTGCAACGCGGCCCGTATCCAGCTTCCGCTCCATTATTCTCGCGGACTTGGCCATGCGCGGCTCCGCCATTTCCTTCCTGACGCTGGCACGCGTCGCATCGCCAGCTTCCTTGTCGGCTTTCTTGAATTTCTTAGGCAGCATATACCCATCCTCACATACCGATGGGAGCCATACAGCCCCATTTCGCACACTTGCGGAGTTTCCAGCAGATTTCTTCCGATCAGACTAAGCGGTGTCTCCAAGAGCGCCTCTCGAAGGAATAGAGGCCCACGGCGCTGGAAAGTCTCTGTCCCTGGCTCGCGTAGGAATATCCCAGGCTTAGATCCATCGTTCTGCCGGCGGCAGGCGCCACCGGCGCTTGCGCGGAAGCATGAGCAGCGCACAGCAGGTAACACGACAATGAGACACAGACGGTTCTCAGACTCATGGAAGAAAGCACCGGGGTTCACTGCGGTTGGAAGGGGATGCGCAAAGTCTTGCGCAAACATTGCCGAGAGACTTCGTAAACCGACCCAGAGCCAAGTTAAGGAGAACGGCGAGACGAGGGATACCGTCCGGCCCAGCCCTGCTTTCCGGCTAATATCGATCTGTCTCGCCGTACAGGGCGGTACTCTATGGGTTCATAAACGTACTCGCTGTTCAATTTTATACAGTCCAGCGGAATTTTCCGTTGTTACCATGCGGACCTCTTATCGAGCGGCCCGCCCATCGATTGGGGAAGATCGGTGTCTCGTGCGCGGCCGCAGCTGGGCGGATGGGAAAGGTTTCATAAAACCCACATGGCAGGAGGCCGCACCCGTTGCGGCCGTTTTCTACGAAGCCTCGGAAAGAAAGGAAACGAAATGGCCGGCGCCAATCAGGTATTGGTAATCTCTCCAGAAAAAGAACATCATGAAAAAATAACCTCAGCGATGAATAAATGCGGGCTGACCTCCATCTGCTGCATGAAATTCGACGAAGCGCGAATCTTCATGGACAAAGAGAAGTTCGGCGTGGTTTTCTGCCATGAAACTCTGCCCGATGGCGATTTCCGTGGAGTCGTCTCGGCAGCGAGACCCATACCAGTCGTCGTTCTCTCGCGTTTCGCCGAATGGGATCATTACCTCGACGCGCTTCGCGCCGGAGCGTTCGATTACATCGCCTGCCCGCCTGATTCCGCTGAAACAGAACGCATCCTGTGGTCCGCCATTGGCAACTCGCGCGAAGTCGCAGCCCGCGTGGTGCATTAGGCCACCGTATTCGCTTTAGTGCTCTGTCGGAATTCACCGCTCTGTCCTGACGCACACCTTTGTAGAACTGTGCCTATTCGCACAGACGCGCAACTCTTAATGCGTTAGTCTATTTATGGATTTTGATTCTCCGGTGACTTCAGTCCAGCTGCACCTGAGTCAAAAAAGGAAATCATGACTAAATCCCGAATCGGAGCGCTCTTGATTGTGCTCGCGGCTTCCCCCGCGCTCTTTGCTCAAAATAAGGGATCGGACAAACCTCAGAACGAACCGATCGTCCTGGACGCGCGTCAGATCGTGGGTCAATCGCTTGTGGCGGCTGAGCGCAGTTGGCAGGCGCGAAACGACTACGTCTACATCGAGCGTGATGAAGACCGGCGCTTGGACTCGCTGGGGCAAGTACAATCGGAGAATATCGACGTTACCCGGATGACTCTCGTCAATGGCATTCGCTTTGAGCAGCTGATGGAACACAACGGGCAGATTCCATCGGCCGAGTCGCAGAAAAAACTAGACCAGGATTTCGAGAAGCTGAAGCAGGAAACGCCGGAGGAGCAGGCTACCCGGCTTCGCAAGGACCAGGAAAACAGATCTTTTCTCCACGACCTGCTCGAAGCCTTCGACTTCCGCCTGATCGGCGATGAGATCGTGGCCGGGAGGCCAACCTACGTCCTGGAGGCCACGCCGCATCCGGGTTATCACTCAACCGGCAAGTACGGCAAGCTTTTCTCCAGAGTGCAGGGCAAGCTTTGGGTCGACAAGCAGGATTTCGGCTGGGTCAAAGTGGACGGCGAGGTAACGCAGGCGTTCTCGATGGGATTGTTCGTGGCTCGCGTGCAGCGCGGCTCGCATATCATCCTGGAGCAGACCAGTCTC
>Ga0210395_10003547_pt1 | contig 11969 bp, 6 predicted proteins | sample IncBWH4OmetaG_FD_150861 | JGI IMG/M metagenome (GOLD analysis project Ga0210395, IMG submission 150861) | Forest soil microbial communities from Barre Woods Harvard Forest LTER site, Petersham, Massachusetts, United States - Inc-BW-H-4-O ...
CAGGTTCCATCGGCATCGCACAGTTGCGGTTCCAAGACCATCCGAACCTCCTGAAGATAGTCGCTGCGAGCTTCGTCGGAGAAGCCTTGAAAAAAGTTGAGAGCAAACGTTTCCAACCAACCGATGATGTCGCCAGGCAAGGGAGTTGGACGCGGGATCAGCGCAATGCTATCGACGCGAAACCCGGCGCGCTCCAATCTCGTCGCATAGTCGCCGGGTGTGGGGAAATACCACGGAACGCGAGCCTCGCCATCAAATCCGCGGCGGTCCAATGCTTGAACCAGAGCAGTCCTGATTTTGTGGACGCAACCGTGGCCTCCGCATTCTGCAACAAATCGGCCACCTGGTCTTAGAGAACGGTACACGCCAGCCAGCATCACATCTGCACGCTTAATCCAGTGCAGCACAGCGTTACTAAACACGGCATCGAATTCCTCTTCATATGGAAGGTCTTCGCCGCTGATCGCGAATGCGTTCAAGCCGAGTTTCTTCGCGGCTTCGACCTGCGGAACGCTCGAATCGACCGCAACCACTTCACAACCCAGATCCGCCAGCCTTTTCGTGAGTACTCCGTCTCCGCAACCGAGGTCCAGGATCCTTTCGCCGGGCTTTGGCGTGAGCAACTCCAGGACGGGCGATCCTAAGTCGGATACGAACCTGGCGTTGCGCGCATAGATAGCCGGATCCCAAGTTTGTGCTGCGGACATGGCCACAATGGTAGCATCTGCAAGTTCGACTAGCGTAGCCGCAGTAGCGATGTCCCGAGGGAGCCTCTACTTCAAGCCTCGCACCAGAAACAAATTCGCCAGGTCGCGCTGGAAGGTAGTGGCGCAAGCCTTCCCGTCCGCCGACAAGGCCAGCGGTCCGAGAAATTGAGCTCCTGGCTCAGGAACTTTCACTACCAGCCATGGCTCCTTGTGATGAGTAGCGACCTCCAGACGGCTCACCTTGATGTCGCCGGAGTCGCGTTGCTGCAGGAACAAATATCGCCCGTCTGCGCTCCATCGCACGACACTCTCTCCCTGCAAGTCTGCGATTGTTCGGGAGGCCCCACCGCCTACCGGCGAGAGGATCAACTTCTTCGGGTCCACGGTGATGAAAAACTTGCCATCGGGCGAAACCCGCGTTCCCCGCGTTCCTTCAGGCGTGAGAGGCGTCGCCTGATTTGTTTCCAGATCGTACATCCACGTGCGCGTCGCGTGTCCGGTTTCGTTGCCGGTAAAAAGAACGCGTTTGTTGTCGGGGAACCACTCCACAACATCGAAGTGCGTCCCCTCGATCTTCGGGAATCTCGATTCTCCGGGGCCGGTCGGAAGCAACATCAGCGCGGAACGGTCCGCATCATGATGGATGCAGGCGACCCACTTTCCATCGGGTGAAAGCGACGGTCGGTTTCCATAGCCCAGCTGTATTGCGGGAGAACCATCCGTCTTCCGCAGGTAAATGGCCGAGTTACGCCCCTGCCCACTGGACAGCTCGACGAAAACGAGAGACTGAGCGTCATTTGAGATGTCATACATCAACGATGAATCCAGCCAGGCCAAATCACGCGGAGCACCACCGTTCGGAGGTAAATAGTTAATGGCAAGGCGTGAATTGACCGTGGTGAGTAGCACGCGGCCGTCGCGAGCAACGTCTTGCATCACGATCATTCCGCCCGTCTGGGAAACTAACCGTTGCGCGCCCGACAGAGTAACAGCGTAGAGCGCGGGATCAGCGCCGGGCTGCCCGCCGGAGAACCAGACTTCGTGATTATCCGGGGACCAGTTCAACGCGCCAATGGAGCGCCATCCCCGGGACAGAACCTGCTTCGGATGATTGGGCCCGACGACGCACAGAGCATAGTCCCCAACCTCGCTATCGAAATCGAAGAACGCTACCAGCTTACCGTCCACCGACACGTGCGGCATCATCGGAGGGCGCCTCTCCGTCTCGTACAACACCGTACCAACGGGATATTCCAGCCGGAACTTTCCGCCGACGGCGCGTGCGACCGCCAAGGATTCCTGATCCGGTCCCCAGTCCGCTCCACTCACGCCTTCCAGCACTTCTCTCGGCGCGCCCCCACCAAAGGGCACGCGAGCAAGTGTCCCGACATCTTCGCCGCCTAATAGAATCGCCATCTCTCCACGTTGTGAGATGGCAAGCACCCGCGCGCTGGGAAGCGCGAGCGGCTGGGCTTCGCGATTGCCGGGCTGCGCGGAGAATAACGTGGAGGGCGCGCCGTCCCACTCGGCACTGTACACAACCGTATTACCCGGAGCGAACTTGGCGGATGTGACATCCCCACGCCGAAAGGTCAGGCGCAGATACGACGGCGGATCGGTGGGCGGTATAGATCTCCGCTCATAAGAGATTCCCAATCCCAGTCCGAGCAGCATTCCGGCTAGCACGCCAGCGCTCGCCCACGGCCGGATGCGTGGCATGATGTGCGAACGCAGCGGAGGAGTCGCGAGAGCGAGGCTGCTGGAATCCATTTCTTCGCGAAGCTCGTCCAGCGCTACTTTGACGTCCGCCAGGTTCTGCCAGCGGCGCTCGGGATCCTTCTTCAGGCAGCGCCCAATAATCCGATCAAGCTCCGGAGGAACCTCAGCCACCGCCTGCGAAGCCGGTTGCGGATCCTTGTAAAGCACCGCCGAGAGCGACGACAGCTTGGAGCCTCCTGCGAACGCGCGCTGACCAGTCGCCATCTCGTAGAGGACCGAGCCAAACGAAAAAACGTCGGACCGGGTGTCGACCGCCTTGCCGTCAGCCTGCTCGGGAGACATATAGGCAACCGTGCCCATGATGGTACCCTCTTCCGTGAGTGGCGAACCCTCGCCGTGCATGGTTTCGGCATAGGCGTCTGCGTTCGCAGGTTCGCTGAGCTTGGCCAGACCGAAATCAAGAATCTTGACCACGCCCTGCGGCGTCACGATCACGTTTGAGGGCTTAAGATCCCGATGTACAATTCCGGCCGCGTGTGCTGCCGCCAGACCATCCGCGATCTGGGCCGCGTATTTCAAAACATCCCGAATCCTCAGGCCCTTGCGTCCGATCAGGTGATCGAGCGTCTCCCCCGCCACGTACTCCATGGCGATGTAGGAAATAGTCTTTCCGTCGATTTCCTGAGTATCGATGTCATAGATGGTGACGATATTGGGATGATTCAGAGATGACGCTGCTCTCGCTTCCTGCACGAAGCGTCGCTCGCGTTCTGGGTTAAGAGCCGCAGCGGAAAGAATCTTGATCGCAGCGGTTCGTCCCAGCCGCGAATCTACCGCCTTGTAGACCACGCCCATGCCGCCAGCTCCGAGCTTGGACTCAATGCGGTAAGAGCGAAGTGATTTTCCGATCATGGGTGCTGTCCCGAATGTGCGGCCCTGGCCTGCGGCACGAAATGTCTGCCGTCGCCACCGCCACAAATGAACAACTTCAAATCAGATCCGTCAAAAGAGTGCGGAGAAAGAACTTCAATGCGGCAAATCCGCTGGACGAATTCATCGTTTATCGAGAGAGCAGGCGACGACGTAACATGCCATGCTCACTGATGACCAAGTGGTTGCCATTCTACTCCACATGGGAACCTTTTCCATCCCCAGGAGTGTCTCAGCCATCTATTTGAGTTAGGCTGTAGAAGTCGCTCATGCGCTTGTTCCAAACGAGTTAGACCGGAAAACGATGGCCCAGGAAGAGGAGATACTAGGCAAAGCGTATGACAGCCGCCTAATGCGGCGGCTGCTCACTTACCTGCGTCCTTACCGCTGGCAGGTGGCGATTGCCCTCGTGTCGATCATCCTCAAATCCTTCTGCGACGTGTTGGGGCCATACCTGATAAAAGTCGCGGTGGACCGCTACCTCGCGCCGGTCAAAGGCGTGCGCTCGGGTCTGTGGAGTTGGCTCAGTGACGCCCCGCTACATGGAATCGCCCAGATTTCTTCTATTTATTTCGGCCTGCTGATTCTTACCTTCGTCTTCGAGTTTCTGCAGACGTACTACATGCAATGGACCGGACAGAAAGTCATGTTCGACTTGCGCAGTCAGATCTTCCGTCACCTGCAGTACATGCATGTGGCTTTCTACGATCGGAACCCAGTCGGCCGCCTGGTGACGCGCGTGACGACCGATGTCGACGCTTTGAACGAAATGTTCACCTCCGGGGTGGTTTCCATTTTCGAGGACTTCTTCGTTCTGGTGGGAATTGTCGGAATCATGCTGTATATGAACTGGAAGCTAGCGCTGATCACGTTCGCGGTCCTACCCGTGATTATCATCGCGACGAAGATATTCCGCGACAAAGTCCGCGACTCTTACCGCCGCATTCGCACCGCCATTGCCCGCATCAATTCATACTTGCAGGAACACGTCAGCGGCATGGTCGTGCTACAACTTTTCAATCGCGAGCGCAAGGCATACAACCGCTTCTCTGAAATCAATCACAGCCACATGGACGCGTATAAAGACGCGATCCTGGCCTATGCGCTCTACTATCCGGCGGTCGACTTTCTTTCAACGGTTGCAATTGCGTGCGTCATCTGGTTCGGCGGACAGGATGTGTTGCGCATGGCGGCGAGCGGCAACGTCCCAGCCGACCTCGGGCGGCACACGCTGCTATCGTTCCCGATGACCGCGACCGCCGCATCGCTCGGCGTTGTAATCGCCTTTACAGCCTACGCGCAACGATTCTTCCGCCCCATCATGGATTTCAGCGAGAAGTACAACATTCTCCAATCCGCGATGGCGGCCAGTGAACGCATTTTCAAATTGCTGGACGCGCCAGTTGAAATCGTCTCGCCCGCCGTGACGAAAAAGCCTGAGGGCCCCGGCCGCATCGAGTTCGACCACGTCTGGTTCGCGTATCGGGATTCGCCAGAAAATGCACATGTGGGGACGGGCACTCTTGCCCGTCCAGCCGAGCCTGCTCACGATAAGCAAAGCCCGGCAGGCTCTTTGCAGGAGAACGAAAACGCCGCCGTTCCCGACTGGGTCCTTCGCGACGTAACCTTCACCATCGACCCCGGACAAACGATCGCAGTAGTCGGCCACACCGGCGCGGGCAAGACAACTCTCATCTCCCTCCTGCTGCGCTTCTACGATGTGCAGAAAGGCGCCGTCCGTATCGACGGCGTCGATGTGAAAGGAATGGACCTCGCCGACCTACGCGCCCGCTTTGGCGTCGTGCTGCAAGATCCGTTCCTGTTCACCGGAACGATCGGCGGCAACATCCGCCTGGGTACTGGCCGCATTCGGGACGCGCAGGTCGCCAAGGCCGCGGAGGATGTGAACCTCGGAGACTTCGTCCGCGCCCTGCCCAACGGATTCAACGAGGAAGTCCGCGAACGCGGGTCAACACTTTCGACCGGGCAGAAGCAGTTGATCTCCTTCGCCCGCGCCCTGGCTCACGAGCCGAAGATTTTGATTCTCGATGAAGCTACGTCCAGCGTCGATACCGAAACCGAATTCAAAGTTCGCGACGCTCTCGCCCGCATGGTCGAAGGCCGCACCTCGCTAATCATCGCCCATCGCCTCTCGACCGTGCAGCGGGCCGACAAGATCATCGTCGTGCACAAAGGCCAGGTCCGCGAAATGGGCACGCACCAGGAACTGCTGGCGCAACGAGGCATTTACTTCAAGCTGTATCAGTTGCAATATAAAGACCAGGAACTGAGTGTGGCGCGGGCGCTCTCGCCCGCGAATGCCGACGGGCTCCATCAGCCCGAAGTTACCGCCAGCGCGGACGACTAGTGCTCGGCAATGTGAGTCGATGCGAATCCGCGGCATTACAATGCTCTCTTGCGAATCCTGATCTCAGCCGGCGAAGCTTCGGGGGAAATGTATGGCGCGCAGCTCATTGAAGCCTTGCGCCGCGCCACAAATCACCCGGGGACAGCCAGCCCCACCAAAATGGACCCCATTGAGTTCTTCGGCGTCGGCGGAGACCGTATGCGCGCGGCCGGATGCGATACCGTTGTCGATGCGAAAGACCTGGCGGTCGTCGGCATCACGGAGATTCTCAGTCATCTGCCAAAGATTCTCGGGCTCTATCGACGACTGATCGCGGAAGCCGACAAGCGCAAACCCGATCTCGCCATAGTCATCGACTCCCCCGCCTTCAACTGGCGGGTAGCACGTCAGATGAAAAAGCGCGCCATTCCCACCGTCTATTACGTGGCCCCACAATTCTGGGCATGGCGGCAAGGAAGAGTCCGGCTGATCCGCGACTACATCGACAAGGCTCTCGTCATCTTCCCTTTCGAAGAAAAGTTTTACCGGGATCGCGGCGTGGACGCGACCTTCGTCGGACATCCGCTGGCGGAGTTACCGCCCCCGAGCATCGAGCGTAACGACTACGCTGCACAGTTTCACCTTGACGAGGCCAAGCCCTGGATCACACTCATGCCCGGCAGCCGCGTCAAAGAAGTGAGCATGAACCTGCCAACGATTCTCGAATCAGCCGCTCAGCTCGGCCCGACCTACGAATTTCTGCTCCCCGTCGCACCCACGCTCGACCGGAGTTTTCTATCGCAACTCGTCGGCCCTCGAAAAATTACGCTCGTCCCCGACACCCTGCCTGCACTCTGGCACTCGCGCGCCGGCATAATCGCCAGCGGGACGGCCACTGTCGAGGCCGCCATGATGAACACCCCCTTCGTGATGGTCTACCGCGTCTCGCCCCTCACGTATCTCTTGGGCAAGCCGCGCGTGAAAGTCCCAAGATTTGCCATGGTCAACCTGATTGCCGGAGAGGAAGTTGTGCCCGAACTCGTACAACAGGATTTCACAGCCGAAAACGTGGTGGCGCGCATGAACGAAATCCTCCCCGATGGCCCGCCACGCGACCGCATGTTGGAGGGCCTAGCCGGAGTAAAGGCCCGCCTGCGCGCTCCCCAGGCTGATTCCCGGCCCAGACACCCGGCAGACCGCGCAGCTGAGCTTATTCTGGCGCTGCCCGGGTTGGGTCTGAAGCTAAAAGCCACGAGCTAAGAGCCAAAGGCTAAACGCTAAAAGCTGCTTCTCTTGTGCTCCGACCATCTTTTACGTCAGAATCTTCATCATAGGAAATGGGTTATCATTTCCTGGAGACTCTCCTGAATGTTGATTCACCCGCGGCGCGCTCTGAGCGTCCTTACGAGTTCCCTGACTTTGTCGCTTCTGACTCTGTCGTTAGTTGTGCTGTTCGCGATTCCCTCGCCAGCAGCGGACAAGCCGCGCCTGCGCGTCGACGACTACCAGATCGAGGCTCAACTCGAACCGCATCTTCACCAGATCACGGCCCGCGCCAAGGTCAAATTCACGGCCTTGCAGGATTTGAGCGTCGCCGTTTTCGAACTGCACAATGATCTGCGCGTCACCAAGGTTACCGACGAAAAGAACCAGCCGCTTTCAGCCGAGCGCGTTACCCAGGACTCCACGGTCCGCGTTCCACTGCCATCAGGTTTGTCCAAGGACAGCTCCACCACCCTGACCTTCGAATATGAAGGGCAGCTCGAATCCGGCGACAACAGCCCGGTCCCGGGACTTAAGCTGGCATATATCGGCGATGACACCAGCTATTTGTTCTACGCCGGACGCTGGTTCCCGGTCAGCGGCTATGGTCTGAATCGCTTCACCTCGACGATCAGCATCACTCTGCCCGCGCACATGCTCGTGATCGGCAGCGGGCAGTCGACAGTCACCGACGCCGTTGCCTCGAAGAAGCCCAATGCCAGCGTCCTGCCCACCAAGACTTTTACTTTTGTTTCCACCAAACCCAGCTTCCCCGGCACCATCGTCGCGGGAGTTTTTCAGGAATACAAGAGCGACGAAGCCGGCCTCGACCTGCACCTCTTCTTCAAGCCTACGCATCAGACCCTGGCTCCCGCTTACACTACGACCGCAGTTCAGGAATTCACCTACTTCATTACTCTCTACGGTCTGCCCCCTTCGCAGAAGCTGAATGTGGTGGAACTGCCGGGCGACACGCTCCCTTACGCCTGGGCTCCCGAAATCGCTGCCCTGGCTGGGCCCTCGATCACGGAGAAAACGAACTATCGTCTTATGGCGGATGCGATTGCACACCAGTGGTGGGGTGTCTCGGTCAGCCCGGCAACCAAGGACGATTGGTGGCTGAGCGATGGCTTCTCCCGCTATTCGGAAGCCCTATACGTCGAGAATGCCGCCGGAGCCGCTGGCTTGGAAGAGGCAGTCAAGGATATGTCGGTCGGCGCCCTGGCCTATGACACCGTCCCCCTCTCCAGCGCCAGCAAGCTGGATACCTTCTCCACCGAGTTTCAGTCGCTGGCTACCGACAAGGGCGCGATGATCCTGCACATGTTGCGCTGGGTGCTCGGCGAGGACAAATACAACAAGACGATGCGCGAGTTCTCGGAGCAGTTCGCCGGAAAATCGGCGAGCATGGACGACTTCAAGACCATCGCCGAGAAAAACTACGGGGACCAGCTCACCTGGTTCTTCTCGCAGTGGCTCGATTCCACCGGCGCACCTGAGTTCAAAGTAAAGTACACCACGTACCGTCTGGGCGGCGCCGCTGCTCAGCAACCTAAGGAGGAAAAAGCTCCAGGATTCCGCGTCACCGGGGAGATCTCTCAGGATCTCGATCTATTCCGCATGCCCGTCGACTTGCGCATCGATACGGACGGAAAAACCGAAAGCAAGAGAATTGAAGTTCAAGGCACAAATTCGCCATTTACGATTGAGACGTTCGGTCGCCCGCGCCGTATTTCGGTCGATCCCGACCACCGTGTACTGACGAACTCCTCCGATGTGAAGCTACGCTCGGCCATCCTGCGGGGACAGGCAATTCAGCAACAAGGCGACCTCTCGGGCGCGCTCATCGAGTTCAACAAGGCACTCGACCTCAACAAGAACAGTTCGCTTGCTCACTACCGCATCGCTGAGATTTTTTTCTTTCAGCGGAATTACCAGTCCTCCGCCAATGCATACCGCGCAGCCATTGACGGGGACGGCGATCCGCGCTGGACCGAGGTTTGGAGTCACATTCAACTCGGCAAGATTTTCGATATCACCGGCCAGCGCGAACGCGCAGTCGGCCAATACCGCCAGGCCACCCAGACCAACGACAACACATTCGGCGCTCTCGAAGAAGCGCGCAAGTATCTTCAGAAGGCCTACGAGCGGCCCAAGGAAAAATCGGCAAATTGAGAAGTTAAGTCTCCTCGGCGCCCGTTCATCAACCTGGGGTCCCGGCCATGGCCTCGAAGAGCGAAATGGCCGATAACAACAGTAACCTTGTTGGCGCTCCCGCTTCATAGGACAATTCTCTTTACATCGGTGTCTATGTTGATAGGAACAGGCGCTGTAGCTGCCTCCAGTTCTTCATGCAGGATTTTTGTCTGATCTCGTCGGCCGGAAGTGGGTGTCAAGCGACCGTCGGTGACCTCTGGCGGTCAATGGGCTGGATTATGCGGGCTGACGTAACGCTGCTGGCTACTATGCTTGCCTATTTGGTCGGCATCATCTGCAAGCGATTCTATCGTTTCGCCGCTACACGTAGACATTCGCGCCTTTTTGTCCGCAACGTAGCCTCAGCGCTGGAACAAGAGAATCTCAATGAGGCAATCGTGGTCGCCACTCACCACTCCCGTGGGCATGTAGCTAGCATAGTTGCAGCGGGATTGACGGCATTCGTCGATGCTGCACCTCAACTCACCGATGCGGAAGCCATCAGCGCTGCTGAACGGGCGTTTCGGCGCAGACACAGAAGGCTTGTGGCTGATCTGAAGAGCGGCGTGGGCACGCTCACTAGTATTGCACTCCTTGCACCGTTCATCGGCTTAGTCGGCACCGTTTTTGGCATCATGGGCGCCTTCGTTGGCGGCGGTGACAGATCGACCGGTTTATCCTACGTCGCCGGGGGCCTTGCCGAAGCCCTTGTCACAACTGCGTTCGGACTTCTAGTCGCGATTCCAGCCGTGTGGTGCCGTAACTATGTCCTGACCAGTGTGGAGATATTTGAAAGTGAGATGTCAAACGCGACACTCGAAACACTAACCTATTGCGATTCCCACTGCCACATGCGTCACGTGTCCGAACATCTGGGTACTAGAGAGAGCGACTCCGTTTTGGCCGACGTCTCTGGAACTCGCTCCTGGGAGATTCCCTATGATCGCCCCCGAGGCTTGTCGCTGTTAGTCTCCTTCTTCACCCTGCTTTTTGTCCTCTTCTTCGTTGGCACTTCGCTCGCGGCTCTTCTCGGAGCGCGTTAAAGAGTTACACGCCCACCAGTTTCTGTAACATCCTCATTTCCCTCATTGACATTCGCGGAGCCAAACCCCGGCCACAGTCATCAAATCCTGGCAGGAGCGTGACGAATATGTATCACGTGCGCCAAGAGGACTTGCCTTTCGTTGGTAGTTCGCATGAGTTTGTTGGAGCTGAGCAAGGCAACACCAATGTTTCGGTGTTCCTATTCCATGGGAAGCCTGGTTCGGGCCCGAGTCCGCACCGGCATCCTTATGACGAGATTCAGTTCATCCGTGAAGGCCGCGGGGTGTGGACAGTAAGCGGCAAGACCTTCGAAGGTACCGCTGGAGACATCTTTGTGATCAAGGCCGGCGAGATCCACAGCTTCAAGGCGGTTGGTGATTCACCACTCGTACAATTCGACGTTCACCTCAGTCCCTGCTTCATCCAAGAGAACCTATAGCGCACTGAATTTCAATTTGGCTGCGCCCCTCGGTTAGGCACAAGGGCTCTTTGTCCGAGAATGAAGTCCATCGGCTAACCTTTTCTCACTTTCCGGGGTCTAATCCAGTACATGCCAGCAGGGAACTTTACCGAACTCGGCTGCGTATATCTGATCAGATGTTGGGCGGGATTGAGACCCCTCGCCTGAACGTTACCCGGGTGCCCCCACGCTCCTCCCCGGAGGCGTGGGGGCATTATTTGAATCCGCTTATGCGCTTGCTCGTCGACATCGTACGGCAGTCCCTGTCCACGCTCTGGGCACACAAGCTGCGCTCGTTCCTCACCATGTTCGGGATCGCGTGGGGCGTTGGGTCATTGCTGCTGTTAGTTGGATTAGGCGAAGGATTCCGCAGTGGCCAGGAACGACAGCTCGCAACCCTTGGACAAAACATCATGTTCATGTTTCCCGGACGCATTGCCGCCGTCGAGGGCAGCACGCAGTCGGGACAGACCTATTACTTTACGTACAAAGACTACCTCGCGATCCGAAACGAAGCACAGTTCGTGGGCGCGCTGTCGCCAGTACTCAATCGCGAGGACATCCGCGCCGTGAGCGACTACGGATCCACTAACGGCCAAGTCTTCGGCGTCGCTTCCGACTATAACCAGATTCGCAATGTCCCGGTCGAACCTGGCCGCTGGTTCAACAATCAGGACAATACTGAGCGGCGTCGCGTGGCCGTCGTGGGATGGGAACTGCTGAAAAACATGTTTCCCGGACGGCCCGCCGTCGGCTCAACCATTCTGCTCAACGGAATTAATTTCGACATCGTCGGCGTCGTAGCGAAAGTCGGACGTGACGGAAATAACGGAACGAACTCCCGCATCTTCATTCCGATCGAAACCATGCGCGACCTATTCCCTTTGACCAAAGCGAATTCCGAGGACGCCATCTCGTTCCTCAACTACCAGCCCATCTCGAAGGATCTGCACGCCGAAGCAAAAGATGAGATTCATCGCATTATCGCGCGTCGTCACGGCTTCAATCCCAAGCTGGTCGATGCCTTCGAAGATTGGGACACAATTGAGAACATGAAACGCGTCGGCAGGATTTTCGACGCGATGGATTGGTTCCTCGGCGTCGTCGGTGTGGTGACGCTAGGCCTGGGAGCAATCGGCATTATCAACATCATGCTGGTCTCGGTAACGGAGCGTACCAAAGAAATCGGCTTGCGCAAGGCGTTGGGTGCGACCTACCGGGCCATCCTGACGCAGTTTTTCATCGAGGGAGCATTTCTTACGGCGTTCAGTGGGGGCATTGGACTCGCCATCGCCACCGAACA
>Ga0210395_10003549_pt1 | contig 11963 bp, 13 predicted proteins | sample IncBWH4OmetaG_FD_150861 | JGI IMG/M metagenome (GOLD analysis project Ga0210395, IMG submission 150861) | Forest soil microbial communities from Barre Woods Harvard Forest LTER site, Petersham, Massachusetts, United States - Inc-BW-H-4-O ...
CGAGGCTTCCGCCCGGGCTTGCGGCGGGGCCTCCGGCATGGCTTCCGGCAGGCCGAGAAAGCGCCTGGGGTTGGTGACCAGCATCCGCCGGATGTCGTCGGCCGGGATGCCGAGGTAGCTGAGCTGTTCGGCGAACATCCGGAAGCACTCAGGCTCCGGTGGCACCCAGCGGGAGAAGATGTCCGTGGTGAGCACGGCCTGCCGCGGGCCGATGGCCGCCAGCCCCGCGTACACGTCGCGGATCGTGAGATGACCGTCCGGGTGGACCAAGGGCGCGTTGCAAAACTCGACGAACGCGCCCAGGTCGGTGAACGCGGTGAGCTGGCCGGGCTCATCGATGTAGTGCAGCGGATGGGTGATCAGCACGCGCGCGCCGATGCCCGCGCAGTACTCGGCGACGGCCAGGCTCTCGCTGAGCCTGGCGTGCCCGGTGGCCACGCTCAGGTAGAGGTCCCGGCACGCGTCGAGCACCTCCCTGACCGCGCCCGTCAGGGCGCCATTCGCGGCGGTGAGGCTGATGGCGTGGGCCGGGGCATAGCGCGGGAATGACGGCGCGGAGAGCGTCAGCCGGTCGGGGATGAAGCCGCCGCGCGCGACATCGGCGGCCGATCCCCATGTCGGCAGGAAGATGACCTTCGCATCGTGGCTCGCCGCTAGCTCCACCACGGTCACCGACACCCCGCCGGCCGGCGGGTTCAGCGTGATGCTGCCGAAGACCTCGAAGTCGATGTCGGTCAGCGCGTCGCGGAGCAGTCCGGCCCGGTCCATCGTGGGCCACAGGTGGGATTTCAGCACCCAGCCGCGCAGGCCGTAAGCATGCGCGAGCCTGGCGACGGCGACATCGGCGCCGCGGTTGGCGAACCGGCGGGAGACGTCCGGCTGGCCGTGCACGTGCAGGTCAATGCCGTCACGCAGGAGCGCGCCGAAGTCATCGGGCAGTGCGGCCGTCCAGGACGCGGCGGAAGCGCGGGGGTCCGTCGCGAGCGACCCCGGTTGACTGACCGTCTCGCTGTTCATCGTCACTCGTGACCCAGGATGCTGGCGTGGCCCGGCGCCAGGGCTACCTCGGCGACGTGCAGGCCGTCGCTGTACTCACGCGAGGGGAACCGCTGCCATACCGCGCTGTCGTGAAACGGAAGCACCCGGCCGGTGTCACCACTGACAGACCGGAGCACGTCATCGGTGACGGAGAGCCAGGTTGACGTGGACCTCGCCGCCATGCTGGCAGATCAGGCCGCTGCCGCTGACCACCGTCAGGAACTGGCCGCGCTCATGCGAGTGCCAGTACGTTCGCGCGCCCGGGGCGAAGAACACGTCGTTGATGAGGACGCCCTCGACGCCCGCGAGCACTGGGTCGCCGAATACCAGGCCGGTGAAGGTGTCGGTTCGCTGCTGGGTCGGGAGCCCGGGGTTTCCGCCCCGGCAGATGATCATGAACTCACTTCCACAGGCGCTTGCTGGCCAGGGCGGCGCCCTCGCTCATGGCGGCGAGCTTCGCCCAGGCGATCTCGGCATGGCCGACCCGCGATCCGATTCCGCAGTCGGTCCCGGCCTGCACGTTCTCCCGGCCCACGACGCTGGCGAAGTTCATCAGCCGCTCGGCCACCAGCTCGGGATGCTCGACGAGGTCCGTCGCATGACTGATCACACCGGGCACGAGGGTCTTGCCCGCGGGCAGTTTCACGTCCTCCCACACCCGCCATTCGTGCGCGTGACGCACATTGCCCGCCTCGACGGAGTACGCGGTCGCGTTGATCTTCACGAGCAGGTCTGCGATGTCCTTCAACGGCACGTCGTTGACGTGCGGGCGGTGGCCGCTCCCCCAGCAGACGTGGAAGCGGACCTGATCCTCGGGCAAGCCGGCGATCGCGTGATTGATCACCTCGACCGCGAACGACAGGTACCGCCGGTAGTCCTCGATGCTCCAGTCCGGATAGAACATCCACGACGTCGCGAACTCGGGTTCGTCGATCTGGAGCACCAGCCCGGCGTCCGTCACGGCCTGGTACTCCTCGCGCATCACCTCCGCGACGGCCATCATGTAGGACTCTTCGTCCCGGTAGAACTCGTTCCGCGCGGCCGCGCCGAGACTCAGCGGGCCAAGCGACGCGATGAAGCCCTGGGCGTCCCGCCCCTCGACGGCCGCCACGAGCTCGGCGACGTCCCGGCCGATGGCGTCATAGCCGACATACCTGACCGCGGACGTGCATACGCTTTCCTGGGTGAGGTGGGGCGGCGCGCCCGGCTTGAAGAATCCGGGCCGCACCGGGCCGCCCGAGCCCTGCAGCCACAGCCCGGACTCGTAAAAGCCGGGGAACTGAAGGCGATCGCGGGCGCCCACGCCAGCCCGCTTCGGCGGGACCGCCGGGTCGACCGGGCGCACCTCCCAGCCGGTAACGCGCGAGTGGATGTAGCCGACATAATTCGCGCCGCTCGCCGCCTTGACGTACTCGCCGTCGTTCAGGATCGTGACGCCGCATTCGAGCTGCTTCTCGACGACTTCCTCGACGGCGCTCGGCAGGCGCTGCTGGATCTCCGGCTGGTGGTCCTGCCAGTCGCTGATCAGGTTCTCCAGGTCGGCAGGACGAGGCAGGTTGCCGCCGTGCGTGGTCAGGATCCGGTCCGTGCTGCGCCACATGGCCATCTGCGCTCGCCCTAGCCTTCCGATGGAGGTGCTGTGAACTTCTGGACCTGGTGCGGTGCGTGATCCGCGGGAACCCGGCCCAGCTTGACGCCGTAGGTATAGGTCACCTCGCCGACGTACACGTTGCCCGTGGAGTCGACCGCCACCGAGTGCGGCGCGATCACGTTGCCCTCCGCCGCCTTGTCATCGAGGGAGTCGCCCCACTGGTCGATTACCTCGCCGCTCGGGCTCAGCACGGAAATGCGTCCCGGCTCCTCGACTCCGAGCGTGTCGCTGACGAACGAGCGGTTGTCGGCCGGCCGCCACAGTTCCGCCACGACGACGTCACCCGCGGGGGTGAGCGCGAGGCCGGACGGCCGCTGGACGCCGGACCACTCCCCCAGGTAGCTGCCGTCGGTGCGGAAGATCTGGATCCGGTCGTTCTCCCGGTCGGCGACGAGCAGCCGGCCGTCCGGGGTCAGGCAGATGCCGTGCGGAAGCCGGAACTGCCCGGGCCCCGAGCCGACCTCGCCCCAGCTGTTCAGCAGGGTCCCGGCCGGGCTGAAATGGTGCACTCGGCAGTTCCCGTAGCCGTCGGAGACGAAGATGTCGCCGGCCGGCCCGATGGCGACGTCGGTACACCCGTTGAACGGCCCGGCTGGCCGCGCGACAGTCTCGACGTTGTGGATGCGAACGGGCTGGTCGGTCCGGTAGCCGGTGTCCGACCGGGTGCCCGGAATGCCGAGGGTCAGCAGCAGCTCTCCGTCGGGGGTGAACTTCCGGACGGAGTGATCGCCGTTGTCGACGCAGTACACCGTGCCGTCGGGACCGATCCGGACGTTGTGCGCGTTGGTGAAGACGCCGGCGCCCCACGACCGGACGAACTTCCCGTCCGAGGTGTACACCAGCACCTGGTGGTCGTATCGGGTGAAGAGGTAGACCTGATCGGCGGCATCGACCGCTACGCCGGCGACGTCGCGGTGGCTGATGTCGGCGGGACGGTGCTCCCAGTGCAGGTCGGCCACCCAGCCAGGCTGCCCGCGGTACATCATGCGGTTTCGCGCGCTGACGCCGCGGCGGACGCGCTTTCCGGCAGCCAGCCCCACGGATGCGTGCCCCAGCGCGGAGCGACGAGCTCACCCGCCCGCACCGTCTGCACGGGACTGATGCCGTAGCGTCCGCTGAAGGCTTCCTTGCGGGTGTCGGTGAAGCGGAAATCTCCCTCGGTCACGTCCAGGATGGTGATGTCGGCCGTTCGCCCGACTGTCAGGGACCCGGCCACCTCCGCCAGGCCTGCCGCCGCGGCCGCGTTCGCCGTCGTCATCCGCACCACGTCCGTGAGGCTGTAGCCGATCGCCATGAACTTGGCCATGCACTCCATCAGGCTGTGGAACGCCTGGCCGCCCAGCGTGAGGTCGCTGCTGATCGTGTCGGGGACCAGACCGCGGTCGTGCTGCGCGCGGGCGACCTGGTAGCCGAAGTTGCCCATGCCGAGCGCCGAGTCGAGGATGACGCCGCGGTCTCGCGCCGCCTTGAGCAGCGGATCGAGCTGGCCGCCCGACCTGTCCACGCCGCCGACGCTCGGCGTGCACAGATGGGTCAGGATGTCGCCGGCGTCCAGCTGGCCGATCAGGTACTCGGTAACCGCCAGCAGGCGCTTGTCCACGTCCGGGTCGGGGTCCCCCCGCGATGCGGACAGGTCGCCGATGTGGACCATGAGCGGCACGGCAGCGCTCCGGGCGGCCTCCTTAGCGGCGTCGATGACCCGCTCGCCCGCCTTGGCCACGAAGGGACCGACCAGGCGCAGCTTCATGCCGGAGACCACGCCAGGGTTGTTCTCGACGCAGCTCGCGATGCCCGCGAGGTCGATGTCGTCGAGGCTGGTGACGTCCGCGGGCTCCTTGGTGCTGTGCGCGAACGTGCCCACGTTGAGGTAGAACAGCACGCGCGTCCGCGCGCCGGGCAAGACGTAGGCGGGGAAGACCCCGGCGTTCGCGATCCCCACCGATCCGGCGTCAAGCACCGTCGTCACGCCTGAGCGGATGCCGATCTCATCCGCCTCGCAGCAGCCCATCCCGACCCCTGGGGTCGTGCCGCCGTGCGCGACATGAGTGTGCAGGTCGACGAGCCCAGGCACCACGTACCGCCCCTCGCCGCTCGCATCGATCACTTGAGCGCCGTGAGTCTCGGGGATGTTGTCTTCGATCGCGGCTATGCGGCCATCCGAGACCGCGATGTCGGCCTTCCTGTCAATGCCCTGGCCCGGGTCAAGTACGTGACAGTTCTTCAGGATGAGCTGATGGCTCACGATGGCCTCCCGCCCTCCGCGGATTGTAGGATGGACAGACAGTATGAAAGCCGATATGTAGCCTAGGGCGGACCAGGTAGCGCGTCAATATCGAGCGGGCCGGCATCGGTCGCGCGGACGGACTGCCAGGCCAGTCCCGGCAGGGAAACCCGACGGGTACTAGCCATGGAAACGGGTACCTGCCATTAGAATAATTGTGGGACCGACATTCAACCGTGCTTGGGTTGTTACCAGGCCCAGCGCAGCTGATGGGCCCCCATGGCGGGGGGAGATTGTGAGGATCGTGACATGGTGGGCATAGCTGAAAGCCTGCGGGTGGAGCGCGCTCCGGCGCCCATCAGGTCTCGTGTCCTCGACAATCTCCGGCAGGCCATCCTCGACCGCAAGCTCGCTCCCGGCCAGCGGCTCATCGAGCGCGAGCTTGTCGAGCTGACCGGTGTCTCCCGGACCAGCATCCGCGAGGCACTCCGGGAACTCGCGGCGGAAGGGCTCGTCACGACGATCCCGAACAAGGGGACCATCGTGGCCCAGGTCTCCGTCGAGGAGGCACGGCAGCTCTACCAGGTGCGGGCAGCGCTCGAGGCGCTGGCGGGCAGGCTTTTCGTCGAGAACGCCACCGACGCGCAGCGGCGGCAGCTCGCGACCTCGTTCCGGGCCGTCGAACGGGCTGCCTCCAAGGACTCGTCAATCTGGCTCGCCGCGAAGGACAAGTTCTACGATGCGCTGTTCGAGGGCGGCGGCAACGAAGCGCTCCGGTCCATATCCAACCAGCTGCACGCCCGCATCAACCTGCTCCGTTCACTGTCGCTGACCACGCCAGGCCGTGCGGCCGAGGCCGTGGCCGAGCTGGCGGACATCATCACCGCGGTCGCGGCTAACGATGCCGAGGCGGCCGCGAAAGCGTGCGCTCGCCACGTGGACAGCGCGGGCGATGCCGCCTTCGGCCAGCTCGCCCTGGAAGCGGTCGTCTAAGTCCGCAGCCAGCGGCTCGCAGATCGCCGGCTGGCGACGTGCCGTCATGAATTGTATGATGGTCATACGTCGGACCGAAGGAGCTGCCTGGTGAGCACCGCGCACGGAATTCAGCAGGAGGGCGCGACCGCGGTCGCCGAGATGCTGTACGGCTATGGCGTCACGCACCTGTTCATGGTGCCCGCCGTCTTGCGCAGGACCTTCGCCGAGCTGGAGCGCCTGCACCCGGAGATCGCCCCGGTCGTCACGCACGGAGAGAAGGCGGCCGTCTACATGGCCGACGGCTACGCGCGCGTGAGCGGCCGGCCGGGCGTCTGCGCCGCGCAGGTGATCGGCGCCCTCAACCTGGCGGCCGGCCTTCGCGAGCCGTTCCTCGCCCGGTCCCCCGTGCTGGCGCTCACCGGCGGCCGGCTCCCGCAGACGAAGTTCCGGCAGGTGTACCAGGAGGTAGACGACCTGCCCGCGTTCGACCAGGTGACCAAGTTCAACGGGTCCGTGGACGACGTCACCCGGCTGCCCGACATGCTGCGGTACGCGTTCAGGGCGGCGACGACCGGCTCACCGGGGCCCGTTCACATGCAGATCCAAGGGAACGAGGGACAGCTCGACCGGGAAAGCGGGGTGCTCGACAGTGTCGTCGAGCCCGAGTTCGCGGCCGTACCGCCGTTCCGGCCGCGGGCTGACGACGTGGCGGTGCGCGCCGCGCTGAGGTTGCTCGAGGCCGCGGACCGGCCGGTGATCGTGGCCGGCGGCGGTGTCCGCTGGTCCGGCGCGGCGAGCGAGCTCGTCGGGCTGGCCGAGGCTCTCGGGATCCCGGTGGCGACATCGGCGAACGGCCGGACCAGCATCGTCGGCACTCACCGGCTGAGCGCGGGCGTGGCGGGGACCTACTCGCGCGAGTGCGCGAACCAGATCGTCAACCGGGCCGACCTCGTCTGCTTCATCGGCACGCAGACGGGCGGCATGACGACCCATTTCTGGGCTGTCCCGCCGATCGGCACGCCCGCCATCCAGATCGACATCGAGCCGACTGCCCTCGGCCGGAACTACCCGCTGCAGGCCAGGGTGCTCGGGGACGCCCGGATGGTGCTCAGCCGAATCCTGGAGCTGGCCGACTCGGCCACCGCGTCGCGCCGGGCCGCGTGGCTGGCCGAGGTGGACGACCTCAAGGCGTCCTGGCGAGCCCGCCACGACAGCGTCATGACCAGCGATGACCTGCCGATCCGGCCGGAGCGCCTGTGCAGCGACCTGACGGCGATCATGCCGGAGGACGCGGTCGTCCTAGTGGATACCGGGCACGCCGGGATGTGGATGTCCCAGTACTTCGACCTGACCCAGCCGGGACAGGACTACCTGCGCAGCTGCGGCCATCTCGGCTGGGCCTTCCCGGCCGGGATCGGCGCCAAGTGCGCCGTCCCCGACCGGCCCGTGGTCGTCTTCACCGGAGACGCGGGGCACTACTACCACATCGGCGAGATCGAGACGGCGGTCCGCTGGAACATCAACTCCGTCACCATCGTCAACGACAACAGCGGCGGCAACCAGAGCAAGCGCGGCTTCGACCGCGCCTATGGGGGCGAGGGGACGCCGACGTCACGCCGGATGTGGACCTACACCGACGTGGACCTGGCCAAGGTAGCGACCGACATGGGCCGCTGGGGATCCGCGTCGACAAGCCCGGCGACCTCCGGCCTGCCCTGGAGCGCGCGCTGGCGGCCGGCCGGCCGGCCGTCATCGACGTCCGCACCGACATCGAGGTGACGGCGCCGCTCGCCGTCACCTGAGCGGCTGGTCGAGACTTTCATCCGGTTCGTAACAACAGCCTCACTTCGTGAGGGCACCGCAGCTGTCCCGCAGGCGCGGTCGCCCTGCTTTTTCAGCGAGCCCGCCCGGCATGGCCGGGACTGTGTGCGGCTGGCGCGCCGGCCTCAAGGGGTGGCGCGGTAATGGTTTCGCGTCCTTGCCTGGACTACCGGACGGTCGGGCGGCTCTTACATCACCTCGTCGTTCACCGTGAAGATCATTCTGTGTACCGGGGCCAGTTCCTGGAGACGTACCGCGTCGGCGGCGGTGGCTTGGCCTTCTGGTGAGGCGAACGCGGCGCGCAGCTCGTCCATCGTGTCCCATTCCAGTTCAGTGACCAGGTAATACGATGCACCGTGGAGGGGGATGACGTCCTGGCCGACCGAGTACCGGCGCAGTCCCCGCAGCTGGCGAAGGAGCGGTATGTGGACCTCGCGGTAGTGCCGGTCGAAGGCCCCGGTATCGGCCGGGGTCTCGTAAAGGGCAAGGAAACGGGCCGTCATTGCATTGTCCTCCGGTAGCGGATGGGGATCATGGCGTTACGCAGAGAGTCTCTTGGATGATAGGTACGCCGATGCGCCGGGCTTGCCCGCCTGCACTGATTTGAGCTCGCGTTAGCGAGCCGTGCCCAGCCGCGAGCTGACCGACAGCCAGTCATCCTCGAGGCCGGGCCACGCCGAGATCGTGGTTGTGAGGGCTGGCTGCGGCCCCGGGGGTTCACGTGATCCCGTGCTACACTTATCTACGTGCAGGAGCAAGTCGTCTGGGGTGGATGGTCGTGAGCAATCAGAACATCACGCTGTCGCTTCCCGAGGAAGACCTCCGGGAGGCCAGAATCTTGGCGGCCAGCCGCGGTACGTCAGTTTCACAGCTGCTTGCCCGGATGCTAAGGCAGCTCGTCGAGCAGGAAACCGGATACGACCGAGCCCGTGACCGCAGCCTTGCCCGGCTGCGGGAGGGAATGGATCTCGGCACTGGCGGGCACATCGGCTGGGACCGTGACAGCGTCCATGAGCGGTAACCGCCGGTTCGTCGACACCAATATCTTGCTGTACGCGCACGACGATTCCGCGGGCGCCAAGCGGGACCGGGCGCGGGCGCTGATGGAGCAGCTGTGGGAATCGCGAGACGGCTGCTTGAGCGTGCAGGTGCTGCAAGAGTTCTTCGTGAACGTCACCAGGAAGATCGCCAAGCCGCTCAGTACGGAAGCGGCGAAGGAGATCATCGCTGACTTCTCGCGCTGGCATATGCACGTTCCGGCAGCTGATGATGTGCTGGACGCGATCGGTATCCATCAGCGTGCGGGGATCTCGTTCTGGGACGCGATGATCGTACGCAGCGCGGCCGAAATGGGCTGCGCTGTGCTGTACTCGGAGGATCTCAACGCTAGCCAGGAGTACTCCGGGGTCCGCGTGGCGAACCCGTTCCAGCCACCGGATCCCCACCATGCATAACGGCCAGCCGGGCTAGCGGAGCCCCAGACCCCGCAGAGGCCGGTGACCCTCCCTGCCGACTCTGCGTGCGTGTTACGGCCGCTGCGGCCGTTGGACCTAGCGATTAGACATGGTTACCAGTAGCCGGACTTGAACCGTAAGACGTGGTGTCTTACAGTTGCAGTATGGCTGACACCATCACCATCCGCACCGATGACGAAACCGAGCATGCCCTCGACGTGCTAACCCACGGCGGCATCTCGCGGTCTGCCGCCATCCGCCAGGCAGTGCTGGAGGCAGCCAGCCGCAAGGAACGGGCCGCACGGATGCGCCGGGAGGTCCTGCGGATGGTGCTCGGCGAGCCGGACGGCGTCAACGTGGCGGAAGAACTAGCCCGCGACCGCTCCGGCGAGCGCTGATGATCTACCTGGATTCCGTAGCCGTGGTCAAGCTGGTCCACGCTGAGGCAGAATCTGCGGCCCTTCGCGACTGGCTTGACGAGCGGGCCGAGACCGGATGGATAAGCTCGGTGCTCACGGAGATTGAGTCATTCCGGGCGCTCGCCAGGTACGCGCCTGACACTGTCTCCAGGCTCCCAGCTGTGCTGGACCTCATCGACCTGATTCCCCTGGACCCCCCCATCCGGATCCTGGCCCAGACCGCCCGCCCCGCCACCGTCCGCAGCCTGGCCGCGATCCACCACGGCACCGCACTGCACGCCCGCCCTGCTCTGACTTCCTTCGTCACCTACGACAAGCGCCTGCTGGACGCGGCAACCGCGGCAGGACTTCCGACCGACGCACCCGTCTAGCCTGTCTTGGGCCAAGTTTCGGCACTGAGCGGCGGCGCAGCGTGCTGACCTGCGGGTAGTCGGCTCGGCGGCGGATTTGCGCACTAAGCGCAAGGGCACGCGGAACCCCCAATATTGCCTCCTGAATCCACGATGGCCGACTGGTTGACCGTGTACAGATCGATCTGTTCGGTGTGCCGCACTTGGTCGGTGCCGCGGCCGCCGTCGGGGGCTGCGGCGACCAGCGGGCGTGGGTGGCGACGTGAGAACCTCGCTGGTGTGTCCCTGGTCTCGCGTTAGCGAAGGTTCCTTTGGGGATGGTTTTGCCGGGGATCTCGCCGGCAAAGCCTGGCGCGGGCGAATGTCCCGCAGCCCCAGCCCGGTCACCGCAATGTGCCCGCTCACGACCCCAGCAGTAACTGCTCGCCGGATAGCGGGAACGGCGCGGTGAGTTGCTCGTTAGAGGGCGTGAGGGGTTTCGGCTGGGCGGCGAATCGTCTGGGAGGTTCCCGTGAAGTTCAGGGTAGCCGCGGCGCTCGTGACTGGCGCGCTCTGCGCCGCGGTCCTCTCGTGCTCGTCCGGGCCGGCCGCGACGGCGGGAGCACCAGCGACGGCGGGAGCATCAGCGGGCACGCAGGCACCTCCGGTTACAGTGCTGACCAAGGGCGCGGACAACGGCGACGGTGACATCTTCCTGGCCCCGCAGGGCGGGGGCCAGTACGGCAGCGGCCCGGAGATCGTCAGCATCACCGGCAAGGTGCTCTGGTTCCACCCGCTGCCGGCGGGCACCTTCGCCAGCGACTTCCGCACCCAGACCTACCTGGGCAAGCCGGTACTGACCTGGTTCCAGGGCAGCGGCATCGACGGCGAGGATGTCATCGACAACGCCCGCTACCAGCAGATCGCCACCGTCAAGCCAGCCAGCGGGTACATGCCCGACTTCCACGAGTTCCTGATCACGCCGTGGAACACGGCGCTGATCCTCGCCGACACGATCGGCACCGCGAACCTGACCTCGCTCGGCCTGTCCGCGCACCAGCCGGTCCTAGACGGCGTCGTGCAGGAGATCGACATCAAGACCGGCAAGCTGCTGTTCCAGTGGGACAGCGCCGGCCACGTGCCCTACAGCGACAGCCACGCGCCGATGGGGCAGCCGGGCCAGCCGTGGGACTGGTTCCACATCAACGCCGTCCACCTCGACACCGACGGCAACCTGCTGATCAGCTCGCGCTTCACCTGGACCATCTACAAGGTGAACCTCCGCACCGGGGCGATGATGTGGCAGCTCGGCGGCAAGCACAGCACCTTCGCCGTCAAGGCCGCGCCCGGCCAGAACCTGGACAGCGCCGGCGAGATCTTCGCGTTCCAGCACGATCCCGAGGCCCTCGGCGGCAATGTGTACTCGGTCTTCGACGACGAGTCCGACGGACAGTCGACCCTGTACTCATCCAGCCGCGCGGTCACCATCCGGCTCGACCCAGCCGCCGGCACGGCGACGCTGATCAAGTCCGTGAACCAGCCGGAGGGCCTGACGACGGGCCTTACCGGGAACGCGCAGACGACCAGGAACGGCGACCTGTTCGTCAGCTGGGGCGCGCTGTCCTACTTCTCCGAGTTCAGCCCGTCAGGAAAACTGCTCTTCAACGCCAAGCTCCCCGACGGCGTGAGCACCTACCGCGCCTACCGGCTGCCATGGAACCCGGGCAGCTAGCGCGCCATCCGCCAGGCCGCAAACCGATCCAGTCAGTCAACCGACGCGGGCCCTGCCTACCTCACCCCACATCTCCGCGGTTACATGAAGCAGCGTCGCGCCAGATCAATCCTGCGGACGCGACATCCAACGACACCGCCAGACAGCGATCACCACGCAGATCGGCGGTTCCCGGGCGAGCCTGAGCTTATGCTCCTGTAACCGTCCGCGACGAGGCTTCCCGCCGCCGCTGGTGGCGGCGCGGCATGGGAGACTCCGTTGCCATGGCCGTCAACCTCATCCGCAGCACCCGGCTCTTCCCCGGTGTCCCCTACGCCTACGCC
>Ga0210395_10003550_pt1 | contig 11960 bp, 10 predicted proteins | sample IncBWH4OmetaG_FD_150861 | JGI IMG/M metagenome (GOLD analysis project Ga0210395, IMG submission 150861) | Forest soil microbial communities from Barre Woods Harvard Forest LTER site, Petersham, Massachusetts, United States - Inc-BW-H-4-O ...
ACGGAACAGATAAACCCCCGGCCGGTGCGGCAACCCCTCGGCCAGCACCCGCTTGCGCCGTTGTGCCGGCGTCACGTCGGGCAGATACGAGCGCAGGTCGGCGTATGTGTGCACACCTTGATTGCCCACCCGCTCGATGAGCGCGTGCAATACGTCGACGGTGGCCCGCGCGTCGTCCAGTGCCCGGTGGGTGGGCTCGCTGGCGACCGCGAACAGCCGCGCCAGCGCTGCCAGCCGCACGCTGGGAGCTTCCTCGCGGCTGAGCACCCTGCGGGCCAGCGCAACGGTGCACAGCACTTGCGGCCGCCGCCAGCCGATGCCGCACCGATCGGAGGCGGCCCGCAAAAACCCGACGTCGAACCTGGCGTTATGGGCCACCAGGACCGCACCGCGGGCGAACTCGAAAAACATCGGCAACACCGCGCCGATGGTCGGTGCATCGCACACCATCGCCGTGGTGATGCCGGTCAGCTGCACGATCTGCGGCGGGATGCTGCGCTGCGGGTCGATGAGGGTGGCGAACTCGCCCAGGACCATACCGCCGCGCACCTTGACCGCCCCGATTTCGGTGATGGCGTCGGCGGCTGTTCCGGCACGGGCAGTCACACGCCCACCAGTGGTCTCCAGGTCCACGACGACGAATGTCGTTTCGCGCAGCGATATTTCGGCAGCCTCGTCGAGGTCGGGGAGGCTCAGCTGCTCGCCGGCGGGCGTGCCCATGGCCGAGACGTTAGGCAGTCGCACCGACATCGCTCGGATTGAGCGCGGCGCGTCGCGCCAGAGGACGGTGCGGGCTGGGCCAGCGAGATGTGTCGGTGCCGACGGTTAGCGTGGCGGCAAGGCCACCGAGAAGACCGAGAGGACCAGCGAGATGGCGCACATCAGGAAGCCTGATCCGGCGGCGGCAGTCCCGCCGGATGCAGGAGAACCAGTGGTAATCGACTGTGACGACTGCGCGGTGCGTGGTCCCGGATGCCATGACTGCGTGGTCAGTGTGATACTCGGGGTACCGGAAACTTTGCTGGAGGATGAGCGCGCCGCGTTGGAGGTGCTTGCCGATGCGGGATTGGCTCCGCGACTGCGGCTAGTTCCGATCCACCGACAGCGACCCGGAGTAGCCTAACGGCGTTACGTTGAAATCTGGCTGTTTTCTTAATCATCCAGTGTTGGACAACGCCGTTGCCGTTTCGTAACCTATCTGAGATCTAATGCAGACTCGGCTGTCTGGGCCGACAGGTTTAAGGATGCAAAGTCTTGGGGTTGGGGTACAACTGTGGCGGCGTGCGTTTGCGCGCCGTCGCGAGGCTTGCTAGCGGAGCGCTAGTCGGGTTCGTTGCCCTCTCCGGAGTTGCCGCCAGCAATGTGCTGGCCGACCCAGCCAATGACGCGATGGCAAAGCTCAGCGAGCTGTCACGGCAGGCCGAGCAGACCACCGAGGCGATGCACAGCGCCCAGCTTGACCTCAATAACAAGCTGGCCTCGCAGCGGGCCGCCGACAAGAAGCACACCGATGACTCGGCCGCTGCCGACGCTGCGAAGTCACGACTGGCAACGTTTCAGGCCGGTGTCGACAAGTTTGCGGCAGCGATGTATATGGGTGGCCGCACCGACAGTATGAACGCCATCCTCAGTGCCGAATCACCCCAGCAACTGATCGGCAAGTTGGCCGTGCAGCGGGTGATGTCCACCGCCATGCTCGCGCAAATGGCCAACTACCGCGCCACCCGCGAGCAGGCCGCGCAAGCCGAAAAGGCATCCGCGAAATCGGCCACCGACGCCAAGACTGCGGCAGAGCAGGCCGCTGCGGTGCGCGCCAGCCTGCAGTCCAAGCAGAGCCAGCTGCAGCTGCAGATCGGCATCGTCAAGTCCCAGTACCTCGCGTTGAACCCGAACCAGCGCACCGAGCTGGCCGCGCCCGGGCCGGTCCCGCCGCCCGCCGCCATGGCCGCCGCCGCGCCCGCTCCGGCCGCGTTGCCGCCGGGCGACGGACAGCCGGGTGGTGGTTCTGGGTTCGGCGCCGCACCCGGCAACGGTCAGGGCGCTATCGCTGTTCAGGCCGCGTTGACCCAGGTCGGCGCGCCCTACTCCTGGGGTGGCGCCGCGCCCGGCGGATTCGACTGCTCCGGCTTGGTGATGTGGGCATTCCAGCAGGCCGGCATCGCGCTGCCGCACTCCAGCCAGGCGCTGGCCCACGGCGGCCAACCGGTCTCGCTGTCGGATCTGCAGCCCGGTGACGTGCTGACCTTCTATTCCGACGCATCCCACGCCGGCCTCTACATCGGTGACGGCCTCATGGTCCATTCGTCCACCTACGGCGTGCCGGTGCGGGTGGTGCCGATGAATTCGTCCGGCCCGATCTACGACGCCCGCCGCTACTGACCGCCGACGGTCTCACCGTCGCCGCTGGCTGCTGGCCTGCGTACTAGCCACCGAACTGGTCTTCGCGGCCGTCGCCGTGGTCCGTCCAGGACGGACGGACCCTGTGCGAGCTGACCACCCGGCCGCACCCGCGGCGGTCGTTACCACAGCTCCGCGGCTCGTCGAAGTCCGCGACCGCACTGTGCGGATGACCAATCTCGGCGGCCGGCAATCGGAGGTCATGCTGAACCGTGTTGCGGCGGACATCGGTCAGGCTGTCGACGCGGTGGAGGCATTCTGGGGGACCGACTGGCCGCGTGATATCGCCGTGGTGGCCACCGGCTCACAGCGGCAGTTCGAGACCGAGGCCGGCGGTGGGCCCGCGGCGCAGTGGGCCGATATCGCCGCGGTGGCCGTCGCCGACCGGGTGGATCCGGCCCGGCGAATCGCGATCGGCCAGCGGATCGTGTTCGCGCCCGGGGCGGTCGGCATGAGTGCATCGGCGTTACGAATCGTGTTGAGCCACGAGGTTTTTCACTATGCCGCGCGCGCCGGCACGGCAGTGGATGCGCCCCGGTGGCTGACCGAAGGCGTGGCCGACTACGTCGCTCGGCCGGCCACGCCGCTGCCCGAGGTGACACCGCTGCCGACGGCGTTGCCGTCGGACGCCGACCTGGCCGCACCGGGGCTGCAGCGTTCGTTGGGCTACGACCGGGCATGGTGGTTCGCGCGTTTTGTCGCCGACACCCGCGGCACGGCGACGCTGCGGGCGTTTTACCGGGCCGCGTGTGGTGTCGGGCACGCCGACCTGCCCACCGCCGTGCATGACGTCCTGGGCTCCGACATGGCGGGCGTACTCGTCGACTGGCAGCAGTGGCTGACCCGTCAATCCAGTCGCTGACAGCTTCGGGCTAGCCTACGCAGGTGTCTCGGGTCCTGCTGGTAACCAACGACTTTCCACCTCGGCGCGGTGGCATCCAGTCCTATCTGGTCGAGCTGGTTAGTCGACTGGCCGGGGAGCACACCGTGACGGTGTATGCGCCGCAATGGAAGGGCGCCGACGCCTTTGATGCTCAGACCGCGGGCTATCGGGTGGTGCGCCACACCGGGACGTTGATGTTGCCCGTACCCACCGTCGACGTCCGGATGCGACGGCTGATCGCCGAGTACGGCATCGACACCGTCTGGTTCGGCGCGGCCGCGCCGTTGGGCCTGCTGGCGCAACGCGCCCGTCAAGCCGGCGCAACCCGGGTGCTGGCCAGTACCCACGGCCACGAGGTGGGTTGGTCGATGCTTCCGGTGGCACGGTCGGTGCTGCGTCGCGTCGGCGACGACAGCGACGTCGTCACCTTCGTCAGCCGCTATACCCGTGGGCGGTTCGCCTCGGCGTTCGGGCCGGAGGCCGCACTGGAGCACCTGCCGCCCGGGGTGGACATCGACCGGTTCCGTCCCGACCCGGCAAGCCGCGCCGAACTGCGGGCCCGCTACCGGCTGGGCCAGCGGCCCACGGTGCTGTGCCTGTCGCGGCTGGTGCCGCGCAAGGGGCAGGACATGTTGATTCGCGCGTTGCCGGAAATCCGGCGGCGCGTGGATGGGGCCGCGCTGGTCATCGCGGGCGGTGGCCCTTACCTAGACACGCTGCGCCAACTGGCCGAGCGGTTTCGCGTCAGCGAACACGTGACGTTCACCGGCGGGATCGCGGCCGCGGAGCTCCCCGCCTACCACGCGATGGCCGACGTGTTCGCGATGCCGTGTCGCACCCGCGGCGCCGGACTGGATGTCGAGGGACTGGGCATCGTATTTCTGGAAGCTTCCGCGACCGGCGTGCCGGTGATCGCCGGATGCTCGGGCGGCGCTCCGGAAACTGTGCGGCACAACAAGACTGGGCTACTCGTCGACGGGCGTTCGGGCAGCCAGATCGTCGACGCCGTTACCGAGTTGCTCGCCGACCCCGATCGGGCCGCCGCTATGGGCGCCGCCGGGCGAGAATGGGCCATCGCGCAATGGCAATGGGACGCGTTGGCCGCGCGGCTATCGGAGTTGGTGCGCGGCTAGTCCTTCGCGTAGATCGCCTCGATGTCGTGAGCGAACTTCTCGGCCACTACCTTGCGCTTGACCTTCAGCGTGGGGGTGAGTTCCCCGGTGTCCTCGGTGAAGTCGACGGGCAGGATGCGGAATTTGCGGATCGACTCGGCGTGCGACACCGCCAGGTTGGCCTGCTTGACGGCCGCGTCCACCTCGGCAATCAGGTCGGGGTCGTTGACCAGATCGCCCACCGATGCTCCGGCGGGCTTGCTGTTGCGCTGCTTCCAGCCCTCGAACGCCTCGGGGTCGATGGTGATCAGCGCGCCAACGAACGGGCGGGCATCTCCGACGACCATCGCCTGGCTGATCAGCGGGTGCGCTCGCAGCTGGTCCTCCAATACGGCGGGGGCGACGTTTTTGCCTCCCGCGGTGACGATGATTTCCTTCTTGCGGCCGGTGATCGTCAGGAACCCGTCGCCGTCGACCGCGCCGAGGTCACCGGTCTTGAACCAACCGTCTTCCAGCGCTTCGTCGGTGGCCTGCTGGTTGTGCCAGTAGCCGTGGAACACCACGCCGCCGCGTACCAACAGCTCTCCGTCATCGGCGATGCGCATGCTGTTGCCCGGCAACAGCTTTCCGACGGTCCCGACTTTCAGGGCACCGACCTGGTTGACCGTGATCGCGGCGCTGGTCTCGGTCAGCCCGTAGCCCTCGTACACGGTGAGACCGACGCCGCGGTAGAAGTGGCCCAGCCGCGCGCCCAGCGGTGCGCCGCCCGAGACAGACGCGCGGCAGTCGCCACCCAGCGCGGTGCGCAGCTTGTGGTACACCAGCCGGTCGAAGAGCGCGTGCCTGGCCCGCAGCAGCGGACCGGGGCCGCCGTTGTCTTGCGCCTCGCTCCAGTCGACTGCGGTCTGCGCGGCAATCTCGAAGATGCGGGCCTTGCCGTCGTTGGCGGCATTTTGCGCGGCGGTGTTGTACACCTTCTCGAACACCCGCGGCACCGACACCACGACCGTCGGTTTGAACACCGCGAACATCGGCACCAGATTCTTGATGTCACTGCTAAACCCGACGACGACCTTGTTGTGGAAGGCACACAAGGTCAGTGCGCGGGCCAACACGTGTGCCAACGGCAGGAACACCAGCAGCCGCTCACCCTTGCGCAGCAGCGTCGGCAGAACCGCCTTGGCACCCCGGGTTTCGTAGACGAGGTTGGAATGGGTCAGCTGGCAGCCCTTGGGGCGCCCGGTGGTACCCGAGGTGTAGATCAGCGTCGCCGGATCTTCACTGCGCAACGCTTCGAGACGGGCGGTCAGCTCGGCTGGGTCGACCGAGGCGCCATCCTGGTCGAGTTGCTCGAGGGCTTTGCCGCCCGAACCGTCGATCTGCAGCACGCGCCGCAGCTCAGGCAAATCACCGGTGAGCGCGGTGACCATCGTTGCGTGGGCGTCCGTCTCGGCGAACGCGACCACCGCTGCCGAGTCGGTCAGTACCCAGCGCACTTGCTCGGCCGACGACGTCTCGTAGATCGGGACGGTGACCGCGCCTACCGACAGAATCGCCAGATCGAGGATCGCCCACTCGTAGCGGGTGGCGGAAAAGATAGCCACCCGGTCGCCGGCCTGCACCCCTAGTGCGATCAAACCCAATGCGGCCGAGCGGATTTGGGCGGCGGCGACCGCGCATGTAACGTCGGTCCAGACCCCGTCGACCAGGCGTTGAAAGATCACCGTGTCGGGTTCGTCGCGCTCGTGCTCGAACACTGCGGCGACGATGTTGTCGTGCTCGTCTACCGTGAACGGGGCGGGAGCATTGAATTCACGCACTCTTCTGACCTCGCTTGCGTTATTCCGCCGGGGGCTGGGCTGGATGCTGGATTTAGCCTAGTTCGGCCCGGTGAGGAGCCGGACCAGTGGGGCTGGTCGCGATGAGCAGGACGATCGAGACTGGTGTATGCGGCCACGGCTGCTGTATGTGAAGCTAGGGGCCGTGCACAGCGTTCAAATTGCCGACGAGACGTTCGTCGCCGCCGACCCCGTACGCGTCGGTGCTGCCATCGGCGATCCGGCCAGCTGGCGACGGTGGTGGCCAGACCTGCGGCTGCGAGTTATCGAAGACCGCGCCGACAAAGGAGTCCGCTGGGCGGTTACCGGTCCGCTCACCGGAACGATGGAAATCTGGCTGGAACCGTCGTTGGATGGCGTGCTGCTGCACTACTTTCTGCATGCTGAGCCGTCCGGGGTCGCGGCATGGCAATTGGCCAGGATGAACTTGCGGAGACTGACCCACCGGCGCCGGGTCGCGGGTAAGAAAATGGCCTTCGAGGTGAAGGCGGCGCTTGAACGCACCCGACCGGTTGGCGTTTCTCCGGTGCTTGACCAGGTCTGAACTCAACCGGGGAGTACCGTTTCTGCCGTGGGCTGGCGGTACAGCCCACAGGGTGCAGGCGTGCCCCGTAAGCGGGCTCCAACCCAATGGCGGCAAAGGCACTACCGGCGTACGGGGGAGAAGGAAGCGACCAGGTGGCGGAGAAGACGGCGCAGACGATCTACATCGACGCGGACCCCAGCACGGTCATGGACGTGATCGCTGACATCGGCTCGTATCCCGACTGGGTGTCGGAATACAAGGAGGCCGAAGTCCTCGAGGCCGACCCCCAGGGCAATCCGAAGGTGGCACGGCTGGTGCTGGACACCAGCGTCCTCAAAGACACACTGGTGCTGTCCTACGAGTGGCCGAAAGATCGCGGCTCGGTGCGCTGGTCGCTGGTTTCCAGCTCGCTGCTGCGGTCCCTCGACGGTGTATATCGTTTGGCGTCCAAGGGCTCTGGCACTGACGTTACCTATGAGCTCACGGTCGACATCGCTATTCCGATGATCGGTTTGCTCAAGCGCAAGGCCGAGCGCAGGTTGATCGACTCCGCGTTGAAGGATCTGAAGAAACGAGTCGAGGCTGAGTGAGTCGGCAGCGCCCACTGTTGCCCGGATCAGTCTTTTCGTCGGCAAAGGTGGGGTAGGGAAGTCCACTTTGGCGGCCGCGACCGCCGTGCGTGACGCGCGCGCCGGTCAGCGGGTGTTGTTGGTATCTACCGACCAGGCGCACTCGCTGGGTGACGTGCTCGGTGTCGCGGTCACCCCGACCGGCCGACGCGATCCCGTGCGAGTCCTCGCAGACCTCGAAACGGGAGCGGCCGACGTCGGCGGCGGCTTCCTCGACGCGTTGGCGATGGACACCTTGGCGCTGCTCGAGGCTCGCTGGCGCACGGTGGTCGACACGTTGGGCCTGCGCTTTCCCGAATCGGAGCTGGACGAGGTTGCGCCCGAAGAACTTTCGGCGTTGCCTGGCGTTCAGGAAGTCCTCGGCCTGCATGAGGTCGGCGAGTTGGCTGCGGCCGAACTATGGGACCACATCGTGGTCGACTGTGCCTCCACCGCCGACGCAATGCGGATGCTGACCCTGCCGGCCACGTTCGCGCTGTACGTCGAGCGAGCCTGGCCGCGGCATCGCAGGCTTTCCACGGCAGCCGACGACGCCCGATCGACCGCGGTGGTGGAACTGCTGGAACGCATCAGCGCAAGCGTCGAAAAGCTCAGCGCGCTGCTGACCGACAGCACGCGCGTCGGTGCACATCTGGTACTCACTGCGGAACGGGTGGTGGCGGCCGAAGCCCTCCGGACGCTGGGCTCGTTGGCGTTGATGGGTCTGCGCGTGGAGGAATTAATCGTCAACCAGATTCTGGTGCAGGACGATTCCTACGAGTACCGCAATCTGCCCGCTCATCCGGCCTTCGACTGGTATTCCGAGCGAATCAGTGAGCAGCGAGCGGTGCTGGACGAACTGGACGCCGCCATCGGCGATGTAGCGCTGGTCCTTACCCCGCATCTGGCCGGTGAGCCGATCGGCCCCAAAGCGCTCGCCGAGCTGTTGGACAGTGCGCGCCGCCGCGACGGGTCGGCGCCGCCGGGGCCGTTGCGTCCCGTCGTGGACCTGGAGTCAGGATCCGGCCTGCAGTCGGTCTACCGATTGCGGCTAGAGTTGCCGCAAATCGATTCCGGCGCGCTTACCCTTGGCCGAGTCGGCGACGACCTGATCGTTGGCGCCGGCGGGATGCGACGCAGAGTTCGGTTGGCGTCCGTCCTGCGGCGATGCACGGTATTGGACGCGCATCTTCGCGGTAGCGAATTGACGGTGCGTTTTCGACCTGATCCGGAGGTGTGGCCGAAGTGAGTCGCGCCGACGACGAACAACAGCGCAGCGGCGGGGTGGGGGTACCACCCGCTTGCCGGGGAGAGTGGCGTAGATGAGTGGCGTCCACCCCGACATCGGTCCGGAGTTGCGCAAACTCGCCCAGAGCATTCTCGACGGGATCGACCCCGCGGTCCGCTTGGCGGTGTCGCGGGCGCTTGGCGACGGCGCCGGCACCGGCAAGTGCCAGCAGGTGTGGTGTCCGATCTGCGCGCTGGCCGCAGTCGTGACCGGGGAGGAACACCCGTTGCTGACGGTCATCGCCGAGCACAGCGTCGCGCTGCTGGCGGTGATCCGGGCCATCGTCGAGCAAGTCGACGGATCGACGCCGCCGCCCGACGGTCCGCCGAGCGGCGGTGCCGAGGTTGATGCGGCGGCCGATGCCGCTGCGACGAGTCGCTATCAGCCCATCACCGTCACCGTCGAGGAGTAGCCGCGGCGGCTCGGGTTAACGGCAGCCGGCTCACGGTCGAAGAGTAAGCAGGTCGCCCGCGCCGCTGTGGTCCCGTACACAGTGGATCGGTACGCTTGGCGCAGAACACCCATCGATGCGGGCAAATGGGAGGGTCCATGTGGTACTGGCTTCTTAAGTACTTCTTCATGGGCCCGCTGCTCGCGGTCCTCGGTCGTCCGAAAATCGAAGGACTGGAATACGTCCCACAGTCCGGCCCGGCGATCCTGGCCAGCAACCATCTGGCGGTCGCTGACAGTTTCTACCTGCCGCTGGTTGTGCGGCGCCGCATCACCTTTCTGGCGAAGTCCGAATATTTCACCGGCACCGGGCTGAAGGGTTGGTTCAACCGCTGGTTTTACAGCACCACCGGACAAGTGCCGATCGACCGCAGCGACGCCGATGCCGCGCAGGCCGCTTTGAATACGGCTGAGCGGTTGCTGAGCGAGGGCAAGCTGCTCGGCATGTATCCCGAGGGCACTCGCTCACCCGATGGCAGGTTGTACAAGGGCAAGACCGGATTGGCCCGTCTGGCACTGCAGACCGGGGTTCCGGTGATACCGGTGGCGATGATCGGCACCAACGTCGTCAATCCGCCCGGCAAAAAGATGTGGCGGTTCGGCCGGGTCAAGGTCCGGTTCGGCAAGCCGATGGACTTTTCCCGCTTCGACGGGCTGGCCGGCAACCGCTTTATCGAACGAGCCGTCATCGACGAGGTGATCTACGAGCTGATGGGGCTGTCGGGTCAGGAATACGTCGACATCTACGCCGCCACCCTCAAAGACGGCAACGGGTCCGGATCGTCGACGCAATCGCCGATGCGGATCCCTGAGACGGCGGCGGGCTAGCCGATCTCCGTCCCCTGGTCAGCCGACGGCTGACACCGGCTGAGGCGCGTTCGACGCCCGTGGTGCAGCGGCGGTAGTGGCGCCGCTGACAGCGACCGTGGCGCCGGCCGTGACGATGGCCGCCAGCGCCCACCACAAGTAGGAGACGCCGGCGAGTTGGCGCCACCACGCCGCGCCCAGCTCATGGTGCTTGGGCAGCAGGTCGATCGGTGTCCAGACCATCAGCGCGACTCCGGCCGCGCTGATCGCTGCCAGCGCCGCGTTCCGCTGCCGCCAGGCCAGCACCGCGGTCACCACCACCGTCGGCAGCATCCACACCCAGTGGTGCGACCAGGACACCGGCGAAACCACCAGCCCGAACAGCGCGATACAGATCACCGCGAGAGTCGGCTCGCCGGCGCGCAGCGCCCGCCGCGCCGCCCACACGGTCAGCGCCAGCACCAGCAGACACGCGGCCACCCACGGCAGGAACCGCGCATGGTCGCTGAGGCCCAGCCGCGCCAGCGCCCCAGCGACGTTCTGGTTGGTGTTCAAACTCGCCGCGCCGATCCGATCGGTGTTGTGGACCGTCTCGCTCCAGTACTGCCAGGAGTCCCGCCACGCCAGCGCAAACCCGGCCAGGGTTGCCACCAGGAAGGACGCTATCGAGGTCAACACGGCGCGTTTGTCGCGGTTTAGCAGGAAATACAGCAGGAACACCGCCGGAGTGAGTTTGAGCGCAATGCCCAACCCCAGCAGCAATCCACGTGGCCACGGGGTGCGGCGCGGCACGCAGTCGGCGATCGCCAGCGTCATCAGCACCACGTTGATCTGCCCGAACGCGAAATTCGATTTGATGGGCTCCAGCCAGATCGCTGCTGCGGCCACGATCAGCGCCGTCAACCACCACCGGCGCAGCCAAGCCGGGCCGGGCACCACCCGAGCGGTGCTCCACACGTCGAGTCGGGTCAGCACGATCATCGTGGAGACGATCAACAGCACCAAGGTGATCAGCGTGATCGTCACGCTCGCGGCCGGCATCCCCAACCAGGCGAACGGGCAAAACACGATGGCGGCGAGTGGGGGATAGGTGAACGGGAGGTTCAACCCGATCGGCGTGTGAAATTCCACACCGTCCGCATACAGCGGGCGGTTATCCAGCCAGGCTTGGCCGCCCATCCGGTAGACGTCGATGTCGATGCGGTATGGGGTGTGGCCGACGAGCCGCCACGCAGCGTAGCCCAATGCGACCAGGGCCAGCGGTTGGAGCAGCGCCCACCAGGCATTTCGCCAGATACCTCGCCGCGCGGCCGCTAGCCGCCCGCGCCAACTGCCCACGTCGGGCGACCGCGATCTACTCATGTCGGTGAACAGCCTATCGGTGCTGGCGCCTTAGCCGGTGTCGCGGAGGGCCGTCGGTGCGAAGTGGGCGTAGGTTTCTTAAGGTGCTCCGCTGGTTCGAAGACGACATTCTCGGCCGCGGTCGACTGCCGCTGGTGTGCTGTCTGGTCGCCTTCATCCTCACCTTTTTCGTGACGCGCACATTCGTGCGCTACATCCGCCACCGTGCCAACCGTGGCGTGCCGCCAAAGTGGTGGGAGCCACGAAACATTCACATCGGGAAGATGCACATCCACCATGTGGTGGTCGGAGTTCTGCTGGTGATGATCTCCGGCGTGACGTTGGTGGCCTTGTCGGTCACCGGCAACGAACTCGAATACACCGCTAGCGCGATCGTCTTCGGCATCGGAGCCGCGTTGGTGCTCGACGAGTACGCGCTGATCCTGCATCTGTCCGACGTCTACTGGGAGGAAGACGGGCGGACTTCGGTCGACGCGGTCTTCGCTGCAGTGGCGGTGGGCGGACTGCTGGTCCTGGGCCTGCACCCGTTCTTGTTCTTCATCAGCCTGTGGCAAGACACCACCCACTCGGTGCTGCTCCGTGCAGGCGTGGTCTTCGCGATGGTGCTGACGTTGCCACTGGCGGTGCTGGTCGTGCTCAAGGGCAAGGTGTGGACCGGGCTGATCGGCATGTTCTTCGTCCCGCTGCTG